>Ga0247816_10000071_pt1 | contig 53469 bp, 44 predicted proteins | sample UWRJL209509C1_FD_179930 | JGI IMG/M metagenome (GOLD analysis project Ga0247816, IMG submission 179930) | Plant litter microbial communities from Arlington Agricultural Research Station in Wisconsin, United States - UWRJ-L209-509C-1 | ecosystem: Environmental > Terrestrial > Plant litter >...
TCCCGACACCTGTAGGTTCCCTGTTAGCAACAGTTCATCCAGTCTCTTTAGAAGGCGGTGGCATCAGCATAAAATAAATTGCACGAATAACTGGCAATGACCAGGGGCTAAGAAAAATAATTTAATTTCTTTATTGTGTAAATAAAATATAATTACTATATTGGCGTCATCAAATGTAATGTATATGAATACAAGTTAAATAAAACGCAATATTTACAACACTTCATCAAAATTTGAGGTGTTCTATTTAAGAACCTCGTTCGCACAAATGTGACAATTTTACGGACACGAGTATAAGTAGAGCCCCGGATATCTATATTTGCAAAATATAGGTCCGGCGCAGCTTATTGTAGTGTTCAGAATAGATTTTCTATTCCCCGCTGTCACCGGGTAGTGCGAGCTACAAGAACTGTTGCCGGACCTGTATTTCCACAGGGTTCATCCCGCTTCTTGTAAGGTTCTATTGAAAAATTTAAATCAATAGTATCCGCATGAAAAAGACGAAAATCAATACCGCTTACGGTAAAATTCAAATTATTTCTGGTTACAAAAAGGTTAATACCTGCCATGCACTTGATGTACTTGTTGCGCGGTACGTAGCCGAAATCTCAATCGCCGAAGAGTCCCGGCTTAAATCACACCAAAACGCAAACACGGGTATGTTCGTCCTGCATCTCGCCGGATAGCAACGCTGCATTGCTGTCAATTTAAATTTTAAAAACTATTTTTTATGAAGTATTAACGATGAAAAAAACGCGTTATGGCCGCGCATTGCCAAAAATTGATCAATTATCAAACCTTAAATTTTAAAAAACAATGAGAATCGAAAAGAAGATGCCGGCCAATGAGCTGGAAACCTTGTATCGCCTGATGATGCGCAGAATTGCGAAAGGTTATACCGCAGAAAACCTTAATTATTTAATTGCGTCACCGTACCACTATGTGGAGGATGTAGAAAGCCTTAAAAAGCCATTCTATTCGGTTGAAGAACTGGACAGGATTACCAACGCCCTCGAAGAAGGTAACCCTGAAAGCTTTTTCCCACTGATAGAAGATGAAACGGTATTGAATATTGCCGTTTACAAAGAATACACGCAAAATAAAATCACCCATTCCTTCTGCGTAGTTGATGAAGAAGGTTACGAAGAAGAGTTATTCAAATTAATGGAGTATCAATTCCCTGACCAGGATGAAATTCCCAACAGTGATAATACCATGAAGCTGGTAGTAGACATGGTAGACGTGATGGTCCGTTCGGGTTATTTCGCTGAACTGAGGTATCCGTATGAAGTCTTCCACGCAATCAATAGATTGCTTCCAGTTCCTGTAAACGCATATTTTTTGGATGCGGCAATGTTGGAATACACTATTGAAGAAGGTGGCAAGCATTTAAAAATGGTAGAACAGAAAGACGGCGCATTCCGGTACGAGGAATGCTAAAATTGTATCCACCTCCCCTAACCAAAGGGGAGGTTTTATGGCATATGGTGTTGAAAATTTTATCATTTTAATCGAAAAACAAAATGTCTTTGTACTACAACGGGTAATCACGATATCAGTATTAAAGAATACCCTTAAGGGTACAAAAAATAAAATATAATGTTAAATTGTACCCTAAAGGGTTTAATTTCGATAAAATTCATATATTGTACCCATAAGGGTATTATTATGGAGGGAATCGCGGCATTTATTAAGCAATCCAGAAAAAGGCACAAACTAACTCAGGAAGAACTAGCATTTAAATCAGGCGTAGGCCTTAGGTTCCTGCGAGAGTTGGAAAGAGGAAAAACGACTGTTCAGCTTGACAAAGTAAATGTTGTGCTCAATATGTTTGGTAAGGAGCTTGGTATAATCGATAAACAATTAGACCATGACCAATAAAGCCAAAGTGTTATATAGCGATAAGTTAGCAGGATATCTGGAAAAAACCGACAACGGATATAGTTTTATTTATGATTCTACCTATTTGGAAAGCGATCATCCCATGCCAGTAAGCCAATCCCTTCCATTGACCCCGTATTTGCAGAGCAGTAGGACATTGTTCCCGTTTTTTGACGGACTTATACCCGAAGGATGGCTATTAAATATTGCAAGCAGCCACTGGAAAATCGATAGAACTGATCGCTTTAGGCTATTGATCACCCTATGCAGGGACACGATAGGGGCAGTAACCGTAGAACCAGTAGAAGAGGAGGTTACAAATGGGTAATTGTTTATTCTGCTATAAGACACTCGAAACCGGGCTGACCTACCATGCAAAATGTAGCAAAAAGTTCTTCGGTACTGAAACAATACCTGAGTTGATGCTGGACAAAGCCATGTTGGAAAGATTGGCTGAAGAAACCGTGAATAAACGTATCGCGGTTACAGGCGTTCAACCTAAACTGTCCCTGGATATCGAGAGTAAAATAGATGGTAAACGACTGACCATTGTTGGCCTGTGGGGGAGGTATATACTTAAACCACAGAATATTGAGTTTGAATCGATGCCGGAAATTGAAGACCTGACCATGCATTTGGCTCAAATGTTTAAAATCAATACCTGTCAGCATGCACTTGTTCCAATCGCTGACGGCGGCTTAGCTTATATCGCCAAAAGGTTTGACAGGGAGGGAGATTCCAAAATCCACATGGAAGATTTCTGTCAGCTGGGCGGTTTCCTAACAGAACAGAAATATGACGGTTCCTATGACCGTTGCGGTAAATTGATTAGCACTTATTGTACAAATAAAGGCTTAGACTTGGTTACCTATTATGAGCTGTTGATATTTAGCTTTCTTAGTGGCAACAGCGATATGCACATGAAGAATTTCTCCATTCTCTATAGGGGCAATGAGATTGTTCTTTCACCGGCATATGACTTAATCAATAGCGCTCTTATCTTTCCAAAGGACAAAGAAGATATGGCTTTGCTATTGAGCGGTCGTAAAACCAAAATCAGATTAAAAGATTTTGAAAACCTTGCTCAAAGTCTGGGCCTTTCGGAAAAAGTTTTTCGAAGGGTGATTTACAAATATACTGGATCTCAAAAGGAAACTTTTGCCCTGATAGACCGGTCATTCCTGTCGGAGCAAAACAAGGCCCAGTATAAAAATATTTGGTTGGAGCGAGGCTCGCGACTCCTAAACTATTAGCCGTTCATCCTTCAATAAAGCCGCTCATCACATTTAAGTTGCCAGCATCAGGCAGGCTTCGCACATTTAACGAAAAAAGCATCATGAAAAAGATTATTTGGATAGTCGGCTTACTTTTAAAGGGCGTCACCTGCTTTGGGCAGGGCATATCACAAGACTGGTACGGTATCTTATCCATACCGGGTGGCAAAGCGCTGCATCTTGTTTTTCATATAGCAAAAACCGGAGAAATCTATAACACCACCTTTGATAGCCCCGACCAGGGCGCTAATGGTTTGGAATCTGGTAAGACGACGGTTAATGGAAATCAGCTGAATATCGAGGCCGCCAAATATGGCATACAATACATCGGCACGTATCTTCCTGACAGCAATTTGATAAAGGGCACTTTTAAACAGGGTGGGGGAGAAATTCCTTTAACATTGACAGCAACGAAGGCCGCTGAAAGGATTACACCGCCTATCGTCCGTCCGCAGGATCCAAAAGATTTCCCTTATAAACAAGAGGACGTTGTCTTTAAAAATAGTAAAGGGCGTAACCAATTGGCCGGGACGATAACCATGCCTTCGGATGGAAAGGCCAGGAGAATCGTTATATTAATCAGTGGCTCCGGTGCGCAGAATCGTAATGAGGAGCTTATCGGGCACCGGCCCTTTTTGGTGTGGAGTGATTGGCTTACCCGTCATGGCATTGCAGTACTGCGTTACGATGATAGGGGTACTGGACAGTCAACCGGCAATTTTAAGGGAGCAACCACTGCTGACTTTGCCGATGATACCGAGGCTGCAGTTAACTACATCAGATCGCGGCCAGACTTGAAAAAGATGGAAATTGGTTTAATGGGGCATAGCGAAGGAGGGGCTATAGCGCCGATTGTTGCCAGCCGGAACCCATCGGTTAAATTTATTGTTTTGCTCGCCGGCCCGGGGGTGTCTACTGAAAAACTGATGGCCAAACAAACAGAAGATCTGGCTCGGGCAAGTGGTACACCTGAAGATGCGATTCGTCTTTCTGTAGCTACCAACCGGAAATTGTATAACTTAATTGTACAAAACCCCGGTTTGTCAACCGAACACCTAAAGCAAAAAGTAGATACGCTACTGTATACGGAACTGCGTAACTATCCCACGTCATACCTTGGAGGAAAGGCAATTAGCGACATTGTAAGCAATGCTGAGACCATGGCGATTGATCCCTGGTTCCGTTATTTTCTGGCTTTTAATCCTGATAGTTATCTGCAGAAGACAAAATGTCCGGTGCTGGCGCTCAACGGCGCTAAAGATATGCAGGTAAATGCTGAAGCAAATTTAGCTGGCATAAAATCCAGTTTAGAAAAGGGAGGCAATAAACATTTCGAAATTGTACCTTTAGCAGAGTTGAACCATCTTTTTCAAAAGTCCGGTTCTGGGGCTTTTGCTGAATATGGCCGAATACAAGAAACGGTGAATCCCGTTGCATTGGAAAAAGTTTCTGCCTGGATAGATCAATTATGAAGAAAACCGGTTCCTGGTTCTGGCCAGTACAAATAGGCTGCTGGTTACTTACCGGAATAATAAATTATTCTGCCCAAAGCTTCTACGCGAACATTCCATTCTCTATCAAAGCATTAAACGTAGCGGGGCTTGCGGGAGGCGGTTTGTTAGTTACTTCTATTTACCGTTATTATTTAAAAAACAAACAGAATAAATTTCAGCTAAAGGCTGGCCGTATTATACTAACATTGTTAGGGAGTATATTTGTGCAGTGTGTATGCTGGTTACTCTTCATCTACTTGCTTTTCTTGCCAGTAAATGAAAAATATCATCTCACTTTAGTTCAATTGTCATACAACATAATGCCATTCGCTGCATTGCTCTTATGTTGGAACCTCGCCTATCTGGGATATCATTTGCTCAATCAATACCATTTGACCGAAGTGGGGAGATGGAAGCTGGAGGCCGATATGGAGAAAGCAAGTCTGGGCGTATTGCGTTCGCAGATTAATCCCCATTTCATGTTCAATACCTTAAATAATATTAGGGCATTGATACTGGAGAACCCTGTACAGGCCCGCCAGATGATCACCAGCTTTTCTGAATTGTTCCGGTATACTTTGCTGCATAACGACGATAAGGAAGTGCTCATTGGCGAAGAGCTTACTGTACTGACACAGTACCTTGAACTGGTTAAATTGCAGTACGAAGATAAATTGCACTACATTATTGACGTTGATGAAGCATCGCTTACAGAAAAAATACCGCCAATGGTATTACAATTGCTCGCCGAAAACGCGGTAAAGCATGGTATCGCATTGAGTAACAATGGCGGAGAAATTATAATACATATTGCAAGCATAAAACGGCAACTGAACTTGACTGTTAAAAATACCGGTAGCCTCAGTAACAAAAATGAGCTGGAAGACAGTTTGGGTGTTGGAATTAAAAATATCAGGGAGCGATTGAATATTCTTTACGGAAGCCTGGCGTGGTTAACTATTGATGAGCAGGCGCCATACGTGATTGTAACCATCAGCATTGGGAAAAATGATTAAAGCAGTTATCATAGAAGATTCACGACTTGCGCGAAAGGAACTTAGAGAAATGCTGAAGGCCTTTCCTCGGATTTCTATTATTGGAGAAGCGGGATCGGCTAGTGAAGCATTGGAACTGATCCGTTTACTTAACCCGGAACTGATTTTTCTGGACATACACCTGCCAGGGAAAAATGGCTTTGAAATCCTGCAGGAACTGGACAAGGTACCCGCAGTTATTTTTACCACGGCGTTTGACCAGTACGCCTTAAAATCTTTTGATTATCATACTATTGATTACCTCCTTAAACCAATTGTTTCTGACAGGCTGGAATTGGCAATCGCTAAAGCCGAAATGTTTCTCAAGACAACGAGTTCATTTGTCAAAAAGGAGAAACTGGGTAGCGGGGACCGCATCTTTGTAAAAGATGGTACCAAATGTTGTTTTGTTAAACTGGAAGACATCCGTTACTTTGAGTCAAAAGGAAATTACACACAGATCCACTCCGGCAGTAGCCGCCCGCTTATGCTTAAGACACTGCAACAAGTCGCCGATACACTGGATGAACAACAGTTTTTGCGGATAAACCGTCAGCAGATCATAAACGTCAATTTTGTATCAAACTCAAAGGGGCTAATCGGAGGCCGGCTTAGTCTCAACCTCATAACTGGAGAAACTTTTGAGGTTTCGCGCCGGCAGGCGAATAAGATTAAAGAATTGTTTCAGTTTTAATTGCATCTTTTGCAAGTCTTATCCACGCTTGCGATGCCTTTGCAGTGAAGTAACAAGCACCAGCCATTGCAGACTGGGCTTATTATAATCTATACGCCCCGGTATATGATATTGGTAAAAAAATCGCCTTTAATTACGAATGTTCCCCATTTAGCGTCATATGCTTTTGTTGGCTTACTTGCAACAACTTCTGCCATTGTAGCACCCGCTTTCTTGCGTGAAGAAATTTTTCTGGTCACATCAAGGAGCATATCCCTGTAGGCTATCAATTGTGTTTTGTTTCCAACTGGGCCATGACCAGGAACAATTATGGTGTGATCGGTAACGCTATCAACATTCTCTATCGCCGCCTTAATCATACCCTGTACCGTTCCGCCAGTACTGTAATCTATGAAAGGATAATGGCCGTTCCACCAGGTGTCCGCAACATGCAGTACGTCTGCATGCGGAAAATAAATGGAAATGTCACTATCTGTATGTGCATTGCTATACTTCTTGAGCTGGATGTTTTCGCCATTAAACTTTACAACATAATCTTCTTTAAAGATAGTTGTTGGTATGGCGGCTTTTGGCAGGGGCGGAAAGGTATAATTCCAATCCTCTACCCTAACTGTTTCTGTCAGGTGTTTTTTTGTGTTTTCATGTGCTACAATTGTTGCCCCTGCTTTATTTACCCATTCGTTGCCGCTGGTGTGGTCAAAATGCCAGTGAGAGTTTACTAAAACTTTAACTGGCCTAGTGCTGATTTTTTGAAGGGCAGCTTTGATTTTTTTCTCAGATACGTTGATCCCTGCATCAACCAGTAATTTCCCTTCATTACCAGTGAAAACTGTGATGTTTCCACCAGAACCTTCAATTACACTGATGTTGCCCCTAAGTTTTTGAATATTAACCGCAGATCGGCCGGCTTCTTCGATAATTGTGGTAACCGGGCTTGTTTGCCTTGCGAAAAGGTTCCTTGGCAAGAGAACTATTCCTGCAGTAAGTATCCCTGCAGCAGCCAAAAATTCCCTGCGCGAGCAATAACTTTGTTGATTTTCCATTATGCTAATTATGTAAGTGTATTGCTGTCGGTATCCAAGATCAGTGCCAATCTGTTAACATGTTGTTTTACAGTTGTTTGCATGTGTGTGCTTTGGTTTTTGAACGTTGCTATTTCGCTAATTGACAAACGATTAGCGACAGCCGGAATACGAAAACAATTAAGACAACGTATGTATCCGGTACATTTTGCAGTGGCAGAAAAGATATACTTGTTATTAGCGATAGATCGCAGATGTTTTGCCAGATCGCGAAATGTAACGGTGGTAAAAATTGCTTTTTCTTGTTAAGTATTTGATAGGTAGGTTGTTAAATTGTGGTATGGCGATTGGATAGGCTGAGTCAAATATAAAATATATGAAAACTTTAAAAACCCAATTAAGTCGCTTTCTGGTAAGCGCAGCAGTACTTTTAAGTACAATGGTAATTTTTGCTGATAACGCAATCGCGCAAAAGCAGGCAACATTTATTAAAAACATCGTGATTGTGCATGGTGCTTTTGCTGATGGATCTGGATGGCGCGGAGTTTACGATGTGCTGGTTTCAAAAGGCTACCACGTATCAATTGTGCAAAACCCTCTTACCTCTTTAGAAGATGATGTGGCCGCTGCCAATCTGGTTATGGCCAAACAGGATGGTCCTGTTATTTTAGTAGGCCATTCTTATGGTGGTATTGTAATTACACAGGCAGGTGCAAATCCAAAAGTTGGAGGCTTGGTGTATGTAGCTGCTTTTATGCCAGAGGTAGGGGAGTCTGCTATTGACCTGGCTAAAACCATGACGCCCGCGCCTGAAAATGGCGTAGGCGCACCTGATGAAAATGGATACTTTTTTTATAATAAGGAGAAATTCCACATTGGATTTGCTGGTGGTTTAAGCAAAGCAGACTCTGATTTTATGTATGATTCTCAAGGACCTATAAGCCTTAAAGCTTTCAGTACACCTGTAAGTATTGCGGCATGGAAAACCAAACCTAGCTGGGGTATCGTATCCACAGAAGACAAAAGTATCCAACCTGATATTGAGCGTGCAGGTTACAAGAGGGGCAAGTCTGTAGTAACAGAAATCAAAGCCAGTCATGTGGTTTATATTACTAACCCAAAAGAAGTTGCGGCAGTAATTATTGAAGCTTCAAAAAAGGCGCTCACAAAATAATAACAACGGAATCTTTTCACATTAATAATTTGGCGCTGCAAAATTATTTTCAGCGCCAAATATAAAACGAATGGGATTAAATGATAGTCATAGCCCAAGTTAGTCCCATGTGGCTTCCCGGATACCAGGGCCACTTCTTACTATTGTAAAACTTGTTTGATCAGTAGCTGAGATCATTGATTGTATGATTAAGGTTGACGGCGATACTGGTTATAATAAGTATTTAATAGCTGGCCCATGGAAATTATTACTTTCACTGCTTATTTGCGGTCAATTCTCTTTCTGTTTCTTTTATCCATTGGATTAAGCTCCTGTTACTCTGTACGCTTGGTTAGTAGAGATGGTGTTCCTGAGCCGGAGCCTACCAATGATGATCAGGATTTTTACAAAAACAAAAAAGTCTTTGTTATTGATACTACCATTAATCTTAAGGCTACCGAAGGCTCCTTTAGCCTTATACGTAACTGCGGCCCTTTGGGCTTTTATGCTGTTGAATATCGCGTAAGCCTGGGCCATATACTGCTCAGTGGCATAACCCTGGGCCGTACACGAAAAGTTAATGTGAAATACGTTAGGTTAAAAGATGAGAATTGAAGATGGCAACAACAACAAGTACCCCAATAGAATGGTGGAATAACTTACATGAAAATGGACCGTGGAAATCGCATCTGTTCCATAACACTGCCCTTGCTGCTAAAGCAGATATGCCTTTGCCGCTCGACCGTTATAACGACGCCGCGATAGAAATTCAACGGCTGTTGGCCAATGCTTCAGAAAAAAATGAAGGCTTCAGAGCTATTGGTTCCAGGTGGTCTTTATCTGATATTGCCCATCATAGTGATCAGATCCAGAGCAATCAGCTGATGAATATCAAAATGCCGGTTGTTGTTCAGGATTTACACCCTGATACCGTTCTCCTGGCAGAAAATCTATTTTTGGTAGAGTGTGGAAATGTGATCAAGGAGATTCATAATTTTTTGAACAGCCATGGAAAATCGTTAAAAACAACCGGTGCAAGTAACGGACAAACTATTGCGGGCTGCATATGTACAGGAGTACACGGGTCGGCTTTGGATGTAGGTTCTGTACAGGATTGTGTTATAGGATTAAACCTCATCACTGGTCCCCGCCCTGAAGACAGGATTTATCTGGAACGCTCTGGCCGTCCCGCTTTATCTGATGGTTTTGCATTAAAGTTACACTCCCGGGTTTTGAGGGATGATGCGTTGTTTTACGCGGCACTAGTTTCTTTAGGTGCTTTTGGGTTTATACATGGGGTAGTGATTGAAACAGAAGACCGGTTTTTATTAAAACGATATGTAAAACGGGTAAATAAAGAAGAAGCCCTGAAATTAGCGTCTTCACTTGATTTTGCTAATTCTTCGTTCAAAATTGCTGCAGAAACCGATGCAAATGGAAAAGGGCGAAGGCCATTTCATTATAAGGTTTTTATCAATCCATATGTTGATGATCCTGACTATGTGGTAGAGCTAATGTATAAAAAACCTTATCAACCCGGTTATCCTGATCCTATACCCGGCATTAAAACTGCCCTGTACAAAGATCTTATCCATTTATTTATCAGGATTGCCGTAAACTGGCAAAACAGTATCCCAAAATTGATCCAGATACTAAATACCTCTATTTTGCCACCTGTAGATGAAGAGCTTACCGGAATGCTCAGCGAGATGTTTTATGATGCAGGATATCAGGGGCCGGCCTTTGCCTGTTCTGTTGGCGTTGACCATATAAATTCGCCAAAGGCACTGGAGATTCTTGTTAAGTTAGCGAGAGAGGAGGGGCCAATCCCTGGCATCTTTGCCATGCGTTTTGTAAAGCAATCAAAGGCGACTCTCGCATTCACAAAGTTTCCTGTTACCTGCATGCTGGAGATTGACGGCATCAACTGGGAAACAAAGGCTGAGCGTATGATCAGTTTGGAACAGTTCTGTACCCGCATGATACAGGTGTTGCAGGATAGCGGTATTCCATTCACGTTGCACTGGGGTAAAAATGCAGATTGGGGGTTTCCTGGCTTGGTAAAACATATGTTTGGTGATCAGTTGGAAGAATGGAAAACAGAGCGGAAAAAATTGCTTGCGCCTGAAATGGACTCTCTTTTTTCTAACGGTTTTTTAAAGGTTGCAGGCTTAGCCTAATGAAAATTTTAAAGACTATTTATAAAGGACGCTATAACTCATTTTGGCTAAACATGTGTATCAGCTTCTTCACCGATTCATCAGACGGGGATGCAAAATCTTTGATGCTATTGATTGCCTCTTCTCCTAGTATAGCGGCTCTTGCCAGCATTTGTTTTTCATATGCAGCAATGGCTGTTTGTGTATCTTGAAACTTATCATTGGTAAGGCATTCGCTTAAATCCAAAGCATCAAGCATAGCCGTATTAACTCCTTCGCCTGATGGAGGCATTAAATGCGCTGCATCTCCAATCAATGTGAGGTTTGATTTTGCAGGCCAGTTCTGGTCTAAAGGGAAATAGTTCAATGGACGTGGAGAAAAATGGTTGCAAGCCTTAAACAGTGTGAAAAATAGTGGGTTCCAATCTTCATAATGCTTAGTTAAATAAGCATACACCGCTTCAGCGTCATTAAAATCTATGCCACTGGTGCCTATCCAATTTTCGGGGTAAAGGGATGCTGCATAAAATGTGAGACCGCCATCGCCCCTTGGTTGCACAGCGATAGTTTTTCCAGTGCCCATAACCATAAGATTAGCATTGTCTGCCATCTTATAAATTTCAGGACAAGATTTTTCGGGATCATCTATTTCACCTTGAATAATGGTTGCGCCTGAATACCGCGTGGTGATATCAGTTACATAGGGACGAATTTTTGACCTGTATCCCTCTGCGCCAATCACAATATCTGCAGTGGCTGTAGTTCCGTTTTTGAATTGAAGTTCCCAGGTATTGTTTACTTGTACCATGCTTGCAAACTGACTATTCCAAACAATGGTGTGAGGTAAAAGTGCTGCTATTAAAAGATCCCTCAGCGCACCTCTGTCAATCTCTGGACGGAAATATGGGTCGCCAAAACCAATTTCGGAATCTTGAAGATGTTCATCTATAAGGATATTTGCATCCTGATCAACAAGGCGGTATTTATCTGCCCCGGGCATATAACTGTCTTTAAACGCATCCATCAGTCCAGCAGCTTCGATTACCTTCAGGCCTGAGTCAAAATGCAAATCAACTATTGCTCCCTGCACACGTGCCGCTTTGCCAAAGTCGCGTTCGTAAACTTTAACGTTTGCTCCTTTAAGCTGTAATAGCCTGGCCAATGTTAGGCCACCTGGCCCACCGCCAACAATTGCTATTTGCTTATTTTGAAGTAGATCTACTGCTTTCGGGTTTTCCATTTTAGTTTCTTTTTGATGGATACAAAGGAAGACCAAGTACAGGGCCCGAACAATGGCGATAAGCTGTAACTATAGGACTAATCGAAGTTTTTGGTCCGGAAGTTTAATGGTGTTACACCCGTAACTTTAACAAACAGGCGTGTGAAGTACGAATAGTCATCATAACCCAGGTCGGCTGCAATCTCTTTTACAGATTTATTGGAGTAATAGAGGAGGCGTTTGGCTTCTAAAATAACGCGTTTTTGTATATGATCGGAGACGGAATATCCGGTTGCATTTTTCACACATTCGTTTAAATAAGGGGTAGATATATTCAGGGACTGCGCATAAGCTGCAGGACTTTTTATAATCTTAAAATCATGTTCCAGCGATAACTTGAATGATTTGCTGATGACCTCGGAACGTGAATAGTTATCAGTGTTTTTTGCTTTAGCCAGATACTGCGACGCCACTAATGAAACCAATGTATTACAACCTTCTTTTATGATAGTATCATATAATTTTTCATCGGTTCTTTCAGTAAATTTTATGCAGAGCGCAGCAGTTTCTGAGATGATGGAAAATGTTTCTGCTGATAATGTTAGTGCATCCAGAGGTGCGAGGCTTTCCAGTAGCATTAGGTTCTCGCGGTTTAGATTTTCGCTGGTAATTATCCAGCTGGTGATCGTAGAGTTATCAAACCCTATTACACGATGTATCTGATCAGGATGTATGTAAATTATGGATGATGCAGTTATCAGATGATCCCTGAAATCAATTTCAATATGTGTAGTTCCGTTCTGCTGTAGTATAAAGACATGCCCGTTATCCCGATGTGACCGTTCTACTTCTTTAAAATTTGGTAGTCCGTCAGTACTTGTCCTCGCAATTATTATTCCTTCTCTGGTTCCAGAGGGCAAAGTGTTAACAGGAATATCTTTGGTTTTCTTATTCATCTTAATACCCTACTAAGATAGGTTTTTGCATCATAGCAGCCTAATGTGGATAGGGCTAGAATGATTAGCCCGTATCACAAAATCGCAATACGGGCTATGTAAGGCGGGGTTTAGCCGTTCAGGATTCTAGAATAGTAATTACCCTTTGTGCCACACCCTGTGCGGAAGCCGGATTTTGGCCTGTTACCAGCCTGCCATCTGTGATGCTGTAGGGTTGCCATGGAGTTATGCAGGTGTATTTAGCACCCCGGTCCTTCAGTGCGCCCTCCAGTTCAAAAGGGACGTCATACCGCGCATAGTCAAATTCTTCCGTGATACTAAAGCCTGTTACATTTTTTCCATCCACAAGATAAGAGCCGTCGCTCAGCTTTACATTTATTAGACATACAGGACCATGGCAGACAGCGCTAACTACCTTTCCGCTCTCATACATCCCGGCTAAAATCTTTTGAATGCTTTCGTTATCTGGCATGTCAACAACAGGGCCTAATCCACCAGGTACAAACACGGCATCATAACCATCTATTGAAACATCTTTGATGCTACTGCTGTTTTTAAATTTCTCCGGCCCTTCACCTTTCAGAAATGTTAGATTGATGGGGTCTTCCAACTCAACCAGTTCGATCGGGGCGTCGCCTCCCTTGATACTGAAGATATCAATGTCATACCCTTCCTTTTTAAATGCTTCATAGGGATGTGCAACTTCGGGAAGTAAATTTCCGGTGCGGCGGTTTTGTGGGCCGATAATATTGGTATTGGACACCACAAACAAGATTTTCTTTTTCATAATAAAAAAATTAAATGATCAAAAATTCAGGTTCTTGATTATAGTCCTAATTTCGGGCTGAAGGTATCATTTCTAAAATCACTTGATTAATAAGTGTTATTACAAAAATGATTGGCCTTTGGATTATTACTATCATTGATGACCATAATTATGGGAATTGATTATGTTTTCTAATGTTAATAATTTGTTTATTTGTATGAAGAGTACGATATTATGGGCGCCGATTTAGAAATTAGCTTAACTCGCTTTTAGAAGTAAGTAGTGGGGTAATAAAAGCTCATCAATCCCTTATTTGAAATATTATTGTATGAAAATGGTACTTAGTGGTATGCTGGTTATGATGGCCAGTTATACAGCAATTGGTCAGCATACCCCAAAGAGAGCAACGAGGAATGAAAGTTTTGAAAAGTTTGATATTGAGGATTTCGAGGTTAAAAGAGCTCAATCTGTTGAAGGCGGGAAAAATTTAAATCATTTTCAGCTTGCGGATAGTACAGAAATTTTCAGGGCTGGATATACCGGTTACTATACTGATGAGCAGATTCCGCCAAAACCATCTTTCTTCAAGCACTATAAGGAATTTTACCTTTCTGGCTTTATTAAGGTCAGGGGAATTTCCTTTGGTAACCTGACAATTGGTGCTAATGGCGTGAAGGTTGGAAAATGGATTTATTTCGACGAGATCGGAAATGTAATGAAAACAGTAGATGAAGATGCAAAATTCGGGAGATTTGACTGTAAAGAGGTACTGGCATTTTTAGATAAAGAAAGTCTGATAGACGTAAAGACGGGAAAAAACAGAGATAAAATAAAAGCATTTTTTGAAGTATTGGAAAATGGCAGGAAAATATGGATCGTAGAGGTGATTACCGATTTCCTGGCAGATGCCTACAAGAAAGGATGAAAATACAAGCTTGATGGTGATTCTGGAAAGGTGCTGGAGAAATCAACACTCAATATTAGTTATACAAACTGAAATGAGTGAGCATGCCCCACGGGAAATAAAAAGCAGGATCATACATGCACTCCACATTGTGCTTTGTATTTATGATCCTGCATGTGCGTCTGACTAAAGAACACTAAATATCACACTGTCTATAAACTTTTTAGTTTCTTCAACTTTTTCCGGAAATAATACCCTGTCCTTCAATTTGTACGCGACCAAGGATAGTAGTTCCGATACCTTTATTCTGACCGTTGCTTCTTTTTTGATTTCCATAATGTAAATTTAATTATTTTTTTTAACTACAAGAATTGCGTCGTATTTTTTTCTTTTTACAAACTCCTCAACCGCCACACCCTCATTAGTTTTAATCCCACCATAAAAAATATATTCTTTTGAAAGTTTGTCATAGTTTTTATTGACAAAGTTGTTGTATGCATTGATTCGTCCATCTTGTTTTTTACAAATGTCAATGCATCCTTTGGTGCATGTAGGTTTGCAATTGACATAAAAATCTGGATTACTGTCACTGCCTTGTACAGCAAGACATGAATCTGGAAATTTCTCAAAAAAGCGTGGGATGGTGAATAAAACTGTATTGAGCACTTTATAGACATCACCATTTGCGGTATTTACTTTGTCATCAAATTTATCATCATCAATTGTATAATCCCCAAATCCCAAGTTATAGACTCTGGTATCATTCAATTTGTTGGAGTACATATAATGCACGGCTTTCAGGACTTCTTCTTTTCCTTCACTTAAGAAAAAGTACTTAATGCCGTCATCTGTTTTTTCTGATTCTTGACAGTCGTATATAGATGATGAGGTCATTTTCTTATATAAATAAAGGTTTTGGTATTGCATATTTTACATTTACGAAATTATTAATTATATTTGTGAATGCAAAGTTTTTAATAAATTAATTTAAATTTAAACCTGTTAATACTGTTTTAAGCTATATCACCGGTATTGACTACAACATTCAAGGATTAAACTACACTTTCGGATTAAACATGCATGACATTTGTATTCATAATAAACGCAGGTTTTTAAAGACTTGCAAGGTTGAAACAAAAAATAATCACTATGAAAGTATTTGTTACAGGAGCTACGGGTTTTATAGGCTCAGCTATCGTTAAAGAATTAATACAGGCAGGTCACGAACCAATTGGGCTCGTCCGCTCTGAAGAGGGGGCCAGATCACTCCGCTCAATCGGAGCAGATGCACATTTCGGTAATTTGTATGATATAGAAAGTATATGTAAAGGCGCTGCGTTGGCGGATGCTGTTATTCACACAGCCTTTAATCATGACGATTTTACCGTATTTAAAGAAAGCTGTGAGAACGACCGCCGTATTATTGAAGCCCTGGGCCAAGTATATGCTGGTGATCAGCGACCTATTATTATTACCTCCGCTTTAGGTCTGTTACCGCGCGGTAGGGTTGTTTATGAAAATGATAGTCCGGCACCTGGGCCACTCCCACGAATTGCAACGGAACGGGCGGTTGATACCGTAGCCGCTCGCGGTGTAAGAATATCGGCCATAAGACTTTCGCCTACTGTACATGGTGAGGGTGATCATGGTTTTATCTCCAGACTAATTGGTATTGCAAGAGAAAAAGGCGTATCTGTTTATCAGGATGAAGTACTGAATTACTGGCCGGCTGTGCACCGACAGGATGCGGCTAAATTATACCTGTTAGCTTTAGAAAAGGATGCTCCTGGTGGCACCCGTTACCATGCTGCAGCTGAACAAGGCGTATCTTTTAAAGATATTGCTACAGCTATTGGTGAAGGACTAAACCTGCCAGTTGTTGCAAAAAGTAAAGAGGATGCAGCCGCCCATTTTGGGTCTTTTGCTCATTTCGCCGCCATCGATGTGCAAGCCTCGAGCGATGAAACACGGCGCCTACTGGGGTGGCAACCTACAGGACCGGATCTTATTAAGGATATTGAAAGTGTGTATTTAAATGTTTAAGCCTTCAGCAATCTGGCATTGATAAACCAGGATACGTACTATTGATAAAAACACTAAATTGTATCGATTAGCTATACCATACTATGAGTAATAATGAGGTAAAAAGGATTAAAACGGTAAGTGAATATCATCGGTCAAGAGGCTTGTCTAAACCTTTACACCCGCTTATCAGTCTTATTGACTACCGGTCAATTATACATTCTTCGGAAACCAATAATGTTAACTGGGTTTTCGATTTTTTCCTGGTCGCGTTAAAAAAAAATATAGATGGCAAGTTCAGGTATGGTCAGCAGAACTATGATTTTGATGAAGGTACGATGTTTTTTATAGCGCCAGGGCAGGTTTTCAGGATAGAGATCAATACAGAATTGCCGGACAGGTCAGGGTGGATGCTGCTCTTCCATCCTGACTTTCTCCTGGGGACCCCTTTAGCGAAAAGCATCAAAAATTACCAATTCTTTGGTTATTCTGCCAGGGAGGCACTTTTCTTATCTGAGCAGGAAGAAACGATAGTATTGGACATTGTTCAAAATATCAAACGAGAGTATCAAACAAATATTGACAGGTTTAGTCAGCAGATTATTTTATCACAGGTAGAGGTTTTACTCAATTATGCCGACCGCTTTTATAATCGCCAGTTTTTAACCCGCAAGGTTACTAACCATAAGGTGCTTGAGAAATTTGAAGCCCTGCTGGATCAGTATTTCATGGATAAGGCCCAGCAAAATGGGCTGCCGACTGTAAATTACCTATCAGAGCAACTTAACTTATCTTCAGACTACCTCACATCGTTGCTTAAAGTTACCACAGGCCTTAGTAGCCAGCAACACATCCATGAAAAGCTGATCGAAAAAGCAAAGGAAAAATTGTCATCAACGGATTTGTCTGTAAGTGAAATTGCCTATGAATTGGGTTTTGAGCATTCCCAATCGTTTAGCAAATTGTTCAAAAGCAAAACCAAACAATCACCTTTGGAATTCAGGGCTTCTTTTAGTTAGTATTAAAGAGCTGGCTGGTTCTAAAATTTGATTCAATTGGTGAATGCATTTTCCAGTAACCACTTAACAGAAATGTGGTATCCCTGGGGGTGTACAGGTTCTGCGTTCTTACGGTAGCAGTGCTACAATTTAAGTGATATCTTAAAAAAAAATGGTATGCTTTGTGACGGCCTGGAAATTTTGCAAGCGTTAGCGCGCAAAGGTTTCGGCCGGAATACAGCATACCATTTTTTCCATCAGATAATCCCAATGCACAAACTTAGGCACCGACAATCAGCATAAGTAAAGCACGGTACCAGGAGACTGCAAAACGGCAACTGGCCGCAGATTAATGGATGTGACACCACAGCAGGCTGTGCAGATAATAATGGTAAAATGAGGATTATTAGCAAACAAACCTAGTTATCCGAACGATGCTTACGCCCTGGCAAAGATATAATGCATTTTTGCATCCATTTAAAATGTAAATGGTGTTTAAATACCTGTTTTTTGGATGAAACTACTCATTATAGCTCTTTCGCGTTTACCTGTTATTCTCAATGACAGCACTTTAGGGTCGATGTGTTTATAGTAAGCAATTATTTAACATAAATTATCATCTTTTCGTGTAAAAAAGATTGCGAAACTTGTTTATATTGGCGTAGGATTTCAAACGACTGTTATATCCCGTCACCCCACAGCCTGTTATATTCCCCTAAAGAGCTTTATGGAACAATGCACGTATACTAAAGAAATCGCTGAAGCGGCTAATCGTTGTTTTGAGCGGGAAGTTGATAATTTTTTACGTGCCTGGGTGCAGGAACATGCCGATAAAACACTACTTCAGTTTGATCAGACATTGGATGAGTACCTGGCAAATGATGCCCTGCGTGATTTCTTTTTGAATACGCAGCACCCAATTCAGAAACTATTAAAGAGCCGTCCCATTGCTTCGCACCTTGGCAGACGCGCTGCGGGAGTGTATTTTGATCCCATTAGCGGCGACCCATTGCTGGCCCCAACAGAGCAGCGCATTTATAACCTTGCCCGCAGGATGGACAGTGAAAGGATGCATGTGCCTTTCCGTTCTATACATCCCAATAAACAAACGGAGGCAGGCGATACAGCGGATATCAGTACTTATCCAACGGACTCAGAAGAGATCCGTTACAATAGTGGCAATCATTTTACCAGTCGCCCGGCCAACGGAAACGTGTTTGATGAAAACAGTAAACGCTGCCTGGCAAAATCTGAAGGTAACCTCCACGTGCTTTTTAAGCGTGGCTTTCTTGAAGACAGGTTAATGGATGTACAAGACCTGACAGCAGAAATGCATTATGCAGGCGCAACGCAGCTACAATTCTTTGTTATTTATAGCAGGCATTCAATAAAGGAAGGACATTTTGGTACCTCGCTGGTGATTATGGACCCGGTTAACCCACACTTTCCCAAACGTGTTATGGTTTGCGATACACTACTTAAAGAATTGCCTCAGCACCCGCGCTGGTGGAACCATTTCATTTCAGAATATTCCAATGTTTTTGGTGACGCAATAGTGGAAATTATAGAGGATCTCTCGCATCCGTTGCAGAAGGTTAATGTAAAAGGAGACGATCCTCACCGTCATGATTGGAACTGTCCGTATTATGCGGCAAGTATGGCCGAAGCATTGGCTGATTTGGTGAAAAGTATCCCTGAGCTTTTATTACATGGCAGCACATCCGAGATCCATAATGCGATGAAAGATATCATGCCAGACTATTACTATTCAGACCGTGAACTTAAAGACAGATATGCGATCCAGGAGACCAACCGCCTTAAGCGATGGAAAAGCGGACGCGAAGTAATTAAAGATCTGGTAATGGAAATGAGTCACAAATCGTCTTACGGCTTATAGTAAACTTATATTTTGATGTTATTGACCGCAAAGGCTGCAATACTGTTTGGTAATGCGGCCTTTGCTGTTTTAATCCAAATTTTGAATTTATTTTGAATTCCTTTAAGAAAATTGGAACATTCTGGTGTCTTTAGGATAGATCTTGCAATTATTGTTTCCAATCGCGAGTTTGGAGGCTTACTTTATTTAAAGATGTACAGATCTGTTAAGAAATTGTTAAAATGACACTTAAATAATATCAAAAGATAAAATATACATATGACGAGGCACCTGTTTTTATTGTTTCTGGGTTTAGTTCTGGCTGAATCTAATGCATTTGCGCAAATTGACCGAAAAGAATCTGCTGATTTTATAGCACGTGTATTACCTGATAAAAAGAATGATTTTATTATAGAAGAAATCCCCATTGAAAATAACAAGGATGTTTTTGAAATTGAATCTAAAGATGGGAAAATCATATTACGTGGTAACAATGGATTATCCATTGCCTCTGCCTTGAATTATTATTTAAAGAACTACTGCTTTTGCGATATTACCTGGAACGGTACAAATCTGAATGTTCCTGCAACGCTGCCTGTTGTACCTGCAAAAGTGCATAAAAATACGCCCTACAACTACCGCTATTACCTTAACTATTGCACCTTTAATTATACCATGGCCTGGTGGGATTGGGAAAGATGGCAAAAAGAGATAGACTGGATGGCCATGAACGGGATAAACATGCCATTGGCTATCACGGGGGAAGAAGCAATATGGCGTGATGTATACCGTTCAATGGGTTTTACGGATAAAGAACTGGAAGGCTTTTTTAGCGGGCCGGCTTATTTCTCCTGGTTATGGATGGGTAATATTGATGCCTGGGGCGGTCCGCTGCCACAACACTGGATGGATTCTCATAAAGAACTACAGAAAAAAATCCTGGCAAGGGAACGGTCTTTTGGAATGAAACCTGTGCTCTCTGCTTTCACCGGTCATGTTCCGCCAACATTTAAAGACCGATATCCTTCTTCTAAAGTAAAACGCACCAACTGGGATGCAGGTTTCCCGGATGTATTTATTCTTGATCCGGAAGATACTTTGTTCGAAGAGATCGGTAAAAAGTATATCGACCTGCAAACGAAAGAATTTGGTACAGACCACTTGTACTCTTCTGATACATTTAATGAAAATATCCCACCAACTAACGACTCCACCTACCTGAGTGATATGAGTAAAAAGGTATTCAGGTCTATGACCGCGGCAGATCCCAAAGCAGTATGGGTAATGCAGGGATGGATGTTCCACTATAACAACAAGTTCTGGCAGCCACAGCAAATCAAGGCGTTGCTTAATGCTATTCCTAATGATCAGATGATTGTCCTTGATTTATATAGTGATGCACATCCCGTATGGAACCGTACCGAAGCTTACTATGGTAAACCATGGATTTGGAATATGCTGCAAAACTTTGGCGGCAACATTAGTATGTTTGGCAGAATGAGGCACGTTGCTGCAGACCCGGCAATTGCACTGCATGACCCTGAATCGCAAAATATGGTGGGAATTGGTTTGGCGCCTGAAGGGATTGAGCAGAACCCGGCATTATTTGAACTGATGCTGGAAAATGTTTGGAAAGATACACCTACGGATGCGGATGAATGGGTAAAAGGATATGCCAGGCGCCGCTACGGCAAGATTAGCCCGCAGATGAACCAGGCATGGGACATTTTGCTAAATACAGTATACAGTGGGGGATTGACGGAAGGGGGAAATGAATCTATTATTGTAGCCCGCCCAACTTTCGAAAAAAAGATAGACAGGGTATTAACTAAAATAGAATATGATCCGATCAAATTATTAAAAGCATGGGGCTTGTTTGTTGACGCAAGTGCCGGTCTTAAATCAAGTGACGGGTTTGAATACGACATGATAGATGTTTCACGTCAGGTACTCGCAAATTATGCAAGTCCGCTGCAACAGCAAATGGTTGTTGCCTATAAAAACAAAGACGCAGCAGCTTACAAAAAATACAGTACGGCCTTTCTGGAACTGATGGATGATATGGACGTGTTATTAAATACCCGCAGAGACTTTTTGCTGGGCAAGTGGATAACCGAAGCACGCGCCAATGGAATCAGAGAGAAAGAAAAGAACTTATATGAGTTTAATGCCAGGGATTTGGTAACCCTTTGGGGCGATAAGGAAAGCGGATTGCGTGAATACTCTAACCGCCAGTGGGCAGGCCTGATCAAAGGATATTATAAACCACGATGGCAGATGTTTTTTACCATGCTGGATAAATCAATGAAAGCGGGTACAGAACCAGATCTGAAAGCCTTTGATGCAGCAGTGAAAAACTGGGAATGGAAATGGGTAAACCTGCACGATAATGCCTATTCAGCGCAGCCAAAGGGAAATGCTATTGAAACTTCGGCTAAACTATATTCTAAATATAGTCAGCTTATTACTCAGGCGTATGCAAAATAAATGGCTGCAGGCCCTGGTGGTGCTTTCAATTTTGGCAGGTTCTCCCGCTGTAAACGGACAGGCATTGACAGATGATCCTTCTATTATTAACGACCATATGTTTGCCGGGAAAGCTGCAAGTAAACCCTTTAGTGATTTCGATAGCAAGGGATTTATCATCAATGGCAAACGCACTTTCCTGGTTTCGGCCGGTCTTGAATATGCACGGGTACCACACCAGTTGTGGTACGATAGGTTATTGCGACTTAAACGTGGGGGTTTCAACTGTGTTGAGATATATACGCTATGGAACTTTCATGAGCCAAGGGAGGGACAGTTTGATTTTAAAGGCGACAAAGATCTCGGCCAGTTTTTATCGCTCGTAAAAAATTTGGGTATGTATGCCATTGTAAGGGTTGGCCCTTATTATTGTGCTGAATGGGACCACGGCGGCTATCCTATATGGCTGAAGTTTAAAGAAGGTTTGCGTGTAAGGGAAGAGAACACACAGTTTGAACGTTATTTAGACCGCTTTTTCGATCAGCTATTGCCTATAGTATTTAAACACCAGATCAATAAGGGAGGGGCAGTCATTTTGGTCCAGCTGGAAAATGAACATCCTAAAGGTTGGGGTACCATTATCCCTAACAATTACTTTAAACACCTGCAAAGCAAATCGTTGAGCATGGGTATGGATGTGCCCTATTTTTTTAGCGGTGTGCACCATTCAACCGACCCTGCGGGCAAAGCCATGCTGGATGATGCAACGCGGCCAAACCCCTGGTTTTCTACCGAGTACTGGAGTATGTGGTACAACCAATATGGTGCAAAGAAAGGTGATGCAGAACTGTACGACCGACGGACCTGGAAAATCATCGCCCATGGCGGAAACGGCTATAACTTTTATATGGCTTATGGTGGCTCAAATTTTGGTTATACAAATAATGACGAGGATGCCGCATCATATGATTACGGTGCGGCTGTCGGTCAGGCAGGCGATTTGCGGCCAACCTACTACACATTTAAGCGTGCGGGATACTTTGCGCGCAGCTTTCAGGAGATCCTGGAGAACAGTAGCGATGGAGGTAATAAATACCAGTACCTGCTCGGGAAGCCGAAGGTTGAGACTGCAGTGCAAAAATTACCTAAAGACGTTGATAAAGGATCACGCAGATCGGATACGCTGGTTAAGTTAAACACCAGGACAAGCGCGGCAGGAGAACTGATATTCCTTGATAATACTGATAGTATAGCACATAAAACATTGGTATCAGCCGGGAACAACCTGCCTGGCATTACTATCCAACTGGCACCGCGGGAAATTTATCCTTTGGTGCATAATTTTCAACTTACGCCTGTACTTAAAATAGACTGGGCGCTGACAAGAATATATGCAGTTACAAAGCAGGGTAAAACCACCACTATTTTAGCAGAAGCGGGCGCCGGTGACAAGGTATTCTTCCAGTTCAGTGCCAGTCAGCAGTCTTCAGTTATTACAGGTGCAGCAGGCCTGAAGGTTTCGGGTAAGCAGGTTATCTTAAATACCAATGGCGTAAAAGGAGCTATACCTTCAGTTTATGAATTTAAGGCCGGGCAGGATAAAGTCCGCATTTTGGTGATGGACCGCAGTGGAATGGACAAGGCCTGGCTTACAGAAACGTCCGGCGTGAATGCTATTGTTACTGGTGTGTCTTATCTGGGCGAAGTATCAATGAAACAAGGCAGGATTACGGCCAATGCAGAATTCCCATTGAGTAGCGCTCAGGATGGTGCCGTAAATATCTATTTGGAAAATGGCGCAAAGGCGATGCAAAAGCTCAATCCTGTAGCTGCACAACAAACCGCTTCGCATACACAAATTGCGCTTGCGCCATGGGAAACCCAAAGTGCATCAGCGCCGGCCGCAGCAAGGTATGACGACAGCAAGTGGTTGAGCAGTGAAGACCCGTTGCAAATGGGGGCCGACCAGGACATTACTGCTGATGCATGGTACCGGGCTAAGTTTAGTGTACCCGAAACTGGCACCTATGCCATGCAGGTTGAAGGCGGCGACCGGGGTACGCTCTTTATTGACGGAAAGCAAACCTCAAAATGGAACATCAAGACGGGTGAAGTATCATTTGATATCAGCAAGGGAGAACATACTATGGCTGTATTTACTGCTCATAATGGACGTGATAAAATGGCTGCCTATCTGGGGCCAATTGATAACTTTGATAAAAAAGGAATAGCTGGTAAAGTAATCCTGAAAAAGGGTGGGCCGTTTTATCAGACACTGGAAAACTGGTATTACTTAAAATCGGACGGACCGGAAGCGCTTAAAGCTGGTGCGCCGGCATTGGATACTTTGTTATGGAAAAAATATAAGATAGGTGCAGATGCCTTTAACCTCCAAAAAGGTTTTGGCTGGTTTGCTACGGTTATTCCGGCACAAAAAGGCTTATCTAAACTCAATGTAGCGTTCAAGAGTGTTGATGAAAATGCTACCGTTTTGGTAAACGGCAAACAAGTTGCCGCGCAGGCAGGCTGGAACAATCCTTTTGCGTTTTCTATCACGGATGCAGCCACATTGGATAAGCCCATGCTGCTGACCGTATTTATAGAAAATTATGATAAGGAAGGCGGCATAGACCAGGCGGTAAAAATTAATACCATTGGAGATGGACAAGTGATCACCGGATGGAAAATGAAGGGCGGGCAGGACAAGCAGGAAGCCGCATCCTGGAAGAAGTTCAATACTTCTGCACTGGCTGATGCCCCGGGTCCCCGGTTTTTCCGTTCGGGCTTTACGCTCCCGGAATTCAAAGGAAAACACCTGATCTGGAGGGTAAATCCCGATGGTTTAGCTCATGGTTCTGTATGGGTAAATGGCCATAACATTGGACGCTATCCTGAAATTAATTTCAAAATAGGAATGTATATCCCCGAAGCCTGGCTAAAACCAGGAACGAACAGCATCCTCATTTATGAGGAAGAAGGTGCGGGGCCTGTTGCGGTAAGTATTACAGCAGAAGAGGCCGCAAGCAGGAATGAGTATCAATTGATTAGTAATTAGTTATGATTTTAATAATTTAATATCACTTTAAATGGCATTATCCAACAACCGTTTTACTACCCTGGACGTATTCAGGGGAATGACTATTTGTTTCATGATCATTGTAAACTCCCCGGGCTCTGGCGCAGTGCAATGGGCGCCGCTTGACCATGCAGCATGGTTTGGTTTTACGCCTACAGATCTGGTGTTCCCTTCCTTTCTTTTTGCTACAGGTAACGCGCTTAGTTTTTCAAAAAAGAAGTTTGAAACCAACAGCACTTTCCTGGGTAAAATATTTAAAAGGACGGTGATCATTTTTTTACTGGGATACCTCATGTATTGGTTTCCTTTTATGCACCGGGAGGAGGGAAGCTGGGTATTTAACGCAATTGGTAATACCAGGATTATGGGGGTATTACAACGTATCGCCTTGTGTTATTTCTTTGGATCGCTCATTGTACATTATTGCTCAAAAACAGTTACTGTAATTATTTCGGTGGTATTGCTGTTTGGCTACTGGGCCTTTATGGAGTTCTTTGGCATTAGCGGTCAGGAATATACCATGCTGGGAAATGCCGGTACGCGATTAGATATTTTAATTTTAGGCAACGCACATTTATACCATGATAAGGGTGGCCCTGTTGCATTTGACCCTGAAGGCTTGCTGAGTACATTGACTGGAATTGTGAACGTGATTGGAGGTTTCCTTGCCGGTGCTTATATTCAGCGCAAGGGAAGAAACTATGAATCCGTTGCCATGTTAATGATTTATGGGACATTATTAATTGGTGCCGCATTGTTCTGGGGACAGTTTTTTCCCATTGCAAAGAAATTATGGACCAGTCCATTTGTACTGCTTACTATCGGTTTGGACCTGCTGATCCTGGGTATCCTTGTGTATATTATTGAATTGAAAGACATCAAATGGGGGAGTAACTTTTTTCTTGTATTTGGCAGAAATTCCTTAGCTATCTATCTGCTGTCTGAACTTTTACTTGTGGCCATACAGCTCATCTGGGTGAAACCAGGTGTTAGCTTTTACATCTGGATCAACGATGTGTTTTACCAGCCAATTTTCCCGGGGGCGTTGGGTACCCTGGTTTTCGCAATATGGTATATGATGCTTTGCTGGCTGGTAGGATATATCATGGACAAGAAAAAGATCTATATCAAAATTTAATCCGTACCCTGTTGTTAAGCATTATCCTATGAACAAAACCACCTTTTTTTCAATAAGGACGACCCTGATACTATTAATTTGTCTTAATGCCTGCACATTCACGCAGGCACAGGAAAACAACCATCTGAAGTACGTTAATCCATTTATTGGTACTACAAAAAGTGGGGTGTTAACCAGATGGGGGGGCAACGGGGGAACCTATCCTGGCGCTGTAGCGCCTTCGGGTAGCGTTCAGATTAGTCCCGAAACCCGTATTACCGGTGCTAAAGGATACGATTATACGGATAGCGGCATCTATTATTTCAGCTGTTTCAGGCATATGAGTGGTTTTCCTGAAGGTTCTTCTGGCCACCTTTTTATTATGCCTGTACAAAATGCAGCACGATTTATTGCCGGAACTACCAAAAGGGCTTTCTCTCATCAGGACGAACACGCAGAGCCAGGTTATTACCGGGTAATGTTTAAGGATGATCATACCCTTGCAGAGGCTGCGGCAGCAAACAGATCGGCAATACTTCGTTTCACTTTTCCTTCTGGGGTTAAACCGCAGGTTTTTATAGGTGACGCAGGAGAAATTACCTTCACCGGTAAACGCAGCCTGCAAGGTACGTCAGCAAATACTGTCATCAATTTTAATGAAGACCTGCTCGAAAAAATACCGGTTAAAGGCGGGTATATGATCAACTTCAAACCAGCGCCGAAGGCCAGCAAGGTAATTGTACTGAAATTAAGCACTTCTACCATTAACCATGCAGGGGCGCAAAACAATATTAATCAGGAACTGGCTGCACTCAGTCTGGAACAGCTTGCAGCCCGCACGCGTAAAGATTGGTCAACACAGCTGGCATCTATTGACGTAACTGACGCCGACGAGCAAAATAAGACGGTTTTTTACACTGCTTTATACCATTCGCTGCTGATACCCTGGGTGATATCTGACGCAGATGGCCAGTACAAGGGCGCTGATGGTAAAGTACATCATGCTGCCGGCAAATACCAATACGGTGGTTTTTCACCATGGGATACCTTCCGTTCATTGCATCCGTTGCTCAGCCTGTTGTATCCTGAAAAACAACAGGAGGTTATCCTGTCTATGCTTGATGTATACCAGCAGTCGGGACATTTACCCACAGAGTCTATGACAGGTAATCATGCTGTGCCGATTATAGTAGATAGTTATCTCAAAGGAATCAGGGGTTTTGATAAAACCCTGGCCTATAACGCCATGAAGAAAAATATCATGAATGGCCCATTTGTGCAGAACGACATGGAGATCTACCACCAGATGGGTTATGTTCCCTTTTCAAATGCAGAATCTATTACGCGGACTGTTGAGTATGCTTATAACGACTGGGCTTTAGGGCAATATGCAAAGCAGGTGATGAACAATGATACAGACTATAGTCTTTTAATGAAAAGGGGCTTGAACTACCGGAATTTGTTTAATCCTGGAGGGCTGTTTATGCTGCCACGAAAAGGGGATGAGTTTAAACTGGAACCAGGCATGACCGGTTATAAGGAAGGGAATAAATGGATATATTCTTACTTTGTACCGCACAATAGTAAAGACCTGGTAAACCTGATGGGCGGAAATGCGGCGTTTGTGGCAAGACTGGATTCAGCAATGCGCAATGAGGTAATTTTGTATGATAATGAGACGGTATTGCACTTACCTTATCTTTTTAATACTGCAGGATATCCTGGATTTACCCAGAAATGGATCAGGGACATTATGGTGAACAGGTTTAGTGCAACGCCCGCGGGATTGCCTGGAAACGATGACCTGGGTTCGATGTCAAGCGCCTATATTTTCAACGCGCTGGGCTTTTTTCCTCTCAGTCCAGGATTACCGCTATACAGCATAGGGGCGCCACTATTTGAGTCGGTAACGCTACATTTGGCCAACCATAAAACATTTGTGATTGAAGCCGAAGGCCAGCACCGCGATAGTAAATACGTGCACGCGGTTTTGCTGAACAAACAGCCATATGAACAACTTGTATTACCCCACGAAATAGTGGCACAGGGTGGCAATCTCCTGTTCAAAATGTCTAAAAATGATGATGAGGTATGGCCTAAGGATAAAAATCCGCTTGCCTTATCAGTAACTAAAGCTGCATCTGACATTGAGATTGTTGACTATCAGCCTGTTAAAGTCGCTGTGCAAAGTAGGTCGGCCAGGCAACAGCCTTCGCGCGGACACGCCAAAGTGAAAGCTGCTAAAGACCTTGTTGGATTACAATCGAATACGGATATAGAAGTAAGTCCCGATGAACAGTTTTGGGTACGTTTCCGTCTCAGTAATAAAGGCAGTGTGGGGACAAAAAAAGTTATTTTGTACATGAACAACCAGCCCTTTTCATTCAAAAATTGCCTGGTGCCACAAGGAGAGACAATTATAGATTCTATCAGTTGCCGTTTGTATCGCCCGGGGAGAGCTAGCATGATTCTAAGTACGATCGAAGAAAGGGGGTTGAAGCCAGATGACCATAGTATTTTTCATATTACGGTTAAGGAACCTGTAATGCCATCAGCTCATCCCTTCAACATATCAGCGCTTACGCTTAAACCAGTTATTGCCCTCGGCAGCACTCAGGAAATTAGTTATATCCTGCAAAACCTAACGGGAAAAAGAAAGGAGTTTAGCATACCTGTGCGGTTGGGGGATTCACTATTGTACACCGATTTGCTAACACTTGAGCCCGGTGAAAAGCAATTGCTGAAGCATATTTTTGTGCCAGAATCTGTAGGACTTAAAACACTGGTTGTTGAAAGTGGAAAAGGCAGTTTCAAAGTCTACAATGACAACCTTTCATCGTTGCTGCTGGACTTATCATTGGTCAGCAGCACGAAAAAAGATACCCTGGCAGACCGCTCAGGTTTTGGTAACAATGGTATAGTAGTAGCTAAGAACCCTGTTCCAGCCAATGGAAACCTGATTTTACTTGGGGATGATTCCTTTGTAGAAGTTGTGCCTTCGGCCAGTCTTGACCAGATGGGCGAAAGCCTGAGTATGATGAGCTGGGTTTATCCCCGAGGAGATGAGCGCGGCCTGGTAGATATACTTACTAAAGGTGACCATCATGTATTGCAAACCAATAACAATAAAACACTCACGTTTTTTGCTGGCGGCTGGGGCAGGGGAGATTGTACCGTTGATCTTCCGGCAGACTGGAAAAACCAGTGGCATCATATCGCCGGTGTATGTAAAGGCGATATGTTATGGCTTTATATCGATGGTAAACTTGCCGGCACAGCCAAAGTTGACGGCTCAGTGAATTTATCTGTTGACAGCAAGTGGGAAATTGGAAGAAATGAGGAGTTCCCTTCAGAACGCGTATTTCATGGTTATATGGATAACGTTAAAGTATATGAACAACCCTTAACTGCCGCAGAGATTGGTAGAATTGTAGAGGCTGAGAGTAAATTATTGATCAAAGTGGTTAAATTGAGGCAGTAGAGGCGTAAAACTGCCTTATCATAGCATTTTTTTGTAGTTTTAATGCATCGTAATTTACATATGCAGGAGCTTGTTCATCGCATTCAATTTCTTGATGATGAGTCGGCTTTCAACCAGCTTTATAAGCTAAATGTAGTTAAACTCTATCAGTTTGCTTTTTCATTTGTGAAAGAGAAAGAAATTGCAGAAGAGATTGTCAATGATGTTTTTTTAAAAGTATGGGTGGATAGAAAGAAGCTTGATACCGTCAGGAACCTGGCCGTGTACCTTTATGTGGCCGTAAAAAATGCATCCCTCAATTATTTGAACAGGATTTCTTCAAAGAGGATATCTTTTATGAGTGCCTATGAGCAATCTTTTGAGCTGTTGGTGGTTGAACCGAATCCGGAACAACTATTGATTGGCAAAGAAATGAAAATTTCCATTGAACAAGCAGTGAACCAGCTTCCTCCACGTTGCAGGGTTATTTTTAAGATGCTGAAAGAAGACAATCTTTCAGCAAATGAAGTGGCCCAAATCCTTGATATTTCTAATAAGACAGTGTTTGCCCAACTGAGCATCGCTATCAAAAAGATAGAAGAACTTGTTATCAAATAATAAGGCCACTCCGGTTATTGTTCAGTTATTCCAGGTATAAAGATTTCAGTTTTACTATCTTTTCTTCTGTAAGCCCCAGTTCATTTTTCATGAAATTATCCATAGATCCGTATTTCTTAGTGATCTCGTTAAATGTAGCTTCTATAAATGCAGGTTTAGCCAGTCCATAATCTGCAGCGCGTTTAGCGGGTAACTGGTATTTCGCTACAAGCATATCTGCAATCATTTTATTGTATTTAGCCCTGTAAGTATTGGTGAGCACATAATCAGCAATAATTTGTTTTTTCTCTACGCCCAAAGCATATTCAATAAATGCGGCCGCAAGTCCCGTTCTGTCTTTACCTCCTACACAATGGAACAACAAAGCGCTGTCTTTATTGAGTGTTAGTAGCGAATCGAAAAGTGGTTTGTAGCGGTCCTTAAAAGAACCAATCTTTCGGTAATAGGCAATTGCTCCCTGGTCAGACACTTCAACCGGGTTCTTTTTCATTTCTTCTGCCATTGCTGCCCAGTCGTCCGGTCCATCAGTGCCGCTACCAGCGGCCAATGCGAAATAGGTTGTACCTGCAGGAATTTTGTCAGGTGCATAACTTACTTCTACCGGTCCCCTGAAATCTGCTATCCGTGATATGTGCAGGGAGGTAAGTTTGTTCAGATCGTCCGCTGTCAGGTCAGACAGTACAGCTGATCGGTATAACTTTCCCCATTTAATAGTCTTGTGGTCTTTTGTTTCGTAGCCACCCAGGTCGCGGAAGTTATAGGCACCATTAAGTGGTATTTCTCTTTGTTGTGCATAAATTAAGGTAGATGTACCGAAGACGAGCAGTGAACAAGAATAGAAGATTTTTGTGAAATTCATGACAATAGGTTTTAAGTAATGAGATTATTGGTGTTTACGCTGGTAGGACACAATTATTAGGCGTAATTCTTAAAAGAAAATGGATTGATCTCCAGATGTTCTTGTTTTCTGATAAAAAATACGCTTGGTTTTGCTTAGGATCGATATTGTGTGTTGGATTTAATACGTAAATAACAGTAATCTAACATATGTTCTCTGGTTTTAAATGCAAATGCTTGGAGTATTTAAAAAATAGTTTGATTTTCTTTAGGAATCATGCAGCATTTTGGTGTCCTCTGCATAAATACGGGATATTGTTTTTTGCAGTAGCTGTTTTTTAGGAATTTTGATAATAATTGTGTCCTGCAGTAAAGGATATAAAAGTATAAAATGGAAAAGCAAAGGATCAGAAAATTGATGGTGAAAAAGATTTCGGCAACCGCTACTCAAGATGAGTTGCTGGAACTGGCTGCCTTACTCAATACATTTCCTGATTATAAGTTAATAGATGAGTTAATGTCTAACATCAAAACAAATATGGATGGAACACCCGGCGAAGAGGAAATAGAAGTTCAGCTGGATGCACTGTGGAAGAAGATCAATACACATCAGGAAATCCCGCTTCCAATGGTTAAAAGAAAAGCGCTCTTTGGTTACAAAAGCTGGCTCGCTGCGGCTGCAGTTTTTATTGCAGTGATTACTGCTGGCATGTTGGCTTATCAGAAAGATAGCGTCATGGAACAAGACCCAGGAAAATACCGTGTGATAACGGCCGCCTATGGCCATACTTCCAGGGTTGTTTTGCCCGACGGAAGTATAGTAAAAATGAATTCAGGAACTACATTATCTTATCCGGTCGAGTTCGCGGCAAACGTGAGGCAGGTAAAACTGGTGGGAGAGGCATTTTTTGAGGTGACTAAAAATCCCAACCGTCCATTTATGGTGCATGCCGGTAACTTAACCGTGCGTGTATTGGGAACTTCTTTCAATGTAAAAGCTTATCAGGAAGATAACAATGTAGAAACCACATTGATACATGGCAAGGTGCAGGTAGTGATGGACAATGAGCCTGACAAGCTGATCACGCTCTCGCCAAATGAAAAGTTAACCGTGGCAAAACGCGCAGGAAATACTAAAATAGCTCATTTGCCCGGCGAACTGAAATATAAACTGCAAACTGTTGCCGTTAAACCAACAGATAATATTGAGGAAATTGCCTGGCTGGAACGCAAGTTCGCCTTTAACAATACCTCTTTTGAAGATGTTGCGAAAATTATTGAACGCAAGTACAATGTTAAATTGGTATTTGAGCAGGAGCAGTTGAAAAGCGAACTGATTACCGGCGTATTTGAAAATGAGGAACTGTCAAGGGCTTTAAATCTCCTGCACATGAGTACCAGCTTCAACTATGAAATTAAAAAAGATACTGTAATACTTAGCAGTAGTAAAAATAGCAAACAACAATAAAACTTATAACCACCAATTAACTCACAATTATGGAAAAAATCTACTATAATTCAGACCCTTAAAAAAGGGCAGAGCAAATGCTCCACCCCGTAATCAGTTAATAAAAGGAGTAAGGCTTCGAAACATTTACTCCAAATTTTAATCAGCTTATAACAAATATATGAAAAAAAACAAAGGGGCAGATTCTGCCCTATGGATATCTCCATGTCTGAAATTTCTCACGATAATGAAGCTAGGGTTCATCATTACAATTCTTTGCTGTGTGCAGGTCCAGGCAGCAAAAGTGTATTCGCAGAATACTTTTACCTTTGATGTTAAACAGACAGAGGTGAGTACAATATTGTCTGCTATACAGCATGACAGCGATTACCGGTTTTTCTATAACAATGCATCGTTAAAGAAATTGGGTAGGGTTAACTTGAAAGTTAAGGAAGCCCCATTGGCACAAATTTTAAAAGAACTACTTGATGGCAGGTTGCTGTACCAGATTGTTGACCAGAACAAGGTGGTGATTTCAGGTACAGAATACAACGCTGAACGTGCCACTATTACTGGTAAGGTCCTTGACGAAAATAACCAGGTAATGTTTGGTGTGAGTGTTAAGGTACAAGGCACTACCAATGGCGTTTCTACAGATGCCAATGGTATGTTCGCTATTTCTGCTCCCTTAAACAGCATACTCGAAATTTCATTTATAGGCTACGAAAAGCAGGTGCTTACTGTTACCAATGAAAAACCACTGGTTATTACCATGAAACCAGTAGCAGGAAACCTAAATGAGGTAATTGTTGTAGGTTACGGAACACAAAAGAAATCTACTGTTACCGGTGCGGTATCAGAAGTGCAAACAGATAAGTTAACCTCCCGTTCACTGGGAAACTTCACGGAAGCATTGCAGGGAAAAACACCAGGTGTAACCGTAGTGAATGATGGGGGAGACCCAACGGCTGCTCCAAAAGTGAATGTACGCGGGATTGGGGGGATCAATGGAGAGGAACCATTATATGTAGTGGATGGTGCTATCTTTACAGGTACACCTAACCTGAACCCAAATGATATTGAATCGATTTCAGTATTAAAAGATGCTTCTGCCGCTATTTATGGTGCAAGGGCATCGGGCGGTGTGATTTTGGTGACTACCAAAAAAGGTAAAGCTGGAAAAATATCGGTAAGCCTGGATGTAAAAACCGGTTTCCAAACTCCCTGGAAAAAAGTCGAGGCACTAAACGCCGCACAATATGCCGAGGTGTCTAACCTGGCTGCTGATAATGCAGGAATTCTAAGAAACCCCGCTTTTAATGCCAGCGTTTATCCAGAAGGACAAATCACACAGACAGACTGGGTTGATGAAATATTTCGTACAGGCCTGCAACAGGAATATAGTTTCGGGATGAGTGGCGGAAGCGAGACTTCTAATTTTTATACTGGTTTTGACTACCGCAATACTGAAGGTATTTTACAGAACACTTATGGAAAGCGGTTCAATTACAGGTTAAACTCCTCCCACCAGATTACCCCATGGTTGAAAATTGGTGAAAATATGTTTTATTCTAACACCAATGGAAATACGGGGAATACCACAAGCGGTTATACTGGTGCAATTATATCTGCCTTGTTCTATCCGCCAAGTGTGCCGGTTTACAATGAATCAGGTGCATTCTCAGGGCTGCCTGCACTATATGCCGGTGCATATGGTGATGTGATTAACCCCGTGGCTTTTCTAAAGCGTTTAGATGTCAATAATCCTATACAAACGATTAATGTTAACCCTTATGTCGAAGTTAATTTAATGCAGGATTTGAAATTCAGATCTAGTTTGGCAATTACCAAAACTTCAACATATTTTAAAGAGTTTATCACTAAAGTGCCTGAGATTGGAAAAATTTTCGATTTTAATAGGTTAAACCAAAAATCTTCAAATGATACAGATCTGCTTACTGAGCAGACCTTGAGTTACGACCATAATTTTGGTTTACATCACCTCAATGCTCTTGGAGGATTTACTTATCAAAAAACTACTAATGAGGGGTCTTCTGTTTATGCACAAGGATTCGATGATGAATCAAAAGACCGTCGTTACCTGCAAAATGCTAATAACAATTATGCTCCAGAGAGTTATAAAAATGTCACAGCCCTTATATCTTATCTGGCAAGAGTAAATTATGATTACAACGCTAAATACCTGTTGTCATTAATTGGCAGGCGTGACGGTAGTTCATTAGTTTCCGTACAGAACCGTTTCCAGAATTACGGTTCAGTCTCTGCCGGATGGGTGGTGTCTAAAGAAAGTTTCCTTAAAGACGTTACATGGTTAAACCAGTTAAAATTGAGGGGAAGTTATGGTGTCTTAGGTAACCTGGGAAGCCTCTTGGCCAGCTCTGTCAATCCGTTACTGGAAAAGAGTCAGGTTTATTTGGGGGGCTCTCCTGTATTGCTGCCAGGATATTATGAAAACGTACTGGCCAATCCAGACCTTACCTGGGCTACGTCAAAACAAACTGACTTCGGTATCGATGCCTCGGTTTTAGATAATAGATTGACTTTTAGTGCAGATTATTTTGTGAAGAAAACAGAAGATATGATTATTGAGAAGACGCTTACCAGTACAACTGGAGTATCAACCCAATGGATCAACGGAGGTTCGGCCAGGGACAGGGGCGTAGAGTTTGGGATTAACTTTAAAAATAAAGATGACCATGCATTTACTTATAGCATGAACCTAACTTTCACCAAAGCAAGCAACGAGCTGACATCGTTAAACGATGGTGTGACAACAATACCTTTAGGAACGGATATGACTGTAAGGTCTGTCCTTGATCCGTTAAGAATTCAAGTAGGTCAACCATTGTATAGTTATTATGTGATCAAAACCGACGGAATATTCCAAAGCACAGATGAGGCGAAAAACTACAAATCTGCAAGCGGAACAGTAATCCAGCCAAATGCGGTTGCTGGTGATCTAAAATTCGTGGACAACAACGGCGACGGAACAATTGATAACAACGACCGTGTGTATTCCGGAAGTGCACTTCCAGATTTCTCGTACGGGTTCAGTTTCAATGCCAACTACAAAAACTTTGATTTAAACATTTTTGCACAGGGAGTACAAGGCAGTAAAATATTCAATGGTATGAAATATACCAGCTTAAATGCTGCTTCTGGTCAAAACTACAATAAAGATGCTGCCATATTAGATGCCTGGTCGTCCATAAATACCAGTGGTACTATCCCTCGTGTATCTGCAAGTGACAATAACGGTAACTTTAGCAGAACCTCAGACTATTACCTGGAGAACGGTTCTTATTTAAGGATTAAAAACGTGACGCTTGGTTATACTTTGCGCAAACAATTCCTGGATAAGCTGAAAATCAGTAACGTGAGACTGTATGTAAGTGCAAATAACCTTTTCACTATTACTAAATACACAGGATTTGATCCTGAGGTTGGTACAGAACTTAATGGTATTGACCTTGGAAGGTATCCGCAAGCCAGATCGGTGCTGTTTGGCTTAAATGTTAATTTTTAACTAGTTTTTACAATTAAAAATACTCAAATGAATATCAGATATTGTTATATATTATTTGCATCCCTGATCACAGCTTCTGTGTTATCCGGATGTACCAAACAACTCGATATCACACCACAGGGCGAGCCATCTAAAGGTAACTTTTGGAGCACGCAGGCAGATGCATTGAAAGGTGTAAACGCCATGTATAGAAATTTTGACGGTGAAGAATTTTACGGCCGTGGATATATGTGGTATATGAATGCCAGCGATGATATGGTTACTGGCCGCTCCAACGGACAGGCTGACAATCTTAGGAACTTCAACTCCGCTTACGTTTCTGGTTCATATACCCGCGATCAATGGTCGATGCGTTATGCAACCATCAAGTCAGCTAATGACGTGCTTAACAATGTGCCTTCTATCACTATGGACCAGAGCCTTAAAAACAGGTATTTGGGAGAGGCTAATTTCTTAAGCGCACTGATGTATTTCCAGTTGTCTTACAACTATGCTGATGACCGTGCCGGTGTACCTTTGGTAACACCAGAGAATTCTGACGACCCTAATCCTACACCACGTGCGGCAAACATCACAGCAAATTACAATTACATCGAAGGTCAGTTAAAGAAAGCAGCAAACCTGTTACCTATGTTTTCCGCATTGGCCACCACTGATTATGGACGTCCGCACAAAGCTGCTGCATGGGCCTATTTGTCTAAATTGTACCTGTACAAAAAAGATTATGCCAATGCAGAACTGTATGCAGATTCTGTTATCAACTCTGGTAACCGCGCATTGCAGGCAAACTATGGTGACGTATTTAAAGCAGAAAATAACTGGGGATCTGAATATATCTGGTCGGCCTATAGCACACCAAGTGGTGAAGGCGGATGGGGTAGTATCCTTCCGGGAGTAATGTTAGAAAATAAAGGATGGGGTTTATACAATGGTTGGGGCTATTACGTGCCTACCAAAGAATTGTATGATGCATTTGACGCGACCGATAAGCGAAGATCTGTAACTATCCTTAAACCAGGTGATACTTTTACCTTCTTTGGTGCTACCACTACCTATAGTTCAGCTAACAGCTTATCCGGTTACCAGTTCAATAAATACATGGACCCGTTCAAATATGCAAGTCCGGTAGGTTCGCACATCAGTCCGAATGGTGATCACCCGACTACCGACCTGAATCCTCCATTACTTCGTTTTGCGGAGATCCTGCTGATCAAAGCAGAGGCAGAAATAATGCTGGGCAAAAGTGCAGATACTGAAATTAACAAAATTCGTGTCCGTGCTGGTTTAACGCCAATTGCTGGTGCAACATTGGCGGAACTGAAAAAACAACGCCGATGTGAACTTGCAGGGGAGTGGGCCGACCGCCATCGCGACCTTGTACGCTGGGGCGATGCGCAAGCAGCATATGCACAACCAAGTCATGGTGCGAGCGGAGCTGTAATTTGGGCTGCACGTACTTTCAACCCCATTACACATGCAGTATGGGCTGTTCCACAAAAAGAAATTGACAACAGTGGTGGCATTATTAAACAAAATGCCGGCTGGTAATTACCAACAAATTATAATATGTATTTAGCTAAATCTGTCATTTCATCATTTTTGCTGCTTGGCGCAACATCGTTATATGCGCAACGCACTGATCCGTCACGAATACTGATGCATTCGCACAATGATTATGTACAGGAAATCCCGTTCTTCGGTGCTTATGCAGCACGGATGAATTCTATTGAAGCAGATGTTTTCCTTTCTAAGGGAGAACTATACGTTGCGCATGAAAAAGGCCAGATTATTCCAGGTAAAACACTGAAAAGTGTTTACCTGGAACCGCTTTACCAGCTTTATAAAAAGAATGGAAACCAGCCTTACCCAAAAAAGGATGAGCGCAGCCTTGAACTGGTAATTGATATCAAAGAAGATTATGCCCATGTAATCCCGGCCCTGATAAACCAGTTGAAGGGATATCTGGATATGATAGATCCTGCACAAAGTAAAAAACCGGTTCATATTGTATTGAGCGGAGATCTTCCGCTGGCCGCGGAGTATAAGAACTATCCGGACTACATTTCTTTTGACGGGAGGCCTAACATTGCTTATACACCTGAACAACTGAAACGTGTGGCCATGATCAGCGATGACATGAAAACTTACACTGGCTGGAACGGAAAAGGAAACCCAGCCGTTAGGGACACCCTTAAATTGCAGAAGGTAGTACAGGATGCGCATAAAATGAATAAACCCTTTCGTTTTTGGGGAACGCAGGACAGTTACAATACCTGGATTGAGCTGGAAAATCTTGGTGTGGACTGGATTGGAACGGATCATCCTGAATTGTTATCTAAATTTTATAGAGACCGTCCTAAAACAGAGTATACCAATACGAAATCATATCCAGTATACCAGCCTGAATACAAATCTGATGGTAAAAATACTGCGGTAAAAAATGTGATCCTGATTATTGGGGACGGGATGGGACTGGCACAAATACAGGCTGCCCTTACCGCAAACTACGGAAAACTTAACCTTGCAGGTATTAAACATATTGGCTTTTCGCTTACTAAGTCTGCAAATTCTGGCAATACAGATTCTGCCGCGGGAGGTACTGCACTTTCAAGTGGTAAAAAAACCAACAACAGTTATGTTGGTATGGACAGTTTAGGAAGGCCTATCGCAAGTATTCCTGATACACTAATAGGATATGGAGTAAAATCTGCAATTATTAGCAGTGGCGATATCACCGATGCCACACCTGCTTCTTTCTATGCGCACCAGCCTGAACGTAATTGGTCGGATAAAATCGCGGCCGACTTCCTCAACAGTAATGTAGATATACTAATTGGCCCTAACCGTAAAAGTTTTTTGGAGAACTCAGACAAAAACCTGATGACTAAAATTAAGCAAAAAGGTTACGACTATCTTCCTGGTCTTACAGAACTGACAGCTTCAGCTCCGGGAAAAAAGCTGGTGCTGGTTGCGGACAGTGTTACACGCCCGATATTAAAAGGACGAGGTGATATGCTTAAAACTTCACTTGAACAATCTATCCGCTTACTGTCTCCGAATAAAAAAGGCTTTTTTATCATGGCCGAAGGCGCACAGGTAGATTATGGCGGGCATGATGATAACCTCCCTTATCTTATCACCGAATTGCTGGACCTGGATCAGACTATTGGGGCTGCAATGCGTTATGCTGATAAGGATGGGGAGACTTTGGTGGTCATCACTGCAGATCATGAAACTGGTGGATTAAGCCTTCTGGCAGCCAATCAGAACAAGGGCAGGGTGACAGGTCATTTCAGTACAAACGACCACACGAACATTATGGTTCCTGTTTTTGCTTACGGTCCGCATTCAGACCAGTTTACTGGGATGTACCAAAACAAAGAAGTATTCCACAAAATTATTAAGTTGATGGCAGCGGCCCAATCCACTAAAAAATAGATGAGCAACATCTCCCAATGTAGGGTTTTACTGTAATTCTTTGTAAAAAGCTCAGACATCATTTCGAGATGCCTGAGCTTTTTTTGTTTTAGAAGTCGTCAATAGGATTGTTATCCCAAATTTGCAATACCCTTATGTTAGTCGGCGCTGAGTAGGAGAGGTGCTTTTCAGTGCCCAGTAGATCAATACTGGTTGAAAAAAAAGACGTAAAAAACGTTTTTTGTCCGTATTCAGGCCAAATGCATCCCTATGGTGGGTAAGTTGTGAAATGTTGCCTGGAAATACTGCCGTGAAAAAGGCCGCCGCCACCTTCCCAACTTTTTCTGCATGTTTTTCGGGAGTAAGCACCAGTGCGGTACCCATCAGAATTTCAGTTATCCCAGAATATACCACTGTATTATCTATTTTTAAGGGCACCCAATCAGGCACCTGCGCCCTGAAATCTTTTCTGGCGAATGTAAGGTGGCTTACTCCGGCAAATATGAGGTTTGCACCTAAGGCAATCCTGGCAGCTTTTTTTATGTTTTCTTCTTTCATGATTCCCTGTTTATTTTTCAGCTCTTACTAAAACCTATCTGGCAGTAAATGGTTTGTATTTTCTTTATGCAAACTAATTTACCTGCCTGTTGTTTTGAAGGTAAACCTATGATTATGGAAACGAACGAAGAACAACAGTTGGATGCAGACAACAACCTGATTCTCTCTTCCTCGGAAGATACAGTGAAGCCTGAAATACCAAAAAACGAAGAAGTGAATGATGGGTACAATTCTGCTGATGATACGGGGAATACCAATGAAGACCTGGATCTTGAGCCGAGTGATGATCCTGATACTAATGTAGATGAATACGACCTGGAAGCTTTAAATGGGCTGGATATTGATGACGAAGACGGTGATCTTGCTTAAACTTAACGCTGTCTCGTATGGGGCAGCGCTTAGTTTTTTAATACTATTTTTAGTTAGCTGCGGTCCGCAGGGATATTATCATGGTTATGTTTTTGATGCGGAAACGCGCAAGCCGATTAGCAAAGTACTGGTTAAAGAAAATTCGCTTTCTGGTGCCAGGAGCTCTTATACCAATAAGAACGGCTACTTTAAGGTTGTAAATCAAGAAAACACTTCTTCAGATTTAATTTTCACTGCCAAAGGATATAAGGTAGATACCATTCTAACCCGATGGTCGCAGCATGGCGAGCGTTTGGAACATATGTTCACAGACAGCAAATTAGACACTGCTTTTTTAACTGCATCACCTTTTCCTTAGAGCTTATCCCTATTTCTTTTTAAAATTAGGTAATCCTACCAGCTCAAGAGTCTTTGCAGCCTCCGTAACCTTCTTAACAACGTAAGGATCATTTGCATGACTTTTAACCCTACTATCAATATTCTGCAGATTTTGAATGGCTTCGACATCTTTCGTTGATTTTGACATAATTATTTTCTTAATGTTTATCCAAATTTAACTGATTAAATTGTTTGAGCAAATTTTAGATGGGTTTTATATACGATAAACATAATTTACGTTAATATATTACTTATAAGGCATGATTATTGACCAGTATTTGAAAACCAGGTGAATATTAATGCTCAAAAACCTTTTTACCTCCGCTATAATCCTCTTCCTTTCTTTCTCTCATCTTCATGTTTTTGCGCAGGAAGGACTTGAGAAAATAGCTAATCCGAAAACTAACGGAACGGGCTATGTAAGTAATGCAGACCATATAATTAGTGCAGGAACAGTGGCAAAGCTTAACGCACTGATCGAACCATTAAATGAGCAAGGTAAAGCGCAGGTAGCAGTTGTTTTGGTAAACTCTATCGGTGATCAGGTTCCAAAAGATTTTTCGACGGCCTTATTGCGTAAATGGGGAATAGGAGATAGAAAAAAGAGTAATGGCCTTCTGATTCTGTTTGTAGCAGATCAGCGCAGGATAGAGTTTGAAGTAGGTTATGGGCTGGAAGGATTACTTACAGATTTAACTTGTCAACGGATCCAGCAGGGCTTAATGATACCTTATTTTAAAAAAGGGGATTACAATACTGGAGTATTAAAAGGTGTGGAGTTGGTGGTTGAAACTATTGACACAGGAGTTGACCAGTCGCTGGATGAAGACAACCTTTATCCTGAGCTAGGTTGGGTACTGTTTCAGGACATCTTATTTTTCCTTGCATACATCGGTGCCTATAGCGCTTACACTACATCACAAAGAGGACAATACGTTGTTCATTCTGCTTCAGGATGGTGGGTGCCCTTTCTGTTGTTGGGTCCACTCATTATTGTATCTGTCGTTGCACTTGCCACACCAATTTTTGTGATGTGGGACCTGTTTTTCCTGATTAGTTATTGCTGCTGGAGCGTGTTTTTTAGTTTCGCGATCGGTAATATGTTAGCGAGTGAACCGGTTGGCGAAACGCGCGTGCAGCAGTATCAATACCTAAAACTGATGGTTTGGGGATTTACGGTTTATGCAGTTTTATTTCCGTTACCATTTCTAATTTTTAAATATATTGGAGCAAAACGAAGGTTACGCAAATTAAGGTACACACCCTATCAATCTCCAGATAGTGGTGCTGAAATGGCGTTGATGAAGGAGAACAGGGCCTTGGAACTGACGGATAAAGAACAAATGGAAGAAAAGCTCGGCTCCGTTTCCTATGATCTTTGGAAAGCAGGGGAGGGTGATCCGGTCATGAAGCTGGCTTACCTGAATCAAAACACTAAAATCAGGCGCTGTAAAAAATGCCGTAGTATTACCGCAAAAAAGACCAAACGGATTGTTGAGAGCAAGGCTACTACTAAAGGAGAAGGAATAGCATCCGTTTATTATACTTGTCAGATATGTGGGAAAAGTGATTTTATCAATCAGCCCATTTCCAGGAAACCCCAACTAAATATCTTTAAGGGTATGTTTGCGGCGGGCCTGGCTTCCAGCGGGGATTCTGATAGCTCATCCTCAGACCGTTCAAGCTCATCTAGTTCATCAAGTTCATCTGATTCTTCCAGTTCTTCAAGCTCTTCCAGTGATTGGGGAGGTGGTTCATCTGGAGGTGGAGGCTCAGGAAGTAGCTGGTAAATGAATACCAGCTATTCAGCATATTTATTTTTGGATCTTAAACCTCGGACAAACTAAAAGGTAGCTTGCGTATCCTTTTTCCCGTAAGGTCAAAAATTGCATTGGTTAGGGCAGGTGCAAAAGCAGGTAAACCAGGTTCACCAACACCGCCGGCATTTTCATCATTTTCCATAATATGAACCTCAATAGGAGGGATATCTGTTATTCTGGGCATCTTATAATCATAGAAATTACGCTGTTCTACCAGTCCGTCTTTAAATGTGATCTCATGGATAGTAGCGGCTCCCAGCCCCATAACAATACTGCCTTCTACTTGTGCACGGATAATATCTGGGTTAACGTACCAGCCGCAATCCATAACTGCCCATACCTGGTCAATTTTAACTTTGCCATTAATATCCTTCGATACCTTAACAACTTGTCCAACCGTACTTGAAAAACATTCAGTGATGGCTTCTCCATATCCTTCATTTTTCTTTCTGTTCTTCCAGCCTGATACTTCCTCCATCTTGTCGATCAGCTTTTGGCATCGTTCTTCCTGCAGGTACTGCCTTCTCAAATCCAAAGAATCTTTACCCGCAGCATGGGCAATTTCATCAAGGAAACTTTCATAGGCAAAACCATTTGTTGAAGCGTAAACAGATCTCCACCACATTGTTGGGATGGGTGTTTCAAATTGAACTTCAGCAAAGCTGAGATTTTTTACGCTTTCATAGTAAGGTTTAAGGAAACCTTCAGTAGTTTTTAGCAGCTCCTGCTGGCGTGTGTATATGTCTGCAGTATTGATGTGTTCAAAGCCTGTATCATCCCATTCAACCACTAAAGCTTTTTTACCCTGAAGTGCTGCCCAGGTGCTGTTAGCCACAACTGCAACACCTTCCCGGAAAGTGGTAAAAACGCCCATTCTAACCTTAAATACCTTTTGTACACCTGGTACCTTTAGTGCTGCAGTGGCATCAAAGCTTTTCACAACGCCACGAAGACGTGGGTTCCGTACAAAGGCCGCGTACATCATGCCAGGCAATTACTTGTCCAGACCAAAACCTGCGGCGCCATTGGTTTTCATCGGCGTATCCTGCCTATGCAGTGGTTTGCGGATTAATTTGTAATCTGCTTTATTTTTCAGTGGTACTTCTTTTGGAGCCTCCAGTTTTTTTGCTTCGGTTACCAGCTCACCGTAATGGAATTTTTTTCCACTGGCTGTATGGATCACGTGGCCAGACTCAGCATGGCACGCCGTTACGGGAACGCCCCATTTGCCAGCAGCAACCGTAATTAACATCACCCTGGCCGTGGTGCCCAATTTCCTGGTGCTCAGCGCGGCTTAGTTTAGTTACGCACGAACGTACTGCTTCACCATTCAAATGGATCACGCAAGCCCCGCATTGTGCTACCCCGCAACCGAACTTAGTACCAGTTAGCCCAATGATGTCACGGATAATCCACAGTAAAGGCATGTTTGGATCTGCATCAACCTCGTAAGGCTTTTTGTTGACCTTTAAAGAAATCATAGGTTTAATTTGAGTTAATGATCTGGTTAATTTGATGGTATTAGTCATTCTGACTTCACCATATTCAAAGATACCTACATCACAATCTACATGTTTACAAATTTCAAACGATTTCATACGAATTTCAAACAAAACCATGACAATCATCAGAACATAATGGAATCTTCCGGCTGCTGGCCTACTTTAGCCTATGGACGGTGTTGCACAAACGGCTAATACTTGGGTTTATAAGTTAGCCAGAGAACATCGTCATCCATTTTTTGCACATTGGACAACTTTAATAAAGTTGCGCCTTTCTTTTTTACCTTTGGATCAATTTCAAAAAGTGTTGATGTCTCCATAGTTCCATCAGCGATTGGGAGGAGTATCTGGTGCAGTTCATCTATCAATTCCTCATTCAAAAAACTGCCATTTATGTGTGCACCGCCTTCAAGCATTAGTTTTTCTATGCCAAATAATTGTCGTAGTTTTTTTAACGCTGTTGGTAGGTTAATCTCGGTTGTCCCTGCAAAAATATAAGAGACCCCAATATCTTTCAGATGTGCAAGATAGGCGTTGGGCACTTTTTCGGTCAGGATGGTAATCACGTGGTCGCCATACATCGTTGGTTTTTCCCAGCCTAATTTGGCATCTCCATCTATTGCTATCGCAAATGATGCACCTTCATTTGCCGCCACAAAATCCTGACGATCTATTTCCTGATGCCCTTTCTTAAGTATAGGTTTTGCAAAATCTGTGAAATCCTTTTCCATCGTGGCGCGTCCAACTATCCAGGCATTTACTCCTATTAATTCATGGATTTCTTCAAACTTACCACGTAATGTTTTCACTTGAGGACTGTCGCCCCATTTCTCTCCAAGTATTTTACCATCTACTGAGGTCATCATCAGGCACATCACGTAGGGACGTTCAACCGTATTCTTGTTTTTATTTTCAGGTGCTTTCATAGGCTAATTTATTTCCAGTCATGCCTAATGATTATATCAGTCAGCACGCTGGTCTATTGCTTAACAATAGCACTTTAAATTTGTTCCAATTAGGCCTATCAGACAGATGCCGCACAATTACACTACATAAAATTGGCGGTTTAATATCCCCAAATATGGTAATATAGGTTAGCAGGTAATAGCAATATTTTTGCGGCTAGAATATTTCCAAACATGTCAAAACTTACGTATCCCCTTTTCATCTTCCTTTTTTGTGCCATATCTGTCGCCGGGCAAAATGCTCAGCCAAACATCAACGTATCAGGCAAAATAACCGATCAACAGGCTAAACCTGTAGATTTTGCAAATATTACATTGTTAACGGCTATAGATTCTGTTGTGGTTACAGGAACAATCACTAATGTAGACGGACGCTATGTATTTGAACTTGTTAACCCTGGCCGTTATATTTTAAGGGTCACAGGTCTTGACTTCATGAAAGCCTCTAGTAAGGTATTTGAATTCAGCAGCAACCAGCGTTATGTGCTTGAAGATATTAGGGTGGCAGCTATACCACATCAACTAAAAAATGTGACAATTACCGCTTCGAGGCCATTGATAGAACGTAAATCGGACCGACTGGTGATGAACGTAGAAAACAGTATTTTGGCTGCGGGCAATTCGGCTTTTGAAATCCTGGAGCGGGCTCCGGGTGTAACTATCGATAAGGACGACAATATCAGCCTACGGGGGAAGTCGGGCGTATCAGTTATGATCAACGACAAATTAACCTATTTATCGTCCAGTCAACTAGCTGCATTACTACGTGGAACCGATGGTAATACCGTCAAATCAATAGAAGTTATTACCAATCCCTCTGCTAAGTATGATGCAGCAGGTAATTCGGGTATTTTAAATATTAAACTTAAAAAGGACGGCAAATCAGGTACCAATGGCAATGTTGTCCTTGGTGTAGCTGCGGGCAAATACTTTAGGGATAACAGTAGTTTCAACCTCAATCATCACCAGGGAAAACTAAATATATTCAGTTCATTGAGCCACTCTGATAATAAACGTTTCAGGGAGATAAAGCTTGACCGTATAGTTGGGGACCAATCTGCCGCACAGACATTTTTTAATGAAAATACGCAAACGCCATATCAGAATCATAACAGTAGCTTGAGGATAGGCGCCGATTTTGAGATGAACAAAAGAAATACCATTGGCTTTGTTGCTAGTGGCTTCAGTAACACGAATAAAGAAAATAGTACGAATTTTACAAAGGTCGGTTCTCTGGGAAGCAGGATAGATTCTACTGTGAATAGTTTGTCACACACCAAGCAGAGGTATGAAAACGTTGCCTTGAACCTAAATAATAAATTCCTGATAGACACTTCCGGGCAGGTAGTAACTATTGATCTTGATTATTCCAGGTTCCGTAATAATGACTATTCAGAATTTAATAACGATTTTCTATTGGCTGACGGTAATCCCAAACGCCCGCAGGAATTTTTAACCAATCGTACGCCCTCAGCTATTTACGTGAGAACCGGCAAAGCAGACTATTCCAAGCCTCTTAGCAGCACGCTGAAACTGGAATCAGGTATAAAATATAGTAATGTGAAAACCGACAATGATCTTCAGGCCCAAATGTTGAAAGATGGGGACCTGATCAATGATCCGTCCCGTTCCAATCATTTTATATATAAAGAAAAAATCAGTGCGGGGTATATCAATTTCAACAAGCAATTAAGCCGTACTTCCATACAAGTGGGGGTAAGGGCAGAGCACACGAACTCAAATGGCAATTTGATTGGCAGTATACCTGTTAAACGTAGTTATTTAAACTTTTTCCCAAGTGCTTTCATTACGCATACCCTAAATACTAAAAATGAGGTAGGCTTTTCTTATAGCCGAAGGATAGACAGGCCTGGATATGACAACCTCAACCCATTTATATCTTATATCAGTCCATTCTCTTTTTTTAAAGGCAACTCTTTTTTAAACCCACAGTTCACCAATAATTTTGAAGCTACTTACACCTATAATAAAAGTGTCAATCTCAGCCTTACTTATGCTCATACCAGCGATGCAATCACAGATATTGTATTAACGGATGGGAACAAAACATTTCAAACTCAGCGCAACCTGGAAAGCAACAACTATTTTTCTTTTAGCGTGAATTCCAGCCATCACATTACTAAATGGTGGGCGACGAACATTGATTTGAACGGCTTTTACAGCAGTTACGAAACAGATACGATTGTGGGACAGCACCTGAAAACCGGTAAAGCGGCCTTTCAGATTAAGGCCTTACAAACCTTGTCTGTTGGTGCCTATAAAGCAGAAGTTATTGGTAGTTACACTTCCTCAAGGGTATATGGATCGGTAAATATTAAACCAAATTATTTTGTTGACGCTGGCATTAGCCGATCATTTGCTGCAGAAAAATTGAACGTTAAGCTTGCGGTCAGCGATATTTTCGATACGCGCAGAACCCACACCACCAGTCAGGTTTTAAATAACAATTTCAGCTACAGGCAAAAGTATGATTCACGTGTCATCAGGCTAAATGTGACCTATAATTTTGGAAATAAGAAAGTTAAAGTCCGCCAGCATAAAACAGGTTCAAATGAAGAAGAAAACCGGGTTAAGTCTGCTGGGTAACAATAACTATTCGCAATGCATTTGCAGTAAGACAGCGACTGAAAATAGAAGGGGGTATATTGATTCGAATTTTTAGAGTTCATTGGAAATCTGCTATTGGTGACGTAACTTTGTAGCGTGACGCTTGGTAAAGCCTCTTACATAAGTAACGTAACCAAGTTTAAGATTTAAAGCCGCTTCCCGAAGCGGCTTTTTATTTTACATGATCGATCCAGAGAACCTTGGTTATTACCTTATTATAATATGTTTGCTTTATATATTTCTTTATTTACATAATTAGCGCAATGTATTAATTTATTTGAAAAATTTATGTGTTTTTAAGTGTGATTTTGGCTAAACTCCCCGAAATGCCAAAGCACGCCTGAAGGGTCATGTAAAAAGCATTCGCTGCCCCATTGCTCTACACGTATTGGTACTAATCTTACGTCTTTGTATTTTTCAGGGAGGTCCAGCGCCAGCAGCTCTTTGTAAAATTCGTTTACACTCTCTACTTCCATAAAGATCATCGTATTTTCTACCCATTCCTTTGAGTAGTAATCCTGTAAATAGAATGCCAGTTCACCGCTTTTGAATAGGCACAATTTAGGTTCCACCAAAAATTCCTCAAAGCCTAAATCACGGTAGAAGCTACATGAAATTTCGAAGTTTTTAGCGCCTATAAATGGCCGTATTGAAAGTGATTTTTGTTGCATATTATATAAATATAAATTCAGATTTTTATTGACTTTGATTTAGCCCAGAGCAAGAGAGCATTATCAGCAAAAGAGCTAGGTTTATCTGTTTCATCTACTGGCCTTAGCATTCCTATAACTTCTGATAATTATAAAACCCAGGCATGCGGTGATCATGCATATAATAATATTGAATACCAATGCCAAGATGTCTAACGAAAACGATGCCCCAAGTGAGGATGAATATGCAGCATAGTATGACCGTGGAAAACCAATTGCAAGAGACAACACCAGTAGGGTAAAAAAGAGCGGCAGAAAGATTTTCATACTTTTCCGTATTTAAGGAAATAAATCTAATAGTTTTTGTTCAATTTATCTATAGGTTGTGAAAAATTTCCTGGCACTATTAAATAAATCCGCCTTTAGCTATGTCTTTTGTAAGCCTATGCAAATGCCGACGATTTAACTACATTCTTTTTGACCGGTTTTTTCTTCTTTTTTCGTCCCAGCCAGATTATTATTCCAGTTATGGGTAAAGAGAATCCTATCACGCAAGTGATAAAAGCGATTGTTTTGCCGGTTAAACCAAATACACTTCCCGTATGGATTGGTTTCATCAGGTTTCTGGTTTGGGTTCCGGTAGATTGGTCTTTCCACAAAAAAGTGGCGATTACTGATCCGGTTGTTGCGTCAAAAACCAGCTTATCTTTTTTGCCATTTACCCATCCGGGTATTCTTTTTTCTACACTAAATACGGGTTTTTTGCCAGGCAAAGCTAGCTCTGTAATTCCCTGGTAAGGCAAAAGGCGGTCGGCCTCATTATTGATCTTGCTTAGTGCACCTTGAATGCTGATCTCATTTTGTGATTTTGGCAGATTGTACTTTGTTTCCTGGGGTAATTTTCCGTCAAGCACGATGTAAATGCCATTTTCAAACCAATCATAACTCCATGTCAAGCCTGTAAACGTCATGATCAGCAAAAACGGGAATGCGTAAAAACCAGATACAGAATGCAGGTCCCAATTTAATCGTTTGAATTTCGCATCCCATTTTACCTTGATGCGCTGTTTCAGGATCTTCGCATTTTTTGGCCACCACAGAATTAGACCTGTAATTAGCACAAACAGATAAGCCAAACAACACGCCCCGGTAATCAGCTTTCCGGGTTTATCCATTAGAAGTTTCCGATGAAGGTCTTCCATGATCACAAAGAAACGCGTGTCTTCCCTTCGTACGCCGGCGATCTCTTTGGTATATGGGTTAATAGCAATGAGTAATTGTTTGCTTTTTACTTCTGTTGTAGTGAATATATAATTGTGGCGATCATCTAAGGTGTTAATAGATATCTCTTTAATTCCGTACGGGACTGCGATGCGGTCTGCAACAGTAAAGATTTCATCTAAAGAATACCGGTTGCCACGCTGGGCAATACCGGTATTTTTATAAAATGATGGATGTATTAACTCTTCAATCTCGTTCTCAAATGCCAGTGTTGCCCCTGTAAAGCAGGCTATCACAAAGACCAGCCCGGTGGCGATTCCCAGCCATAAATGTAAGAAGCTGTAAAGCTTTTTGATTGTCATCAGTACCTGCTAAAAAATATAACCTAAACCAATCATGTAATTGCGTGGTGTACCTGGGTATAGCCTTGTATAATCAGAACCACCTACCCAGTAGGTTTTGTTGAATAAATTGTTGGCATTTAAACTGATTTTGAATTTATCCACCTGGTAATAAAGCGCACCTGTGGCAAGCCAGTATGCTGGTAATTGCAGGCCCACTGTGCCGGTATTACGTTCTGTTGCATAGTTTGCGCCTAACGCGATTCCTAAATCTTTCAGTTTCGTATCTGTAAACAGATATTTTGCCCAGAAACCTCCCTGACTTTTTGGTGCATTTGGCATTATCGTACCGATTTCCTCTGCATCGCTGCTTTCTGTAATCTTCGCTACGTTATAAGAGAAATTCGCTGTAACGTTCAGATTTCTTGTAACAGCACCATTTAAATCAAATTCAAAGCCTCTGGCACGCTGCTGACCAATTTGACGCAAGGCATCCAGATTGACCGGGTCAAGAGCTGATACAAGGATATTGTTTTGCACAATCTGGTATACTGCGGCAGTCAATGATAAACGGTTGTTTAGGAAATCAGCTTTTGCACCACCCTCAACCATGTTACTCTTTAACGGGTCAAAAGGGCCACCATACAGTACGGGGTTCCCAATTGTACCGGCAGATTGTGGCAGGTAACCCTGGGTGTAGGTACCGTATAAGTTTACATTGTCAAGTGCTTTAAATACAAGGCCTATACGTGGTATCAGTGCGTCTTGTTTTGTTTTTATTTCATCAGAACGGCCATGGTTGATCACATCTGTATAAAACTCTTGTCTAAGGCCAAGCAAAGCCTGGAACCTGCCAAAGGTCATTTGCTCCTGCATATACAAACCATTAATATAACTTTGTGATCCTGGGTCGTCAACTGCTGAACTGATATAATTGTACATTTCTGATATGCCGTAGTCAGGATTACGCAGGTTAAGATGGGGTACATTTGGAACCGGCATATTGTCGATGATCAGGTACCTTTCACTACGTGTGGGATCATATGAATTATATGTGGTGGTCCCGTCGGCGCTGAGATAACCCCTTGCCCGGACCGTTGAATTGTCATCATTAAAAACATTTTTGATATGGTCATATCCAACCAACAGCTTATGTTTTACCGCACCTGTGTTAAAATTGAAAGTAAAATAGGATGTCAGGTTTTCAGTATAATTTTTAAAAAGACGGGTGATGGCCTGCATAGCAATCATATCTCGTAACTCGTTGCCATCAGCATCTACACCATACGCATTTGCCCCACGGTGTTCCAACAGGTTTTCATCGTATAACGACCTCACATAAGAAGTATTAAATGAAATATTGTCATTAAACTTGTGCTGCAAGGACATAGTCGCACTCATAAACAGTTCGTCATGGTGATCATTTCGCTTGCCCACAGCCTGGGAAATTTCAGTACTATACAGATCAGTGCCCTGCGAACCACCAAAAATAGGCTGGCCCCTGTCAAACCTCGTTTTGTTGTTCTGATAAACCAGGTCGACGTTTACACTGGTTTTGTCGTTTGGTATAAACGAAAACGAAGGAGCAATTACAACTGACTTTCCACCCTGTAAAACCCTAAATGATTCTGCATCCTGATAGGCAAGGTTTAACCGGTACAATAGTGTTTTGTTCTCATTCATCGGCCCGGTAAAATCTGTTGTGGCACGAAAAGTATTAAAACTCCCCATACCTACGTTAATAGATTTGCGTGCCTCGTCCAGAGGTTTTTTTGTAACCAGGTTAATTGTTCCACCTGGTGAGGTGTTGGCAAACAATGCCGATGCAGGCCCTTTAATAACCTCGATCCTTTCAATGTTGGGAAGCACAGTCTGAGACCTGATCTCGGTAACCACACGTAAGCCGTTAATAAGTTTGCTGGCAGAAGAAGCGTCAAATCCCCTGATTACAAAGTCTCTGTTATTATAGGTAGATTGGTTTACGCCACTCACGTTTTTTATAGCCTCATTAACTTTAAATGCCATCTGGTCATCAATTGTTTCTTTTGTTACATAACTGATAGCTTGTGGGACATCCTTTAATAAAGTCTCGGTCTTGGTACCGGTAAAGGCAGATTTATTACGGTAGCTTCTTTCTTTTCTTCCCAGGATTTCTACATTCTGAAGTATATTATTTCCAGCGGTTAACACCACGTTCATCCGTGTAGTTTTTCCCTCCGTGATTTCTGCATCCAGTTCGGCGAGGTTATAACCGATATAAGAGGCCCTGATGCGGTACGATCCTGCTGCTGCGCTAAATTTAAATTGCCCCCTCGCATCAGTTTGAACTGACTGCTTGGCTTTAGACAAAACAACGGTGGCAAATGGTATCGAATCTCCTGTAGAAGAAACTACAAAACCGGTAAGGCTTCCTACAGGTAACTGGGTCTGCAGATGGATATTTGTACCATCTACACGTATGCCACTTAAACGCTTTCCAAGTATGGAGCGTAACACGTCCTGCAGTGGAAGTGCAGTATAATTTGGTTGCAGACGTTTTGTCAAAGGCAACTGGCTGTTATTGTAAGAGAAGTTAAATCCAATATCATTGCTGATTCGATCCAGGGCTTCTTTAATGGTTATGCTTTTGGAAACGAGTGTAATTTTTCTTTCCAATATATTTTCCTGCGCCTGGGCGGCTATGGATAAAGTTAGTAAAGCCAGCAATGCAAAGCCACGTAAGTAAGAGCTGAAAAATGGTAAGGACTGGCGGCTAAAAATATTTGTAAGTAGTAAGCTTTTGTGAAACTGTTTTAATAATTTAAAATTCATATTTTTGTTAAAGTAGTACATTAAACGATTCTGCTTAAATGGCCCTGATATTGTGTTTGCGAGACTGGTATCGGGCCATTTTTTTATTAAAGTATTTGCTTAGTAGATGTTTACCTCCTTCTTATTTATGATGTTATATTTAAATCCCATCACATATCCCAGCTGGTCAAGCAGCTTGTTTAATGGTGGATTATTGTACGTGCCTGTGTAGCGTTGCCTGCCCAGGTTTATTTCCGTTACGGTGATGGTAACACCATACCAACGTTCCAGTTGTTTGACAATTTCCCTTAGTGGAAGATTGTTAAAAACCAGTTGGTTACGCAGCCAGGCTACATCCTGCAATTTAGAAGGCCTTATATTAAAAGAATTGTCAGGGTCATTTAGCACGGCATGCTGTTGTGGAGAAAGGATGACGAAATTGGTACTGTCGCAAGCGTCTGTATATTTCACACTTCCTTCGTCTAACGATAAACTTTCTGTTGAATCGTTCTCAAAGGCTTTGAGGTTAAACTTTGTACCTAATACCTTGATAGTTCCTTGCCGGGTATGAATAATAAAAGGCTTGTGCTTATTTTTTGCCACTTCAAAATAGGCCTCACCATTCAACTGCACTGTTCTATCTTTCTCTGTAAACTGATCAGGGTATTTTAAAGAGCTGCCGGCATTAACATGAATAATGGTACCATCACTAAGTGTGATATTAGCTTTTTGCCCATTTTTGCTTTCCAATTGATGGTATTGGACCAGATCCGGCTTTTTTTTATTTGGTGTGCTGATGAGATAAGAAAGG
>Ga0247816_10000072_pt1 | contig 53035 bp, 40 predicted proteins | sample UWRJL209509C1_FD_179930 | JGI IMG/M metagenome (GOLD analysis project Ga0247816, IMG submission 179930) | Plant litter microbial communities from Arlington Agricultural Research Station in Wisconsin, United States - UWRJ-L209-509C-1 | ecosystem: Environmental > Terrestrial > Plant litter >...
CAGTGCAGGCGAGCGCCGGTAATATAAAAGGTTTTGATGAGTCAACAAGGGTAATGCTTGCCTGTGATGTATCCGGATCGATGCAAACTCCTGTTTCTGCCAAATCAAAAGTGTTGCTCTATGATGTAGGTTTGATGCTTGCAATGTTATTAAAGGCGAGATGTAAGAATGTAGAGGTGGGTATGTTTGGCGATAAATGGAAAACGATAACAGTGCCACGCAATAACATATTGGGCAACGTAATGGAGTTTCACCGCCGCGAAGGTGAAGTGGGGTATGCAACTAATGGTTATCTGGTAATCAAAGATCTATTATTCCGAAAAGTTAAAATGGATAAGGTGATGATGTTTACTGATTGCCAGTTGTATAACGTATCTTCCATAACAGGAAATCATATACAAGCATTATGGTTGCGTTATAAGGCGGAAGTGTCACCAGAAGCTAAGTTGTATCTGTTTGACCTGCAAGGGTATGGCCAGGCACCATTACAGTTATTGCGCAATGGTGTTTACTTGATAGCCGGCTGGAGTGATCAAGTTTTTGACGTGCTAAGTGCGATGGAAAACGGAGAAACGGCCTTAGATGCCATCAATAAAATAGAATTATAAATATGTCTGGGAATATTAGCGTTCCCAGACTTTTAAAAGAATATATAATATTAAGGATGCCGTAGAAACGGGTTACTTCGCAACATTAGGGGGAGGGCATTGTAATGCAAATTGTGATGTGGGTTCGAGTCCCAAAAGCGTACCCCCGTCCCGCGTTCGCTTGTTGCTCCTTATATAATAAACAAGGTGCCGTAGATATATGCTACTTCGTGTCGCCGGTTCGATCCCGGCCAATGGAGCAATCCATAGTAGCTCAGTTGGTAGAGCAGTTCGTGCTTTTTGCACAGCATATATTGACTATTGCCCTTCACATTAATTGAAGAAAATAAAAGGTGCCGTAAACCGGTAATACTTCGGTATGACGTTCCCGTGGGAAAGGTGCAGATTCAAATTCTGCCTGCAATTAACTGCAGTAGTCTAAACTAATGACCGGTTGCTTTTTGCCCTTTTATAAATTGATAACTAAAGATTATGAATGAAACTATACTACAAAAACTGCTGCAACTTGAGCAGTCGGAAAATATAAAAATACTATATGCGTGTGAATCTGGTAGCAGGGCCTGGGGATTTGCTTCACCTGACAGTGATTTTGATGTCCGTTTTATCTATGCGAGACCCGCAGAAGACTATTTGAGCATAAATGACCTGCCTGATACTGTAGGTCTTCCTGTTGATAAAGTATTAGATATATCGGCATGGGATATCAAAAAAGCACTAAAGCTGTTTCTTAAATCTAACGGACCCCTTTATGAATGGTTGCAATCACCAATAGTATACCAGGAGAATCTTCTTTTTGCAGATAATTTGCGTAAAATGATGCCGCGATACTTCTGTTTACGGGCAGGTGCACATCATTATATGTCCATGGCGTACAATACCTTCCGCGATGATTTGGGAAAGGAAGAGGTAAAGCTCAAACGATATTTTTACGCCCTACGGTCAGCTTTAGCCTGCCTATGGATAAATGAAAGGCAAACTGTACCGCCAATGGTGTTTAATCAGCTTAGGCTTTTGATAACGGATATAGAGGTTCAAATAAACATCGATGAGTTGCTAAAAATGAAAAAGGAAGCTGATGAACAAACCGTCGTGCCGCAGGTACAGGTTTTAAACACCTGGCTGGAGAATACACTTTTAGCCTGTAAAGAACGTATACCTGCATTAGCGGTGCGTAAACAAGATACAGATGAATTAAATACCGTTTTCAGAAACGCGATACAGTATGGACTTTGAACAGCTAAAACTTAATAAAGGCATCATACTATTAGACTGCATCAGTGGAAGCACTGCATATAATCTAAACGTGAAAGGTTCTGATATCGATAAGAAAGGGATATTCATTATGCCAAAAGAACAATTCTTTGGGCTTGAACAGCAAGAACAGATTGCCAATGCAACGAATGATGAAGTCTATTTTGAAATCGGACGTTTTTTACATTTGCTTTCAAGAAACAATCCGAATATACTTGAATTGTTAAGCACCCCTGAGGAGCACATCCTTTTTAAGCATCCTCTGATAGATTTGATTAAACCTGAAGATTTTCTGTCAAAACTTTGCCAGGATACTTTTGCAGGGTACGCGCAAACGCAAATCAAAAAGGCCAGAGGACTGAACAAAAAGATAAATAAGCCTATGGATCACGAACGGAAATCTGTTCTTGATTTTTGCTTTGTTATCTATAATAATGGGAGTTTACCATTAAAGGAATGGTTGAAAAACAATGATTATACACAAAAAGAATGCGGCCTGGTAGCTATTGACCATTTCAGGGATGTCTATTTATTATATCATCAGGGGCAATTATCTGAAGGGGTATTTAGAGGGGTAGTCTCTGGCACAGAATCAGATGAGGTGCAAACCAGCTCTGTGCCTAAAAATATGAAGAACATTGCAGTAATGAATTTTAATAAGGATGGGTATTCCACCTATTGCAGAGAATATAGAGAGTATAAAGAATGGGAAAAAAAGCGAAGCGACTTACGCTACCAAAATACCTTAGCTAACGGCAGGAACTATGATTCGAAAAACATGATGCACACTTTCCGGCTATTAAACATGGCAGAAGAGATCGCTCTATATAAACAAGTAATTGTGAAGCGGGAAGACCGTGATTTTTTGTTGAAGATACGCAATGGGGAATTTGAGTTTGATGCTTTGATACAAATGGTTGAAGAAAAGATCATGCAAGTAAAGGCTTCATACAACAAATGTGACTTGCCAGATAAACCTGATATTCGGAAAGCTGAATCTATATTAGTTCAAATCCGTTCGTATTTTTACAGAGTTTGAGGTAAAATCATCACCCAAAAAGGAAGTCGTGGATCTAAACAATCTGATCCACGACTTCCTTCATTTTAACATTGGAATTAATTTTTCAAGCTGGTCGCCTGAGCATAAGCGAATGTTGCATAGTTTTTCAATTTCTGCTAAGGCAAATAATTTTGAAATGCATGAATTGCAGCAAGGTCATTTTCTTGATATTAAGTGATAGCAATTACGATCCAAGTTGGAAGACCAGAAACATGGTCAAATACCTGACTTATGGAAGCCGTAATATTTATAGGAAAGATATCGCATCAAAAATGCGTAAATTTATGTAACAGCAATGTTAGTATGTAAGACGTAATTGTTTGACTTTTATTGGCAATATCAATTTTTATTGTAGAAATAATTATTAATATTTGTGACATGCCAATTCTCTCTATGAAAACAACGTTACTGCTGTCACTTCTCCTTTTTACCACTCTCGGAATAACATCATGTAAAAAAGACGCTGAGGAACCTGTAGATGAAAATCTTTACCTCAAATCACGCACATTTAAAGGCGAAAACCGGGTGTTTACCCGTGATGGTGAAATCACATCTCCAAGTATCATAGAAAAAGCGATTGAACGGACTGGATTAGGAATCATCGTGTACCTCAAAATTGTACCTAATTCGAGTTCTTTATATTTTCCTACTCCACTGGCAATGTTGTGGAACGCAGACAGTTTCGACGTTGAAAGAAATAAAGATCAGTTTGTTTTAAAGAACCGAAGTATTAGAGTTTTGGCAACTGATGACAATATTGCCCTCGTAGCTCCATTCTATAAATATGGAACAATCGCTGCCTCGCAAACTCCAGGTTATGTAAATTTTGAACGGAAGTTTGTCGCTTATGGTAATGAGCAGGAGCTTAAAATAAGTATGTTGAATATTGCTTTGATCAAAAGTGATGAAACCACAGGTAAACGCAAACACAATGTGATTGTGCTCACCAATAATGAGTTTAACCCGCAGAGCATTTCATCCCTGGGTGCAAGGGATACGCTCGCGATAAGGGAATATACCGAGAATTACCAAAGAGGTAAATAGCTGAAAACAGAATCTATCAGCGTTTAATTAATTGACATTAACAAGATATGTACGTATAGTATTCTTTTAAAAACTATCACTGAAAACCGTAAATTTGGGTTAGCGAATCTCATATCTTTTTTAACCCAATTACACCAGATGCTTTTAGAACACATCGTTCCCAAAACCAACGGAAAGCTAGTATTTCTTCACCAGGAAACGGTGTTAGATCATGGTTTTAAAGTAAAGACTGAAAAAGAGCAGTTGCTTACCATTGCGCTGAATATTGGCGAACAACAGCAAATAAATATCAACGGGTTGAACTATGTATTTCCCTCAGGAAGTATTGTTCCCCTCGTATCAAACGAGGTATTTAAATTTGAAAAGCCGGAACAGGTAACTGCCTGGCAGTATAACAGGGATTTTTATTGCCTGATAGAAGCGAACTACGAAATCAGTTGCATTGGATTGCTATTCTTTGGTTTCAACGGAAATATGTTTTTACATCTCGACGAGGCACATCTGACCAGATTGGAAACACTGAAACAGATGTTCGTTGAAGAATTCAGTAATAAAGATAATATCCAGAGTGATATGCTTCAGATGCTGCTAAAGCAATTGATCATAATTACTACAAGACTGGCCAAGGAGCAGTACATCAGTGAAAAGATTTATGAAGAAGATAAGTTTGACCTGATCAGACAGTATAATGTATTGGTTGATAAACACTATAAAAAGGAACATCAGGTGCAGTTTTACGCAGGATTGCTCAATAAATCACCCAAAACAATCAGTAACCTGTTTGCGCTATACAACTACAGGTCGCCTTCCATAATCATACATGATCGTATTATTAGTGAAGTTAAACGCCTATTATTTTATACGGATAAGTCTGCGAAAGAAATTGCCTTCGAACTGGGTTTTGCTGATGCAGCTCACTTTAGCCGGTTTTTCAAAAACTCAACCGGCCAAAGTACATCAGATTTTAGAAGGACTGAGGAGCTGGCCCTGCAAATACCATCAACCTAATTACCATGGATGAACATTCATTTTATTTAAACAGGTGTAGGGAGCTTGCCCAGTTAGCGGCTGCCGAAGGTGAAACTGCCGTGGGATGCGTAATTGTGAAAAACGGAAAAATCATTGGCGAAGGTTACGAAAAAAGCAAACAGCTGAAAGATGTCACCCGTCATGCGGAGGTAGTTGCCATCCTTGATGCGGTTGCAAAACACGGTGATTGTAAAGGGGCCACTTTGTATTCAAACATGGAGCCTTGTATCCTCTGCTCTTATGTGCTCCGCCACCATCAGCTTGCGGAAGTGGTTTTTACCAATTACTGTGGTGAACTTGGCGGCACAAATCCAAAATTTAATATCCTGGGCACAGATGACATTCTCTCATGGACAAAAGCGCCAACTGTTCTTTTTCTCGGCTAGCTCTCCTCAATTGTAGCGTTTGTTCACTATTCTTTTATAAAGGATTCTCTGATTTTATAACAAGGTAATCTGATTTCTTTTGTTAAGCCAGCAAACAAAGGTAAAAACGCCAACTCTTCGGGCAGGTTATCCATTTTTCTGCATGTGCTTATGGGCCATCTTTGTATTGTCAATAACGACATAAAACTTTAAAAGATGAAAACTCAAAGTCCTTCCCGCAACAAAGCCATTGCTTTAATCGCCGGTGTTATCTTAGCAGCAACAAATGTAAATGCACAGGTTCAGGATTACGCAACTGATCCGCACCTTACACCAGCGGTGCGTACTTTTCTTAAGGCCATCCATGGTGGCCCGGGTATAGAAACGCTATCTACAGTAGATGCCCGAGCGGTATTGGAAGGAGCGCAGGCAAGTGTGAAGTTCGATTATTCGCAAGTAACTGAATCTGAAAAAGTAATCAATGAAGATGGACAAACGGTAAAGTTGAATATCATGCGCCCAAAAGGTGTTAAAGGAGTACTACCGGTGTTCATTTTTGTACATGGCGGTGGTTGGATCCTGGGAGATTACCCCACACATAAAAGAATGGTAAGGGACCTGGTTCTTGGCTCGGGGGCTGTTGGCGTGTTTGTAGAATATACCCGTACCCCGGAAGCTGCATTTCCAGTAGCTATAAACGAAGTGTATGCAGCAACTAAATGGGTTGCGGAACATGGACACGAAATTAATGTTGACGGTAAAAGATTAGCCATTGTTGGAAATAGTGCAGGCGGAAATATTGCTGCGGTCATATCTATCATGGCGAAAGAACGTAAAGGGCCTGAAATAAGGACTGCCATATTGATGTGGCCAACTACAAACTCAGATTTTACCACAGCCTCATTTAAAGCATATGGTGCTGATCGATTCCTGACTATTCCGTTCATGGAAAGACTGTATGACCTGTATGTACCTGACCATTCAAAACGCAACGACATCCATGTTGCACCGTTGATGGCTACTGCTGAACAATTAAAAGGACTGCCACCAACCCTGATCCAGGTAGCAGAAAATGATGTATTGCGCGATGAAGGTGAAGCCTACGGCCGCAAGCTGGTAGACGCAGGTGTGAACGCTACAACTGTTAGATACAATGGTGTTATTCATGATTTCGGACTATTAAACCCGCTTGCCGATCTTCCACAAACCAAAGATCTCTTTACTCAGGCATCGGCCCAATTGAAACAATATCTCAAATAAAAATAACAACAGCACCTGCCATCCAAATGACAGGTGTTTTTTTTAACATTTAAATTTAAATGCGATGAATATTACAAGATTATCATGGGCTGGTTTGATGATTGAAGGCCCAACAACAACATTATATATTGATCCACTGCAAAATGTGGCTAATATGGCCCCATTCCTTGGACAACCTAAATTCCCGGTACTTTCAGTTCCTTTTTCAACTACTGAATTTACCAGTGCTTTGATCACACACATCCATCAGGACCATTTTGACCAGCCGCTTTTGCGCGAGCTGATGGCAGAATCAGGTCAGGTGTATGGGCCCGCGCCTGTATACAGTACAGCGCTGGAAATTGGCCTGGCAGCTAAAGAAGTTAAATTATACGAGACCATTACTATTGGCGATTTCCAGGTAACAGCAGTACCTGCGGTAGACTGGATTGGCGACGAACAGGTTTCATACGTTGTAAGTGATGGTAAGCACACCATCTTGCACGGCGGAGATACCAACTGGCATGGGTACTGGTGGAATATTGCCAAACAGTTTGGCCCTTTTGATGCTACCTTTTTACCAGTGAATGGGGTAGTTGGGGCTGTACCTGGTGTACTTCCAGCGAGTGACATGTTTGGAACAATGACTCCCGTGCAGGCGGTAACCGCTTCACGTATATTGGGGGCAAAAACACTTGTTCCTATGCACTATGCACAGTTTCACAATGCGCCTTTATATAACCAGTTCCCCGACTTTGAAAACGCGTTGGACGAGGCTGGCGCTGAGCAGGGAATTGTCATTCAGCGTTTGAAAGACGGAGAGACGCTAGCTTAAAAGTAAAGGTTGCTGATAGTTAGATGGGTAATTATTTTTTTCCTCAATATAAAAAACTGTATACTAAAGTATTATTCTTGTTAGAAAGCTGATATCGTGGATTATGCAGGATACATCAGGATGCATTCCTGGTGTATTTTTTTGTACTTTAACGCAAAATATGCGGGCAATTAAATTGACCGTAATTTATTACCAACCAAATATATTCCCGTACTGTGAAATGGATTTAATCCCTGTAGCAATTCCTGCTGATCAAACGAATAATGTACCTATGGGTGCTAAAGGAATTCTCCTGCGCTGGAAGTTGCGCATGCCGCTTGTTTGTACAGCTATTTTTCTGTGCTTAGGCCTGCAGGCGCAGTTGAAAAGTAATATCACCCACTATTCTACGGAAGAAGGACTCTCTCATGATGGGGTGTTGTGTATCATGCGCGACCATGATGGCTTTATGTGGTTTGGTACTTCTGATGGGATTAACCGTTTTGACGGCTATAATTTTGTGGTTTACAAAAGTCGTCCGGGCGACACTTCAAACCTCCGTACCAATAAAATCAGGAACATTATTGAAGATAAAGCGGGCTACCTTTGGATCAAAACTTTCGATTATAAGATGTACCGGTTTGATAAGAAAACGGAGCAGTTTATTCCAGTATCAGACGGGCCTTTTAAATCACTATTTAAAGATCAGGTAGTTATAGGCGGGGTAGTACCCGATTCAGAAAATGGGGTGTGGATGTTAACTTCTGATCAGGGCATGTTTTATGCCTATGATGGCCCATCTGGTGTCCCGATAATTAAAAAATATGCACGTGGGGATAACAAAACTGCTGATCTTCATGGCAATGCAGTGAAGTTCCTTCACCGGGACAGGAAGGGACGCATTTGGGTGGGAACGGAAGGTGGCCTCAACCGTTTAAAACGCAATAATAAAAATATTTACGAGGTAGCCCCATTTAACACCGGGCTTGAAAAAATGCTGACAGCATTCGCGGTTACCTGTGTGACGGAAAATGAGGATTCTCTTTTTTTTGGTACAGCAAACGGTAGCCTCTTAATCTATGATCTAAACAGGGAAACATTTAACATCAGGGTCGTTAGTAAAGGCATTCAGTTTAATGCCATACATTATTCAAAAACCAAACAGATCTATATTTCTACAACAGGAAGGGGACTGATCACACTTGACCCTGTTAGTTTTGCAACCTCATTTTCTGGCTTGAAAAATACTGATACCTATTTATCACTGTATGAAGATAAATTGGGTCAGATTTGGATTGAACCGAAACATGACGGGATTGTAAAGTATAACCCTAATACAGGCCGGTATAAATATTTCAGTCAGAAAAAGGATTTCACAAGTTTAAGCCGCGACTACCGTGTGGTGACTGATTTGAACGGAACGTTATGGGTAAGTATGAGGGGCGGAGGTTTTGGTTATTATAACCCTGTTACCGATGAGATTAATTATTTTTATGACCAGCCAGGTTCGCCTGAGCAAAAGTTCTCAAATGTAGTTACCAGTTTATATATTGATAAAACGGGTGTATTATGGATGAGCGCGAAGGATGGTGGTGTTAACAAAGTGGTATCCATTACTGATAAGTTCAATTACAGGCAATTGGCACAGAATCCTCCAAACAGGTCGGACAACGATGTAAGGGCAATGATGAAGGATGCAAAAGGCCGGTTATGGATTTGTACAAAAGATGGCCTGGTGCATGTTTATGATCATGGAAAGTCTGTCGCTGTATTTGAAGGCAGTAACAAACCATTGGGTTTTGTCTATAGTATTTTGGAAGACAGCAAGGGAAATGTTTGGCTTGGAACAAAAGGCAAGGGTTTGTTTAAGGCAACACCAGTGAGCCCTGAGAAAAAAATGTATACGCTGAAACAGTATATGCATAATCAGGCCGACCAGTATAGCCTGAGTAATAACCAGGTTTATTCGGTAATTGAAGACAGCAAGGGAAGGATCTGGGCGGGCACGCTTGGCGGGGGGATTAATTTGGTTATTGAGAATGCGGAAAAGGAACGTTTTTTAAACTATCCCAACACCTTCCGTCATTACCCTTATGCATTGGCTAAGCTGGTAAGGCACTTGTGTGAGGACAACGATGGTCAGCTGTGGGTGGCCACCAACAATGGCTTGCTTCGCTTTAACCCCAACCTGACAAAACCGGAGGATTATCTGTTTGAGACTTATCGTAAAATCCGCGGCGACCGCTCCAGTTTGGGCAATAACACAGTACAATATATATATAAGGAAAAAAACGGACAGATCTGGGCAGGTACATTTGGGGGTGGACTCAATAAGGTCATTGTAGACAAGAATAACGTGCGTTTTGAAGTACTCACTATCCAAAACGGTCTGCCAAATGATGTGATTTTGAGCATGACGAGCGACCGCGCAGGCAATATCTGGATTGCTACGGAAAGCGGGCTCTCGAAATTTAACCCGCGGAACAAATCGTTTAAAAACTATGACTCGTTTGACGGCTTGCCTAAAGCAGGTTTTTCTGAAGCCACGTGTTTCACCTCGCCGGATGGTAAACTGTATTTTGGCTGTACTGAGGGATATATTTCTTTTGATCCCAATGCAATTACTGACCAAAAAGCCCCGGCAAAAATGGCCCTTACGCATATCCAGTTGTATTACAAGGATATTGTGCCAGGAGGGGAAGGCTCTCCTTTAAAGTATGCAATCAACGAGACACAGTCGTTAATGCTTAACTATGATCAAAACGTCATCAGTATTGATTATGCGGTGCTTGACTACCGCGCATCAAATAAGATTAACTACGCCTACAAACTGGAGGGCTTTGATAAAAACTGGCACCGGGTAAACGACCTCCGCAAAGCAACATACACCAATATTCCGCCGGGCCGTTATACCTTTAAAGTGAAGGCCACTTCTGAAGACCTTTTTAATACGGTTCCTGAGAAAACGCTGCAGATTATTGTTAATCCACCATATTACCGCACCGACCTGGCTTACCTTATTTATGTTTTGTTAGCAGTTGGTGTGACCATATTTGCCCGGCGTATCATCCTCACCATGATCAGGTTAAGGAATAAGGTAGTGGTAGAGCAGAAACTGACGGAGGTAAAACTTTCATTCTTTACCAATATTTCCCATGAGCTGAGAACGCCGCTTACGCTCATTGTAAGTCCGCTGGAAGAAATTTCAAAGACGGAAAACCTCTCGCCCAAAGGCCAGGAATACCTGCAAGTGATCAGTCGTAGTGCCAACCGCATGATCCGGTTTACCAATCAGCTGCTCGACTTCAGAAAAATCCAAAATGGGAAGATGCGCCTAACTATTGCTGAGGTTGACCTGATAGCATTGTCAAATAATATAGTGAGTCATTTTACCGCTATGGCGGCAGAGAAAAATATCACTTTCGCATTGAAGTCTGAACAGAAAGTACTATATGCCTGGGTGGATGAAGAAAAAATTGAGATTATCATTTACAACCTGCTTTCTAATGCTTTTAAATTTACTGCTCAGGACAAGAAAATAACATTGGAAATCAATGTGCTGTCCGGATGGCAGGAGTTTGAGATCAGGATAGTGGACGAAGGAATAGGCGTTCCACAGGATAAACTGGAGGATATATTTGAGATCTACCATGAAGAAAACCTGTCTGGTGGCAATCATTTGAAAGGCACAGGAATAGGCCTTGCACTGGCAAGAGGCCTGGCGGTAAACCATCAGGGTAGGCTCTGGGCCGAAAACAACCATAGTGGGGGCATGACTTTTACTTTGCGGCTAAAGGCGGGCAATGGGCATTTCCCACCTGAGGAAGTAGATTTCACTAAAATTTCCCGTCCCGCAGGCCTGGTCAATACGGAGGAGCCTTTAAAAATAACTGAAGTGCCAATTGCAGAACGGTCTGACTTACTATTGCCGCAGGTGCTGATTGTGGAGGATAATCCTGATTTACGCGGGTTTCTGGAACTGAAACTAGGCGGATTGTACAGGGTAACCACTGCCGCTGATGGTTTGGAGGGCTTAAGCATAGCACGTAACCTGCTTCCAGACCTGATTTTAAGCGATGTGATGATGCCCAATATGGATGGGATACAGTTGCTGGAGCAGCTAAAACTGGACCAGTTGACCAGTCACATTCCGGTGGTGCTGCTTACTGCTAAATCTTCTGTTGAAAGCAGGATAGAGGGATTGAAATATGGTGCGGATATTTACATGACCAAACCATTTAACACGGGCTTTCTTGTGGCGGCCATAGAAAACCTGATTACCTCAAGAAGGAAGCTGTTTGAAAAGCTTTCAGCAAATCAGGACCGCCGCATACTGAACCTGGAACCTACGGAAGTAATCATTACATCAAAGGACGAAACCTTTCTGAAGGAAGCCATCAGAATAGTGGAACACAGGATGAAAGACCCTGGTTTCAACATTGATGAAGTTGCGGCGGCTATAGGCATGAGCAGGACTACTTTTTATAAAAAGCTGAAGAGCCTTTCTTCGCTTAGCCCGGTGGAGTTTGTACGTGAAATGCGGTTGAAACGCAGCCGGCAATTACTGGACTCGGGAGAATATACCATCTCTGAAGCGGGTTATCTGTCAGGCTTCAACAGTCTGCCTTATTTCAGTACCTGCTTTAAAGACAAATACCTGCTATCCCCATCGGCCTATCTAAAAAAGATCAAAGAGGAAAGTCCAATTACCGGCGCCTGAACGTAAGCGCCTCATGAATTAGTACTTCCAATCTTCGTAATTTCCAGGCATGGTCGATAAAACTATGCTAAAGGCTGTTCTGTGCGTTCATTTAACCAATTAATGCAAGTATTTGGTCAATTATTGAAAACCTGATTTGTGCTATACTGATAGATTTGTAGTCGAAAACCAATTATAAATCATCAGGTAACCACTCGTCAGATTCTACTGCGGGATAATGGTTGCCCCACCTGTATCAATCAAATATGTCATGAACAGACTTAACCAGGGTCCCCATTATTTTCGTCTTTTACGTTGTCCTTTATTCGTACTTATATCTTTATTTATTACCTCTCTTGCCCCTGCCCAGCAGTTAGCCTTTCCAGGCGCCGAAGGATTTGGTCGTTTTGCCTCCGGTGGGCGCGGGGGTAATATTTACCATGTAACCAATCTACTTGACTCTGGCAAAGGATCCTTCCGCGATGCGGTAAGCCAGCCAAAAAGAACTGTGGTCTTTGATGTTGCAGGCCTGATTAAAATCGGCGCCAAGGTTTCCGCCGCTGCGGATCTTACCATTGCGGGACAAACAGCACCAGGCGAAGGAATCACCGTTTATGGAAACGGGGTTTCTTTCAGCAGCAATTCCATTGTACGTTACCTCCGCTTTAGGGGGAGCATTAACATGTCAAGAGGAGCCTGTACGGTAGTGGCCGACAGCCTGGAGAATATCATCTTCGACCATATCTCTATTGAATGGGGCAGATGGGACAACCTTCATATTAAAAAAAGTAAAAACGTAACCCTTCAGTATTGCCTTATCGGGGAAGGTATAGATCCGCAGCGGTTTGGTGCCCTGCTGGAAGGACCAGAAGATATCACTATTCACCATTGCCTGTGGACAGGTAACCAGAGCCGAAATCCAAAGGCAAAAGCAAAAATCGAATTTATTAACAATGTGATTTACAATTGGGGCAAAAGCGGTTTTGTAGGCGGCCATTCCAGTACCGATCATTACCAGGATCTGGTGGGCAACTATTTTATTGCCGGCCCATCTTCAACGGATAATTTTCTCAGCATGTTCACGGCTACAGACCATGTGTATCATCAGGGTAATTATGCCGACCTCAATAAAGATGGGCTATTAAATGGCCGTCTGGTTACCGACGAAGATTTTACTAAAGAAAATGCTACACTGCTGAAACAACCTACGCTGTTGTCAAAAAGTAAGGTGAAGGTTCACACCGCTGCGGAGGCTTGCACGGTGGTGATGAAAGAAGCTGGTGCGTCGCTGAAACGCGATGTTATAGACCTGCGGATTATCAGTTACCTGGAAAGCCTGGGCAAAAGCGGGCAGATATTTAACACTGAGGCCGATGCCGGCGGACAGTCCTTAGTGAAGGAAATACATAGTAGTCATAAAGATGCAGACCAGGACGGTATGCCCGACAAATGGGAAAGCCATATGGGCCTGAACGCAAAAAGTGCTGCTGATGCAACGGGGCTCAATGCCAGCGGGTACAGCAATCTTGAAGAATATATCAACAGTCTTACAACCAAGCAAACAAACCAAACAACCAAATAAAAAAAATAAATCTCATGGTGAAATTTAACTTATTAATTTTTTGCCTGCTTACGTGTTTTGTAAGTATAGGTATGGCCCAGACCCGGGTTATATCGGGTATCGTAAAAGACAAAGGCGATGGAAACCCATTGCCTGGGGTCGCCGTTATTGCAAAAGGGGCCGATAAGTCCACGCAAACGGATAATAAAGGTGCGTACAGTATTCAGGTGCCTGGTACGGGCCCTGTCACGCTGATCTTCCGTTCGATAGGCTTTAAAACTTTTGAAAGTGTGGTAACTGCTGGTCAGCCATTCAATGTGGAACTGGATCCAGCGGTAAATGACCTTGAAGAGGTGGTGGCCATCGGTTATGCCAAAGTAAAACGTAAAGACCTGACAGGTTCATCCGTTTCTGTAACAGGCGACGACCTAAAGCTGGCACCGGTTACCACAGCTGCGCAAGCCCTTACGGGTAAAGCTGCGGGGGTAAGTGTAATCACGCAAAGTGGGGCACCAGGTGCTGATGTTAACATTGTGATCAGGGGTGGAACATCCATCACGCAGGGATCTTCACCTTTATATATAGTGGATGGATTCCAGATGGACAATGCCCTTCGGGATATTGATATTAATGATATTGAAACCATCGACGTATTAAAAGATGCTTCTGCTACCTCTATTTATGGTGCGCGTGGCTCAAATGGGGTAGTACTGATCACTACTAAATCGGCCAAAACGGGCAAAACAGAGGTGAATTATAACGCCTATTTCGGTTTTGAAAGATTGGGGAAAAAACTGGATGTATTGAACACGCTGGATTATGTAAAATATCAGTATGATTATCAGACCCTTGCGGGTAAAGAAAGCAACTGGGCGTCTTACTTTGGAGGTGATATTACTTCTCCTGATTTTTACACAGGCGCGTATAACCGCATCAATAATGATTATGGTTCGAGACCGGGTATCGACTGGCAGGACCAGGTTTTTGGAGGAACGGCCCCAAGCCGAAACCATAACCTGAACATCAACAGCGGTACAGAAAAAACCAAATTTATGTTGAGTTATAACAATACCGGACAGGAAGGGATCATGTCTAAACATGGGTTTAACAGGAACAGCGTACGTTTGAAACTGAGCCACGAAGTTTGGAAAGGACTGCGCACTGAATTTAATACCGCATTTCAGGATACGAAAATTGAAGGTGGCGGATCTCTGGGCGGTGCATTAAAAAATACAATTCTGCAACCCGTAACCGGTGGTAACCGTTATACTAATGAACAACTGATTGGAACGGATATCAGTGATGATATGCTGGGCGTAGATTCACAATATGATGTATTTAACCCGATTATCAATAATGATGCGGTAACCAATATCAACAGGAACCGGCAGTTTACCGCAAATGCTGCAGTGGAACTGGATATTGTGAAAGGCCTGACCTTACGTTCATCGGGTGGTTATTTGTGGAGACAGGTAAGGGCGGATACCTGGGATGATGGTCGTACTAAAACTGCTGAAAACAATGGCGGACCTTATGGTTCAAGAAATAACAGCGAAAAATATACCTGGCAGGTGACCAATACCCTGAACTGGGGCCATGATTTCAACGGGCACAATGTAACCGTATTATTGGGGCAGGAACTCAACTATAGCGAGTCCATGAACCTGAACAATACCTATTACGAATTTCCTAAGAATAACTTTGGACTGAACGATGTAAGTATCGCTTCTAATGTTAAGAATAATTACAGTTCAGGTTTAAGTCGTAACAGTCTTTCTTCCTTTTTTGGGAGGGCATCATATAGTTATAAAGGCCGTTACATCGCAAACTTTACTTTGCGGACGGATGGATCTTCAAAGTTCGGACCTGATAACCTTTGGGGATATTTTCCTTCTGCGGCAGCAGCATGGCGCATCTCTGAAGAAAGTTTTATGGCATCAACCAAAAATGTCATGAACAATTTAAAATTGCGCGTCGGTTATGGTACCTCTGGAAACAATAATATTGATGATAACATGTTTGCGACTAACTACGGGTCTGGTGGTTATGCAATTAACAACCAAAACTTCCCAACACTGGTTCCCGGTAGCATTGTTGGTAACCCTAAAGTGAAATGGGAAAAAACAATTTCTACCAATATTGGTCTGGATGCAGATTTTTTCAACAGCCGCATCAGTCTTGGCGTGGATGTTTACAACAATGAATCGGATGATCTGCTGATTGAGAATAGGATCCCTTCATCTTCTGGTTATACCACCCAGTTCCAGAATATTGGTTCCATCCGCAACCGTGGAATAGAGTTTTTGCTAAATACGACCAACATCCGTACAAGCCAATTCAAATGGAGTACCAGTTTTAATACTGCCTTCAATAAATCAAAGGTGCTGAATATTTACGGACAGGGCGACAATGATTACTTCCTGACGAATTATGGCAGTCGCATAGACTACAAGATTCAGGTAGGTCAGCCGCTTGGCCAGTTTTATGGTTATAAATATGCTGGTGTGTATACTACTGATGATTTTAACCAGAATGCGAATGGCACATATACACTTAAAAATGGCGTACCGCGTGCCAAGGCTGCAAATGCAGCAAACATTAAACCAGGTGATGTAAAATATTTTCCTACTGCCGGCACTGTGGATGCTAATGGGAACCCGACATGGTCTACTGAAGATCGTACTGTCATTGGCGATGCCCAGCCTAAGTTCCAGGGAGGTATCACTAATACCTTCAACTATAAGGGCTTCGACCTTACTGTATTTATGAACTTCACTGTTGGAAACGACGTGTTCAACATGAGTACACAGCGTTTTATCGGTCCATATTTACCAAATCAGAATACCCTGACTTTGATGAACAGCCGTTATACGCTGATAGACCCGCTGACAGGAAAACAAACCACCAACTTAGCGCGGCTTGCAGCATTGAATCCTGGGCAGTTTGATCCAAAAGCACTATGGAGTTTAAACGCCGACAATAAAATTGCCACAACTGATGGGTTGGATTATTACCTTGAAGATGGATCCTTTTTGCGTGTGAGCACGATTACATTAGGTTATGCATTGCCTAAAAATATGTTAAGTAAAGCCCGCATCAAGAACGCGAGGATATACTGCACACTTAACAACATCCATACATTCAGCAACTACACGGGTTATGACCCTGAAGTTTCAGCTACCTCTAGTCTGCTGACAATGGGTGTAGATAACTCTGCCTACCCAAGGGCAAAAAGTATAGTATTTGGCCTTAACGTCACCTTTTAATTTATCAGATCATGAAGAAAATAGTAAATATAGCAACACTTGCCATTTTGGTATTTATCACGCCATCGTGTAAGAAATTTTTAGACCTGCCTTCGAAATCAAAATTCGACAGCGAAACCATTTTTGATACAGTTGACCGTGCAGAAATGGTAGTAGTGGGCTGCTACGGACAAACCTTTAACCGCGAATTTTATTATCAGCTGGGTATGGGTACAGATGAATGTTTTTCTACTGAGGGGGAAACCAACAGTAAAAACCAGGTGGCCAACTATGTGTATACGCCATCTAATATTCCTACTTCTACCTATACGGCAATGTATGCGGGTATAGAATATGCGAATGTAGCGATTAAAGGTTTACAGGGAATGACTGCTTCTTCTGGAACGGAACAAACAAAAATCAATATGTTGCTTGGTGAGGCTTATGCCATCAGGGCAATGAATTACCTGAATGTGATCCGTTTTTTTGGAGATGTGCCTTATTCAACTGATCCCGTGGCAGAAACGGGTATGTTCACCTCATCAAGAACCAGCCGTGATGTGATTTATGATGGCTGTATCAAGGATTTGCAGACCGCCATTGGGCTGTTGCCATGGAAAAGTGAAGGTTATGTACCCACAGTAGAGCGTTTTACCAAAAATGCAGCTTATGGTATCCTTGCCCGTTTGGCGTTGTATGCCGCGGGATATTCATTACGCTGGGATCTGAATACCTATTCTGCAGGTTCTGTGAAGATCGCACAACGCCCCGATGCTGGTCGTGTGAAAGAATTATACAAAATAGCCGCTGATGCCTGTAAAGCGGTGATAGACCGGGGCGAAAACAGCCTGTTGCCAAGTTATGAAAATGTATGGCGTGATATCATCAAGGCAAAATACAACAATGAATCTATGTTGGAGTTTGGACAATACGGTGCCGACAACAATGGTTCTGCTGTAGGTTATACCAATGGTATTTATGCGCACACCAACTGTATGTATGGGAAAAGTCAGCCTGCAATGGGCGTTACACCAACATACTGGTATGATTTTGCCGCGGGGGATACCCGCCGCGACGTTACCATCTGTACTTATTCGATTGCTGCAGATAATGGTCGTGAAATGAATTCTTATACCAGCAATACAATCGGGAAATTCAGGGTTAACTGGGGCAGTAAAATTGGGACGGCTATTAACAAAAGGGACATCAATTGGCCGGTACTCCGTTATTCTGATATTCTGTTAATGTATGCAGAAGCTCTTAATGAATACAATAACAGCCCCAATGCGGAGGCAAAAGCAAGTTTTGAAAAAGTGCGCTTACGCGGTTTTGCAGGCGATGCTACTAAAATGGGTGTCACACCTTCAGATTATCAGAGGTTCAGGGATGCAATTATCAATGAGCGTAAGTTTGAATTTGGCTTTGAATCATTAAGAAGGACTGATCTTGCACGTTGGGGCATCTTGTATGAAACCCTTGATAAAACCAAAAAGAAAATGATTGAGATGGCCAATAAAACGGGTGCTTATGAAAATGTAGACCGTTACCGCGTTTACAAACGTGCCATAGCTACAACTTTTGAAGATCCTATCGTGGCTATTCCATATACTGCATATAAAACACTGACGCCGGCAGACTCAACTCAGCTTGCGAAAAGCGGAAACGTAGTTTTAAGGATGCATGGGGCCTCTATACTGAACTCGCAGGGACAACTCACTGCAGGTGCTGCGCTGGTCACCAATATGTTCCGTGGATTGGAAAGAGAGAAAATAGAGATACTGCCGCTTGCTACTACCATTATTGACGTGAACCCGGGTTTGAGGGGACAACAGCATCCTAAATATTAATATGACTAAAGTGTTTCGTTACGCTGATAAGCCGCAAGAGCTGACTGCTTCTAAAAGAAAAAAAGGAGCTCAATTGGGCTTTGTATATTAAATTAAAATATCGCTTAATGAAAACAACTGGAAACCTGCTTGTATGGTTTCCAGTTGTTTTTTATTCTTTCTTTTAAGCTGCCATCTTTCTTTTATCTTCGCAATGGTAATTCTTATCCATGCAAACACTACAACAATTACAGAACGGAGAACTAAAAGGAGCAATTTCGCTGAAACTTTCTGAACAGCTTACCTATTTTCCAGTCGAAATATTTGAGCTGGCTGATACGTTGGAAGTGCTTGACCTGTCGGGTAATCAGCTGACAGCGCTGCCTACCGATTTTGGCCGCCTTAAAAAACTTCGTATTTTCTTTTGTTCTGATAATTTATTTACCCTGCTGCCAGAAGTGCTGGGCGACTGTCCATTGCTGGATATTGTTGGGTTTAAATCAAATGTTATAGAAACTATACAGGTAAAGGCATTGAACCCAAATCTGCGCTGGCTGATCCTCACCAATAATAAAATCGGCATACTGCCCGCAGAAATAGGTAATTGCCCGCGGATGCAAAAGCTGATGCTTGCTGGAAACAGGTTGCAAACGTTGCCCTTGGAATTGAGTAAATGCCGTAACCTGTCTCTTTTACGTATTTCGGCCAACAGGTTAAGCTATTTGCCAGAATGGCTGTTATCTATGCCAAAGCTTTCCTGGCTCGCTTTTTCAGGAAACCTTTTTAGCAAAAACACGGATGCTGGATCACTTGATTATTTGAACTGGGCCGATCTTGAAATCAGTCACCTGCTCGGTGAAGGTGCATCCGGTGTAATATCTAAAGCCACCTGGCAAAACAATGAAGACGTACAGGAAGTGGCTGTTAAAATTTTTAAGGGCACAATGACCAGTGATGGGCTTCCTGAGGATGAAATGAATGCGTATATCCTTGCCGGTGAACATCCCGGACTGGTACAACTGATTGGACAGATTGATGCGCACCCTGAAAATAAAAAAGGCCTGGTAATGGGACTGATCCCTGAGCGTTTTTTTAATCTGGGACTCCCGCCCAGCCTGGTTAGTTGTACGAGGGACGTTTTTAAGGATGGCCTGAGCCTGTCTGCGCGCCAGGTGCTGCAGATTGCAGGTACCATTGCTTCTCTGGCAGCTCAACTGCATAGCAAAGGTATTATGCATGGCGACCTCTACGCACACAACACCCTGATAGATGAGGAAGGAAATACATTGTTTGGTGATTTTGGCGCGGCCTGTTTTTACGATACCAGTGATCTTGCCTTAGCGGCAGCATTGGAGCGGCTGGAAGTGAGTGCCTTTGGTCACCTGCTTGACGACCTGCTTTCTCTATGTGATGAATCTGGTGAACATCCATTGTTGATCAAACTTGAAACACTGAGAGATTTGAGCCGGGCCGACGATGTGTCTTCACGCCCAGGCTTTATCAGCCTTAGTGATGAACTTACGAAGCTTGTAATTTAAAGTTTCAGACGTATAAAGGGGCCATCTGTCTCCAGTAACGCGGCCGGTGTGCGTTACTTCCCCAAATGTACAACTGGTTGGTAATGCCTTTATTCCAGAGCATCTGGCTGAATTCCTGATTCCCCTGTAAAAAAGGATCTGTTTCACCTATGGCAATGATAATCTCCAGGTTTCGCATGGCATTCAGAAGATATTCATCAGACAGGTTCACTATAAACTGGCCCGGCATATTGAAATAGACGGATTCATTGCGAAAGCCATCCAGGAGGTCGCGGAAATCGCCAAAATTTTTAGTGAGGTCATACCTTCCGCTGATGCCGACGGCTTTCTTGAACAGCCAGGGATATTTAAGGGCAAAATTTATGGCGTGATAAGCACCCATACTACATCCTGCCGTTTCAAGATAACCGGAATTGTTCTTTTGGCGCATGAGCGGAATCAGTTCCTCTAATAGGTATTGTTCATATTTCATATGACGTAAAATCCGCGATGAGGGATCAATATTGCTATTGTAAAAACTCTCCGCATCAATGCTGTCCACGCAATATAGCTGTACCTCGCCATTTTCAATCTGGTGCTTCATCGCAGCGATTACACCCCAATTCTCATAGTCAAAAAACCTCGCGGTACGCGTTGGAAAAAATATCACTGCCCTGCCGGCATGCCCGAATACTAAAAGTTCCATGTCTCTCTGCAGGACGGGGCTAAACCATTTGTGATATTCTCTGTTCATGTAGCGGCGTGATTAAAGTGAGAATATCGATGTTTCATATTACCGGGAAATTAAAAAAGAGTTAATTGTTTCTTTCCACAAAAGATAACCTTTTTCACTCAGATGCAGACCATCTTCAGAATACAATTCAGGTATAGGCTGGCCTGATTTGTCCAGCATCTTTTTGAAAATATCGACGAATACCCAATTTTTATTGTTTTTAATGATTTCAGTCTCTATGAGATTATTGGCGTACATAAACTTTCCTACCAGATCCCAGCGGTTAGGGCTGGGTTTCATGGAAACAAAATAACAGGGGATATCACCAAAGGTATTGGCTGCGTGAACCACCAGCTGCTGAAAAAATATGAACAATTCCTCTGGGTTTCTTCCATCGCCCAGATCATTGTCGCCAGCATACACAACCAGCGCCTTTGGTTTATAGTTTGACAGGATCCTGTTAAAAAACCAAACGCATGCCGCAAGGGTAGATCCGCCAAAACCCAGGTTCGCTACTTTTTCTTCTGGAAAATCAGTGGCAAGATTACTCCATAGTCTTATGGAAGAACTACCGTAAAAGATAATTTCTGCATCAAATCCATTTTTTAAACTCTCTTTCTCAAGATGTGTGACCTCTTCTTCGTACCAATCCATTTTATATGTTATAGCCATAAAGATAGCAGGATTTGTTTTACGGCGCTTAATCTGTAATATTAACTTTAATATTTTTTAGGTAGCAATGCTATTACAGGAGTAAAAACTTACTATTTGCAACATCAAATAAATAATTTTTATATCTTGAGGTATATGTTCTTGATGATGAAGAAAGTAAGTTATTTTTCCATTTTTGTTCCGCTTTTACTATTCTGTGTCGGCTGCAAGACAGGCAAGGCTAAACTGCGTCCAGATTCTGCCAAACATACGGTGGCCAGCGCGGTACAGATAAAGTCAGTAGGGCCAGTGCAGGGGGAAGAGCAGAAGTTTCGCAGCTTTTTTGAACGGTTCTCTGCAACGGTAGCGGCAAAGAAAATTGACAAAATAGGCGCGATGATGCACTTTCCATTTTATACCAGTCAGCTTGAAACCGGTTCAGGAATGGGTGCGCCTTCAGACCCGCTCAGCCAGCTGGAATTTTCCAACCAGGAACAGGTGTTGTTCAATGGAGATATCTGGAAACTGCTGCTTTCGTCTAAAGAAGATGACCTTTCTGAGATAGACAGTGCCACAAACGAGATCTATTATCAGACATTATGGCGAACAGTAGATAAAGAAAGCAGGATGTACGAATTATACAGACAATATCCTGAAAAAAATACTAACGCGGAGAGTTTTTTCGCCTTTGTTTTTGGAAAGGTAAACGGAAAATATAAGGCGATAGCATTTTACAGTAAATGGCCATTGAAATAAATTCCCTTTTCCTTTGTGCCTGATTAGTGATTTATTATCTGTTTTGTTACTACCCAAAATATAGCTATAATTACATTGCAGAAGCCTTTTAGCTTGTTTGATAAACCTATACCGAATATATTCTGATGAAGAAACTTCCAGTCATTACTATTATCCTGTTATTGTCCACTGTTTTTGGATTAAAAGCACAGTCTAAAAGCCCGGCCTATTTGTTTGCTTACTTTAAAGGTAACGGGGAGGATGGTCTGCATTACGCCTACAGTACTGACGGCTACAAATGGGCTGCTTTAAAAAATGACCAATCCTTTCTTACGCCAACGGTAAGCAAGGATAAACTGATGCGTGACCCATGTATTATCAGAGGGAAAAATGGTATTTTTCATATGGTGTGGACGGTAAGCTGGAAAGATAAAGGAATTGGGTATGCTTCATCGAACGATTTGATCCATTGGTCGGAACAGCAGTTTCTGCCTGTGATGGCGAAAGAAGAAGGGGCGCGTAATACCTGGGCGCCTGAAATTACTTATGATGACCGGTCTAAAACCTATATGATTTATTGGGCCACTACTATTACTGGCAAGTTCCCTGAAACGGCCAGCAAGGCAGACGATAGCTATAACCACAGGATTTATCAGGTGACCACAAAAGATTTTAAAACTTATACGGATACCAAACTGCTGTACGATCCGGGGTTTAATGCAATTGATGCCAGCATTGTAAAGGAGGGCGGGAGGTTTGTGATGTTCCTTAAAGACGAAACCCGTGAGCCGGCACAGAAAAACCTTAAAATTGCATACGGTGATGCATTAACGGGTCCTTATGGACCTGCTTCTGCAGCAATTACTGGAAAATACTGGGCTGAAGGACCAACTTCTTTAAAAATCGGAAACAGCTGGTTATTGTATTTTGATAAATACACAGAACATAAATATGGTGCCATGCGTTCTGCAGACCTCAGTAAATGGGAGGATATTTCTGAGGAGATCAGCCTGCCTAAAGGTATCAGGCATGGTTCAATTTTAAAGATAACTCAAAAGGAACTTAGTAAGTTATTGAAGGAGTAAACCGCCAATAGCCGGCTCGCTGCTATAAAGAACGGGCCGTTCAATTCTGTATTTCATGCAATGAATGTGATCACCAGATATCTGCTTGTCCATTTGATGTGGGGATTATTTTTCCTGCCGGCTAATGCGATTGGAAATACCCCGCAATTGAGTTATCTGGGCATAGAACAGGGCTTATCCAATAATGCCGTCACCTGTATCCTGCAGGATCATTATGGCTTTATGTGGATGGGGACCTATAATGGATTGAACAGGTATGACAGCGCAAACTTTATCATATATAATAACAGCTGGAACGATCCCAGTTCTTTAGTCAGCAACCATATTACCCATTTGGCAGAGGATAAACTGCATCGGATCTGGGTGGGTACACAGAAAGGTGTAGTCTATTTCTGTTATACTGATGCTAAATTTCACCCGGTCTTTTACGCATCAGCAAAACCCGGAAAAAAAATCAAATTGACTTCAAATATCAACGGCCTTGTGTCTGACCGCCATGGAAGAACGTATATCGCTACGGACGACCACGGCCTGTTGGTCCATGATGCAAAAGCGGGGCTTGCAAAGAAAATCAGCCTGGCAGGGAAGCCCGGCAATTATAATGTTCAGGCAATAATGCTTGATGAACAGGATAAGGCCTGGCTGTTTGTTAAGGACGTCGGTTTGTGCAGTTATACCGCCCGTACTAATCAGGTTAACATTGAATATGGAGAACTAATCACCGCTTATTGCCTGAAAGCCGATAAGCATAATAATATATGGATAGGTACTGAGGCAGGATTATATCAATATTCCAGGACATCCGGACAGATGCGTATCTACAATTCATCTGCAGAAAAATTAAGCAGTAATAATATTAAGAATCTTTTTCTGGGCAAATCTGATCAGTTGTGGATTGCCACAGACGGGGGAGGAATAAATATCCTGGACCTGAAAGCTCACAGGATCACTTATATGCTTCCAGGTGAAACGGCGGGATTGTTGAAAAGCGGGGCAATTAGTGATATATATGAAGATCGTGAATCCCGTATATGGATTGCTACGCTGCGGGGTGGGGTGAGTATTATTGATCATAAACTACAGGGCTTCGAATTGGTAAGACATGATCCGTTGAATAAGAATAGCCTTATCAATAATTTCGTACTATCTTTTTGTGAAGATGAAAACAGTAACCTTTGGATAGGTACAGATGGGGGTGGGCTCAGTTTCTGGGATCGAAAGAAAAAAACATACCGTAGTTTTTTATCTGACAAAGGCGACCCGGAATCGCTGAGCAGCAATTTTATCGTGAGTATACTGAAAGACAGCAGTAACGAGATCTGGGTGGCAACTTTTAGCGGAGGGATAGACCTTTACCAGAAAGCTACTGGAAAGTTTAAACATTATAACTGTTACAACACGGCAAAAAAGAACTTTGAGAACAACCTCTGGAAGCTTTTTGAAGACCGTGAACACCATATATGGGCGGGTACCACCCGCGACGGGGCATTGTATTTGTATAACCGCCGGCTGGACAAATTTGAATTATTTGATCAGAAACTGACCAATATACATACGTTGTGTGAAGACCGTGCAGGCATACTCTGGGCAGGTGACTACTCCAGGCTGATAAAAATTGACAGGCTTCATAAAAAACATGTTTTTATTCCTGTAAACAGCGCTATCAGGTCAATGCTGGAAGACCGGCATGGTAACTTCTGGATTGGTACAGAAGGGGGTGGGCTTTTGCTATTTGACCGCAGGAATAATACGTTTAAGAGGTATACTGATGTGAACGGTCTGCCTGGAAATTCTGTGCTGAACCTGCTGGAGGATAACAGCGGGCGCATCTGGCTGAGTACATTCAACGGAATCTCGGTTTTTGATACGGTGTCTGGCAAATTCAGGAATTATGTGACCGCGGATGGTCTGCAAAGCAATCAGTTTAATTACAATGCCGCATTAAAATTGGGTTCAGGTGAATTGCTTTTTGGCGGCATCAGGGGGTTCAACAGGTTTGATCCTGAGCATATTAATTCAGGGAGCAATCATCCGCAGCTGCGGATTACAGGTCTGAAAGTAAATAATGTGCCAATAGAAGAACGAAGGGAATATCTTGATGGAACCTCGCTGGTATCCATAAAAGGAATCACCATTCCTTATAATCAGGCAACACTCGCAATTGATTATGTAGCTTTAGAATATTCGTTCCCTGAAAAAATTTCATATGCCTATTTCCTTGAGGGTTGGGACCGGAGTTGGAATGAGGTGGGCAAGACGAAAACGGCATATTATTCCAGGCTTAATCCTGGTAAGTATATTCTTCAGATCAAGTCAACCGGCAGTGACGGAAACTGGCTTCCGCCAAAACGGATTTATATCACCATCCTTAGCCCCTGGTATTTGACCTGGTGGGCACTTCCAGTCGCGGCGATGATCCTGGTGGTCATCATGTACCTGATTAGGCAGAACCGCATCAAACAGATAAGGCTGAAGTATGAGGTGACGATGGCCAATTCCAATATGGAGAAGGAAAAGGAGCTGAATGAAAAGAAATTGTCTTTTTTCACAAACATCTCTCATGAATTCCGTACCCCGCTTACACTGATCATTAATCCTATCAAAGATCTGCTGACGGTGACTGACGGTCAGGACAAACCAGAGCTCAACACCATTTACCGAAACGCCCGTCGCCTTTTGGGACTGGTAGACCAGCTACTTTTATTCAGGCGGGCAGAAACGGAACAGGACCAGCTCCATGTGGTCAAGAATGATTTCAGAACCCTTAGTAACGATGTTTTTTCCTGTTTTGTGCAGCAGGCGAAGATTAAAAATATAATGTATCACTTTATTTGTGACGAAGCAGAGGTGGAAGTATATGGGGATCGTGAAAAAATTGAGATTGCCCTTTTTAACTTGATTTCAAACGCTTTTACATTCACCCTTGAAGGCGGACACATCACTGTTTCAGTTTATACAGCTCATGATAATGTATATTTTAAAATTGATGATGATGGAACAGGGATTCCAGAGGATATGAGCGGAAAAATCTTTGATAAATTTTACCAGGGAAAGAGTGACGGCAATTCGAAGACAGGTTTTGGCATTGGTTTATACCTCGCCAAGACTTTTATGGAGCAACATGGCGGGAAACTCAACTATAGTGCTGCTATTGGGGGAGGAATGACATTTATTCTTGAACTGAAAAAAGGGAGAACACATTTTACAGCATCACAGTTATCTGTCGACGGTCTGCAACAATACGTGACTGGCATAATGGATCAGGAAATCCCTGAACCACCGCAAACTGATGAAAGTTTACCTCACCTGGAGCTGATGATTTCCAATGAGCAAACCGTGCTGATTGTTGACCAGGATGAGGAAATAAGGAGATATATCAATCAGATTTTCAGAGGCAGCTACGCTACGCTGGAAGCGGGCGATGGAAATGAAGGTTTGCTGTTGGTAAGGAAAGCGCTTCCAGATATTATTATCAGTGAGGTGGCAATGCCGGGAATGTCTGGTATAGAACTATGCCGCAGCATCAAACAGGATTCGTCGCTGAGTCATATTCCTGTGATTTTATTAACTGGCGATTATGGTCCGGAACTTAGACTGAAAGCTATTGAAGCCGGAGCTGTTGACTTTATCGGGAAACCTTTTGAAAAAGACCTGCTGATTGCAAGGGTTAACGGCATACTTAAAATCAAGGAAGAACTGCAGCACTATTTTTATAGTGAAATTACGCAGAAAACCGATACACGAAGTATTTCGGAGCTACACAAGGATTTTCTGTACCAATGCATCGCTATAATAGAATCGTCGCTTCAGGATCAGGATTTCGATGTGCATAGAATCGCAAGGGAAATGGGTATGAGTTATTCCAGCCTGTTAAAGAAAATAAAAGCAATGACGGGACAGTCTTTAAACGGTTTCATCCGTTTTGTACGGTTAAGAAAAGCCGCAGAGCTGATGATTCAAACAAACTGCAATGTGAACGAGGCGGCAATGCAGGTGGGTATCAACGACATTAAATATTTTAGGGCGCAGTTTTATAAACTATTTGGAATAAACCCTTCAGACTTTATAAAAAAACATCGTAAAGCGTTTCAGAAATCTTACCATTTTAATAAAAGACAATACATATAACTGTTTTTGAGGTTTAAATAGCAATACCCGTTAAGGAATACCCCCTCAAATTCCTGTTTTACCCCCCTTGTAACAGGATAAAATATCCGTATTTCGTGATGCTCAAAGTTGAAAAGCGCGCTGCTTAAGATTGCGGCAACCAGATATTAACCAAATTAAACAAGTGTATGAATGTAAGATTTACTCATGTAATCTGTATAATGGTCTTTATGCAGATCCTGTTAGGGGGATGGAACGCCAGCCTCTTTGCACAGGATAACAAGCCTTTTACCCTTAAGGGGAAAGTTACCGATGACAGGGGCGTGCCCGTTCCGGGGGCTAATATAAAGGTGTCTGGTACAAATCAGGGCACCACCTCTGATGCCAATGGGGCCTTTTCCATTACGCTTTCTAAACCGGCGATTCTTGTAATTTCTTTTGTAGGCTATGCACAGAAGTCAGTCCCGGCAGATGGTAACAGCCCGGCGCTTACCATAGTGCTTACTGAAAATGCAGATAAAAACCTGAGCGAAATAGTGGTGGTAGGATATGGTACACAGAAAAAATCAGATATCACAGGTTCTGTAACCTCAATACCGAAAGCACGGTTTTCTGAACTTCCTGTAACCAACGTACTACAAGCAATTCAGGGTGTTGCGGCCGGGGTCAATATTACTCAGACCTCTTCTGTCCCGGGGGCAGCCCCATCTGCGCTGGTGCGGGGACAGAATTCTATTAATGCAAATACAGGGCCTTATGTGGTAGTTGATGGGATACCGTTGAGCAAGACAGGAGGTACCTTAAACGATATCAATCCAAACGATATTGCATCAATGGAAATCCTGAAGGATGCCTCATCAGTAGCCATCTACGGAACAAATGGTGCAAATGGCGTTATACTGATCACCACAAAACGCGGGATTACCGGCAAACCGGTAATCAGGTACAATGCCTACGCAGGGGTTGAGGATATTGCCCATATTTTAGAACCCAGGGATGCGCAGGCCTACCTGCAAAAATATGCTGATTACCTTTCACAAACCGGGCAGACCCAGACCAGCCCTGTGCCCAACTTCGGGGAACTGCAAAATTATAATGCGGGAGTGACAACCGACTGGGTAAAAGAAGCGACACAGACAGGTATTCTGCAGGATCATAACCTGAGCATCTCAGGCGGATCAGCAGATGTGAGGTACTTTATTTCAGGCGATTACCTTGATCAGAAGGGGGTAGTTAAAGGCTATAATTATAAAAGGGCTAGCGTACGCTCTAACCTGGATATAAACGTAACAAGTTTTCTGACAGTTGGTACATCAATGTTTTTTACCAATAACAATACTGATGGTGGGAGGGTAAACCTTTTAAATGCTACGGCAATGAGCCCTTATGGGGTGAAATATAATGCTGACGGAACCTACAGGATCTATCCAATGAATCCAGAACAGCTTTATGTAAACCCTTTGCTGGGGTTGGTGACCGATCGTGTCAACCGTAGTACTAACCTGAATGGCAATGCTTATGCGGAAGTTAAATTTTCTGGAAAATTGCAGGGATTGAAATACAGGTTAAACGCTGGGTATACTTATTTGCCTGTCCGCACGGGTAGTTATACCGGACGTGCTGCAAACGATCTCAATGGAACGGCCAATACGCTGAACTCTGAAAACAATAGTTATACGCTGGAAAATGTACTGAGTTATACAAAAGATGTCAAAAAACACCATATTGATTTTACTGGATTATATAGTAACCAGCAACGTAAGTATGTAGAAAACAAAGGAAATGCAACCGGTTTTGTAAATGATGAACTATCATTTAATAATCTGGGGGCAGGTGCTACACAAACCAGCAGCTCCTTTGCGTACCGCTATGGACAGATTTCGCAGATGGGAAGAATCAACTACTCTTATGATAGCAGATACCTGCTCACCGTTACAGCAAGACGGGACGGTTCATCGGTATTTGGCGGCAATACCAGTAAATACGGGGTTTTCCCTTCCGCAGCAATCGGCTGGAATATCAGCAGGGAGGCATTTATGCAAAATATGAAGTTTGTGGATAACCTGAAACTGAGGCTTTCACACGGTAAATCCGGCAATGAGGCGATAGCGGTATACAGGACTATCACAGCAGATACTACTGTACGGCAGCCTTTTAATGGTGTAAGTACTATTGGTGTTACGGCCAAAAACCTGGGGAATAACAATTTGAAGTGGGAGACGACTACTTCAACCAACCTTGGATTAGATTTTGGTATCCTGAAAAACAGAATCTCAGGAACCATCGATGCGTATAAAACAAAAACTACAGATATTCTGCTGCTGCGCAGCCTTCCTATTATTACTGGATATGGAAATGTTTTTGACAATCTGGGGGAAGTGGACAATCGCGGGATAGAAATCACCGTCAATACAAAAAACTTTGAAAAAGGCAACTTTCGCTGGGAAACGAGTGTAAACTTTGCCACAAACAGAAACAAACTGGTAGACCTGTATGGGGATAGGAAGAGTGACCTTGGTAACCGCTGGTTTATTGGGCAGCCGATCAATGTAGTATACGATTACCGTATGACGGGCGTTTGGCAGGTAGGGGAAGACCCCTCTAAACAGGATCCTGGGGCTAAACCTGGCGACCTGAAGTTTGCGGACCTGAACGGGGACGGGCAGATTACGGCTGACGACAGGGAGGTATTGGGTCAAACTGCGCCGAAGTGGACGGGCGGCTTAACAAATACCTTCCATTATAAAAACCTGAACTTAAATATCTTTATCCAGACTGCCAGGGGAATTACAAAAACGAATAACGACCTGAATTATGGCGACGAAACGGGAAAACGGAATACACCGGCGGAGGTAGGTTACTGGACCGCTGGAAACCAGAGTCAGTCGCGACCTGCTTTGTCGTACAATAATACACGTGGTTATGGTTATGCCTCTGATGCCAGTTATACGAGGATCAAGGACGTTACGCTGAGTTACGTGTTTGGCCAAAAGGTGTTGGACAAGCTCCATCTCGGCAGTTTAACAATTTATGCAAGCGGCAGGAACCTGCACACCTTTACTAACTGGATAGGATGGGACCCGGAAAACAATTATGCTCCAAGGGGCGTGATCAACTCCTCAATAGACTGGAACAATAACTATCCTACAGTACGCTCTTTTGTTTTCGGTGCCAATATTTCACTTCGCTAATTTAGTATGAATCACATGAAAAAGTATACAATTATATATTTCGCCCTCGCAGTAGTGCTGCTTGCAGCTTCCTGTAAAAAAAGTTATCTGGATGAGAATCCGCCGTCGCTATACACCCCTGAAACCCTAAACGACTCATTGGGTTATGAAGCGGCACTGGTGGGAATTTACAACCACGTAAGTACCATTTTTTCTTACGCAGACCGACAGGGCTGGCCAAGTGTATGGCAAGTGGGCACTGATGTTGCCAATGCAACAGCAAACCAGGAGGGGATAGAAATACCTTATTATAATTATGGACAGCTTACTTCTACAGATGGAGCCGCCTCGTATATGTGGGGAAGGGATTACATCCTGATCAATCTCACAAACGTGATCCTGGACGGAATTTCCAATCCCTCTTTGACTTCTATCAGTGTGAGGGGCAAAAACAGTATCAATGCGGAGGCACGGTTCTTCCGTGCTTATGCCTACCAGAACCTTGCTACTTTATATGGCGGCGTGCCCATCATTGAACATGCGCTGACTGGGCCAAAGACTGATTTTGTGCGTGCTCCATTGGAAGATGTGGACAAGCTGATCGTATCTGATCTTACGTTTGCAGCCGCCAACCTCCCTGATATTGATGATGTTAAAAGTAATGGAAAAGGAAAGCTGTTTGGCCGGGCCAATAAATTTATGGCCATGCAGCTATTGGCAGAAGCCTATTTAAGAATGGGCAAGCCTGATCTGGCCGAACAACAGGCACAGGCCATTATCAGCAGTGGTAAATTTAGCCTGATCCAGAGACGATATGGTGTAAAAACTTCTTTGCCAGGCGATTATTATTCGGATATGTTTGTTCCGGGTAACCAGAGAAGGGGTCAGGGCAATACAGAAGGCATCTGGGTGCTTGAACAGGAAAACCCAAATACGGTGGTTGGAGGTATAACTGGTAACCCACAGCAAAGGCGGGTGTGGGGAGCGGCATACCACAACATCAACGGATTGGTACTTGCAGATTCGCTTGGGGGACGTGCACTTGGCCGTTTGCGTTTAAGTAACTGGGTGCTTTACGGATTATATAAAAATAATGATATCCGAAATTCGAAGTATAATATCAAAAGAAGGTATTATTATAATGACCCTGCCAATCCTTCCTACGGCAAAATGGTACCATTTACCGGGCCTGATACTTTGTACAAAATTTGCCCGCATACCACCAAATGGTACCAGTTTGACCCGAATGATACTTTTGGTTATGCAATGATCAAAGATTTTATTCTGATGCGGCTTGGTGAAACCTACCTGCTACTTGCAGAAGCGCAGTTTAAACAGGGCAAATTGCAACAGGCAGCCGATAACCTGAATGTGCTGCGTAAACGGGCTTTTGCAGACTATCCGGCAAGTGGACAAATCCAGGCATCGGAAGTTACGCTGAACCTGATTCTGGATGAGCGGACAAGGGAACTGGTAGGGGAGGAAAACAGGAGGATGACCTTAATGCGTACAGGTACCCTGGTTGACCGTGCTATGCGCCTCAACGGAAATGACGTTACTCATCCAACTACGGGCCTAACCTCAAAAAACTTGCTATTGCCTATTCCACTAACAGAGATTCAATTAAACAAGGATGCTGTGCTAACGCAAAATCCGGGCTATAATTAAATTGTAACGAGACAGATACGCTAACAGGAAAGGGAAATAAGATTTATTGGTTATAATGCAAAATATTAAGGTACCCTGTATGAAATTGTTTTTCTTCTTGTTAGCTTTTATGGCTGCCGGACTTAGTGCTTCTGCTACATCTGTAGCCGATAGCAGTCTGGCGGGCCAGACAGAACGGGCATGGCTTGTTAAATCAATGTGCAAAATTGCAGACCCTGTGCTGGTTTCACTCAGCAGGAATGAATTGAAAAAAAACATGCCGGTAGAATGTGCTGAGGGAGCACTGGAGGGCAGAAAACAGGTGACTTATTTGGAGGCCTTTGGGCGTTTGTTATCCGGCATGGCCCCCTGGCTTGAATTGCCGCCTGACGACTCTGCCGAAGGTAAATTGCGCAAAAAATATCTGGGCCTGGCATTAAAAGGCATCCATAATGCCACTGATCCGGCTGCTGCAGACTATATGAACTTTAACAAGGGAGGGCAGCCGCTGGTAGATGCTGCATTTTTGTCGCAGGCCCTGTTGCGTGCACCGGTACAACTCTGGGGGCAGCTTGACCATGCTACCAAAGCCAATGTGATCAGGGAACTGAAATCTTCTAGAACCATCCGCCCCTATACAAGTAACTGGTTATTATTTAGCGCAATGGTTGAAGCGGCGTTATTGAAATTTGATGGTTCATGCGATCAGATGCGTATAGATTATGCGGTAAAACAACATATGCAATGGTATAAAGGAGATGGTATATATGGTGATGGTGAAAATTTTCACTGGGATTACTACAACAGTTTTGTGATCCAGCCTATGCTGATAGAAATCCTTCAAACTACCGGCAACGAGAAAATGGTATATGATGAAGTACTTCGGCGTGCGGTGAGATATGCTGCGGTACAGGAAAGGCTGATTTCACCTGAAGGCACCTATCCCCCAATCGGGCGTTCACTTGCCTACCGCTTCGGGGCTTTTCAATCCCTTTCGCAAATTGCCCTGCTTAAGCTTCTTCCAAAAGAAATCCGTCCCCGCCAGGTGCGTGCTGCGTTATATACTGTGATAAAAAAACAGTTGGAAGCCCCGGGTACTTTCAACAAGCAGGGTTGGTTGCAAATCGGTTTTTATGGCCATCAGCCTTCTATAGGTGAAACATACATTTCTACCGGAAGCCTCTATTTATGTTCACAGGGATTTCTGATATTAGGGCTGAAATCTGCTGATGATTTCTGGACCGGCCCTGATGAACCCTGGACACAACGAAAGATCTGGAATGGAACACCGATTCCTATTGATCATAGTATAGACCACTAATGCAGGCTAACCTTTACATGATATAACCATTATACGAGCAAACCAAATATAATTTATGAAACAGAACCTGTACAAATTCAAATTACTGACTCTCACACTGCTGACGATATGGAGTATTTCCGGCAATGCCCAGACCTTCAAAACGAATGCCCAGTTATTAAAAACTATCAATGCCAATTACCTATCGGGGACGGCACAATACAAAGTAATGATGAACCTACTTGAAGGTGATCGTTTTCCTAAAACGTTTGATGTGAAAACTGGTAAGCTGGTGACCAGCGATTCTGGCTGGTGGTGCAGTGGTTTTTATCCTGGTACACTCCTTGAATTATATGCCAAAACCAAAGATCCGGTATTGCTGACAGAAACGAACAGGATTTTGGGGCACCTGGTAAAAGAACAATACAACACCACTACGCACGACCTGGGCTTTATGATGTACTGCAGTTTTGGAAATGCACTGATGAATGATCCTAAACCAGAATATAAGGCTGTGTTGCTGAACAGCGCAAAATCACTATCGACCAGGTTTGATCCTAAAATTGGCTGTATAAAATCCTGGGACAGTAAAAAGAAAGAATTCCTGGTGATTATAGACAATATGATGAACCTGGAGCTGCTGTTCTGGGCAACTCGTACAACAGGTGATTCAAGCTATTATAAAATTGCGGTAACCCATGCGAATACAACAATGAAAAATCACTTTAGACCAGATTACAGCTCTTACCACGTAATTAATTATGATCCTGAAACCGGTGCGGTGCAAAAGAAACAGACTGCACAAGGGTATGCAGATGAATCTGCCTGGGCCCGGGGACAGGCCTGGGGTTTGTATGGTTATACGGTGATGTACAGGGAAACGCGTGATCAGCGGTATCTTGATCAGGCAAATCACATAGCTTCTTTTATCCTGAAGCATCCTAATTTGCCAAAGGATAAGATTCCTTACTGGGATTTTAATGCACCTGATATTCCTGATGCTTTGCGTGACGCCTCTGCTGGGGCAGTAATGTCTTCAGCGTTATTTGAACTTGCCCATTATGCAGGTAATAAACAAGCCAATATGTATTTCAAGGCTGCAGAAAAGATGCTGCAGAGCCTGTCTGCTGCTCCTTACCAGTCGTTGCCAGGAACAAACGGAGGCTTTTTGCTGCAACACAGCGTTGGCCACCTTCCACAGCATTCGGAAGTAGATGTACCACTTACGTATGCAGATTATTACTATGTGGAAGCAATGAAAAGGTATGAGACTATAAATTCCTTCAAATAAGATGAAGATGCAGAAGATCACATTGGTGTTGCTAGCTTTGCTATGCTGCACGGGCCTGTTCGCACAAAACAACCTGATTAGTAATACCGGTGCCAGGAAATCGCTTAGCTTGAACGGAAAGTGGCAATATATTGTAGATCCTTACGAAACAGGTTTCTATGATTACAGGTACAAGGAACTGAAAGAAGATAATCCAGATGCGTATTGGAATACAGACGTACAGGTCAATAAAACAGAAAAAAAAGAACACGGTTATATTGAAAAATATAGTTTGGAAGTGCCGGGCGACTGGAACCATCAGCAGCCGGAGTTTACATTTTATGAAGGAACGATCTGGTATAAGAAGTCTTTTGATATGGAAAAGGCGGCTGCGGGAAGCAAATACCATCTGTATTTTGGGGCGGTGAATTACCGTGCGGATGTATACCTGAACGGTAAAAAGCTCGGCATGCACAAAGGGGGCTTTACACCCTTCAATTTTGAAGTGCCCGTTTCTCTTTTGAGAGAAAAAGGGAATTTCCTGGTGGTAAAGGTCGACAATAAACGCCATGCTGATGAAGTACCTACCCTAAATACCGACTGGTGGAACTATGGGGGCATTACGAGAGAAGTAAAACTGATAGAAACACCGGGCACCTTTATACAGGATTTTGTGGTTCAGCTGAAAAAAAACAGTACCGGCAAGGCACCGGACAAGACACCTGAGGTTGAAGGTTGGGTAAAACTAAACCAGGCGCCTGCAGCTGGAGAGACTGTTACAGTAGAGATACCGGAACTGAAATTTAAAACGTCAGTGCCAGCATCGGGACAGACTACGGCACTTAAATTCAAATTGCCAAAGGTACAGTTATGGTCGCCCGAAAGCCCTAAGCTGTACACCGTGATTGTAAGCACGCAAAGCGACCGTACGCAAGATAAAATTGGTTTCAGGACCATCGAAGCACATGGTATACAGGTTTTGCTTAACGGTAAACCGCTGTTTTTACGCGGTATCAGCATCCATGGTGAAATCCCACAGGAAATCAGGCGCGCCTACAGTGAGCAAGATGCAGTACAGCTGCTGCACCAGAGCTTTGAACTGGGCTGTAACATGGTTAGACTGGCACATTATCCGCATGATGAAAAGATTACGCGGCTTGCAGACTCACTTGGAATGCTGGTTTGGTCGGAGATACCAGTGTACTGGACTATAGATTTTACCAGTGAGGAAGTGCTGGGAAAAGCAAAAGCGCAATTGGAAGAGATGATTGTGCGCGACCATAACAGGGCCAGTATTATTATCTGGTCGGTTGGTAACGAAACACCCATAAGCCCTGTACGTACCGATTTCATGCACAGCCTGCTAACCAGGGCCAGGGAACTGGATAACACGAGAATGGTTTCTGCAGCACTGGAGGTAAACTATAATGCGCTGAATGATAAAAATATAGTGGATGATCCGCTGGGCGAATTTGTTGACCTGGTGGCTTTTAATGAATATTTGGGCTGGTATGGTGGTTTGCCCGATAAATGCAGAACTACTAATTGGGACACTCCTTATCATAAGCCGCTTTTTATCAGTGAAACCGGGGGTGATGCCAAAGGAGGATTTCATGCCGACTCACTCACCCGTTTTAGTGAAGAGTACCAGGAATGGTATTTCAAAGAACAGGTGGCCATGCTGAAACGTATGCCTGCAAAGTTTGTTGGCATTTCTCCTTGGGTATTAGCCGATTTCCGTTCACCAAGACGTAACAATCCTTTATATCAGGAAGGCTGGAACCGTAAAGGTTTTTATGATGATAAGGGGAATAAAAAGAAAGCCTTTTATGTGATGAAAGGTTATTATGATGAAATGAAGAAAAAGACGCTAAAAAAATAAGTTATGAAATTGAAGTTGTATCTGTTATCAGGGATGATATGTTTTGTCCTTAACCAGGGTTTTGCGCAGAAAGCTGAACATACCTTTGCCTTGAGTGATTCTACATTTGTGCTGGACGGTAAGCCCTTTGTGATTATTTCTGGTGAAATGCATTATCCCCGTGTACCAAGGGAAGCCTGGAGGCAGCGGATGAAAATGGCAAAAGCCATGGGGCTGAACACCATTGGGACCTATGTGTTCTGGAATTTACATGAGCCACAAAAGGGTAAATTTGATTTCAGCGGAAATAACGATGTAGCGGAATTTGTAAAGATCGCCCGTGAAGAGGGCCTTTGGGTAATTTTGCGACCAAGCCCATATGTATGTGCAGAATGGGAATTTGGCGGTTATCCCTACTGGCTGCAGAATGAAAAAGGTTTGGTAGTGCGCAGCAAGGAAAGCCAGTACCTGAAAGAGTATGAAGCTTACATTAAGGAAGTAGGGAAACAGCTTGCACCACTGCAGGTTAACCATGGCGGAAACGTACTGATGGTGCAGGTGGAAAATGAATATGGGTCTTATGGTAACGATAAAGAATACCTGGCCATCAACGAACGCCTGTTCAAAGAAGCTGGTTTTGATGGATTGCTGTACACCTGTGACCCTGCTGCGGATGTTGCCAATGGTTTACTTGAAGGGTTAATGCCAGCAGTAAATGGATTGGACAACCCACAAAAAGTGAAATCGCTGGTAAGGGGACTGAATAAAGGGAAAGGTCCTTTTTTTATTGCTGAATGGTACCCGGCCTGGTTTGACTGGTGGGGCGCGCCGCACCATACTGTACCAGCAGCAAAATATACAGGAAAACTGGATTCGGTATTGCAGGCTGGTATCTCTATCAATATGTACATGTTCCATGGCGGTACTACGAGAGGATTTATGAACGGGGCAAACTATAAGGATACCTCTCCGTATGAGCCGCAGATCAGTAGCTACGACTACGATGCACCATTGGATGAAGCCGGGAATGCCACAGATAAATTTATGCAGTTCAGGACGGTGATACAAAAACACCTTCCACAGGGCCAGGTACTACCATCCGTACCGGCGGCTAAACCTGTGATTGCTATTCCGTCGATTGTATTTAAATCTGCAGTGAGGGTAAAAGATATATTGCCTGAGGGGATTAAAAATGCGGATCCGCTGACTTTTGAAGCACTGAACCAGGATTATGGTTTTGTATGGTACCGCACAGAACTTTCGGGCGGAAAAACAGGTACACTGAAATTGCAGGCGCTGAGGGATTATGCAATAGTAATGCTGAACGGTAAGCCTGCAGGCACGCTGGACAGAAGATTGGGACAGGACAGCCTAACAATCGTTCTGCCTGCCGGAAAAGTACAACTCGATATTTTAGTAGAGAATCTGGGCAGGATCAATTTTGGTAAGTACCTGCTGGAGAATAAAAAAGGGATTACTGATAAGGTGCTTTTTGCGGGAGCGGAGCTGAAGAACTGGCAGATGTACGGATTGCCATTTAGCAGTGTAGCCTCTATTCCGTTCAAGACAAAGTACCAGGCGGATGCTTCTCCTATGATCAAAAAGTCATTTTTTAAACTGGATCAGTTGGGTGATACTTATCTTGATATGAGCAAATGGGGAAAGGGTATGGTATGGGTAAACGGACATAACCTTGGACGGTACTGGGGGATTGGTCCTCAGCAAACGTTGTACCTGCCCGCAGAATGGCTGAAAAAAGGTGACAATGAAATTGTGGTACTGGAACTGTTGAATACTAATGAAACGGAGCTGCGGAGCCTGAAACAGCCCATCCTAAGTGTGATTAAAAAATAATCGCACAGCTTTTCGTTAATCATTAATATCTTAGCAGCATGTCGTCGCATCATATAGTAAAAGAAAAGCAGGAGCCCGCTTTATATCTTCATGACCTGGGTAATTTTGATGAAGAATACCTGGGCCAGATCCTGGAATGGAGCCCTACGCTGATTGTAAACGGTGCCATTTACGAGAAAGTATTGAGCCTGGGCCTGAAGGTGGACGTGATCCTGAACCCGGTGGAAGGGATTGCCCCGCAGGAAAATACCAGGTCGATTATTGGCCCTGGTGGTGAATACAATACGGTTATGAATTACCTGATATCAGAAAAATATCCTGCGGTAAACGTTATTGATGAAGATAAAAAACTGGCCGATCTGGCTTTTTATCTGTCAAGGATCAATATTGTGCTTTTTAACTCCACGGAGAAATCTTACGCTGTAAAAACGGGCTTCAGCGTATGGAAACCTGCCGGCAGTATTTTTTTAATTGACGTGGTGTCCTATTTTGAAGCAAACAACCTGATGCAAAAGGACGAACGGGTTTTTGAAGTAGTAAAAGATGGCTTTGTTGAGTTTTCTTTTACGACTACTGAGTTTATCTTTCTAACAGAGAAGTTATGATCAGTTTACGGAAAGCAAAAGAAGCCGACCTGCCAGTAATACAGGCAATAGGCACAACTACCTACGGGCCAACTTATCTGTCCCTTTTGGGACAGGAGCAGATAGATTATATGCTAGAGCAATTTTATTCTATATCTGCATTGAGAAAACAGCTGATGGAGGGGCATATCTTTTTAATTGCCGAAGATGGCAGTAAAGACATTGCCTTTGCTTCGTATTCCAGCTATGAACTGGAGCACCGGGTAGTTAAACTACATAAATTGTATGTGTTACCAGAGGCACATGGCAGGGGCATAGGCAAGTTCCTGATCAATGAGGTACGCGATATAGCAATTAAACTTGGCGCGAAAGGCCTGGTCCTAAATGTAAACCGCTATAATAAGGCAAAAGATTTTTATGAAAAAGCGGGATTTAAAATTAAAGAAACCGTTGACATCGAGATTGGCAACGGTTTCTTTATGAATGATTATGTAATGGAACTGCCTTTATAGGCTGGTGTGTTAGTTGGCAAGTTTCGGAATCCGTACTGGTGTATCCGTCCCTTTCACAATGCTGCGGGCACTCAAAGCCAGCGCACGGATAACCGACAGGATGTTTTCTGTGTCCAGTGAGCTGTATTCATCTTTTACACTGTGGTACAATTTATCAATGTCAATCTGATCTGTACTGATGGTATGCGCCGGCACACCTAATGCAGCAAGTGTGGCGTTATCGCTACGGTAAAACAAGTTCTGCTCTGTGTAGGGATCGGGATGGAAAGTGAAGGCCGTACCTGCAAGGTTCTTTTGCAGGATCTTGCCGAAATCGGATTTATCAAATCCTGTTATAAAAGCCGTGTTTTTTCCAAACTTACTTGCTTTTCCAATCATCTCAATATTGAACATGGCGGTAACCTCATCAGGATTGAGCTGCTGTGAAAAATACCTGGCACCATATCCGCCAATTTCTTCTGCTGTAAAAGCAACAAAAATAAGTGTCCTTTCATTGTTGTTGAGGTTTCTGTAATATTTCGCGAGGGCAATCATGGCTGTTGTTCCGGAAGCATCATCATCTGCACCGTTGGCAATACTATCCTGACCTACAGCAGGAAGGAAGCCCAGGTGGTCATAGTGGCCTGAGAAAACCACCAGTTCTTTTGCTTTAGATTTACCAGGGATCATACCTGCAACGTTAAATAAGGGTAACTTTTTAAGACTGTACTGTAATGCCACATCAAACGTTTTGATGGCGGTATCTGCTGCAATGACCAATATGGAAGCGGGCGAGTTTGCCTGGTTCATCTCTTTTTCATCCATTGCCGCACCTTTGGCAAAATACCCCTTCATGAGGTTAAAATCGGCAGCAAATTTTGGGTCTACCAATACCAACTGGCGTTTCTTGCTGTTTAATATTGACCTTAACTGTGCTTTGAAGGGTTTATTTGCGTCCAATTTGATCCAGCCATCACTGTTGGCCTGGTTAAAACTTACTTTTTCTGCTGTGTTAGATAGTACCAGCGTGTTTTCAGGGGCAATGGTTTTACCATCAACAGCCACGTGATTGGTAAGGGGGCTAAGCTGATATTTGTAAAAGGTTTGCCTGTAACCGGAAGCGCCGCTCAGCGGCTTTAAACCAATTTTTTTGAATTCTCCTTCAATAAAGGTGGCCGCTTTATCAATACCCGGACTAAAAGTTGCCCGTCCCTGCATTTCGTCACTGCTCAGTGTTTTAATAAGGTTATCTACGTATGCTTTGGTGATTATCTTATCGATATTCTGGGCAGAGGCGTTGCCAGCTATCATGAGCAGGAGTAATGGGTAATAAAGGTATTTCATCAGTTATTTTATTTAAGTGTATGATTAGTCTTTCAGATATTCATTTTCAGCGGCTGGCGCTGTTTCGTAGTTCATTAATGCCTTTTTCTGCTTCTGGATTTGTGTGGATACCCTCGTATCGTGTACGCCATCGGTTACTGTAACTTCATAATCACGGTCCTTCACTGAAGTATAGATCTGGCTGTCTTCTACGTTTTCTACCGAGCGGTCGTACGGACCCCGCGAACTCATCAGTTTAACAAATACCGGCAGGCATTCAAAGAACACGAACAGCAAACCGATAAAGGTGACCGCCAGTGCCGTAGTAGTGTCTCGTGTCCCGTCAGTATTAAAGCTGAGCTGCCCGAGTGCCCAATTGCGGTCGGCAAAACCGGCAATGCTGGTAAGGCTGTCCAGCTGTTTTCCGGTGTACAATCTTTCAGATAAAAGTCCGTCAAACTGCTTCCGGCCATCCACAAAATTCTCTATTTTTCGTACGCTGGCATTGAGTGAATCAAGGTCCTGCTGCCGCTGTTTCAGCTCTTCTTCCTTTCTTTTGGCATATGGGCCGTAGCCCATTACACCGGAAGTTTCTTCCGTCTTGGTACCAAATACTTCAAAATTAAGTTTCTGCCTGTCGGCTTTTATGCCATTGGCCAGCGAATCCCTCTGCGCTTTGGATTCATTCAGTTTATTGAGCTCAATGGTATATTTATTGGTAAATGCTTTATTGAGCGTATCAATTTTAGAGCGCTGATTGTTCAGGTAGCTTACCTTGAGACGTTCCCTGATTTCTTTATCAAAGATTTTGAGTTCCAGCGGGCGCGAGATGACTATGCCGATCATGACGGCCAGTAGGATACGGGGGGTTGCCTGTGCGATCTGTTTGACAGAAGATGAGTTTTTATTGATGCTGGATACAATGTAACGGTCCATATTAAAAATGGCCAGTCCCCACAATAAGCCAAAGAACAAGGCAAAGAAAACTGCACCCGTATCTCCTTTAAAAACGAAGTACATGGCATAACCACCAGATAAAGCAGCAAAAAAACCAGTGAAAAATATAGTTGCACCAATACCGACATATTTATTATGTTCAGTAGGATGTTTTTGAAGGGTAGCCTGATGTACTCCGGAACAGAACCAGAAAAATCTTGTAAGCGCGTCCATAATATACAAAGTTAAGAAAGAATACTGTTAAACTACCGGGATGCCCAGTTGTTACAGGCTAAAGGTGATGTGCGATAAATTTGACCTGTGCTTGGCATTAAAGTTACTGATAAACTTTATATTTGATACTTCATATGGATAGTTAACATCCATTAAAAACCTACAATATGAAAGAAGTTACAGTACAGGAACTGAAAGCGAAAATAGATAACAATGAAGATTTTCAATTGATTGACGTAAGGGAAACGTTCGAATACGAAACCTCTAATCTTGAAGGAGAAAATATACCACTGGGAGGCTTACTGATAGAAATTGATAAGATTGCTACCGATAAGCCTGTGATTATGCAGTGCAGGAGCGGTCAGCGTAGTGCCGCAGCGGTAATGCAGCTGGAACAACGCGGATACAGCAATGTGTACAATCTCAAAGGTGGAATACTCGCATGGCGTGCGGAATTTGATCCAAGCATGCCGGTTTACTAATATGAAAAGTAAGATTTTAGTAAATACGTTTTACATACTGGGAATTGTGGTTTCAGTTATGGGACTGAAGTGGGCTTTGCAGGCGCACAATTATCCGGTGGCAGCGCTTTTTATTGGCACCGCCCTGTTTTTCCTTTACCTGAAGATGAAAATGATTGGTGAGGTAAAAGCTGTAATCAAAGAAAAGGAGAACAGTATGAAAGCGTCGGCTAAGGACGAAACAAATTAACCGGAAGACCTTTCAGTCCCAGGCCAGGAAGGTCTTCCAGTACATAACGGCCATTTTCCAGATTTGGGGTTTCAAAAGGGTTGTTTTTGGTTAAATAAGGCCCGTCCAGATCTGCCCAATCACACAATGGCGCTAAGGCAATGCCTGCCTGGGTACCCACAGAAGTCTCACTCATACAGCCAATCAGTACTTTCATGCCGTAAGATTTTGCCTTCATGATCATCTGATGTGCTTCATACATCCCTCCACTCTTCATGAGTTTTACATTGATGCCATGATAGGCACCACGGAGGCCATCGATGTCTGTCAGGCGCTGTGCAGCCTCATCCGCTAATATTGGAATAGGGCTTCTTGCGGTGAGCCAGGCATTGCCGTCAAGGTCCTTTTTATCCATCGGCTGTTCGATGAGCAGTACACCCTGATCATGTAACCAGTACACAAGTTCAATTGCTTTCTTCCTGTCTGTCCAGCCCTGGTTGGCATCTACATATAAAGGCAGGTTGCTAACGCTCCTGATGGTCTTGATCAACTCTCTGTCATTGTCTGACCCTAATTTAATTTTCAGCACCTTGAATCCGACTGCATCGGCAACTTTCTCTTTCAGTACTTCCGGCTGATCAATTCCGATAGTATAAGAGGTGATGGGCATTTTTGCCGGGTCTGCACCATATATCTGATAACATGGCTTATTCAGGATCTTTCCGTTGATGTCATTCAGGGAAATCTCAATCGCCGCTTTAATGGCCGGATTGCCATTTTCAATGCTATCGAGGTAATTGATAATTTCCTGAAAATTGAAAGGGAAGGTAAAACGCTGCCAGTCCACCTTATTCAAAAATGCCTCTGCCGATGCATAACTTTCACCCAAATATGGCACCATGGATGCTTCTCCATACCCATCTGTGTTTTCGTAAGTTAGTTTTAACAGCAACAGAGGGGTGCTTGTGCGGGAGAACCGGGAAATGGCGAAAGGGTGTTTGAGTTCGAGGTTAAATGCGGTATGGACTGCTTGCATAGTTAAGGACCTTTTTAACCAAAGTTAAATGATAGCCTGCATATAAACCAATAAGTGGAATATTAAAGTCATGAGAGTGACAAAAACCTGCCGTGGCCCATGCGTTTTACCCGCTTTAAAAATAATATCCCTAATATTGTGCGCTATATGACCAGTTCAATCTACCAGCCGTTCAAGAATTTTGATTTTAAGTATGAAACTTGCTTTTTGAGTGGAAATACCTTTAATACACCTATTGTCCAGACAGGCGTATTACCTGCATGGCTGCTTGAAGTAGCAAATTTTAGCGGTGACGAGCAGATCAAATTGCTGGATGAAAGCATCCGGTCTTACAATGAGTTGAAAGTACCAGTAAATGCTGAAGTGCTTACACATTTTATTGGCCCGCTGGAAGAAAAAATTGCTGCTGCGTTTGCGCAGGGCTATGATGGTGTATCTAAACTGGATGAAGCCGATTTGTTTAAATGGGTTGGAAAGATAATCTATAGCTTCATATATATAGAAATGAATGCTGCGGTTGGCTTGCAGCAACTGAGCAGTGACGGTTTAAACATGTCGCAGGGACTGATGCATAAATTTGGCAATCTGCAAACGATGATCCAGGGAATTTACCTGAATGTAGAGTTTGAAGATTTTACACCATGGTCTTTTGTGGTGGTTCCGCTTGAAGAAACAAGTACATTTTTTAGTTTCAGGGACGAAATCAATACGCTTACCTTTTCCTTGAAACTGAAAGATTTTGGTATTATTGCCTGTCTGCAGGACAACGGAACCAACAAAAGATACCATCAGGAAATCCTTGACCAGATTGGAACAAATCCGGTTACTGAACAGCAGTATGAAGAACTCTGTGCGAGGTTCTTTTATTCCGCATATCTTTTCAACCGTTTGCCTGAATATACCATTATGCCAGTGGAAGGATCAATCTATATTGATGCAATGCCACTAAGGGGCACTACCAATAAGCCCTTGTTTGATGTATGGCAGCATAAAATTTATGCACAGGTACTGGAGAACTTCTGGAAACCATGGGGAAACCTGCTGATGGAAATAAGGAAAGACCCAAATGCACCAACCAGTTATTTCAATCCCCCTTCATTACCTGCGGCAGGTTAATGCGCTGCATATTATGCGAGGCGATCGTATTTATGCTAAGCGATCGTACAGATTAACGTTGCCCAGCGATTACCGAGATAAAGTGCGGTACTATGCCGGGTACCAAAATGATAGTAACGATGACACCGGTAATGGCGCCAAACAAATGGGCATCGTGATTGATGTTATCCCTTGAGCTTTTTGACATGTAATAGCTATATACCAGGTAGAGCACGCCAAATAACGCTGCCCAGATAGGGATTGGCAATGGGAAAATAATCAGTGTATTTAATGGGAAAAACAAAATATAACTAAAAAGCACCGCTGAAATGGCACCTGAGGCCCCAAGGCTGTGGTAATGGAAATCTTCCTTGTGTTTGATAACCGACGGGATATCACTGAGGATGAGCCCTATGAAATATACCAGTCCGAACCGGACACTGCCAATAGTGGATTCAAGTGTAAATGCGAAAGCATAGAAGGTAAACATATTGAAGATCAGGTGCATCCAGCTGCCATGAATAAGTCCGCTGGTAAGCAGCGTATATACATTCTGCTTGCGGTAAACACTGTAAGGGTGCAGCATAAATTTACCGTACAGGCCAGGGTCATTAAATGCATATATACTTGTCACCAGGGTAAAAATGAAAACGATTGATGCAACGGGCGTATTTTGAAGATATTCGATCATATTATTTCAGACTGAGTTGTACAGAGGTCTGCAATCTAGCAATTGGATAGCGTAAATGTGTACTTTCATAGTAATTTGAGTTTTTGTAAACAAACTCAAGTTGTGCACGGGGATCTTTAGCGAATGCCGGGTTGTTAGCTTTTTCCTGGTTCAGTTTTTCAGTAAGTCCCGGGGTGTTTTTTAGCAATTCTGCAGCGGTATCTTCAAACACATAGGCTGAATAATGTTCTTTCTGATCCAGGATAGAATCAAAAAAATTCCAGGTGAAGAATGAGTCTGTGGCCTGCGGCTCCAGCGTTTCCATGATATACCTGTTTTGCGGCTGATCGGTATATACTATATAATCACCAGTATAGAATTTCCGCTGCTGCTTTTCTGTGCGCAACAGAACGTTGTTGTGAAGGTAGTGCCCTTCAAAAGGCCGTGTGGCGGTTTTGTAGTCGCTGATATAATAGCTGTCTACTTTGAGCTCGGTATCGGCAGTAAGCTGCTGAACTTTTACGCCATTTAACTTTAACAATTCGATTACCCTGTCCCAGGCCTGTGGAATTACATAGGCCAGAGGTTTATCTATTGTTACCTGCGGTTCAAATTTATTCCAGTACTTGATCGTTTTAGTATAGGGCTGGCTCCTGTCGTAATACAACCTGTCGGCACCACTTACCGCACTGGGTTTGTATTTGGCAGCGAATCCTTTAAAGCTGATTGAATCATATACTGATTCGTTTAATTTCCAGCTTAGCGGAAACTGTTTTTGCAGGGCAATGGCTTTATCTGCCTTTTGTTTATTTTCACCAATGATCCTGGCATCTCTTTCTACAATCTCCACATAGGTTTTCAGCAGCAAAAGGGTTGATTCTACCCTTTTATCGTAGGGTTTCAGCATATGTGTTTCGGGCATAAACCCGATCACATTGTGTAAGGCAGCATAACCGGTGGAGTATCTTGGCGATTCCAGAAAACCGGTGATGCCTGCTTCTGGGGTTTCCTGAACTGAGTTGATATAAGGGATCAGTTCAAAGCCCTTTTTTTTCATCCCGGCGTACAGTGAGGGCACCATTGTTCCTGTTAAATAATCTGCCAGAACTGGGTTTAGCTTATCTTTCTGTGTAGGAATGAGCGTCATGGTGTATTGGTAATCGGCCCCATTGCTGGTATGTGTATCTACGAAGATCTCTGGCTGCCACAGCGTGAATATCTGCTGAAAGGTAGCAGAGTTTTTTGAATCTGTTTTGATAAAATCGCGATTGAGGTCGTAGTTTTTGCTGTTGCCACGAAAGCCGTAGGCCTCTGGTCCATTCTGATTGGCGCGGGAGGTACTGGTGCGGTTGAAGGAACCATCAATATTGTAAACAGGAATGATACAGATCACCACATCATCGGGAAGCTTGTTCTCTTTTAACAAATCCCTTGCAAACATCATCGATGCATCTATACCTTCAGGTTCACCGGGATGAATACCATTATTGATCAGTAATATTCTCTTGTTGCTTTTTCTGATTTGTACCGGGTCGAATATTTTATCTTTTGATAAAACGAGCAGGTGCAGCGGTTTTCCAAAATCGGTATTGCCGTAGGAGAGCAGTTTAGCCTGGGCTGAAGAAGCCGCCAGTTTTTTGTAAAAGCTGATTGCCTCGTTGTAGGTGGCCGTTTGGTTCTTATTGCCCAATTCGTATGGTGTTTGTTGTGCAAAAGTACTCATGGTAGTAAACAGGATTAAAAAAAAGAAAAAATGCCTCATCAGTTAGGTATAAATGTTATTTTTCGTTAACGTAGCGTATAAACTATGGTTAACTTTAATTTTTAAAAATATGCTAAAATATGATAACAGCAATAAATCTTTACAAAATAGATTTGTTGAATACGTAAAAATAGATACGCAATCAGACCCTGCATCAACTACCGTTCCTTCAACAGAAAAGCAGAAAAACCTTGGGCGGCTGCTGGTTAAGCAGTTGCTTGAAATTGGTATTACAGATGCCGAACTTGATGAGTATGGATATGTTTATGCAACGATTCCCTCTAACTCTACAAAGGTGGTTCCTGTGATTTGCTTTTGTTCGCATATGGATACCTCTCCGGATTGCAGCGGCGAAGGGGTGAAGCCACTTATCCATGTTAATTATCAGGGGCAGGACCTCGTATTGCCTGACGATGCCTCTGTCATATTAAAGATGACTGAACACCCGGACCTGAAAGACCAGATTGGAAATGATATTATTACGGCAAGTGGGACGACGTTGCTAGGTGCCGATAACAAGGCTGGGCTTGCAGAAATCATGGAAGCTGCGGCATTCATGGTGCAGCATCCTGAGTTTAAACATGGGGAGATCAAAATCCTGTTTACCCCGGATGAGGAAATCGGCAGAGGTGTAGATCATGCTGACCTGGCAAGACTGGGTGCAGATTTTGCCTATACTGTGGACGGTGAAACCTGTGGTTCTATTGAAGATGAAACGTTTTCTGCTGACGGTGCTGTATTGACCATCAATGGTGTAAGTTCTCACCCCGGTTTTGCAAAGGGCAAGATGGAAAGTGCGATTAAAATACTGGGAGATATTTTAGCAGCTTTACCAAAAGACAGGCTTAGCCCTGAAGCCACTGAGCAAAAGGAAGGTTTTTTGCACCCGGTATCAGTACAGGGGAACGTAGAGCAGGCGGAAGCGCATTTTATTATCCGCGATTTTGATGACGAACTACTGGCCGCACACGGGCGCACATTGGATGCCCTGGTACAAGAGGTGATGAAAAAATATCCTTCTTCCAGTTACAAACTTGAAATTAAGGCCCAATACCGGAACATGAAAAAGATACTGGATCAGCATCCTGAGGTACTGGCCTATGGCGTTATGGCTATTGAGCGGGCAGGTATTGAGGTGAAGCGCCAAAGTATACGTGGTGGAACGGATGGTTCTAGACTTTCATTTATGGGATTGCCTTGTCCGAATATATTTGCAGGTGAACATGCTTTCCATGGTAAGCAGGAATGGGCGTCGGTGCAGGACATGGAAAAAGCTGTACAAACGATTATCAATCTTGCCGGTATATGGGAAGAAAAAAGTAAATAGATTATTCAGGATCAGCTAACCTCATTTCTGCCAGGTACTGGTCCTGACCATCGTCAAATAACAAGTGGCACACCCAGCCTGATTCTCTTGCGATTTGTTTGAGCAGTTGCGGATCAATATATAACCAGTTGAACCATTCGCCTTTTTCACCTTTGTATTCGTACTGGTAGGCAACCTCTCCATAATACTTATCTGTTGGCATTTCTACCCCCTCGTACAAGTAGGTGATATCTGAACTGTCAAACAGCAGCTGTCCGCCTTCATTTAAAAAGGCCTTTGCCTGTTGGAGGAAGTTTTTAAAGCCGTCGATGGTTCCTGTAAGGCCAATTCCGTTCATCAGAAACAGCATGGTATCGAATTTCTCGCCTGTATAATTAAATATATTCTGCTCCACTACATTGCTTAGCCCACGTTTCTTCATGATATCAACGGCAATAGGCGAAATATCCAATGCCACTACGTCATAACCTCTTTCCTGTAGGATTATTGCATGACTGCCTGCTCCCCCGCCCACATCAAGCACCCTGCCTTCGCACATATCTAGTGCTTCCAGTTCAATATCGGGCATTTCATCTTCGGTGCGAAAAAAGATGTCTACAGGCATTTCCTCCGGTTCATCATAGGAGTTATGCAGCCAGAGTATCTCTGCGGTACCTGTGTCAAACTGATCCTGTAAAGCATTTCCAAAAACATCCATAGGCATAAAGGTACCTAAAATATTTTTTAGGGTATAAACGGAATGTCGTTTCTTTGTTCGTTTTTGCCATTGTATTCCAGCCTGGTTTTAGGAAGGCTGTCAGGATAATTGGTCCTGATGAATTCAATCATATTTTCCCGTACATCGCAACGGAGGTCAAAAGCCTGGGAAGAATTGCGTGCACTCATCAGAAATCGTATTTCTACAGTGGCTTCTTTATTGTCAGTTACCTGTACAACGTTTACGCGTTTATCCCAAAGGGGGTGTGCAGTAAGCAACCGTGTGAGTTCCTCTCTGAGGGGTGGAACTGGTATAGTATAATCCAGATAAAGGAATACTGTGCCCAGCAGTTGGGCCGATACCCTGGTCCAGTTTTGAAAAGGCTTTTCTATAAAATAGGTGATGGGCAGGATCAGTCGGCGCTGATCCCATATATTCACAACCACATAGGTTAAGGTGATTTCTTCCACACGTCCCCATTCTCCTTCAACAATCAGCACGTCATCAATACGCATGGGCTGGGTAAAAGCGATCTGGAAACCTGCAAGCAGGTTACCGAGTGATTTCTGTGCGGCGAAACCAATGATTATACCGCCGATACCAACTCCGGTAAGTAGTCCTGTACCAATTTTTCGCATACTTTCAAAACTGAGGAGGACGATGGATACGGTGACAAGTACAATTAATGACACTACAAATTTTCTGATGAACTGCAGTTGGGTGCGTATCTTTCTTTCTTTAAGGTTGTCTTCTTTATTGAGGTCGTACTTGTGGTAAAAGTGATCTTCTAAAACCTTAATGATACGGACGAGAATGAGCGAAATAGTTATGGTAAGGGAAATTTCGAGCAAACGGCTTAACTGTGCACGTAGCCCTTTGTCCAACACCATAAAACTAAGGGAGATATTGAGTAGCAGTAGCGGAATAAAGATGCCGGCCGGGTTATTCAGATGCCGTATAATGGAGCGGATCTGGAAAGATGCCCAGTAACGGGAGAAAAACTTAAAAGCCTTCAGGATGATGAATTTCAGAATAAGGCCGATGGCTATCGCACTGAATGCAAGGATAAAGTTTTGAATAAACTGGGGTATTGGATAGCCAAAGAAATCATCTATTAATTCCATACGGGGGTGCTGTTATAATCAAATTCCTGGTGATATTCCGGGATGGCCACATGTTTAAAACCATGGTCTTTTAAACGTTTCGCAAATTTTTGCTGTACGTCATACTCACCATGTACTAAAAAGAGTTGCTGCACTAATGCCGGGTCCTGACAGGATAGGAACTGAAGAAGGTCTTCATAATCCCCATGGGCACTCATTGACCTGACCGAACAGATGTCTGCATGAACAGGAAGATTCTCCCTGAATAGATAGACCGACTTATCACCAGCCAGCAACCTGCCGGCAAGTGAATCAGGGGCACAATACCCCACCATCAATATCGTGTTCTTCTTGTTGCTTACTGTATTCCTGATGTGGTGCCTTACCCTGCCTCCTTCGGCCATGCCGGATGCAGAGATGATTACACATGGACGGGGATCATTGTTGAGGGCCTTTGATTCGGCCACACTTTCGATAAATTTTAGCCCCTTAAAGCTAAACGGGTCGTGATCAATTTTCATGACTTCTTTAACACCGTTATTATAAACCTCAGGATGGTTTTTTAAAACTTGAGTGGCCTGCATAGAAAGCGGACTATCTACATAATAAGGAACGTCTGGCAATTTGTTTTTGAGTTCAAGTCCGTTGAGCGCATACAACAGTTCTTGCGTCCTGCCTACACTGAATGCCGGAATAACCACTTTACCTTTTTTGATATTACAGGTTTGGTTAATAATATCCAGCAGCATGTTTTCGATTGGTTCCAGATCTTTGTGCAATGAATCACCATAGGTAGATTCCATAATGATATAATCGGCCTGTGGAAAGGTCTGCGGGCTTTTCAATAACAGGTCGCCATACCTGCCAACATCACCACTGAAGGTAAGCCTGGAAGTTTGCCCATCTTCTTTAATAGTAAGGTGAACTGCGGCGCTGCCTACAATGTGGCCGGCATCTGTGAAACGTAAGGTAAGGTTAGGGCTGATCTCAAAATCCTCATTGTAATTTACAACTTTAAACTGGCTGAGTGTTTTTACTGCATCCTCCTCTGTATAAAGTGCTTCTTCGATTTCTTCACCTGCGGAAATGTGCCTGTTGGCATATTCTGCATCCTGCTCCTGTATTTTCGCGGAGTCCATCAACAGTATCCTCGCGAGGTCCATGGTTGCGGGGGTGCTGTAAATGGTGCCGGTAAATCCTTCTGCTACCAAACGTGGAAGAAGGCCGCAATGATCAATATGAGCGTGCGACAGGATCATGTAGGTAACGGCTTTGGCATCAAAGCCAAAATAGCTGTTGAGTTTTTCAGTGACGTTGCCCATTCCCTGGAACATGCCGCAATCCAATAATATTTGTGTGTTGTCTTTTAGTGTAATGAGGTGTTTACTGCCGGTTACGGCACGTGCGGCACCATGAAAAGTAATTTTCATACCGGGGGATGTATTTGAATGAGAGGCGTTTCATTTGAATGAAACATATGAAAACGGAAAAGGGGCATTGTAGGGGTGCCGGTAATCCGGTACCCCTTATAATTTAAGCCGTTACTTTTGAGATTTTATCTTTTACAGTATCAGCCACATCGGCTAACTTATCTTTTGAAGAATCCAAAAGGTCGGAGAACCAGTCTGTCAATTTGTCTTTTACGTCATCGCTTTTATCAGAAGATAAGATTAAAGCTACCGCGGCTCCTAGGGCAGCTCCTGCCAGTATACCTGCAACAATTTTTGTTTCTTTTGTCATAATACCTGTCTTTTATTGAAGGAATAACAAAATCGGGATAGAATAGTTTCCCTGTTCGGTTAATTTATTGAATTTGGGGCGGTTTTTGCGTGCAGGAGTGTATGCTAAGAACAATGTCTTATGTAAACCTGATTTTTGCGGTTTGTTATTTCCTGGCCTATCTTCAAAACGGTAGTAGCACCGTGATAGGAGGGTTGCTGATTGTTGTAGTGTACAGCTGGCTGGTATTACGTAAACTGGAACGTGGAGAGCAGGGCAGGAATGTAATACAATGGGTCCTGGCCGCCGGAGTGCTGATTTTCGCGTTATATATAGGTTACAGTGCTGTTTCTTCATTGCTTGACGCTATTGACTATCAGTATTTTCCAGGGGCATCACTGTTGCTGATCGGTTCAGGGCTGCTTTTTAGCCTGGGCCTGTTTTTTCACCTGTATTTGAGCCTTAGGGCAAATAATGAAAAAAAAGATCATTAACTATTTGATAGTTACATATATTAATCTATCTTTGCAGTCCCTAAATCTTAGGGGGAATAAATAATTGTTTAACAAATTAAATACAAGCAAGTGAATACGTTAAGTTACAAAACTGTCTCTGCCAATGCTAAAACTGTTAACAAACAGTGGGTTGTTGTTGATGCACAAGGCGAGATTTTGGGGCGCTTGTCATCGAAGATCGC
>Ga0247816_10000074_pt1 | contig 52691 bp, 59 predicted proteins | sample UWRJL209509C1_FD_179930 | JGI IMG/M metagenome (GOLD analysis project Ga0247816, IMG submission 179930) | Plant litter microbial communities from Arlington Agricultural Research Station in Wisconsin, United States - UWRJ-L209-509C-1 | ecosystem: Environmental > Terrestrial > Plant litter >...
GCCGGACCAAACTTGTGAAAACGGATCGTGCGGGACATCGCAAACCTCGTCAAAGAAACCTCTATTGCCATGAACTCTATCTGGGCTTTGGGGGCAAGACCACCGGTCGCCATTAATAGTCGACATGCCTGTCATTGATTCCGCACCTTGGGAAAACACCTCAAGGTACGTAGGAAAACTGAATTATCCGGTGCAGAGTACCAGCCTTTCACCGTAAGATTCATGCCGGCCATTGTTCTTATGTGGCTGCCCTCGTCAAGTTTGCTGACGCCGCCTGGGACACAAGATGAACCGTAACGACCTGCGTCGTGTCGACCTGAACCTGTTGATCGTATTCGAAACTTTGATGCACGAGCGCAGTGTGACCCGTGCCGCCGAGAAATTGTTCCTCGGCCAGCCGGCCATCAGCGCGGCTTTGTCACGCCTGCGTGGCCTGTTCGACGACCCATTGTTCGTGCGCACCGGGCGCAGCATGGAGCCATCGGCCAGGGCGGTGGAAATCTTCGCCCTGCTCTCCCCGGCCCTGGACTCGATTTCCACCGCCGTCAGTCGTGCCTCCGAGTTCGACCCGGCTACCAGCACCGCGGTGTTTCGTATTGGCCTGTCGGACGATGTCGAATTCGCCCTGCTGCCGCTGCTGCTCAAGCGTCTGCGTGCCGAAGCACCCGGAATCGTGCTGGTGGTACGGCGCGTGAACTACATATTGATGCCAGGCCTGTTGGCCTCTGGAGAAATCTCCATCGGCGTCAGCTACACCACCGACCTTCCCGCCAACGCCAAACGCAAGGTATTGCGCCGCAGCTTGCCCAAGCTACTCAGGGCCGACGGCGTGCCGGGCTCCCTGAGCCTGGATGACTTCTGCGCCCGCCCGCATGCCCTGGTTTCCTTTGCTGGCGACCTGAGTGGATTTATTGATGAAGAGCTGGAAAAGCTGAACCGCAAACGCCACGTAGTACTGGCTGTACCGCAGTTCAACGGGCTGGGAACGCTGCTGGCGGGCACCGATATCGTGGCCATCGTGCCGGATTACGCGGCAGAAGCCTTGACCGCTACGGGTGGCTTGCGCGCAGAAGATCCGCCATTGCCGGTACGCACGTTTGAATTGCACATGGCTTGGCGCGGCTCCCAGGACAACGATCCAGGTGAGCGTTGGCTGCGTTCGCGGATTCAGATGTTTTTTGGCTTGCCTGAGAGTCTTTAGGCGTCGTTGGACAGGCTGTTTAACTGATCATTTCTGGCTTTTTATGGGCATGGAGATCCATTCACTTCCCAGCCCTCCAGTTCCGTTGCTTCCCAAAATCGCCATCAACTTATTCTGGCCGAGCAAATACAACCGGACCCGGAAATAAATGGTTCGGACAACTGATGTTCGATCTGTTCAACGAATGACTGCGTGTACAGCGTTTACTGCCAATGCGAACACAACTTGACCAACTCATCGACCACATAGCGGACCTTGGGACGCAGGTGCGACACCTTCGGCCAGACCGCATGCACATCAACCGCTTCGGGCTCATAGGCTTGCAACACCTCGACCAGCCTGCCGGCCTCGATGTCATTCTGGAACAGGCTGCGCGGCATCTGGCACAGGCCGGCGCCAGCCACGGCGGCAAGAATCATGACTTCGCCATCGCCGATCTGATGCGTTGAAGGAGGGGCGTAACGGACGGTCTGACCCGCCTGCATCACTCGCCATGCCAGCGGCTGGCCGCGTCGATGGCCGACGATGCAACGATGCTGGGTCAGCTCTTCCAGGGTTTGCGGGGTGCCGAAGCGCGCAAGGTAGTCAGGGGAAGCGCAGACGGCCCAGCGTTGGCGGGTCAATCGTCGCGCTACCAGGCCGCTGGTGTCCTGCAGTTCGCCGAACCGTACCAACAAATCGATACCCTCTTCGAACGGGTCCACCAGATGATCGGAAAACGTCAGGCTCAATTGCAGCGCCGGGTATTTATTGGCGATCTCAAACAACAGTGGGGCGACGACCCGCCGTCCGAAGGCCACCGGGATATCAACCCGCAAACGGCCAGAAGGTTCACCACCACCTGGCCCCAGCCCGCTTTCAGCGGTGCCGATTTCCTCCAAGGCCGTGGAGCACGCGACGAAGTAGGCCTCACCATCGGCGGTGAGAGATATCCGTCGCGTCGTGCGATGAAACAACTGCGTGCCCAAACGCTCTTCCAAACGCGCAATGGCCTTGCCTACGGCAGATTTTGACAGTCCCAAGCGATCTGCTGCCTGGGTAAAACTGGACGAGCGCGCCGCCACAACGAAGGTGATGACGCCCTGAAAGGAGTCGATAGGTACCATGCTGCGCCCACCATTGTAGAATTTAAGTCTATCCGGATTATAGCTGCAGGCCGTTTATCGCCACCGTATTCAACAGTACGATGGATTCCAGCAAGGCAACGGTGCACTTCGCGCACCTCCCCATATCAATGTCCTAGAAGGAATACATCATGCCCGTCGTACGTGTGAGCTGGTTCGAAGGTAAGGAGCATGCGCAGAAATCCGCTGTTGCAGCCGACATCACCGAAAGCATCGTTAAACACACCGGTACCGATGCCAGTTACATTTACGTGATTTTCGAAGACGTAGCCGCATCGGATTGGGCCGGCGCTGGCAAGCTATTCGCCCAAGCCCCCGAAAAATCCTGACGCCCCGACCTGCACCGCATGCATCAGCTAATCCAGTGATGCTGCCGTGCAGGTTTTTGTCATCCATATTTCCTGCCTGTTCTCACTTGCGGTAAAACCCACAGAGTTCGCTGAATTCAAAGCACTGATCGCCACAATCGTTGCTGCCACCAAGGCTGAGCCGGGCACACTGGTTTACGAATACAGCGTCAACGAAGACAACAGTACCGTGCACATCCTTGAGCGTTATAACGTCGATGCCGTGGTAAGCCACGTCGACACCACGTTTGCGCCTTTCGGCCAGCGTTTCCTGGAGTTGTGCACCGTCACTAGCCTGGTGGTCTACGGCACCCCCGACGCTGAAATCCGCAAGCGCCTGGACCCGTTCGGCGCCGTTTACATGACCCCATTCGACGGTTTCAGCCGCTGAATTGAAACAAGGCGCAGGTTCAACAGTGACTAACGTGCCCTGCCTATCCTTATCCCGCACAGAGATCACCATGTCCGCTATCGCTGAAGTTATTAAGTCTCGCGTCTCCGCCAACAGCTACGACACTGAACGTTCACTGACGATCGCTCAGATCACCGCGTTGGTCGACTTGGCTACGCACGCTCCGTCCGCCTTCAACCTGCAAAACTGGAAGTTCCTAGCTGTACACAGCACCCAAGCCAAGGCGCGCTTGTTTCCATTGGCATTCGGTCAGCAAAAGGTCGTGGACGCCGCTGTGACGTTTATTGTCTGCGGCACCCTGAACCCGCATCTAACTTTGCCCGATGCATTGAAGCCGACCCTGGATGCCGGAATCATTGACCAGTCCGTCTATGACATGTGGGTGGGTGCGGCTCAAGGCATGTACAAGGGGAAACGCTCAATTGCAGCGCGACGAAGCCATCCGCTCTGGCTCACTAGCCGCGATGACCCTGATGTTGGCCGCCAAGGGCCAAGGCCTGGTTTCGACGCCGATGATCGGGTTCGATCAAGTTGCAGTGGCCAAGGAGTTTGGGCTGTCGGATGAAGAAGTGCCGGTGATGTTGATCACGGTTGGCTACCCGGGTGTGGCCAACTGGCCCCAGAAACCGCGTAAAGAAGTAAGCAACGTATTGCAGTTCGTTTAGCGCTTGTCGCTCTTTCTAGTGATGAGCTCGGCTTACTTTATTTGCGGCGTGTTTCGGCGCTATTTATCCGAGACAAACAGTTCGATCCTCAAACGCAGTAATTGGCGCTTTCGCGCAGCGACGGAGGTGCTGCCGCTGGTAGCCGATGCCGCTTCTAAAAATTGAGGCTGCCCCCTGGCATCTGGAATGGACCTGATGTGAGCCTCGATCAAGAGGCCACTTGGCAAACGGCTTCCAAATTCACGCCATCAGGTGTCAGCACATAAGCGGCGTAGTAATCGGCGTGGTAGTGCGGCCTGATGCCCGGCGGCCCATTGTCCCGCCCGCCGGCAGCAATGCCGGCCGCGTGGAAAGCATCAACCGACTCACGACTTGGGGCGATCAGTGCTATATGCACCCCGTGACTGGCGACGGACGCGTCATGCAACCAAAAGAAAGGCTTTCCTCCAGAACCAAACCCCAGCCGTCGAGGCTTCAGCCCTGGCGGATTCGCCTCGATACTCATCACCAGGGTAATCCCTAACGGCCTGAGCACTGGTTCGTAGAAGGCTTGAGAATACGAGGTGTCCGAAACAGCGATGCCCATATGATCTATTGCCGAACCAGTAAAGTCGCTCATTAGGTAACTCCTTGATGGCCGATTCATCGGCAGCAAATACAGCTTTTTAACGACAGGGGGAGGTCTGCTCCGTACCCGCCTAGACCTGAGATGCACCACCATCGGCGAACAGTTCGGCGCCATTGACGTAGCTCGACGCATCACTTGCAAGGAACAGCGCGGCCTTGCCGATCTCGTGGGCCTGACCGATACGACCAAGCGTGCTCTTCTCGCTGAGAACATCGATGATCTGCTGTGCGTTCTCGCCCAGTACATCGCGCAGAGATTGGGTGTTCACCGGGCCTGGGCTGAGCAGGTTGATGCGAACGCCAGAGCCCTTGATATCCAGGATCCAGCTGCGCACCAGCGCCCGTAGCGCTGCCTTGGTAGCCCCGTAGACACCGAGGCCGGGGCCAGGATTAATGGATGCGGTCGAGCCAATGATGACGATACTGCTCCCCTTGGCCATTAAAGGTAGCGCACCCTGCACCGTGAAAATCGTGCCCTTGACGTTGGTTGTGAACAGCTTATCGAAGCCTGCGACGGTGATTGCTCCCAAGGGCTCGACTGCACCTGTCCCAGCGTTGGCAATCAGCACGTCAATACGGCCATGGACCGCCTGTATGTGACCGAATAGCGCGTCAAGGTCGGCGGGGTCCGAAATGTCTGCGCATACGGTAGACGCGTTTGCACCGAGGCGGCTCACGGCATCGTCGAGTTGGGCCTGGCGACGCCCGGTTATGATCAAAGTGGCACCTTGGTTGGCGAACGCTTCTGCAATCGCGAAGCCAAGGCCCGAAGAGCCACCGGTTACCAAAACGACTTTATTGTTGAACAGCATGAGAAACACCTCCAGGAATTTATGTAGCGAACACTATATAGATTTGCGCCCACCCACAAGTTTTTTAGCGACCACTATATAAAAAGACCTGCACGCGGCGATTGATATACGTTGTAGCGGTCGCTACAGTCGCCGTATCGACTCAGCGAGATGACCATGAACGAAAACAACCGGCAGCGCCGTCCCGCCTTCGACCGCGAGCAAGGGATAGCCATCGCTCAGGCACTGTTTCATCAACACGGTTTTGACGCCGTGAGCCTGTCCGATCTGACCAATGCCATGAACATCAAACCCCCGAGCTTTTATGCCGCCTACGGTAGCAAGGCAGAGCTCTTCGAGCGGGCGATGCGTCGTTACGCCGGTGAAAGCGCGCTTCCTTTAGACAGACTTCTGGCGCCGGATCGACCTCCTGCTCAAGCGCTGACGGCCCTGTTGGTTAGCGCTGCGACGCAATACGGACGAGATAAAACCTTGCGTGGATGCTTGATCACCGAGGGCATGCGGGCGGACGACCCGATTGCCCGAAAGATGGCAGAGACATTGGGTGATGCCGCGATTCAGACGATCCGTCGTTATCTCGACCAGGTTTGCCCGCAAGCCGCGCAGACGCTGGCCGACTACGTGCTGATTACCCTGCGGGGCCTATCCGCCGCAGCATGCAGTGGCCTGTCTCGAAAACGCTTGATGGAAGTAGCCCAAGTTGCCAGCAAAGCAATTTCTCTGGTATTGGCAGAACACGAGCCACCGCAGACTTCTGAGCCACTCAGTACTGCGCATCTTCCAAAAAGCTTCGACTCCGGGCATTCGTCGGCTTGAACAACGCTCATAGACGCCAAACGGCCTTTGATACGAAAGATTGAGGCAACGCAGCGTTAACCGTCAGGTTAATTTCGACCCTCCCCCCCTTCATGGAGCGCAGCCTTGGATCAACTTCTCGCCATACGGGTCTTCATCCGAATTGCGGACGCTCGCTCATTTGCGAAAGCCGCCGATTCGCTGAACATACCCCGCTCCTCCGTCAGTAAACTGCTCCAGGATCTGGAACAGCACCTGGGTACCAAGCTGGTCGAGCGCAGCACCCGTTCATTCACCATCACACAGGCAGGTGAAGTCTACAGGGAGCAAGCCTTGAATCTGCTGGCGGGCCTGGACGAGATGGATCTCACCGCTCGGCAAACGCGAGCGAGCCCCCATGGCCGACTTCGTGTGGACATAGGTTCATCACTGGCCAACCTGGTGATCATCCCGGCGCTTGCGCAATTTCGCGCGCGCTATCCTGACCTGGAACTGATGCTCGGAGTCAGTGATCGTCCTGCCGATCTCATCGGCGATGGCGTCGACTGCGTGATTCGCGGCGGCGCGTTACCAGACAGCTCGCTGATCGCACGCCATCTCTGCAACGCGGACTTCGTCACTTGTGCCACACCTGATTATCTATCTTCTTTTGGTTCTCCTGCCCATCCACAGGAGCTTGAGCAGAACCACCGTACGATTCGCTATTTTTTTTCAAACACGGGTAAGACGCTGCCTCTTCACTTCGCCAAAGACAGTGAGAGATACGAAGTGAATGGCCAGCCTGGCATCAGCGTGAGCGAGAGCACGGCCCTGACCGAAGCGGTACTGACCGGGATGGGTATCGGGCAAATTTTCAGTTTTAGTGCGCGTGCGCATATCGCTGCCGGACGCCTGGTGCCGATCCTGAAGGAATGGACCCCGCCTTCCCATCCGCTCCAACTGGTCTACCCGGCAGCGCGTCATCCCAGTGCAAAATTGCGCGTTTTTATTGACTGGGCAGTAGAGCTGTTCAGCAAGGAGAATTTTAAAAATTGAAGCGCTGGACAGCGCATTCAGCACAGTGTAGATCGATTATCCATGCGCGTGGATTGAGACTCCACCCCGGCGGGCTTCTGAGGTCGATCACCCCGCTCTAGACTCGCCTTCAGTTGCTGACCTGAACCCTTCAGGTCAGGCTCTTTAGGCACTGGGAACAATGATCTCCGACAGACTCGACGACAAAATCGCACTCATCACTGGCGCTACCAGCGGCATCGGCCTGGCCACCGCCAAACTGTTTGCAGCGCAAGGCGCGCGTGTCTACATCACCGGGCGCACCCTCCACGCATTAAAGACAGCACAGGATGAAATCGGCGGCAACGTGACGTGTATCCAGGCTGACTCGACGCTGATTGCAGACCTTGATCACGTATTCGAACGGATCAAGACCGAGGCAGGCCGTATTGATGTGCTGTATGCGAACGCAGGGGGCGGCACGCTGCTGCCCCTGGGTCAGATCACCGAGCAGCAGGTCGACGACACGTTCGGATTGAACGTCAAAGCGCTGATTTTTACCGTCCAGAAAGCGCTGCCACTCCTGGTCTCAGGCTCATCCGTGATCCTGGCGGGGTCAAGCGCCAGCATCGCAGGCACCGCTGCGTTCAGCGTTTATGCTGCATCCAAGGCGGCGGTTCGCAACCTGGCGCGTAGCTGGATTCTTGACCTCAAAGGCACAGGCATTCGGGTCAATGTACTGAGCCCGGGGCCCGTCCACACGCCTGCACTGTTGGCCTATGCAGGTGATGATCCTGCACATCAGCAAGGTATGCTTGACCACCTCGGCACCCTCGTCCCGATGGGGCGAGTCGGTGAAGCCGATGAAATCGCCAAAGCCGCGCTGTTCCTCGGCAGTGACGACTCAAGCTTCGTCAATGGCGCCGAAATTTTTGCAGACGGCGGCATGGCCCAAGTCTGATTCGCCCAGTTACAAGCACGCCCCCGTTGCTCAATGGTAACGGGGGCGTGTGTTTGGTTGGTTCAGTGGGGTCAGTAGCCCACACCACGAACACCGCCTGAAGCCCGGATGGATTCACCTGTCACCCAATGCGAATCCTGCGATGCCAGAAACACGGCCAAGGGTGCGATATCTTCCGGCTCACCGAAGCGACCTAGCGGAGTGCCCGCGATGAGCTTTTCACCAAATTCACCGGCAAAATTTCCGTCAGTCGCCGGCGTGTTCGTGTGCCCTGGCAGGATCGAGTTGACCCGGATGCCACGCGCGCCCAGCTCCCTGGCCAGTGCAAAGGTGAAGGTATCGACCGCGCCCTTGGTCGCCGAGTAAACACTCGAAGCCAGGTAGGGATCGGTGCTGAGAATCGAACTGATATTGATGATGCTGCCTGTCGGCCCCAACAGCTTGACGGCCTCGCGTACAGCCAGAAGGTAGCCCAACACGTTCAGGTTGAACTGCTTGTGGAAGGCTTCTTCAGTCAGGTCATCGATCATCTGGAACACCGCGACACCGGCATTGTTAACCAGCACATCCAGGGTGCCATACTCAATCCGGATCGTTTCGAACAGTCGCACCACATCTGTTGCCAGGCTCATGTCTGCCTGGACAGCAAAAGCGCGACCGCCACGCTCTGCGATCTGCGCAACGACTGCCTCCGCGTCGGACTTGCTGGAGGCGTAGTTGACGATGACTGTTGCGCCCTCTGCGGCCAAAGCCTTGGCGATCCCGGCGCCTATGCCTTTGGACGCACCCGTGACCACCGCTATTTTTCCTTCGAGTTTCATAAACTGACCTTTGATATGACGTGATATGAGGCTTGCTTGCAGTCGGGGCTTGCATGACCGCTGGTGCAACGAGCCGCGTGTCATCAATATTCAGCGATTGAACGATCAGACGTTTGCCGGTTATTCGCTCATCCTTGCCTATTCTTCTCAGCTGGCTTGCCACGCACCTGGATTTAGCTCACGGTGGCAGGCATGAAAAAATCACTGGCAGAACTGCGCAGCATCGTGATGCGCGCACAAGACAAGTGGACCGAAACCGGATTACCCCGCGTGGCCATGGTCCGGGCAGAGGCCTGTGCGGATCAGGTCTATCAGCCGATGTTGCATCTGGTGCTCCAAGGCACCAAGACCCTGTCGATCGGCGCGGACGTTTCCAGATACACCGAGGGCACCTATTTTCTGGTGCCCGTCGATGTGCCCGCGACGGGCCAGGTACACGCCGACACCCTGGATCAGCCTTATCTTGCCGTCAGCCTGACCCTGGATCCCGATGTAATCGCTACGTTGCTGATGGACGAGGGCAAGGCGCCGAGGGCGGCGCAAAACGCTTGTTTTGAGGGCGTGTACGCGCCCGCTGAAATGATGGATGCATGGTTACGCATGATGCGACTCATGGATCGCCCAAATGAGGTCGCGATACTGGCGCCGATGATCGAACGCGAAATTTTGTTGCGCGCGCTACAAGGACCACTGGGTAATATTCTGCGCGACGTTGCACGACCTGATGGCCGAATGACGCAGATCCGCCGGGTTACCCAGTGGATCCGGGAGCATTACGCAGAGCCTTTTCGCGTCGAGCCACTGGCGCAAATGTCAGACATGAGCGTTGCCGCCTTCTATCGGCACTTTAAATCCGTGACCGCCATGACACCGATTCAGTACCAGAAGCGCCTGCGCTTGCTAAGGGCGCGCTGGCTGCTGCTGTTCGATACGCTGGACGCGACGTCCATCGCTTATGCCGTAGGCTACGAAAGCGCCTCCCAATTCAACCGGGAGTATTCACGCCTGTTCGGTCTGCCTCCGGCACGGGACGCGGCCAGATTCAGGACGCCCGCCCCAACCCAGCATGTATAACAGCCTCTTGAACAGCCAACACTCACCTCAGAAGTCGGTGATCACCGTGCCGGCAATACTCTGGGCAAATCCACCACCAAACACGTTGGCCGGCGTTGCAAAACCCGGCTGCTGCTCACCGTTCATTACTCGCCGCGCAGCTTCTATCGCCGCCAGCGGCGTAAAGGAATAGCCGTTGACGGTGTCAATCACCGAGCGCGCGATTGCGCCATCAGTCCCGGTGACCTCAACCACTGCCCGCGCGCGATGAGCAGCCCTTTGCTCGGGTGTGGGACCATCAGGCAACTGCGACAGATCACCTTCGGGAAACGCTTCGCCCGTGATATGCACGAACATCGCAATGTTGCGGATGCCGGTCGAATGCCAGCCCGTCACCAGATCGCCGAATGACAACGGCGCACAGAGGACCGGTCCCTGGCCAAAATCAAAGAGCCGCGGCGCGGCGTCCGGTGTTGCAACCAGTTCGCCATCAACCCTGGCGAGCACGCCTGCGCCGAGGATTTCGCTGACGCTCATCGCAGACCCGCGAGACATCGAACCGGGGACCTGAAGCGCGATACTCAGCGCAACCGGTTTTACTGCACGCTTGGCAACATGCACCGCCAGCGAATCGGTAGGAACGACATCCCAGCCGACACCCGGCAACAGCATGACGTGGTTAGCTGCCGCTTCAGCGCCCAGCCCCTCGGCCATGCGGTAAATATTGATCTCGGCAGTGATGTCCAGATAGTGCGTGCCGACTTTGATACAGGCGTGCATCAACGGCTCGGCCGTTCGTGCAAACGGCCCGGCGAAGTTCAGCAATACTGAGATGCCAGATAAAGAGCCTTCGGCATCATGGGTATCAAACACCCGATAAGGCACGTCCAATTGCGCTGCGAGCGATTCGAGACGCTTGGCATTACGCCCGGCGATTTCGAAATCCAGACCGAGCGCTTTTGCTCGCTCAGCAGCCATCCGACCGGTATAGCCTGTAGCTCCGTAGATCAGTAGCGTACTCATTGGACGTGCTGCCATTTCTTGTAGACGAATTCGAGGCTGTACCCATCCGGGTCCAGCACATTGGCCGCGTAGTAATCGGGGTCGTAATGCAAGCGTGCCCCAGGTGGGCCGTTGTCCACCGCACCCTGATGCAGGGCAGCGGTATAAGCGGCATCAACTTCAGCCTGGCTGCTTGCGACAAAACCAACATGTACCGCGCGCCCACCCACAACGCCCTCACGCAACCAGAAAAACATCCGGCCATTGGCACCGAAGCCTTTCAGGTCAGGATGACCCGGTGGACCGTCCTTGCCATCGTAGTCCAGGCGCGCGGTGATACCCAGTGGGGCCAGGGCAGCTTCGTAGAAACGGATAGACCGTGCTATATCGCTCACGGACAAAAAGATATGATCCAGCATGGCGAAACCCTCATGTATTCAGATGTTGTAGCCACCGGCCACTTCGACCGTCTGGGCATTGATCCAGGCGCCCTCTTCTGACAGCAACATGGCAATGACGCGCGCGACGTCTTCCGGCTCGCCGACCCGGCCGAGCGCTGTTTGCGCCGCCAGCTTCGCCTCGAACTCAGCGTTTAGCCCCCCGCCCAAGTCGGTGCGGATGGCGCCGGGTGATACCGCGTTGGCCCGTATGCGCCGATCGCCGAATTCTTTGGCCATGTAACGGGTGAGCACCTCGAGCCCGCCTTTGAAGGCAGCATAGGGCGCCACGCCAGCGGTGGCGACGCGGGTAGTGGCACTGGTCAGGTTGACGATACTGGCATTTTGCGCGAGCAGCGGCAGTAGGGTTTGAGTGAGAAAAAACGGCCCCTTGAGGTGCACGTTGAACAGGCCGTCGAACTGCGCCTCGGTGACAGTTGCCAAGGGATTGAACAGGCCGTACCCGGCATTGTTGACCAGGCCACTTAGCAGGGTGGCGTTCCAGGTGTCCCGTAAGGTCAGTACCACTGACTCGCGAAACGCTTCGAAGCTGCCAACATTAGACACGTCGAGCTTGAGGGCGACAGCCTTGCCACCGACGCGCTCGATGCGTTTTACGACTGAGGCGGCGGCCTGGGAATCAGCGTTGTAGGTCAGGATGACACCCATACCGCGCCGAGCAATGTGCTCGGCTGCACTGGCACCGATTCCACGACTACCGCCGGTAATGACGATGACGCTCATTTTATGTTCCTCTGTGGCTTATAGGTGGCCCCACAGTAATCATCACGGTCGCCAGGGTCGTACTCGTTTCTACTTGAAACCTGCCTGTTTCTGCTTTTCGCTTGCATGGCGCAGCGTTCTGCCGTCAGCATGCCCAGCATGGACAATCAACTGAATGAACTCAGGGCGCTCGCGGCCAAGGCTGAAAATCGCCGCACCGAAACGGGCATTCCCCGCGTGGCCATGGTCAAGGGCAAGATCCCCGAACACATGCTGGCGGCGGTCTATGACCCGATGATCAATGTGATCCTGCAAGGCAGTAAAAGCATGAGCGTGGGGGATCGGACGCTTCGGTATGACCCTGCGACCTATTTCGTCATGTCCATTGATTTGCCAGCAGTGGGGTCTGTTCATCCAAGCGAATCGGGAGAACCTTACTTGGCAGTGAGCCTGACGCTGGACCCGACAGTGCTGACAACGCTGTTTGCAGACCTGCCCAAACCTGCCAGCAACGTTGAAAACACTCTCGGATTCTCCGTTGCTCCAGTCACGACCGATCTGATGGATGCTTGGGTGCGAATGTTGCGATTGATGGGCGATCCGGACGCCATCGCAGCCCTGGCCCCGGTTTATGAACGGGAAATCATCTTCCGTGTGCTCCAGGGTCCCCATGGCTGGATGCTGCGCGAGATTGCAGCGCCCGATACGGCGATGGCCCGAATCAACATGGCGATCCAGTGGATCCGCCGTGACTTCGCGCAACCCATTGGGGTGGAACGCTTGGCGCAACGAGCTTCAATGAGCGTCTCGGCGTTTCATCGCCACTTCAAGGCAGTCACCAGCCTGAGTCCTTTGCAGTATCAAAAACGGGTTCGCCTGCTCCAGGCTAGAACACTGATGGTGGCCCACGCCAAGAGTGTCATGGCAGCTGCCTTCGAGGTCGGCTATGAAAGTGCGACACAATTCAGCAGGGATTATTCACGGGTATTTGGACTTCCTCCTGCACAAGATGCCGGGAGGATCCTAGGGGAAACGAGCGCCACCAGACGCTAATCAATTTGAGGATCGGATAACCGGCTAGAAAAGATCCATGACCGTCAGCCAATTCGGATTTACCGGTTAGCCTCGCTGATAGCCGGCCTCTTGACGATTGAGTTCTGGCCCTCCTTCAAGATCAAATGTGGAATTACACTGAAAGCCAGCCAAAGCCACGCTGGTGTTTATCAGGAATCGCCATTCGCGATCGCTCACCCATCCGGTGCAAATGGGGGCAAACCTGGGGGCATAATTCGATTTTTTCAGGCTGTAACTACCACCCTAGAGCCAAGTCAAAATGTTTTTTGGAAGCTCTGAAAACACCACGAAAAAATCCACAGGTACTCAGTTCTTTAAAAAGCCTCTTCAATCTCGAATCGACAAGGCTAATTGACCGTTCATCGATTCACTTGAATGCGCACAAGACTCATCGGTCACTACAGCGATGGGTACATTCCGGAATCTCCGGCGAGGCTTATCGCAAGGCGAGCGTATGAGCGGAATAGATGATTTCAGATTCAAGTCCCACTACCTTTTAATTGAGCTAGATGCGGCAACTAGCACGATGATGATGCTTGTTTCTTCTAAGGAGGTTGCGGGAGCCAAGTGGGATGCCGCAGCTTTGCGTCATCATGAGGCCTTTCATGCCTGGAGTCATTTTTAAATGCCCCCTATGATCACTTACGTGGTTCGACGCAGTCGTCTCACTAACTGAAAGGCGGACAGTTCTTTAGCCCGCTGCAACCGTTAAGAATTAGGGTGGAAATCCATGTTAGGCGCCAGTAAAGATACTCACCCCGCTAAACATGTATCGGCTCATTTACTCGCCCTGATTGCGCAAGCACCTACCGCAGTTGAAGCGTGGATCCATAATATTCGCGCGCAGGAGTTGACATTGAATCTTCAAGTTACAGAGGCCATCTCCAAGCTTGATGGTGATAATCTGAGGATCCTGTACAGGGTGGCGCTTGAGAAGCGTCTCCATAAAATTGCGAGCGCGTAAGGACGAAATCATCTTAGGCCATAGCGCGGGCAAGACGTCCTTGTTGGCGGTAGCGGTTGAGCATTTACGAGCTTTTGGCGTCTAGGAGAGGCCCTTTGGCCTAATGGGCGATGCTTTACCGCTAAGGCAGAACTTCGCGGGCCGCATCTGCGACCGAGTAGCACTGGTGGTGCTCTAGAGACGATCTTCGAGAACCCTGAGCAAATCAAGCAGGGGCTGGCTAGGCTGAAGGCTCAAGGATCTATCTCAAAGCTGTGCTCACGCGACTGCCGACGCGCCGAAATGCTACTTAATCACGCAAGGTGTGTTGGGCAGGCGCATACGGACCGGTGGCCCCTGAGGGGTAAACTTGGCCAGCCAGCGCCGTTACACCGAAGCGGCCAGCGTGAATTCATTGGTCGCACCGCTCATGCCACGTGGTCACTTCGGTTAAGTCCTTAACTCACCTCATTCAGCGCCTTGATCAGTTCGATCTTACGCATAGTCGAACGCCCGGCTATTCGGTGTTTACGAGCTCGCTCTATAAGCTCATTTTTGCTCATATCCTCTAATCGCTGATCAGTTCGCGGGGCACCCTGTCGTGTTGCTGCAGCTCGCCGGGCTGATGATTCTCGGGCTTTAGCCTTTTTTGCTTCGGTGGTTTTCTGCCCAGACCCACCCTTCCGTTCGCCGCCACCTGACTGTTTATTAACTGTTCCCCAAGCACGACGTGCTGCTTCATCTTCGGGAACCCCTTTAGCCTCGTAGCTATCTTCGATATGTTTCGCTTTGCGTTTTTGGTTATCGGTGTACTTGTCTTTATCCCCGCGCGGCATGATCGCATCCTCTTAGTGGCTGAGCACATTGCCTACATTTGTGGAGCATCCAACCCAACATTTTATTGTCGTCAAAGGGTTTTGGCCCAGCGGTTCATAACGGCCTGGGCCATCAATTATCGCTTACTGTCGTCCGCCTTTCCTTCCTGCATCTGTACAGAGGACTTGGTGCCGCTGGAGTTGTCTTTGGTTGCATTATCGGCGCTGTCAAAGCATCCATGAAGCATGAATACACTGCAGAAGCCCAAGCACATACTCAACTTTTTCATGATCGTTTACCTGCTAGTGAATTTGGCTGTTCATTTCAGGCTGCTGGCTTGAGTACGACCTTCGTCCAGCCATCGTCACGTGCGTCGAAGTGCTTATAGGCATCTGGGCCTTCGGCGAGCTTGAGTCGATGAGAAATGATCTGAGATGGTTTGGCACGACCGTGATGGATAAGCTCGGCCAAGCGACGGTTATAGACTTTGACGTTAGCCTGCCCAGTTCGAATCTGCTGCCCCTTGAACCAGAAAGCGCCGAAGTCGAAGGCCATCTTGCCTTCTTTGGCCAGTTCATTTTTAGCGCCTGGATCCTGCGGTACAAACACTCCAACGACACCGATGCCCCCCGTCGCTTTTGTCGAGGCGACAAGGTTATTCATAGTGAGATGATTGGCCTCATGACCGTGGCGGTCGCAGCATTGGTAACCAACACACTCACATCCTCGATCGGTGCCTTTGCCGTGAGTGAGATTTAAGATTTGGTCCACTGCCTCTTTCTCAAGCGAGTTGATGGGCGTAGCACCCATCTGAGCGGCGAGCTTTAAACGGTCGGGATGATTGTCGACCACGAACACCTGAGAGGCGCCCTTGATGATTGCTGAGTGGGCGGCCATTAAACCCACCGGGCCGGCGCCGTAGATGGCAATGCTCTCCCCAGGAAGGAGGCCCGCCAGCTCGGTTGCATGCCAGCCCGTCGGTAAGATGTCGGACAGCATGACGTAGTCTTCTTCACGCTCTTGCGCATCTTCTGGCAGCACCAGGCAGTTGAAGTCTGCATAAGGCACCCGAAGCAGTTCGGCCTGCCCTCCCTGATAAGGGCCCATGTCAGCGAACCCGTATGCAGCACCCGCGCTGCCTGGGTTAGCGGTCAGGCAGAATCCGGTCAGACCTTTTTCACAGTTTTCGCAAAAGCCGCAGCCGATGTTAAATGGCAGGCATACGCGGTCGCCTACCTTTACCCGATCCACACCGGCGCCAACTTCGATGACCTCGCCCAGATTCTCATGGCCAAACACTCTGCCGGTTTCGAAAGAGGTTCGGCCTTCATACATATGCAGATCAGATCCGCAGATATTAGTGGCCGTCACCCGCACCAGAACGTCGGTGGGTTTTTCAATTTTGGCGTCCGGCACATTTTGCACACTGACGTCACGAGGGCCGTTGTAAACGATGGCTTTCATAGCGTTCTCCCAGAGGCAAGACGAAAGGGATTTTTCGTCAGCACATGTTTAATCTGTCCGAGAGAGCAAATCGTATGTTCAAGAAATTCGAGGCATGTCTGACGAGCGGTACATTCTCAAAATCGCTCAAAAAATCTGAATTATTCGCCCTCGTATCCCTCTCTTTTTTATCGATAGAGATTGAGAGGTTGGCTTGAGTTATCTGGATTGGGTTCAGTGGCCCGCCATGGCAGTGACAGTGATCGCCGCGTGGCTTATCGGGTCTCAACGCCCCGCGAGAAGAATGGCCGGGTTCTTCTGTTTTATTTTGAGTAATGTCCTATGGGTCATTTGGGGGGCTTATGCGGAGGCCTACGCACTGATCGTGCTGCAGATCTGTCTTTGCTCGATGAACCTACGTGGGTTTAAAAAGAACTTTCAGAATCAGTAGGCGCGATTCATTCGGAGGCCTGGCGACCGCGCTGATTTTTCCTGAACCCACGAACATTCATGCCAAGCAAAATGCACTCGAGCACAATCAATCCGAACGCATTTGTGTGCCATCCCCAGATTACCCATAGCGCGTTGCTGAGGATAAACCCCCAAAAGGCAATCATGCGTCGGCGCGGTTGTTGAGAACCGATATACCAAGCTGACATGACAGTCACTACCATGGCGGGCCATTGCACCCAATCAATCAGATCCACCAGGTCACCCAACCCCGAGGCCAGAATCTGAACCTATGGACGGCTCGACACCTTTGTCGGTATTGGGAGGCATAAGGGAAGCCAGATAATCTCCAAATCCACCCCGGCACTTGTAGTCCCGGCGTGCACTGGTGAGCACAGGATTGGTAGCTGTCCAGACAATACGTGCTCCAATCCTCTCGAGGTCTGCAACCAGTTGAACATCCTCGTGTGCCATCAAATGCTTGAACCCACCAGCGTTCCGATAAGCCTCGGCACTCAGGCCGAGATTGGCCCCATGGATATGGCGATGGTTCTCGATGAACTGGTACAACGCCAGGTATTGAGTGCGAACCGCCTCGCCGTATTCTCTCCAGCTGTCGACCTCAACTGTTCCACACACCGCGTCAGCGTCAAACTCAATCTGACGCGCTAGCCAATCGGGCGGTACAACGGTATCGGCATCCGTGAAAGCAAGCCACCGTGCACCAGCTTTCAGTAACTGCTCAGCACCTACAGCTCTCGTCTTACCCACGTTTTGAAAGGAGACACCAATCGACTGTATGCCCATCGCCGCGACCATTGCCTCCGTGCTATCTGAGCAGTCATCCAAGACGACGAGTATCTCGACCGACTGATCTTTTAGCGACGGGTGTTCAACCGCGAGGAGTACGGACTCAAGGCATTGGCTGATATAGCGTTCTTCGTTATGAGCAGGTATCACGATCCCTATCATTTTCTCTCCCTTACCTTGCGACGTGTGCCCAGCAATCGACACCGCCCTGATAAGGAAGGTTTAAAGAATCTATCGTAGCGAGAGCAGCTCCATCTAAAGGAACGTTTCGGAGCGCCATTATCCTGCCAGTATTTACGCCGCGGCATTCTGAACTAGCCTTGTCGTGTTTAGGCTTTTAATCCGGAGAACTGATGGACACGCTAACCAAAGTGGAGGTTGAGGCAGCCCTTTCCGCTCGCCTTCCCAACTGCGCAGTTAACTGTGCGTTCAATCCCGACGGCAGCCTTTCGGTGACCGTGACGGTGCGCGATGCTGATCAGTTCACCATCGCCAATATCAATCGCGCCCACTATCACGGGGAATCAGGAATCAATAGGCTCATACGGGAAATACTGGAAGAAATGGTCATATCGAGACAGTCTTCCAGGCGTTCATCTGTGGGGTAATAAACAGGAATCCATATGCCGGACTCTACTGAAGCGACGATGCATTCAATCAAAATTGAATACCTAGTGGACACGCTGTTCGGAGTGAATCCACTCGCAAGCGAGTGCAGAGCACGCATAATGCGCAAAGCGTCTGGATTACAGCTGCAACTCGCACTGCCGTGGCCTAGCGAGCTACAACATGCCCACACACTTACCTTCGAATGGGAGGGCGGCTCCTACCGTGGGGTGGTGCACCACACTGAAAAACTTCCCAGTGGAGAGCTGCTGTTGGACGTCGCCCCATAAGCTCAGTCGTGATGGCGGAGAAGGTGGAAATTGCGCCTGCCGCTGCTGTTACGCCGAGGGGTCACGCTTCAGATGGGCTTTGGCTTCCAGCACGGCCCGGGCATGCGCCGAATCAGCCAGCCGTTTGAGTTCCTCACATTGGTCCCAATCAATGACACCGCCGCTTAACAGCGCTTTGGCACCGTCCAGCAGAGCACGGTGGTAAGCATCCGGAGAATTGGCGCGGTACTCGTAGTCGTTCAACGCCTTGTACCAAGCTTTGAGCTCGGGTCGTTGGGGTAAGTGGCTCATAATGCTCATCCTGTTTGGAGCAGGGTTTGTCTTTTTTCTATGTGAGAGCGTCGCCGACCTGAATGTTCAAACACAATCACCCCAAAGCCCCGCTATTCAGCATTGGTGGATAGCGCTGCACGCCATTCGTCGAGGGATATGCACAGCGTTAAAACTTTATTTACCGTTGCACCCTCCCACTTGTGAAGAGAAAAGAATTTTCTCCTAGATGAATCGATTCAATTGAATCCGACAGTGTGAACGCTGCGTGGAGATGACAATCATGAACCTGCGTCTACCCATGTTTTTGATCTCGTGTTTTACCTTTTCAAACGCCTTGGCTGCGGCGTGTGATGTCTACACGCACTCTCAGAGCGATCAGGTACCCGTGGTTGAACAGCACACCTGCTACACGTACGAAGGCGTGCCTTCCGACGCTATCGATTGGTCGTGCAGCAACGAAAACAAGGACATGATGAACACAAAAAAAACCAAGATCGCTCAATGCGCCGGCGACTATACGGCCAGTTGCAAGGCAACACTCACACAGGAGGCACTTGCGAATCCTCATGCAACCGCCAAAGTTCCTGGCCACGCGGGCGCGATGCTTCCCAGCAACGCTGGGGTGGTGACCTATCACTACGCCGCACAGGACCTTAAGCAAGCCAAAATCGATTGTGAGAAAGACGGCGGGCAGTGGACGTGGCAGTCAGCTCAATAACCGGATTTCAAATGGCGCATCCCATATGAACGGCTTTGAGAATGGTACAGCTGCGCCAATACCGCTTATGTTTAAGCGCGGTGATACGGTGCCCAATAACCAGACCTGCCCGTACTTTTTTATTCAGAGGCACTGTCCAAGCCCTTCGACGACCCTGCGGCACTCTTTGAAGCAATGTTCGCCAGCCAAGGTTGGCCACCTCAGTGGCGTGATCGGATCTACAACTATCATCATTACCATACACAGGGGCACGAAGTGCTGGGTGTCGCAAGCGGCCATGCTCAGCTGATGCTAGGTGGCGAGCACGGGCAGGTTCTGAACGTGAGTACAGGCGATGTGTTGCTGTTGCCGGCAGGCACCGGGCATTGCAGTTTGAGCGCTAGTAAAGACTTCCTCGTAGTCGGCGCCTATCCGCCAGGCCAGCATGCGGATATTTGCCGCGAGGCGCCCACCCCGGCACAGTTGAGGAATATCGAACAGCTACCATTTCCTGATGAGGGGCCAGTAACGGGCGATCAAGGTGCCTTTCGCGGGCTGTGGGTCAGAGATCGCTAAGCGCCCTCACCCGCCATCGCTAGCTGGTGAAAATGCGGCAATGATTTCAGGGCATGGAGGGATGCCGCCAATTGGACCTCCTGGCGCGAGCCCATGAACCGTTCCTTTCGACTGAATACGCTCAAACCCCGCCCTATTCGATAGGCCCAGGCAAAACAAACAGTTCCAGGAGGTATCCCATCGATCACATCCGGACCCAGTATGCCTGTGGTCGCGATGGCTACATTTGCCGGACTTTCGTCCAGCGCCCCGAGAACCATCTCCCGAGCAACCTCACAACTCGTGAGATTAAAAGTATTTATGGTGTGCGCGCGTACTTTTAATAGCCGCTGTTTCGCTTCTGGCGAATAGACGACATAACCACTCTCAATACATGACCCACCTCCGTCGACCTCCGAAAGCAATGTAATAATTTTTCCCGCGGTACAAGACTCGGCGGTCGTAATGACCAGTCGATTGCGTTTGAGGTACTCCACGGTAGAAGCGGCGACAAACATGATAATTGCTCCTGCGCACGAGCGAATGCGCCATCACCCTGTTCCAAAAAACGACCTTTCAAATCAATCAATGTTCAAGCGAAAGTGTTTTGAACGTGCACGGCGTCAGGTTTTCCAAGGTCTACAGGGTTGAACCTAACTTTCACCAATTCAGCTTGAGAGAAGACTAGAGGATGGAACCTACGACAATGATTACCAAAACAGCCAGAATTGCCAAGTCATGCTCCTTGGCGGCAACCTTTACCCTGTTAAGCGCCTGCGCTGGCAATGATTCTCCCTCGAACGTGGGGGCGCCCGGTAAACCCACTGCTCCATCTACCCGAACCCTGGAAGCCGGTGCAGCCCTGCTCCAATCTCGTCCGCCTGTTGATGCATTGAACGCCTATCTGGACGGTTTTCACTTTTATAACGGCCATCCTGAGGTGCAGATGGAAGCGCATCACTACTGCGCGATTCTCAACGAAGAGGTGATTCAATGCGTGATCTACGACGGCAATCGCAAGGATGCAAAGTTGATGGGCGTGGAATACATCATCAGCGAGCAGTTATTCACCACACTGCCTACCCCTGAAAAGGCGCTTTGGCACAGCCACGTGCATGAAGTGAAATCAGGACAACTGGTCGCGCCGGGAATCCCCGAAGTGGCTGAGCACGCGTTGATGGAAAAACTGGTACATACCTACGGTAAGACTTGGCATACCTGGCATACCGATCTCCACAAACGCCTGCCGCTGGGTGCGCCGCAACTGATGATGGGGTTTACCACCGATGGCCAGGCCGACCCTCGGATGGTCGCCGAGCGAGATCAGCGAATGGGTATCGACAGCACCGAAAAGAAGAAGACTCGCATCGATATAGTTGCGCCACCCATCGCGCCGGGTGCGGACGCATGGCAACAGGGCACCGTTATTCAGATCACCGATCCGACTGTAACGGCACATCAGCACTGAACGCACCATTCAGTCATTTGGATTGAACGATCATTTGCTAGCCCTTCTCTATCGCAAGACCAGAGATAGGAGGATGTCATGATGATTGATTCAGCAACCGGAATGAGTCCTGGCGAACGATACGCAGTGGAGAGCCTAGAGCGAACAAGGAGCTTTTGCGGTTTTTTCCTGGATGGAAAATATTACCTGGGTCCTGAACTCTTGACGGCTGTCGGGTGGCTGGAGGGCCAGACATTTATTTACGACGAGCTCGACGCCTTAGGCGACCCGGTATTCCCCGACCGTGTCGCTGGCACGATTGAAAACCTTACCCTCGTACTGGCCGACGGTGCCCGTTTGAAACTCCATCCGATACCTGTTCATGTGCCCGAGGATATGCATGCACGCGCGCCTGTAATGGGAAAAAACAATGGCCAGTTACACGGCAAAACGGTGGTAATCACCGGCGCCTCAAGCGGCATAGGTCGTGCTGCTGCTCACGCATTCGCAGAACAAAGTACCCGGTTAGTCTTGGCGGCTCGTGATGAAAAGGCGCTGGCAGAAGTGGTCGAGGAATGTGCTGTACGCGGCGCGCAGGCGATCGCCGTTAAAACCGATGTGACACATGGCAACCAAATGCGCGCGCTGGCGGAAAAGGCTGCGGCTTTCGGAAATGGCCGCATCGATATCTGGATCAATAACGCCGGTGTAGGGGCCGTCGGCAGCTTCGAAAACACGCCTTTGGAAGCACACGAACAAGTACTGCAAACAGACCTGCTCGGTTACCTGCGTGGAGCCCACGTGGCGTGGCCCTATTTCAAAGGCCAGAAAAGCGGGATTCTGATCAATACACTCTCGCTGGGAAGCTGGGTCGCCCAGCCTTTTGCTGCCGCGTATTCAGCCAGTAAATATGGCCTGCGTGGCTTGACCGAAGCACTGCGCGGCGAATTGGTTGGCTACCCGAATATTCATGTGTGCGACATCTATCCCGCCGTGATGGATACACCAGGCTTTCGCGATGGCGCAAATTTTACCAGCCATGCATTGACGCCGCCGCCTCCGGTCTATGATCCGCGTCAGGTGGCGCGGGCGATGGTCGCTTGTGCGCTGCAACCGAGGAACAGCACCACTGTGGGTGCCGCCGCAACCATCGCTCGAGTCGCGCATTTTTTGCTGCCAGCCTTTCCCCTGGTATCAGGCTGGCTCACCCGCACCGCCCTACAACGGGCACCCCACTCAGCGACTTCGTCGGGCAACCTGTTTGGACCCGCCAGCGGTGAGCGCCGCATTGAAGGCGGGTGGCGGCAAACACGCCGCTTACCTTATTGGTTGGTTGCAGCAAGCGCAGCGCTGTTACTCGGCGGTGTGGTCATTGCTCGCAAGCATTCAACAAACAACAAGCCGCATAACTGAAATTGGGGGGCAGCCGCCCCGTTTAAATGAGGTAAATCAGCATGTCTTACAACTTCCAAGGTAACGCGAGCGTAATGACTGCCTCTCGTCATTTGGGCACACCATCGGATGAATGTTTGAATGAGTCAGCAGAGATCCATTTGAGCAGCAGTGGAAAACCAACGATTGCGCGTTTGGACTTCGACAAGCCACTGGATTGGCCGGGTAATCCTAACTTTGTCGCAGTCCATTTACCCGATGGCTCCACCGTGAGTGGCGTCATCGTCGATATAGATCGGCCCAGGAATGCGCCCGGATGGGTCACGTTTACAGTAGATGATTGAGGTGTGACAAGCGCCGGAGCTCATCCATCGAATTGTCGGACAATTTTTTGAATTTTTTTTGACGTCAAATATCTGTAATTCATGAGCATAGGGAGGTCTCATGAAAGATAGCAATCTATTTACCATCGAGTATCAGCTTCACGGTGAACCGAAGTCCTTCATCGTGCGCGCATCGCAAATGAACAATGCCGAGGCTTGGCATTGGGCCAGCTGCGATGCAGGTGTCGCCGTCATACCCAAATTTGGCCAACGCACACTCAAGCGTGTTTCCAAGCCGATGGCGGAAAAATACGGCATCACGCAGGTACGCTGGAGCGCCGCGACGCAGGTTCAGTGGGCGGAGGGCCTTACGTGATGAACAGCCAGGCACTTGGTTATACGAAAAGACAAGCACACGATGATGAGGTCGCGCGAAATAACGAGATGTTTTTCGAAGCCGATCGACTGGATGCGCAAGCGTACAAAATTATCGAGTCCTACAGCGGCGACGCGCAGACATGGGCGCGCTTCATCGAAGCGAAGAAAGCTGCAGATGCGCAACGCACCGCCGCTTACCAAGAGTGGATGCGCATCCATCGTACAAAGCGAAGATAGCCGTCAGCCCTGTCGAAAACAGGGCTGACGCCCGGTCAAGTATCACGCCCCTGACTCAGGGTCTTTTGAAGGCCCGCCAGGGGCGACGCCGCCTTGATCGACGTCCGCCTTCCAGGGGCGGTCGACCGTCGGGTCCTCCGATTTGTCGTTGCGCTTTGCCGTATCGGGCCGCACCTTTTGCCCGGTTTGCCCCGACGTATGGGGTTTGGATGGTGGGTTCATGACGCCTCCTCAATCACTGATATGCAGCACGACCTTGCCGTGCACATGCTCATTGGCCAGGTAATCCAGCGCCTGCACCGCAGCCTCCAACTCGAATACCTTGGCGAGGTAGACCCGCACATTGCCGGCCTCGATCAAGCCGGCGATCTCTGTCAGTTCCTCGCCACGTGGCGCCGCGGTAAACCGTGCGCCGGTCTTGCCGGCTGCCTGCGGATGGCTGGCGTCGGGCATCGTCAGGGTCGACACCAGCCGGCCCCCCTCCCCCAGCACTTGCCAGGAACGGGCCTGCGTGTCGCCGCCGATCAAATCAATCACCAGGTCAAACTCCTTGCAAATGTCCTCAAAACGCTCGGTCTTGTAGTCGATCGCGCGGTCTGCCCCCAGCTCGCGCAAGAACGGCAGGCTGTCCGTGGAGGCGGTGGCGTATACCTGGGCACCCTTGACCTTGGCAAACTGCACGGCAAAGTGGCCCACCCCGCCGGTCCCGCCATGGATCAGCACCTTCTGCCCTTGCTCGATCTGTCCGTGCTCCACCAGGGCCTGCCAAGCGGTGTGGCCCGCGAGCGGTACACCGGCCGCAACCGGCCAATCCAGTGACTGGGGGATATGCGCCAGATGCACCGCCGGTACCCGCGAATACTCGGCATAGCCACCGTCGGCGCCAATCATCGCAAACACCCGATCGCCCTTCTTGAAATCGCTGACGCCCTGCCCGACTTTTTCTACCAGGCCGGCGACTTCACGGCCGAGGGTCAGCGGGAGTTTGTCCTGCTTGACCTCCGGGTATTGGCCTTCACGAATCTTGTAGTCCACAGGGTTGATACCCACAAAAAAATTCTTGACCAGCACCTCGCCTGCCAGAGGCTCCGGCACCTCGACGTCACAAAATTGCATGACCTCGGGGCCGCCAAACTGCTCAATCCTGATTGCTTTCATGGTACGCACCTCATTGTCTGTTCAAAGCACACAGGGGTGTGGAGGACCGCCGATGTCCATGGGTTCACTTGATATCGAGCAACACTGACAAACGGCATCTTCCACCCACGAATCCACTCGAACCTTTGCGTCTACCGGCCCGTCCCAACTGTATTCAGCCAAGACCCGGGAGTGCCTGATGCTTATCTACCCCAAAAGCCATTTCCAGCCTTATACCAATGCCTGTGGCGGTTGGGGTTCGGCCAAGTCGGTGATGCAGATCCTGTGGCGCGAACAAGCGCTGGCCAAGGCGCCCGCCGCGCTGTTCAAACAGAACAAGCCCGACGGGTTTGCGTGCGTCAGTTGCGCCTGGGCCAAGCCCGGCCATCCCCATGCGCTGGAGTTCTGTGAGAACGGCGCCAAGGCCACCGCCTGGGAACTAACGTCTCTCAAGACAGACCCGGCGTTCTTTGCCGAGCACAGCCTCAGCGACCTGCGTACCTGGCCCGACTATGCGCTGGAACAGCATGGCCGCCTGACCCACCCGCTACGCTACGACCCCGACACTGATCATTACCGGGAAACCTCCTGGGAAGAGGCCTACCGTGAAATCGGCGCCCAACTCATGGCCATGGACCCCGACAGCGTGGTGTTCTATGCCTCCGGGCGAGCGTCGCTGGAAACCTCGTTTATGTACCAGTTGTTCGCGCGTGCCTACGGCACCAACAACCTGCCCGACAGCTCCAACATGTGCCACGAGAGTACCTCGGTAGGGTTGCAGGAAAGCATCGGCGTGCCGGTGGGCACCGTGACCCTGGCAGACTTCGAGCACACCGATTGCCTGTTTTTCTTTGGCCAGAACGTCGGCAGCAATAGCCCGCGGATGCTGCATCAACTGCAGGACGTGCGTCGACGCGATGTGCCAATCATCACCTTCAACCCCCTGCGCGAACGCGGCTTGGAGCGTTTCGTCAACCCGCAGTCCCCCACGGAAATGCTCACGCCCGACTCGACCTTGATCAGCACCCAGTACCATCAGGTGGCAATCGGCGGTGATACGGCAGCGATCACCGGTATTGCCAAGGCGTTGCTGGAAATGGATGACCTCGCCACCGAACAAGGCAGCCCGGCCGTACTCGATCATGACTTCATCGCCGGCCACACCGAAGGCTTCGAAGTCTTCACCACCTACGTGCGTGGTTGTACCTGGGCTCACCTCGAGCACCAGAGCGGGCTGACGCGCGGCGCACTGGAAGCCGCGGCGACCGTGTATGCCCACAGCCAACGCGTGATGTTCGTCTACGGCATGGGGCTGACCCAGCATCGACACGGCGTGGCCAACGTGCATATGCTGGTCAACCTGCTGCTGCTGCGCGGCAATATCGGCAAGGCCGGTGCCGGGATCTGCCCGGTGCGCGGCCACTCCAATGTGCAAGGCCAGCGCACGGTGGGCATTACCGAAGACCCGAAAAAAGTACCGGCGGAGTTGATCGAGCAGCACTTCGGCTTCAAGGTGCCAGAGAAAATGGGCGTGTGCACGGTGGATGCGTGCGAAGGAATTCTCAGCGGCCAGGTGCGCGGTTTTGTCGGCCTGGGCGGCAATTTTCTGCGGGCAATTCCGGACACCTCACGCATGGAGCCCGCCTGGCAAGGGTTGCACCTGAACGTACAAGTCGCCACCAAACTCAACCGCACGCACTTGCTGCCAGCGCGTCACCAGTGGCTGCTGCCATGCCTGGGTCGCATCGAAATAGACCGGCAAAATGGCGTGGCGCAAAGCTACACCACAGAAGACAGCACCGGCTGCATCCACAGCTGGCGTGGCAGCAGCGAGCCGGTCGGCCCTCATGTGCGCGCCGAAGCCAGCATCGTCGCCGGGCTGGCCATGGCCACCCTCTCCCATCCCTGCAACATCGATTGGCAGGCCTGGAGCACCGACTACGCCAAGGTCCGCACGGCCATCGGGCAGATCTACCCGCAGATATTCCACGACATGGAAAGCCGTATGACCGAGCCTGGCGGCTTCCATCGCCCGATTGCCGCCGCGCAGCGCAAGTGGCTGACCCCGAGCGGCAAGGCGCAGTTCGTCAAGCCCGTGACCCTGGCCGAAGATGACGACGTGAACCTTGCGCAACCGGCACGGGATGTCCTGCAACTGATGACGCTGCGCAGCAACGATCAGTTCAACACCACCATTTACGGTTATGACGATCGCTTTCGCGGGGTCAGCGGCACGCGCGAGGTGATTTTCATGCACTGCAACGACATCGTGCGCCTGGGCTTCACGCCCGGCGCGCAGGTGATGTTGACCACTGCCATCGAACCGGAGGTCAAGCGCCAGGTCGGGCCATTCGAAATCATCGCCTACGACATTCCCGAAGGCTGCGCCGCGGCGTACTACCCCGAATGCAACCCGCTGGTGCCGCTTTGGCACCACGCCGAACGCAGCAAGGTGCCTGCCGCCAAATCGGTGCCGGTGCGGCTCAGCGCGTCGCCGACTCACCGAGGATAAACACCACCATCACCAACAACCACAGCAGGTACACCCAGCCAAACAGGCGAACCCAGCCGTGGTGCCGGTAAAGCCCCAGGTAGAACAGCAACAACAACAGGAACTGGCCGGCGGCGGCAAACATGATTACGCCGCCGAGCCCAGGCCAATACCGGGCGCAAACCACCTGCACGACCAGCAATAGCAGCAGCGCCCCATAGACTTTCAACGCGCCCGCCCTGCTCATCTCAACGTCCCACCAGGTAGAGGGTGGGAAACAACAGGATCCAGATCCCGTCTACCAAGTGCCAATACAGGCTGATCATCTCCAGGCGCATGGCCGCCTGGTGCGGCGCCAACCGTCGGCGTTTTAACGCGCTATACAGCCACAGCACCAGGCCGACCGCGATCAGCACATGCAGCCCATGCAGCGCCGTGGCAATGAAGTACAGATTCATGAACAACTGCGCCGACGGCGCCTGCCAAGTTGAGTGGTCGGTAAAGCCGGGCAACACGCCTTCGTGTATCTCCAGGCCGTATTCAACACCCTTGCAGAACAGGAACAACACGCCCAATACCGCCGCACCCAGCAGACACCGGCGCACCCGACGCGGCTCGCTGGCCGCCAGGGTCATCAACAAGCTGCTGGTCAACAGCAGCACTGTGTTCCCCGTCGCCAACAAGTAATGCAGGCCCGCCACTGCCTCCGCCACCCCGTCTGGATAACGCAGCCGAAAAAACCACGCCACCATGATCAGGCTGCCGAACATCATCGCTTCGCTGGCCAGGAACAGCCACATGCCCAGGCGGGCGGCCTCGCGTTGCTGGGCCCAGGCGACGAAGGGCTCGGCGGGCCTCTCGTCAGAGCGGATCACGGCGGGCCTCTGGGGAATAATCGTAGGCCTCGAAATCCACTGTTACCGGCGCTTCGAAATTATGCAGCGGCGGCGGCGAAGCCACGCGCCACTCCAGCCCGGCCGCCTCCCAGGGATTGATCGGCGCCCGCTCGCCCCAACGCAGGGAACCGAGCAGGTAGAAAAACGGCAACACATAGGCCACCGCCAGGATCGAAGCGCCGGCCGAAGACATCACGTTGAGGAACTGAAAGTCCGGGTCGTAACTGTGGTAGCGACGCGGCATGCCCAGGTAACCCAGGAGAAACTGCGGGAAAAACGTCAGATTGAAGCCGCAGAAAATCAGGATCGCGGTGATCTTGCCCCACAGTTGCGAGTAAAGACGGCCGGTGATCTTCGGCCACCAAAAATGCAAGGCCCCGAAGTACCCGGCCACGGCGGCGCCGACCATGATGTAGTGGAAGTGCGCGACCACAAAATAGGTGTCATGGGCATGCAGGTCGGCGGCCAGCAGCGCGAGGAACAGCCCGGTGACGCCGCCGACGATAAATAACCCGATAAAGGTCAACGCAAACAGAAACGGCGCATGCAGGGTCAAGTCGCTCTTGTACAGCGTGGCACTCCAGTTATAGGCCTTGATCGCCGACGGAATCGCCACCAGAAAACTCAACAATGAGAACACCAGGCTGGCATACATCGACTGCCCGGCGACAAACATATGATGGCCCCACACTAGAAAACCGATCACCGCAATCGCCACGCTGGACCAGGCGACAAAGCGGTAGCCGAAAATGCGCTTGTGCCCTGCCGCCGTGATCAACTCGCTGACCACCCCCATGGCCGGCAGAATCATGATGTACACCGCCGGGTGGCTGTAGAACCAGAACAGATGCTGGAACAACAGCGGGTCGCCGCCCAGTTTCGGGTCGAACACACCGATGTTGAACAGGTGCTCGGCGGCCACCAACACCAGGGTGATCGCGAGCACGGGCGTGGCGAGCACCAGAATGATCGAGGTGGCGTACATCGACCAGATGAACAGCGGCAAGCGCATCCACGTCATGCCCGGCGCGCGCAGGGTATGCACGGTGGCGATGATATTGACGCCGGTGAAGATCGACGAAAACCCGGCAATGAATACGCCGCAGATCACCGCCAGCACATGGCCGTTGCTGAACATCGTCGACAACGGCGTGTAGAAGGTCCAGCCGGTGTCCACTCCGCCGAGCAGCAGCGCCAGCAAGGTGAACAGGCCGCCACCCAGCAGCATGTACCAACTGAACAGGTTCAGGCGCGGAAAGGCCATGTCTTTGGCACCGATCATGATTGGCACCAGGAAATTACCGAACACGCTCGGAATCGACGGAATCAGGAAAAACCACACCATGATCACCCCGTGCAGGGTAAACGCGCGGTTGTAGCCATCGGCGGTGAGCAAATCACCTTCCGGCGTGACCAGTTCAATGCGGATCAGGCTCGCCGCCAGCCCACCGGCAAAGAAAAAGAAAGTCACGGTGAGCATGTACAGCACCGCAATACGTTTGTGATCGCGGGTCAGCAACCATGACCGCAGGCCCTGTGCATGCAAATAGCTGGGTTGGCTCATTGGTGTTTCTCCGGAAGTTCGCGCAGGTAAGCGACAAGCCGCTGCACGGCCTCTTCATCCAACAGATTGCTGTAGGTCGGCATGATCGGCAGGTAGCCGGCTACCAACTGTTTTTGCGGCAACAGGATGCTGTCGCGCAGGTAGGCTTCATCAGCTTTTACCTGGCTGCCGTCGGCCAGTTGCACCGAACGGTTGAACACACCGGCCAGCGGCGGCGCGTTGCCTGAGTCGTGGCAACTGGCGCAACCGTATTGGCGATACAGGGTCTCGCCCTGACGGGCAAGGTCGGCGCTGCTGCCGTTGTCTGCCAGCCAGTGCTCGTAATCGGCGGGGTTGAGCACCACCAGGCGCGCCAGCATTGCCGCGTGGTCGGTGCCGCAGTATTCGGCGCAATACACCTCGTAGGTACCGCTGTGCTCGGCCTGGAACCACAACATGCTGTAGCGCCCCGGCAACACGTCTTGCTTGATACGCAGACTGGGAAAAAACAGGCTGTGGATCACGTCTTCGGAAATCATGGTCAACTTCACCGGGCGCCGGGCCGGCACGTGCAGGGTGTTGATCTCCCGCTGACCGCCCTGGTGCTGGAATTTCCACATCCATTGGCGCGCGCTGACCTGCACTTCCAGCGCATCCTCCGGCGGCGTGCGGGCGATGAAAAACAGCCGCGCCGACAACAGGAAGACCACCAGCGAACCTATGAACGGCAAGATGATCCAGGCCAGCTCGATAGGCAGATTACTTTGCGGGCGATGGTCGCGGTCGGCGGGACGGCCGCGCCGATAGCGCCAGATAAACACCCAGAGCGCGACGAACACCGGCACCACGAACAGCGCCATCATGGCGGTGAAGCCGATCACCAGCCAGTCAACCGACACCGCGTAGTCCGAGGCTTGTGCCGGCCACAGGCGCAGAAAGTGTTCGTTCATCGCGCCTCCCGACGTTCGCGCCGCACCGCCCGCAAAATCAGCAGGCCGAGCACCAGCACCGTGGCCACGCCTGCCACTTGCAGCAGCAGAATGATCCGGCTGCTGTAGGTGCCGCTCTGCGGGTCGTAGTGGTAGCACAGCAATAATAATTGTTCCTTGATGGCCCCCAACTTGCCCTGTCCAGCCTCGGTCAGTGCCAGGCGCAGGTCGCTGGGCTGGTAGCCCAGGCCGTAGAGCCAGCGCGACAGGCGCCCGTCACCCGTTACCACCGCGACTGCCGAGCTGTGGGCGTATTGCTGCTGTTGCGGGTCGAAGCGATAACCGAAGCCGATCGAGTTCGCCAATGCCTGGCTGGCCGACGCATCGCCAGTCAGCAGATGCACGCCAGGTTCGTCAGCCAACGCTGGCCAGTGCTGGCTGAGCTTGGCCAGCTCTTCCCGGGCGGCGCTAACATCTTCACGGGGGTCAAAACTGAAAGCGATTACCTGGAAGTCATGGCCCAGGCGATAAGGCTGGTTGGCCAGTTGGCTGAACAGGGTCGAGAGCGCCGCCCCGCAGACGTTCGGGCAACGGTAGTACAACGGCACCAGCAATGTAGGCTGGCCCTTGAGCAGATCGCCAAGACGCACGAGGCGGCCCTGTTGGTCGGTGAAGCGACTGTCGAGCGCCAAGGGTCGGCCGACGTGGGCCGTATCGATTCCGGCGGAGGTAAAGGGGTCGAATGGCTTCGCGGCGCCCGCTTGCGGCAGCCAATAGCACACCAATACGACGACCAGCAGCACGCGCTCAATGCTCATCAGGCCATCCTCGCTCCAGCAGCAATTGCCGGGCCTGTGCCAATGGCAAGTGCACGATGTGATGCTCATGGTCGACCCAGCCATAACTGTCCAGATGCAGACGCTGGCGGGCCAGTTGCCGCTCACCCGCCTGCCGGGGATCAGCTTGTAGACGCGGCTCAGGGGGCAATAGGCGCTGGCGTTCCAGTGTGCTCATCGGCGGTTGTTGCACCTGTTGACGGTAGCCGCTCAACAACCAGGCCACGCCGCCCAGGCTCAGGGTTATGGCCACTCCCAGCAGCACCATTACCCGGGCGGCTTTTTTACCGTCAAAATCGTTGGGCTGGTATTCAGCGGTCATGGCGCCTCCTTAGCCACTGCCGCCGCCACACGGCAAACAAGGCTGCGGCATACACTCCCTGGCACAGCACAGCGGTGAGGAGCATGCCAAGGGTGGCCTCGGGAAAAATCGACGGCAGGCTGATCCACATCGACTCGACAACCCCAAGCAACAAGATCGCCGCACAGCCCCACGTCAACACATTCATTCGGCCGCCCCATGGCGACGCGAGTACCACCAGGCACACCAGTTGCCCTGCGACCAACAGCGCCGTCAGTGCGCCCCACCCACCCGTCTCGCGCACGCGGTACCAGGCCGTTTCATGCGCCAGGTCCACCGAGCAGATAATCAGGTACTGCATGAACTGCACATAGATCCAGAACGCCAAGGCGCTTACCAGCAGACCGCGCAACAGCACACACTGGCGTGCGGGCAGCAGCACCACGTTCCAGCACAACACACACAGCCCGGCGAAGGCCAGGCCGTCGAGCAGTTGCCGGGCAATCAACAACAGGCCGAACACGCTGGAGACAAACCCCGCCTGCAACGACATCAGCCAGTCCACGGCGGCCAGGCTCGCCACCAGCGCGTACAGGATCAACCCCGCCGCACTGCGCTTACCCACCCAGCCGTGCAACACCCAGGCAAGCCCGCCGTACACCAGAGTGCGTAACACAAAAAACCACGGCGATAACCACAGGCCACGAAAACCCGGAGTCGCCTGATCGAACCAGGGGTACACCCAGGGCATCGTGACCAGCACCGGCAACAGCATCGGGATGATCAACAACATGGCGCTTGCTCCCAAGCGGCTGCCGGGATCCAGCAAAGGCTGCCAGCGACCGCTGACCAGTGGCGTCAGCAACGCAAGCAGCAGGCAACCCAGCGCGATATTGCTGCCATTGACCGCTGCCGCCAGGGCGCCCGCACCGACCCAGGCAGGCTGCCAGACGCCAAGCACGCCAAGGCCGATGGCGGCAGCCAGTAGCCACCACCGGCTCATTGGCCGGACTCCTCGAAGGCCTGGCGCACAGTCGGCGGCAGCGTTTGCAGGTTGGCGTGCTGGCTCAACTGCAGCACACGCAAGTGGGCGACAATCGCCCAGCGCTCATCGGGCTGAATGCGCGACGCGTAGCCGTACATCAAGCCTCGTCCGTCGGCAATCACCTGCATCAATTGGTCATCGGACGCGTTCAGCAACCGCGGTTCGATAAACGACGGCGGTGCCGGAAAACCACGGCCCACCACCAGCCCATCGCCGAGCCCGCTCAGGCCATGGCACGGCGTGCAGAATGTTTGATAGCCCGCCTCGCCACGTGCCAGTAAGTCCGCACTCAGGGCCGGCCGTTGGCGGGCCAGCGCTTCACGTTGCAGTTGCCCGCGCGCCACACTGCCGGCGGGAGGCTGGCGACTGCTGAGGCCATTGCCAAACAACGCGCTGGCGCGCTGTTCGAGTACCTTGGCTTGGCGTGACATGTCATCACAGCCGCTGCACAGCAGCACCAGGCTCAATGCCCATGGCCAGGCATTCATGGCGCCACTTGCTGCACGCTCTGCGCGCGTTCGGCCAGCCAGGCGTGGGTCTGGTGTGCGTCAAACAGCGGGTCGCGCGCATCGATAAACAAGAAGAACCCATCATCGCTGGCCCCTTCAAACCCCTCGACGCCGAACAACGGATGATGCAAGCGCGGCAGGCGACTGCACAGCAACAACGTCAACACGGCCGCCATAGCTGCAAACACCACGGCAAACAGAAACGTCACCACAGCGAATGAAGGCAACGCCACCAAGGGTCGCCCGCCGATGTTCAAGGGATAGGCCCACACCGAACCGATCTGCATCACCAGCGCCAGGACGATGCCCAGTCCGGCCCCCAGGCAGGCCATGCGCCCTACTCGCCTGGCGTCAACCGCCAATACCGGCTCCAAGGCTTCCAGCGCAAACGGCGCGAAGGCATCCAGCCGCCGATAACCCAGGTCCCACGCGCACACGGCGGCATCCACCAGGGGCTGGGGCGCCGGGAACCGCGCGAGTAAACCCAGGCACTCAGCCATCACCCCGCTCCTGATGCAGCGCCTGCTTGACCTCGAACGCGGAGACCATCGGCACATAGCGCAGAAACAGGCTATAGGGCACCAGAAACACCCCGAAGCTGCCGATAAACAGCGTCCAGTCCCACAGGGACGGCGTGTAATCGCCCCAGCTGGAAACCAGCAGATCACGCATCTGCGGCGGGACCAGCAGCATGAAACGCTCGGCCCACATCCCCACCAGTACGGCCAGCGCCACCAGTGCCAATCGCGGCGGGCTTTGGCGCACGTTTCGCCACCAGAGCGCCTGGAGCACCCCGACATTGCAGACGATCGCCAACCAGAAACTCCAGGCATGCGCGCCGCTGATGCGCGCAAGCAATACCTCGATTTCATGGGCGTCGCCGCTGTAGAACGGCATGAACAGATCGGCCAGATACCCGTAGGTGGTCATCCAGCCGGTGGCTAGCAACAGACGCCCGAGCATGTCCAGATGGCGTTGGGTGATCAGGCTTTGGATGCACAGTAGCCAGCGCACGGCAATCGCCAGCAGCGCCACCAGGGCGAACCCGGAAAACACCGCACCGGCCACGAAATAAGCGGGAAACAAGGTGGAGTGCCAACCGCTCTGGGTGCCCATGGTCAGCAAAAACGAATAGCCACTCGACACCGCAAACACCAGCGGTATCGCGAGGATCGCCAACACCCGCGTTGTGCGCCGCCACAGCGCCCAATGCTGCTGCGACCCACGCCAGCCGAGCGCCAGCAAGCCATAAACCACCTGGCGCAGCGGCGTCCGGGCCCGATCACGGGCGCTAGCAAAATCCGGAACGGCACCCACCATCAGGAACAGCACCGACACCGTGAGGTACGACAGGATCGCAAACATGTCCCAGGCCGTCGGGCTTTTGAATTGCGGCCATAAGCCCATTTCATTCGGGTAGGGCATGGTCCAGTAGAACAGCCAGGGACGGCCCAGGTGCAGGATCGGGTATAGCGCGGCGCAGATCACCGCCATCAGCGTCATCAGCTCCGCCAGCCGATTGAGGGTATGGCGCCAGGGCCGCTCGATCAGCAACAGCAAGGCCGAGATAAACGTGCCCGCGTGGCCGATCCCCAGCCACCAGATGTAATTGAGGATGCCAAAGCCCCAATGCACCGGCTGATTATTGCCCCACATGCCCACGCCATTGCCCAGCAGCACAGCGACCGAGCCCAGGTACACCAGCAACAACACCAGGCCGACACCGAACATCCAGCGCCAGGCAACGCGCCGGGGGAACTGCTGCAATGGCCCGAACACCTGCCGCGACACCTGCTGGTCGCTCAAATCCTTTGGCAGGAAATGCCCGGTGGCGTGCAGCAGCGGCTCAGCCTTCATCGCCGGCGCCCTCCTCCTCAATGCGCGCCAGATAACTGGTGCGCGGCCGGGTGCCGAGGGCTTCCAGCAAGCGGTAATGGCGGGGATCGCGGCGCGCGAGGCTGACAGCGCTGGCGGGGGCGTTGATGTCGCCAAACTGGATGGCCTGGCTGGGGCAGGTTTGCTGGCAAGCGGTGACCACCGCAGAGGGGTCGAAATCGTCGCCGTGTTGCTTGTCGTTCGTGCGGGCGTTGCTGATGCGTTGGATGCAGTACGTGCATTTCTCCATCACGCCGCGGGAGCGTACCGTCACCTCGGGGTTACGTTGGGCCTGAATCGACGGCGCGGCGTCGGCGCTCCAGTCCAGCCAATTGAAGCGCCGCACTTTGTACGGGCAGTAAGAGGCGCAAGTGCGTGTGCCTATGCAGCGGTTGTAGACCATCTGGTTCAAGCCATCGCGGCTATGCACGGTGGCGTTGACCGGGCAACCGGTTTCGCAGGGCGCCTGCTCGCAGTGCATGCAGGGCAATGGCTGGAAGCGCGAACGCGGGGCCTCCAACGGCCCCTGGTAATAATGGTCGATGCGCAGCCAGTGCATGCTGCGCCCCTGCGCGACCTGCTCGGCGCCGACCACGGCGATGTTGTTCTCGGCCTGGCAGGCCACCACACAGGCATTGCAGCCGGTGCACAGGTCCAGATCAATGACCATGCCCCACTGCGGGCCGCTGTCGGCCACCGGGCTGTAGAGCGACGCGGGAATGGCCTGGGTCGCGAGTTGTGGTTTGGCGCGTGAGACCACACGGATGGGCGGTTCCTGCGCGTCAGGCAACCGGTGATGTGACTGGGTGGCCGCCAAGGGAAAGTGTTCGCCGGTGCTTCGCAGGGAGGCACTGACGGAGAATTGCTCAGTGGGCTTCACCGCGTAACCCAGGCCATCACCGACGCGCCCGGCGTGGCTGCGACCGTAGCCGGGGTATAAGGCAATGACCTGGTCGGCCTGCCCAGGTTCAACCCAGGCCGGTCCGCGCACGGTCTGCTCCGCCAGTGTTACCTCTATACAGTCGCCGTTGCTCACGCCCAACTGTTCGGCCAGGTGTGGCGAAAGCCTGATCACATTGGTCCAAGTCAGGGTGCTGATGGGCTTGGGCAATTCCTGCAGCCAGCCGGAGTTGGCGAAACGCCCGTCCCACACGGTCGGGTCGGGGCGGATTACGGCCTCTAATCCTTCGCCGACGTCGGCCGCCGCGAGGGTAATTGGCGTTATTTCCTCCACCTTGACTGGCGCTGGGGCCGGCTCAATCCAGCCATTGGCCAATGCCTCGCGCCATTGTTGCTGCGCGATATGCGCCCAGGTTGCGCGCACCAGCGCCAAGGCATCGGCCTCGGTTGAGTGCATCAGCAATTCGACGACCTGATGCAAGGTGCGCGTCGAATACATCGGTTCGATCAGCGGCTGGACGATGCAGACACTGCCGTCCGCCGCGCGGCCATCGCTCCAACCGTCCAGGGCGTGATTGAGCGGCAGGTGCCAATGGCACTGCGCGGCGCTTTCGTCGTAGTAAAGCCCTGCATGCAAGCTAAATGGCGCCTGGGGCAGCACATCTTGCATGTAGGCATTTAGCACTGGGTTGCAGTCGAGTATCAGCAAATGAGTCACTGCTTCCTGACTCAGTTGCGCAAGCGAACCCCACGATTGATTCGGCTCGTAACCCAATAACCTCGGCACCTGCCAGTCCAACGCTCGGCCTGCGTGCCCCAAGCGCTGGTTAAGCTGCATGACCTGCGCCTGCAACGCCTCGGACGCCTGCTGGCTGATACCGATCAGGCCGCGCCCAGGGTGGGCCTTGAGCGCAGCGACGGCGTCCTGCACCCACTGCCGTTGCGCCGAGTTCAGGCGCGGCGTTCCGGGCAGGTCCTGGCCCAGCGCCTGGCTCAGCGCAAGCAGCAGGCCGGGCAACTGCGACGGCGCCGTGGGCAAGCGCGCGGTGGCGGCAGCGCCGGTGAGGCTCGGAACACTTTCAGCCACGAACACCAACGCGGCGCCCTCACCGTTCGCTGCCTGGCGGCGGCGTTCAGCCCAGCCGCGCTGGAGCACCGTCTGATACGGACCGCTGCCCAGCGGGTCATATTCCAGGCACACCAGAACCTCGGCCTGTTCCAGGTAAACCTGCGCGGCCAATGGCTGACCGAACGCGCGTTCGCTGGCTCGCAGGGCGGCCGTCTCGGCAAAGGCTTCGCCATGGTACAGGCGCGCCTCAGGCCAGCGTTGTTGCAACTGGTCGAGCTGGCGCTTGAGGGTCGGTGAACTGCTGGCCCCGCAGACGATGTGCAAGCCCTTGCCACGAGCGCTGTCCAACACCTGCTGCTCATGGGCCAACGCCGCGCGCACATCCGGCCAACTGGCTTCGCGGCCTTTGAAACGCGGCGCCTGGGAACGGTCCGGATCATAGAGTTGCAGGATCGCCGCTTGAGTAAAAGCATCGCAGGCGCCGCCCGAGACGGGATGGTCCGGGTTGCCTTCAAGCTTGATCGGTCTGCCTGCAACGGTCTTGCCCAACACGGGCTGGGCAACACCGCCAAACGGGATGGCGGTGGCGTACCAGGCCGGCACGCCTGGCGTCAGGTTGACCGGCTGACTGACCGCCGTCACCGCCTGTTCCGGGGTCTTGCCACAGGCGGCCAACCCCGCCATGGCGATGGACGCCGCCATCAACTGCAGGAAACGCCGTCGATCCATCAGAGGCGCCACACCTGCAAATTCCGCCTCTATCAGTGCTTGAGCGTCAGGGGACTCGGCAAGCGCCTCAAGCCCGCGCCAATAAGCCTGTCCCTCAAGTCCGGCCAGTTGTTCACGCAAAACGGAGAAGTCCAGCGGCTTACTCATCGGTGGCACGTCCCGCAGTCGGTAAGGCCCCGGGTATCGATGTGCCGCGCGGTCATCAGGCGCTCACCCAATTGGCGACGGTCCTCGGAAGGTCTCCACTGCATATTGGTGACCTGCTCCAGGGGACGCAGATGGGGCGCCGGGTCACGGTGACAGGCCAGGCACTGGCCCATGTTCAACGGTTGCGCCTTGAACATCAGTTGTATGCGGTCGACCTGACCATGGCATTCACTGCAGCCGACGCCGGCGTTCACATGGACGCCGTGATGGAAATACACGTAGTCCGCCAGCTTGGCGACGCGTTGCCAATGCAGGGGCTTAAGTTCACGCAGGCTCTTGCGCAACGGCTCCAGCACATCGGCGTGTGTCCATACCTGGGAATGACAACTCATGCAGGTTTCGGTGGGTGGCAGGCTGGCCATCGCGGAGGATTGCACCGCGCTGTGGCAATAACGGCAGTCGATCTTGAGTTCGCCCGCATGGTGGGCATGGCTGAAGGGCAACGGCTGCTCGACCACCCAGCTACGCCCGGTGCGGTAGTCGGTGCTGTCCAGAGTCAACGCCACAAGCAAACCTCCCGAGAGCCCGGCGATCAACAGCAACAGTCCTACGCGCAGCCAGGTATCGGCCGAGCGCCTGAAAATCTGCGTCATTGCCGGATTCTCATGTCCATGTCCTTAACGCTTTGGCTGCGCGGGTGCGCAGGCGTTCGTTATTTTTTTGCGCCTCCTGGCAGTACGCTGGCCAGTACTTGCTTGGCGGTTTGCACAATCACCCCGGCTTCATCCGGGTCGCCTTTGAGCAACGTGGTGGCGAACTTTTTGGCCTGTTCCAGTTTGATATGCGGGGGAAGTGGCGGCACGTCGGGGTCGGTCTTGAACTCGATCAGCACCGGTACATCCGAGGCCAACGCCTGTCCCCAGGCCGCAGCCACATCCTCCTCGCGATCGACGAAAATCCCCTTCAGCCCCAGCGAAATAGCAAACAGGTGATACGGCACGTCAGGAATAGTTTGCGAAGCCTTAAACTTGGGGTCGCCTTCCATCACGCGCTGCTCCCAAGTGACCTGGTTCAGGTCTTCATTGTTGAACACCGCACAGATCCAGTTAGGGCTCTGCCACTGCCGCCAGTATTTGGCCACGGTGATAAGTTCGGCCATGTTGTTCATCTGCATCGCGCCGTCGCCCACCAGCGCGATCACGGTGTTCTGCGGCTGCGCAAACTTGGCGGCGATGGCGTACGGCACGGCAGCCCCCATGGACGCCAAGCCACCGGACAGGGAACATTGCATGCCACGGCGGATCTTCAAGTCGCGGGCATACCAGTTGGCACAGGACCCCGAATCGCTGGTGATGATGGCGTGGTCGGGCAGGCGTGGAGACAGCTCGTAGACCACGCGTTGCGGGTTGATCGGTTTGGCTTTTGCCAGGGCACGTTTCTCCAGGGTTTTCTCCCAGCTAGCACACCAACCCTCGACCTTTTTGCGCCATTTACGCTGAGTCTTGTGGGTGAGCAACGGCAACAACGCAGCCAGGGTCTCGGCGGCATCGCCCACCAGATTCACCTCCATGGGATAACGCAGGCTCAACATGTCGGGTTGCAGGTCAATCTGCACCCCACGGGCCTGGCCTTCCTTGGGCAGGAACTCTGAGTAAGGAAAACCCGAGCCGATCATCAACAAGGTGTCGCATTCGGTCATCAGCTTGTAGCTGGGCTCGGTGCCCAACAGGCCGATGCTGCCGGTAACCCAGGGCAAATCGTCAGGGACTGCAGCCTTGCCGAGTAACGCCTTGGCCACCCCGGCGCCAAGCGCTTCGGCGACGGCGATGACTTCATCGGTGGCCGCCAGCGCCCCTGCGCCGACGAGAATCGCAACTTTCTCACCGGCATTCAGCACGTCTGCGGCGCGCTGTAGATCCGCCTCATACGGCACCACTCGCGGTTTTGAATAACCCACCCCCGAGTGCACCGTGCCGTGGGCCCTGGCGGGCGGTTCGTAGGCCGCCTCCTGCAAATCGTTGGGCAGGATGATCGCCGTCACTCGGCGCTCACCGACCGCAGTGCGTACGGCCCGGTCCACCAAGTGACGCACCTGGGATGGCACCGTAGCCTGCTGCACAAATGCCCCTGCCACATCCTTGAACATCGACACCAGGTCCAGTTCCTGCTGGTAATGCCCCCCAAGCGCCGCCCGCGCCTGCTGCCCGACAATCGCCAGCACCGGCATATGGTCCATTCGCGCGTCATAGAGCCCGGTGATCAGGTGCGAGGCTCCTGGCCCTGAAGTCGCGATACAAACGCCCAGCTCTCCCGTAAATTTGGCGTGGGCCGACGCCATGAACGCGGCCATTTCCTCATGACGGGCCTGAATGAATTCGATCTTGGCCTGCGCCCGGCTTAACGCGCCGAATACGCCATTGATACCGTCACCCGGGTAACCGAAGATTCGGGTAACGCCCCATTGGCTGAGCCGGTCAACCAGAAAGTCGCCTACTGTCATCGTCATCGAATGCCTCGCTTCATTCAAAGAATGGGTTTGCCACCTGTTACGCCGTAGCGTTCACCGGAGATATAACTGCCCTCATCCGACGCCAACAGCACATAGATGGGCGAGACTTCGACTGGCTGGCCGGGGCGCCCGAGCGGTGTATTGCCACCAAAGTTCTTGACGGACTCCTCGGTCATCGTCGATACGATCAATGGCGTCCAGATTGGCCCGGGCGCCACACTGTTGACGCGAATACCGCGTTTGCCGAGCATCTGCGCCAGGCCCGCAGTGAAGTTGGCGATCGCGCCTTTGCTCGCCGCATAGGGCAACAGCGTGGGGTTGGGCGCGTCGGAATTGACCGAGCTGGTGTTGATGATCGAACTGCCCTCGGCCATGTGCGGCAGCGCGGCCTTGCAGATGCGAAACATCGCGGTGATGTTGACGTTAAAGGTCTTTAGCCAATCCTCGTCGGGGATGTCTTCCAGGCTTTCGTAGGTCATCTGGAACGCCGCGTTGTTGACCAGCACATCGATGCGTCCGAACTTCTCCACGGTGTCAGCGACGATCGCCGTGCACTGATCCGCGTTGCCCAGGTCACCGGGTAGCAACAGGCATTGACGACCCGCCGCCTCGACCCACCGCGCGGTTTCCTTGGCGTCTTCATGCTCATCCAGATAGGAGACCGCCACGTCCGCGCCTTCGCGTGCGAAGGCGATGGCCACCGCACGCCCGATGCCGCTGTCGGCCCCGGTGATCAACGCTACTTTGTTGGCGAGGCGGCCCGAGCCTTTGTAGGTCTGCTCACCGCAATCGGGCATTGGATCCATCTTGCGCTGTTCACCGGGTACGGGCTGCTGTTGGGTCTTGAATGGCGGTTTTGGATAACTGTTCATGGGGCTCCCTCCTGGCTGTGATTACTTTTTGCGAGGGTCGGCCGGGAGGGTAAGTTCAGATGAATTTCGAAAAAATCAGATGACCGTTCAGGCGCGGCAGTGCCATTGGTCAGAATGAATAAACCTTCTGAAGGTGGAGTGCCTCAACCGCAAGGTAAGGTTTATAGGTTTAGCGATTCGAGGCATTCTTCTGAACCCAGGTTTTCCGCTATATTTCACTTTCGGTTCAAGCCTCGCCCTCGCTTAATTTTTTTTCCTCCACGCTCTTTGCGTGCGCAGTTAACCAAGGTTGGTACTTATGAAGTCTGCCCCCCTGCGGTCCCCTAACGTTCCGCAACGCAAGGATCTGATCCCCAGTGACTTGGACTTTCCGGTGGTTGGGATTGGCGCGTCCGCGGGCGGGCTGCAAGCAGTAAAAGCGTTTTTTGAGCATATGCCCAAAGACTGCGGCATGGCGTTCGTGGTGATTCTGCACCTGTCTCCTGATCATCAAAGCGTGGCGGACAAGATCATCCAGGAGTCGACCCGCTTACCGGTGTCACAGGTCAATAACACGACGCCCATCGAAAAAAATCAGGTGTACGTCATCTCGCCTGCTCACCATTTGAAGATGAATGATGGCTATTTAGCGGTATCCCCATCAACCCGCGAGGGCGGCTCGCACATAGCCATCGACCTGTTTTTTCGCGATTTGGCAGATGCGCATAAAGAACGGGCGTTTTGCGTGATCCTTTCAGGGACCGGAGCGGACGGCGCGGTCGGCCTGTCTCGGATCAAGGAGCAAGGCGGGATCACTTTGGTACAAAGCCCGGAAGATGCAGAGTTCGATGGTATGCCAATGGCTGCCATCGAAACGCAAATGGCCGATCTCGTGCTTCCCGTGGTGGAAATGCCCCAGAAGTTGCTGGAGCTGTGGCGCAACGCTCAGTCAATCATCCTGCCCACCGCCGACGATCCCGAAATCAAAACCACCCCGACCGCAACCGAACGCGATGCAGCCGTGGCCGAGCAGTTACTGCTGGACATCCTGATTCAGCTACGCGCCATTACCGGGCACGACTTCAAGCATTACAGGCGTGCCACAGTGTTGCGCCGTATTGAGCGACGCTTGCAAGTAACCGCCCAGCCGGACCTCGCGGCCTATTATAATTTCCTCCAGGGGCATCCAGACGAAACCGAGGCCCTGCTCGGCGATATGCTGATCGGCGTGACCAACTTCTTCCGCGACCGCGAGGCTTTTGAAGCGCTTGAACGTGACGTGATACCCAACCTGGTGAAATCGCTAGAAGACAGCGTGCCGCACCGTGAACAAGTGCGCATCTGGTCGGCCGGCTGTTCCACCGGCGAAGAAGCCTACAGCCTCGCGATGCTGGTGGCCGAGCAACTGGCGCTGGATGCCAGTGGCGCCAAAATGCAGGTTTTTGCCACTGATATCGACGAGCGCGCAATCACCCACGGCCGCAACGGCGTGTACCCCGAGGCGATCATCACCGACGTACCGCCGCCGCGCTTGCGCCAGTATTTTGCTAAGGAAAAAAACCAGCACTATCGGGTACGTAAAGAAATCCGCGAGAAGGTTTTGTTCGCTAAACACAGCCTGCTGGCCGACCCGCCGTTCTCCCAGATCGACCTGATCGTGTGCCGCAACCTGTTGATCTATCTTGACCGCGAAGTGCAGCGCGACATCCTGCAGATGTTCCACTTTGCGCTGCGCCCCGGTGGCTATCTGTTCCTCGGTTCCTCGGAATCGGCCGACGGCTGCTTGGACCTGTTTGTACCGGTGGACAAACGAAACCGCATTTTTCGGGTGCGTGCCGGCTCCTCCGCTATGCGCCGCGCCCCAACCATGCCGCGAGGCGGCTACCTGCGCCCAAGCACCGCGTCGATTGCGACTGAAATCAAGGCGCCCAGCAAAGTTTCGTTCGCGGACATCCACCTGCGCGCCTTGGAAAAAGCCGCGCCACCCAGCGTAATCGTCGATATCCACGCCGAGATCCTGCACATGAGCGAAGGTGCCGGGCGGTTCTTACGCTATGTCGCCGGGGAAGTTACCCACAATCTGTTGGCCCTGGTTCATCCCGACCTGCGCCTCGACATCCGCACCACACTCTTCCAGGTCCAGCAATCGAATATGCCTGTGACCTCCCGCAAAGTCCGCGTCCAGCGCGAGCAGGGCTCCTTCATGGTGGACATTACCGCCTGCCCTTATCGCGATGACGCGACCGAAAGCGACTATGTGCTGGTGATCTTTCAAGAAAGCGAAATCGATCCACAACAGGCAGATACCACGATTGTCAGCCATGCAGAGAACGCCATCCTGCGCAACCTGGAGCGGGAGCTGCAATGCACCAAGCTGCACTTACAGGACACCATCGAACAGTCGGAAGTCTCAAGCGAGGAGCTCAAGGCCTCCAACGAAGAAATGCAGGCGGTCAATGAAGAGTTGCGTTCGGCCACCGAAGAGCTGGAAACCAGCAAGGAAGAACTGCAGTCGATCAATGAAGAGCTGTTGACCGTCAACTATGAACTCAAAACCAAGGTAGAAGAGACCGACAAGGTCAATGACTACCTGACCAACCTGATCGCCTCCACCGATATCGCCACCGTATTCGTCGACCGCAATATGCGCATCCGGTGGTTCACGCCACGTGCCACCGATATTTTCAGCATGCTCCCGGTGGACACCGGACGCTCGTTGATGGACATCACGCACCGCCTGGATTACCCGGAAATCACTGAAGACGCTGCGACTGTGTTTGAGTCGCTGAGCATCATCGAGCGGGAAATCAGCAGTAAGGACGACCGCTGGTACATCGCACGATTGTTGCCCTACCGTTCCAGCGAGGATCATATCGACGGCACGGTGCTGACCTTCATCGATATCACCAAGCGACGCCAGGCCGAGGAGGAACTGCGCCTAGGGGAAGAGCGCATGCGCCTAGTGGCCGAGAGTACCCACGACTTTGCAATTATCATCCTTGATGACCACGGTGCCATCACCGAGTGGAACACCGGTGCAGAGCTGATCTTCGGCTACAGTAAGGGCGAAGTGCTGGGCGCCTATTACGACTTGATTTTTTCACCGGAGGATCGCACCGCCGGCGTACCTGAGAGCGAGCTGCGCGCGGCGCGCGAGCATGGTCGGGGTGAAGATGAGCGCTGGCATGTGCGCAAGAATGGCAGCCGGTTCTACTGTAGCGGTGAGGTCACACAGCTCAAGAGCGACAGCTTGCAGGGCTACGTCAAAATCGCCCGCGACCTCACCGGCCACAAACGCACCCAGGATGAGCAAAGCCAGCGCCTGATGGAAACTCAGACGAAGAGCCATCTCAAGGACGAGTTTTTCGCGGTTATGTCGCACGAACTCAAGCATCCACTGAACCTGATCCAACTGAACGCGGAGTTACTGCGTCGCTTGCCTGCTACCAAGGCGGCGGGTCCGGCGATCAAAGCCGTGAATACAATCTGCGAGGCAGTGTCCAGCCAGGCGCGAATCATTGACGACCTGCTGGATGTCGCCCGGGTGCGCACGGGCAAGCTGAAGCTGAAAAAACAACAGGTTGATCTGATTCGCACGCTGCAGGATATCCATGGCGTAGTGCTCTCCGACGGCCATCACCGTCAGGTGACGCTGCAAACGCCTTCGGATCATGGCCCCCTGATCGTCGACGTCGACCCGACCCGCATTGAGCAAGTGATCTGGAACCTGGTCAACAACGCCCTGAAATTCACCCCGGAGGGTGGTCAGGTGCAGTTGGTGCTGAGCCGCTCAGAGGGGCGCGCCCAGTTGGACGTGATCGACAGTGGCATCGGCCTGACAGATGACAGCCTGGAGAAGATCTTTGATCTGTTCGGGCAGGCGGAAAACCAGCATCAGACGCATCAGCGCGAGGGCCTAGGGATAGGTTTGTCCTTGGTACGCCAGTTGGTTGAGGCTCACGAAGGCTCGGTCAGTGTTCATTCCAGGGGGCTCGGCTTTGGCTGCACCTTCTCGATATGGCTACCGCTGTGCCAACACCAGAATCATCTGCCACCTGCCGACGCTGAGCAGGAAGACGATGAACGCCTCCATGGCGTCAAGGTGTTGCTAGTGGATGACTCTGCCGAGGTGCTTGAAGTGCTGAATTTATTGCTGGAGATGGAAGGCGCCGAGGTTAGCGCCTTTAATGACCCACAGACTGCGCTGGAAAAAGCCCGCGATGCACAGTACGACTTGATCATTTCGGACATTGGCATGCCGAAAATGAATGGCCATGAGCTAATGCAGAAGCTGCGCACGATAGGTCATCTGCGTCAGATCCCCGCCATCGCCCTCACAGGCTACGGTGCCGGCAGCGACCAGAAAAAGGCGGCTGAGTCGGGCTTCAGCACCCATGTGAGCAAACCGGTCGCCCACGACTCCTTGATTGATCTCATCGAAAAACTGTGTCGCTTAGGAAGTTAGGTTGGATCTATTCAGTAGGAATAACGGAAATTTTTCCGTTGCGCTCAAGGATCGCGAATTTGATCTGATGAATCTCTACGATGCCTTGAGCGGATCGGGCGGCTTCGAGAATATCGCTTTCATCCAACCGGGCGCGCTTTAGTCGCTCATGGAGCACATTGCCATGCTCGACGACTATCGTCGGGCCACCATCAAGCAGGCGGGAAAACCAACGTGAACGCTGTTTTGCCAGCGAGAAACCAATGTCTATTGCAATCAACGTTGCGATCACCAGCACAGCATTGGTCAACGAAAAATCGTCGCCCAGCAAGGCCTGCTGAGTCGCTTCGCCGATGACCATCAACAGCACCAGGTCGAAGGTTGTCAGCTCCGCAAGCGAGCGCCGGCCAGCGATCTTGAACAGGATCATCAACACGATATAGATAGCAGTCGCCCGTAACGCCGAATCCATGATGCCCCCTAGGGATAGATGAGCTGTGAGAACCCCAATGAGGTTCCCGTTGGCAGCGAAACGTGCGTCTTAAAACTGCCCACACCATCGCTGCGCACTGTCAGGTGCACGATCGCTCGCCCCGCGTTGTCGCTGAGCACCCAGAGCCTTACGCCCTCGCCGGCGGCACTCGCCTTGAGTGGCTGCGGTTGAAGCATTTCAATTTCAAAGCCGCGCAACAATTCGCCACTGATTTCGACTTCGACCGGTTCGCGGGGTTTGCCTTGAAGGTAGACGATCACTTCATCGGAAGAGCCATTGCGCAGAAACCGCTGGTACTCGACCCGCAGATGTCCATCGACACTGCGTGCCTCTGCGCTGCTCAGCGGCCCTTTGGAGAACAATCCTGCCAAGGTAAGCCCGATCAGCACAACCAAGCCGTACCAGCCCAATCGCTCGAAGCGCCAGACCTTGCGTTGCAAAACCATGTCTTCATTGACGGGGTAATTTCGGCTGTGCAGATCCCTATGAACAGGCTCCTTCATACGGCCCCCTGTGATTCAGCCTTTACTGTGTTCTGGAGAGGACGGGCCTTTGGTGACGCCGCGCGGCCCCGCGATACTCCAAATAGCCAACCCTACAAACGGCAAGACCACGACCACCGTTGTCCAACCCGCCTTGCTGCCCGTGCTGTTATCGCTACGCCAGACACTATTGATGACCCATAGGTCGAGCAACAGCAGAATAATCATCAGGCCAATCCAAAAATAGGTCACTTGCATGACGAACCTCCCGGTTACTGGTTGTAAGTTGTTAGGGTTAAGGCGCGGCGATGAGGTTCAGATTTTTTGAAAAGGCGGAGTGTCGATCTAAAAAGACGATAATTTGGCGCAACTGAATCGTTGAATTAATCGATATTTCCGAGAGAACCAATTTGATACAAGGGCGTTCCAAGCGGGTCAGACCGTTATAGAGAGACCTGCTGATGAAGGATTGAAGCCATGCAATACAACCACACGCACACACAAATGATGGCGTGCCGCCAATTGGCCATGGAGCAAAATCAAAAGCTATTCAATGAGGCCAATGCCCTAAGCAAAAGCGCATTCGACTTGCTGGAGCACCCTGACTTCGATAGCGAAATGTTTGATGAATATCTGCGCCTTCGCGGCAAAGCCGAAGCGCTTTTCGGTGAGGCGATTGAGCACCTTGGCGTAGTCAATGAGCATTTTCCAGCGCCAACAGCAAGCGTGGCGACCGAGGGGGGAACAGTTCCCAGCCGCGAGAAGGAGGTTGCGTGATGAAAGACTCTCAGCGCGCGTGGGACCTGGCGATGGTGCTGATAGCAAACGGTAAAATCCCTTTCGATCCCGCCAATCCGAGCGGATCGGTAAAAATACTCTCGCGGCATTTGGACGCGCTGGAAACGGCACTTCACGAGGAGGCGATTCTGGCAGATACACCGTTGGCCCGAACGTTGGACCACGAACACTTGCACATGCTCGGTGGCAGCAGGCCTGCGTTGGTGACTTCCTCCCGACCAAGCAGCGACGCCCGACATACGAAAGATGCCACAATCCCATGACCGGGCATACCTAAGAGCAAGCGCGAACACGCTAAATCGACATCGCAAAGTTGTCCCGCTCGGGAGAGGAGATAGGGAGGAACTTGCCGGTGTCATAAGCGAGCCATCCAGCACAGCTTTGAACTTAAGCTGAGCGCCAGGATGTGACGGATATTGGCGACAATATCCAAAGTGCATTGCAAAAGATCGGGGAGAACACCAGATAGAACAAACAACGCTTGTCCAAGTGAAGGCACAAAGCCCGCACTAACCAAACTGTCTCCTACATCCCGCCTCCAGTAGCTTTTTCGGATTTTGTCCGCGCGGTTCGGGTTCAGTACGCGCTGGACGACGCAAAGAATGACCTCCATACCACACACTTCGTCAGATACAAACCCAAAACTATGCGTTCGCAGGTAAATGGCATAATATGCCAACAATCATAAATACCTGTTTGCATGGAACTGGAGCTAGTTATGGCGACGCGAAACGTTGTGCTCACCCCTCACCAGGACCAGGTTATCCATGACCTGGTGCAGTCCGGCCGTTATCAGAATGCCAGCGAAGTGATTCGAGAGGGTTTGCGTTTATTGGAGCAGCGCGTCGCCGAAGACACCGCCAAAATTGAGGCACTGCGTCAGGCGACCTCGATCGGCATCATGGATCTTGAACACGGGCGCTTTACTCAATTGAACGAAGGGCATCTGGAGCTTTACCTAGAGGGCTTGAGCCTGGAGGCCACCACTCTCGCGAGCGAGAAACACTGAGCATGCCGCAGTATCGGATTTCCAACGCGGCGCGCGCCGACATTGTCGACATCCTCAGGCTCTCCCAGACGCAGTTCGGCGATCAAGCACGGCAGCGCTACCAGGCGCTGATACTCACGGCGTTGCAAGCTCTTGCCAGCACTCCTTATTGCATTGGCAGCCACGACCGTGATGAGCTTGCACCGGGCCTTCGCAGCTATCACCTCACCTATTCACGCCAGCAGGTCAAACACCCCCATGGGAGGGTCAAAAGCCCACGCCATATCGTGTTCTATCGTGTGGCAAATGACGCCCTGATCGAGGTCGTCCGACTCCTTCATGACGCCATGGAAGTGCAGTTGCACTTGCCGAACGACTGATCACCGACCGGGCACAACAGTTTAACCGGCCATGAACAGCAAAGGTAGGCGCCCCCTCTACATCGCAACCTGAGCCCCTCCCCCGCTGCCAGCCGATTCGGCGGCCAATTGAAGCACGATGCTCTGGCCCCGACCGGAATATCGAGATCCACGACAAGAAACACGATGTTCAATTTTGCCCACCGCTTTCAATGCTGAACAACCGCTTCGTAGGCGTTTTCCGTGCCTAGGCGCCTCGCATTACGCTGCAACTGCCGATGGACATGCGGATCAACGTCCCTAGCATCCAGAGCCCTGGCAACATCACGCAGAGCACGAGCATCTCTGGAGTCAATTTCAGGATAGGTGCAGAGAGAAAGACCCAACAACACCATTTAAGGATATCGACTCATTACCCATATCCTCTTCCGGACGAGCAAGGGTTTGCCAGATACGGGTTGCTAATCCAGTATACGGAGGCGCACTGAATACCAGCCAAAACCACCCAAGTCCGTGTCAGAAATCGCCATTCGCGATCGCTCGAACACTGCGCGCAATTGGGGGCATAACTGGGGGCATAATTCGTTTTTTTCAGGCTGTAACTACCGCGATAGAGCCAAGTCAAAATGTTTTTTGGCTTGCCTGAGAGTCTTTCTGCCTCGTAGGACAGGCAATTCTACTGATCATTTTTGCCTTTCCACAAACCATGTGGCTTCGTTCACTTCCAGTGGATTGCTACATTGGGGGCACATCTGAGGGCATGCTTTGGATGGTCTGAAAAGGATGCCCCCAGCCTGAGGCTCAACAATCTTCTTCTCGAAAAGTCACCTGCTACAGTTCCCTATCGCCGTTGAATGCTATCAGATCACCTCAGTTCAAAGACGCAGAGTGCTCATTGTCGTTGGAGCAGCCCGCGCGCTTGCTGGGTTGATGTCGCAGTGGCTGACTACAGACATTACTTGCACAACAACCGTCGGCCCATGATCACGCCGGTTTTCAAAAGCCCGTAAGGGCCCTTCTACCCCACAGATTGAGAAATCCAAACGACCAACACCTGATAACTGAATAGCAATCATTCATATTGACCGACGGTCAGTCGATAACTATAGTTGCGCCCTCATTTCCTCCCGACCCGAAGGCTGCAATGAACTGCTCCGTCCATCTGGCTTCAAACTCATCCGCATCACAGTGCAAGCTGCGCGCTACTGTTCAGCGTTACACCGTCATCGCGACGACTGCTATGGCAATCAGCACGAGCGGTGCCCATGCGGAGCAAGCGCAGCCGGGTGCCCAGAAAGCAGATGCGGTCTCGAGCGAATTCGAGGGTGTATACACCCTGCCGGCGCTCAACGTCACAGGGGATAGCCTGGTAACGGAGCACAATGGAGCGGTTCTCGGTTATGTCGCCGAGGTGTCGCGGGTCGGCACCAAAACCGACACGTCTATCCTGGAGACGCCGCAATCGATCTCGGTGGTGACCCGCCAGCAGATGGACCTGCAACGGCCGACCAGCACCAGTGCGGCATTGCGTTACACCGCAGGCGCTACGAGTGAGAAATTTGGCGGTTTTGGGGACTACATAGATCTGACGCGAATTCGCGGGGTCGATGCGGACTATTACCTGGATGGGCTGAGAATCATCAGCAATGCTGGCAGCTGGTTGCCGCAAATCGATCCCTACACCCTGGAGCGTGTCGAAGTGCTACGCGGCCCCTCCGCGTCGATCTATGGCCAAGGCACAGGCGGTGGGATCGTCAACCAGGTCAGCCGAAAACCTCAGGCCGAGGTGTCCCATGAGCTGAACATTCAATACGGCAGCTTCGAGCGCAAACATATTGGCTTCGACACCACAGGGCCGATGAACGAAGACCAGACCCTGCTATACCGTTTTACCGCAAGCGGGCTGGACAGCAACGGCCAAGTTGAAGACGTGCAACACGAGCGCCTGTACCTGGCGCCCTCGTTGACCTGGTTGCCAGACGAGCACACGTCATGGACCTTGATGGCGACCCATTCTCGCGAGCCGGACCTGCCCAACTACAACAGCCTTCCGGCAGCGGTACTGGGGTTGAACAACAGCCCTTATCCGCAAATCAAGCGGCACAGAAACTTCACCGACATGAATTTCGAAGGGTCTTCACGCCGGCAGAATTCGCTGAGCTCGCTGTTTGAACATGAGCTTGCCAATGGTTGGACCTTCACCAGCAATGCCCGCTACATGTACATCGACTCGGACCTGCAGCGAGGCATTGTCTACGGGTATCAGGCAGTTGATGGCAGGCCGCAGCTTAAGGGCACCTACGAGCAGACATCAGCAAAAGTGAACACCTTGTCCCTGGACAACAACCTGCGCGGCGACATTGAACTTGGCCCCACGACGCATACCGTCCTGGCCGGGATCGACTATTCGAAAGGGACTGTAAAGAATGACCTGTACAGCGTTGGTCCTGTCCTGTTCGACCCTTATGGTTCCAACTATCGCCCCACTATCACCCCCGACTTCACAGCAAGCCGGGCAGCGCCATGGCGCGTCAAGCAAGCCCTCACCCGAGAAGGCGTCTACCTTCAGGATCAGATTGCCTACGACCACTGGCGCCTGACGCTCAGCGCGCGACATGACTGGTCGAAAACCGATGACCAGACCAATAGCTATTCGGCGACATCGCGTACCACACGCCAGTACGACAAGAAGTGGAGCGGCCGCGCAGGGCTGAGTTATCAGTTCGATGCGGGAATCGCGCCCTATGTCAGCTACTCCACCTCCTTCGACCCACTGCTGGGTACCGACTACAAGGGTGATACGTTCATTCCCATGGAGTCCAGGCAGTCCGAAGTGGGCATCAAGTACCACCCGCAAAACTCGAAGACGTTGATGAGTGCCGCGGTCTTCCAGCTCAACCAGACCAACGTCAAGACTAGCGATGCCGACCACCTTGGCTTCAGTAACCAGGCTGGAGAGGTTCGTATTCGTGGCCTGGACCTTCAGGCCACAACCGAAATTGCTGAAAACACCAACTTGATCGCCAGCTACACCTACCTCGACAATGCGCTAATCAAGGACAGCCGCTACCAGGGCAAGCAGCTGGTGCAGACACCTGAGCATAGCGCCGCGGTGTGGCTGGACTACCTGATTGGCAGTGGCCCCCTCGCTGGTCTTCAACTGGGCAGCGGGGTTCGCTACTTGGGTGAAACGTATGGCGACCCCTCCAACACGTTCAAGGTGCCTGACGCCACGCTGGTGGATGTGGCACTGAACTACGACCTGGGGCATCTGATTTCCGAATGGAAAGGCTCGGCGGTCGCGCTCAATGTGAGCAACCTTGCCAACAAGCAGTACGTTGCCAGTTGCAGCTCGCAGATGTACTGCTTCATCGGGCAGGATCGTACGGTCACTGCAACCCTGAACTACCGGTGGTGAGCGCCATGAACAACAGTCTCAGCTCACGGCGCAATGTGCTGCGTGGCCTCCTGAGCGCCGGCGTTGTATTTGCCACCTGCGGTCCGGCGGCGGCCAGTCGATCCTCGCTCGTCATCGAGGACATCGCCGGGCGTGGCGTGCGCGTCGACACCCCGGTTCGACGTATCTTGCTGGGTGATGGGCCCCTGGCCTACGTGGTGGCATTGCTGCGCCCGAACGATCCTTTCAGCAATGT
>Ga0247816_10000076_pt1 | contig 52645 bp, 55 predicted proteins | sample UWRJL209509C1_FD_179930 | JGI IMG/M metagenome (GOLD analysis project Ga0247816, IMG submission 179930) | Plant litter microbial communities from Arlington Agricultural Research Station in Wisconsin, United States - UWRJ-L209-509C-1 | ecosystem: Environmental > Terrestrial > Plant litter >...
CTTTATAAGAAATTGTATTCGAAGGCGCTTCTTATCGCGCTAGGGATTGGTGGCGTTGCATTGATGAATCTTATTCTCAAAACAATCTTTGAGCGCGCTCGCCCTGATTTATGGACCTGGATCGTGGCTGAAAGTAACTTCTCATTCCCGAGTGGTCACTCCTCTGCTAGTGCTGCACTTGCGCTGTGTGTCATTGTTCTTTTATGGAATACGAAATGGCGCCGCGCTGCACTCATTGGTGGCGGTGTCTATATCGTGTTGATTGGCCTCTCTCGCCTTTACCTTGGCGTTCATTATCCAACCGACATTCTGGGCGGCTGGTTACTCGGTGCGGTATGGGTCGGCTTAATGACCTTGTGTATCTATAGTGGCATTGCTCGGCTACAAAAGAAGGAGATCGCATGAAAGTAGTTATTATTTTTAACCCGAACAGTACGGGAGATAGCGCCGCAAACGCCAAATATCTTGCAAAGGATTTGAAGGCTGCGGGGCTTGATGTAACAACGCGCAAAACAACGCATGCATGTCATGGTGAAGAGATCGCCGCATCATACGCCGAAAGTGGCGAGAAGATTCTGCTCATCTCATCAAGTGGCGATGGCGGGTATCACGAGGTTGTAAACGGTGCGCTCAATACGACTAAGAAATCAAACCTTATTGTTGGGGTGCTCCCCTCTGGAAATGCAAACGATCATCACACGGCAATTGGCAGCGGGTCGCTGGCTGAATCAATTAAGAACGAAGATTTCCACTACATCGATACGATTAAAGTGACTGCCACGATTAAGGGCCAGCCATGGGTTCGTTACGCGCATTCGTATGTCGGCATGGGAGTCACGGCGTATGCCGCAAAGCGCCTGACCGAAGATCGACCAAATCTTTTTACTGAAAAATGGATTGTCGCGCATGCTCTCCTCTCTTTTCGCTATGTAAAACTAAAAGAAAACAACGACACTCGCCGTTACAGCAGCGTTTTGTTTGGTAATATCGACCGCATGTCGAAAGTCGTAAAGCTTTCAGAGAATTCTTCAATCACCGACGGTAAGTTTGAGAAAAGCAGTATTCGTTTCCGCTCAAAACTTCGACTTATCTCGTATCTTATTACTGCAGCAACAGTTGGGTTGAAGAAAAGCCGATCGATGAAACGGTATGAATGTGTAACGGTTAATCCGCTTCCGATTCAGCTCGACGGTGAGGTCTATAAGATTGATGCTGGTAGCAAGATTGTGGTTGAATCGGTGAAGCGTAATTTGCACTGTGTTCTATAGCGATATCTAAGACAGGCGTATAATAAGAACAGATGTTTAATTATCCTGTCGTCTTTGTCGACATCGAGACCACCGGTGGAAGTTACCGCAATAGTCGCGTGCTTGAAGTCGCGGCGATTCGTTTCGAGAACGGCGAGATCGTCAAAGAATTCTCGACACTGCTTAACCCTGAAACGCGCATCCCTTCATTTATTACGTCACTCACTTCGATTTCAGAAGGAGATATTGTCGGTGCTCCGCTATTCGGTGATATTGCCGACGAGCTGTATGAAATTATGGATGGCGCGGTGTTCGTTGCGCATAATGTGCGATTCGATTACTCGTTTTTAAAACAAGAATTCGCAAATATTGGCATGTCGTTTAATCCTCGCTTATTGTGTACAGTGCGATTGTCTCGATTTCTGTATAAGCACGGAGAAGGTCATAGCCTCGAAAAGTTGATTGCTCGCCATAATATTCCGGTCGCCGACAGACACCGCGCACTCGAAGATGCCCGAGCAATTCTTTACTTTTCACAACTTGCCTTTGATGAGCATGGCATTGAGTCATTTGCCGCAGCGCTCGATCACCAGCTTCGCTCACAGTCACTCCCGCCTCATCTCGATTTAGAAGAGTTAGAGCGGATCGGCAATAGCCCTGGTGTCTACATCTTTAAAGATGAGACGCATCAACCAGTCTATGTTGGCAAGAGCGTGACGCTTCGTAAACGAGTGCTTTCGCATTTTCAAAGTACCGCTGCGCGTGAAGTGAAGTTAAGTCAGGCTGTGCACCATGTTGAAACAATTCCAACTGGTAGTGAATTGGCGGCACTTTTACTTGAATCGAAACTCGTTAAAGAAATGCAGCCATTGTACAACCGAATGCTTCGTCGGGTTTCCTCGTATGGAATGCTGGTGCGAAAAGAAAAAGATGGCTATGCTCACCTTACCGTTGTTTCGGGCAACGTTGATAGCGAGACGGATCTCAGCACTATTTACGGAGTGTATACGAACCGAATGAAAGCCAAGCAAGCGATCGTCGAACTGACTCGAACCTTCCAGCTCTGCCCAAAGTTAATGGGAATTGAAAAAGGAAATGGCGCTTGTTTCTCGTACGAGCTTGGGAGATGTAAAGGTGCCTGCATCGGTAAAGAAAGCGCCGAGCTTTATAATCTTCGTTTTGAAATCGCCCTCGAACATGGAAAGCTCTCTGAATGGCCATTTGAAGGCGCAATAAGCTTACCAGTTAATGAAGCCGGTGAACGAGTCAGAATTCATAATTGGATCGTCCAGGGCTTTGATGACGAAGATGGCAATGAAGTGATTATCGACAGTGAGCCAAACTTTGACTTAGATGAATACAAGATTCTTCGGCGATTTATAAGAGAAAACCGACAATTCATTCAATTACTATCGGAATAACTCAAAACAAGATGTGTTATGCGTAAGGATGTTGCTTCAAAAGCCGGGCAAGGTGTGCTACATGAGCGGCAACACTTTTATTTGTAATCACAACTTTTTCGGGTATTTGTTCTAAATCATTATAATCCGTTTTGTGCATTGCCTCGCCGTTCCAGTATGATGCGGCGGTTGCAGGAATAGTAAAACCGAGGTCATTTAATGCCTGAAGCGCATCGGCGGTAACTTTGTGAGCACCGTCTTCATTCCCGACAATTAAAACGGCAGCGACTTTTCCATAAGTTAAGAGGTTGCCGTTGTCATCTGCTTCACTCAGTTCTGCGTCGAGCCGTTCAATAATGCGTTGTGCAACACTCGACATGTGACCAACCCATATTGGTATAGAAATAATAAAGATGTCGGCGGCAAGCATTTTATCACGAAGTTCAGGCCACTGGTCACCTTCGCCCATGTCAATCTCGACCCCTGGTTTTATAGTGTAATCGACTGCACGAATAATCTCATTAGTGATGCCGTGTTTTTGTAATTCGACCGTAACATCTCGGGCAATTTTGTCCGATGAAGATGCGGCTGGTGACGGTTTAAGTGAACAGACCAGTGTCAGTGCGCGCAAGCGAATGTAATTATCTGTCATGGGTAATCTCCTTCGTTTCTTACTTTTTTATACTCTTTAGAATTTTAGAACTTTTGTATAACCCCCTCCTCTACCATCGCTCGAAAACTCCAAACACCAGGATGCTCGGTCTTGTAGCTCCAATAGAACCAGCCAGTCGCTGACTCGTAGGCATCGAGTTGCAGTTTTGCGTAGTGGCGAATAGCGGCGTATTCCTCTACTTTATTTAATGTTTGAGTGGTGGTGTGCCGAAGCACCACGCTCCACTCCCCAATCATTACTGGTTGTTTTTTCTCAAGCTTCTTAATAAACCCGGCTCGTCCCTGAGTTTTCTCCCAGAACCAATCAAGCGAGAGGAATTTCGCGAGCGGTGTCGTCATGTGGTAGAGATGAATATCGACGACGAGGTTGTTTTTCTTTGGCATGAAACGCGAGATGGTGCGCGGCAGGAATCCATCACTCACGATAAATCGCGTGTGGTCTGGAATAATTTCTTCAATTCGTTGATACGCCTTTTTGTAAAAATTAAGTAACGTAAATACCCGCACTGGCCCAAGTTTGGGCTCATTAATGATTTGTATGCCCCAGAAATTCTTACGATTTTTGTAGCGCGTGACGAGTTGCTCGATTGTTGTGACCGATTCTTCGCGGTAGGTCTTATTCTTAAACCACTCACTGACGCCTTTTCGCCCACTGTGATCGTAGCCATTTTGCGAGCCTTTCAGCCCATGTAGATCGATGACGACCTGGAGTGAATATTTTTCTGCCATATCGAACGCCCAATCGAGGTAATCGATAGCAGAAACGTACGGTGCATCGTCTTTAAAAATCCAGTACCCAATGGGGATTCGCACCGCTTCGACACCATGTTTTTTAATCCACGTAAAGTCACTCTCGGTAATAAAGGTGCTGCGGTGGTGTTCAACTTTTTCACGAGCGCCATCGGATTGCATGAAATGATATTCGTCCTCTGTATCAACGCCTTCAAACAAAGAGGGTGTCATCCACTTTTCAAGTAAGAGCCAGCCACCGAGATTAACGCCCTTCAGGGGCGAGTTTTGTGATTCTTGCATAGAACTCCCCTTTTCAATTCTTATTTTACAAAGCTTGTCTGAGAAATTCCTGTATATTCACATAAAAGTAGTGCCCCCGTAGCCGTAATAGCTATGGGGGCCTTCTCCTCTACTGAGGAGGCGACTCCGGAGAGTCTTTGGTGTTGCGGGACTTCTTCTTCTTCTTCTTCTTCTTCTTCTTCGGAGGTGTCGTCTGCCGATCTGGCCAAATGTAATCCAGTAAGGCGACGATATCTTCGAAGTAGGTGTAGGGGCTTCCGGTAGAGATGCCTGATCGTTCAACGACGAACTGAATCGAGATCCAGTTCAGGCTGACCGATGGATCTTTGAGCAACTCTTCAGCCGCGGTGGTGATCCGATGAATCGTCGCCTTGGCGCGGGCTTGCTGCCCTTCTTTGAGAAGGAATCGCTTGTCAAATTTCTTGACGCGCTTTCCTCCATTCTCCCGTCGAACCTGTTCGAGAGAGGGTGTGAGCCTTTTCTCGTTCAGATTTTCAAGTGTTGTTTTGGTCATGAGCACTCCAAATAGGAGGAATAATACACCGGTTGATGTATCGGCAGTATTTTAGCATAAAATGACTAAAAAGTCAATCCACAGGCAAGCTTGCTATAATAAGTGTATGAACAATTCACGACTCGAAGGAACCCTCCTTCAAAATTTCACCCCACTTGGCAAAAAGAATAAAGTTACTGAACTTCTTATTACTGATACAGTTATTGGCGATGGTCAGGAAGTGCCGGTTGGCGCAACCATTACTGCTCACTACACCGGCGCGCTCTGTGCTGACGGAACCATCTTCCAAAGCAGCCACGACTTTGGTGATGCGCTGACATTCGGCCTTGATCAAGTTATCGAAGGCTGGACAAAAGGTGTCCCTGGTATGAAGATCGGCGGTACTCGTCGCCTCACGATTCCTTCAGCTATGGCCTATGGTTCTGCTCGGGCTGCGGCAAACATTCCACCAAACAGCGATCTCGTCTTTGATATCGAAGTTACCGCGGTTAAATAACTCGAAATTAACCCTCTAGTTATGAGGACGAAACTTGCGCACCCGTGTGCGAGGTTTTTTCGTATTCTTTCGGCGCAATAATACAACGGTACAAAATGTGATGCAAAGAATAATCCAAACAATCGGGTTGAGCATGGTGATTGCGTTGTAGTGAGCGATCGCGCCAAAGCCGACCGTATGACGAACACCGTTAATTGCCCAGAGTGACACAGAGTCTTCGTATGGTTTCTCGATCCCTTTTCGAAGTGTTGGAATGAATCCGATGACCTCAACAGCAAGAAGGAGGAAAATTGAAATGAGTGGCTGATCGATAAGCAGCCAGACGATAATACCAGCACAGGCTGTGATGAGGCAGATGATATCAAGCTTTCGAATCTTTGTCTTGTTCATTCGATACGACAACACAAACACAATAAAGGCCATGATTGCGATGGATGCGGTGGTGTATGCCCCCGGCCCTGATCCATTCTCTGTTTGCAGGAAGAAGATCGACAATGCGGTAATCGTCCAGACAAACCAACTGAATGGATGTGGCTTCACTTTTTGGCGAAGGATATCTCGAATGTATGGAACGTAGGCAATGAGTACGAGCGCAATGCCAATAAGCCCAAGGATTTCTTTAGAGATAAACATAAGAGCTATTATACGCTATTGAGAGGTGATATCGTTGGTTGATTCTCGTTGAATGAGCTGCACGAGCGCTGCTTGCTCAACGTTTGCACCAAACGCTGGGTTACCGGGTTGAAGTCGAGCACCATCGGCGAGTTGTCCTGCGTGAACTGGGTCGAACCCGAGGTTGTTGATAATTTCTGAAACCGTTTCGACATCTTCGGCACTATCACCGGCGACTGCAATTGCTTTTCGATGCAACTCGCCTTTTGCTTTTGCACCGTCAAAAAGATGGTGGTAGCCCATGTGGCTAAGTGCTTTGACGACCTGTGACTCAGAGAGGTACGCTTGGACAATTTCGCTTGATGAGGTGCTTGGGTCAGTAAGGTCAGGGCGCTCGCCATCAACTTCCCACCAATAATTCATGGCGTCTATAACGAGCTTGCCCGCAAGTTCGTCTTTTGGGATAGTAAGATATTTGCCTAAGGGAAGCGCGAGAATAACAACATCGGACTTTTCGGCAACTTCTGCCTTTGTTGTGGCAATGGCGCCGGGTGTTAAGATCTTTACTGAGAGAGCAATTTTTGCCGGGTCACCCGAACCCGCAATGTACACTGTATACCCTGCTTTGAGGGCAAGCTGTGCTAAAACAATCCCAACTTTTCCTGCACCAAGTATGCCAATCGTCTTCACTTGCATGAATTACTTCTTTGTATCTTCGGCAAGAATTTCACGAATACGCGGGATGACTTTTTCTGCGTAAAGTTCGATCATCTTTAAACGAGCCGATGCGGGCATCGGGCCACTTCCGTAGACAAGGTCAAAACGGCCCACGTCGAGCGCTTTGATTGCACGCGCCATCTTTTTTGCGACCGTTTCAGGTGAGCCAATGTAGAGTGAGCCATGTTCAATTTCGTGTTCGAAATGTTCTTTGGTAAATGGAGCCCAGCCGCGAGTGCGACCTATCGCATCAAAACTCTTTTTAAATTGTGGCCATGCGATACGCTGCGCTTCTTCGTCTGTTTCAGCGATAAAACCTGGTGAGTGCATGCCGACAGGATGAGCTTCCATCTCAAGATCTTCAGTTGCTTGGCGGTACAATTCAACATACGGAATGAAACGGTCAGGGGCACCGCCGATAATTGCGAGCATTACAGGAAAGCCGTACTTAGCCGCACGAATAATAGATTCTGGTGAGCCACCGACGCCAACTGACGTATCGATCCTCCCCTTTTCTGTTTTTGGAAATACGTCAGCTTTGTTAAGTGAGGCACGAGTCGTGCCGCTCCAGGTGACGGGCTTCTCGGTAAGGAGTTCAGAGAAAAGGTCGATTTTCTCTTCAAATAAGACTTCGTAATCCTGAAGGTTATAGCCAAAAAGTGGAAACGATTCAGTAAATGAGCCACGGCCAAGAATGACTTGGGCTCGCCCATTTGAAAGCGCATCAAGTGTCGCAAACCGCTGAAAGACGCGGACTGGGTCGTCGGAGCTCAAAACAGTCACACCTGTTGCGAGTTTAATCTTCGAAGTGACGGTTGCGATACCCGCAAGTACTGTTTCAGGACTCGAGATCGAATATTCAGAGCGATGGTGCTCACCAAGCGCAATTACGTCGATACCAAGTTTGTCGGCAAGCACTGCTTCTTTCACGACTTGGCGAAGTGACTCAGCGTGCGTCATAAGCTTTCCGTCATCATCAACAGGAAGGTCTCCAAAGGTATCAAGGCCAAAAAGAATATCGGCAGGTTTAGTGGTGAGAGATTGTTTTGTCATGAATATGGCCTTAGCTATTTACTATACTATATATAGTATACATCAAATAATGCAGGCATCAACACCTTTGCGCTGCAGGATGCGTAGCACCGATTCTGCAAGCTTTGTTTTGTCGAGACTACCATTCTCAAGCGCAGCGTTTCCTTTCGTCATAATTGAGGCAAAGAGTGCAGCGAGTGTTGCCGAGTCTTCTCGTTCTTGAACGATAAGCGCCACGTCAATATCAGCTTGCCACGCTTTAATCGCTGCATCGTCGAGCGCGCCGGGAATCGCCTCGGCAGTTAACGAATCGCTGTACACCACGGCATTCTCATAGCCATAACTTCTGAGTAGCGCAACAGCCTCCGGTGACCATACCGCCGGCTGTCCGTTTGTGAGCTCGGGCACGATGACATTGGCGACCATTGCATCGGTCTTATACTGCGCGAGTTTTTGATACGGAAGGACATCACGAGTTTTTAATACACTCAACGGGTCGGTCTTTGCGCTCACGAGATCTGTGTTGCCAGTTGCACTCCCAAGCCCGGGGAAGTGTTTCACCACAGGAGTTACGCCTGTTTTTTGCGAAGCGGTAATAAACTGTGTTGCGTAGGTCACGACAGTATCTGGGTTCGATGAGTACATTCGGTCGGGCAACGGATTAACCGGTGCGCTAATGACCCCAAGTACTGGCGCAAAGTTAGTCGTAATACCAAGACTTTTTAAGAACTGCGCGTCTTTGAGGTATTCGCTGTATGCCTGCGCTGCTGTGTAATCTGCGGCCATCTCGGCTGCGCCCGGGACAATTCCTTGGCTCTTGTATCGCTGCACAGTGCCGCCTTCTTGGTCCACAGCGATGATTGGAGCGATTGCGAATCCTTTACTAAAAGCAGCTAACGTTTCTGCTGGAATTTCATTCATAATAATCATGCCACCGACACCACTCTGCCAAAAGTCGGATTGTAATGAGGTAAGCTGGCCGCTATATCCGGCTGCCATGAGTTTTTGACCAAAGAGTGTATTCGCTGGTAGTTCCATAACGCAGCTCAACGCCGTCTTTACTGGCGCATTGGGCTTTGTATTTTCTGGTTGGTTCTGCAATGTTTCTTTTGGTGGGTCGAAGAAGTATTGCGCAGCAATAATACTGCCCGCTGCCGCAAGCAATACAATGACGATACTCACGACAATAATCGCAACTCGTCGCTTGTGGTGGGGTTGAAGCCCTTTTTGTTTTCTGAAGTCAACCATATCGCTCATATACATCCTTTGTACCGCTCGGTTTGTTACGTTAAGAATATATGAAACAACAACTCAAGTAAATGCTTGCTATACTAATTTGCATGACTACAATTATTGAAGCTGTCGCCAAGGCATTAATCATCAATGAAAAGAACGAAGCACTTATTTTAACAATCGGCGAATACAAAGAGCATCCTGAGAAATCATACACACCAGATCTTCCCGGAGGCCAGGTTGATTTTGGTGAGAGTGAACGAGATGCCGTGGTTCGCGAGATTAACGAAGAAGCCGGAATCGTTATTGCGCTCAATGATGCACGACAAGTATTCTCCGAAACGGTTTTCTATCCAGAAGAAAATAAATCCGTCTCAAAACATCTGTATGTCGTGAAGCTTGATCACACTCCTGAGGTGACAGTAAGCTGGGAGCATGCTACGTATGAATGGAAGCCGTTGGCAACGCTGCTTGAAACGACTGAATTCCGCTCATTTTACGAAAAAGCGATTCGATATACAATTGAACATCAGCTTGTCGGTTAGTACCCGCTAAAGTAATCCGACTTAATCTCTTCTGCTTTACCGCGAAGGAGGTTTTTTGTCGCACTCACCATAACTGGTGGGCCTGAAATGTAGACGTGTCGTTCGGCAAGATCTGGTGTGTATCTCTCAATTAATTCGCTCGTAGCAAATGGTGCGACGTTGAATCCTTTTTGTTTTTCTTCAGCAACAAAGTAACGAGCGTTCACGTTTGACGCATCGAGGACGTCTTTGTAAGCTGCTTCGGTTGGGTTTCGCATGAAGTAAAGTAGTGTCGCATTCTTTTGCGCTTCAGGTGAAAGTGAAAGAATATGGCTGATGAACGGTGTGACACCGATACCGCCCGCAATGAAGAGCAGTTTTGTATCAGGATCTTTAGGGAGGACAAAGTCGCCAGTGATGCCTGTCGATTGGACTGTGGTTCCTATTGGTAACACGCGAAGCGCCTTTTTGAAACTACTGCTCGGCTCGTAAAATTTAATACCAAGCGAAATTGTTTTCTCATTTGGTTTGTTGGTGATACTGAATGATCGACGAACCCCGCGAAGATCTTCTTTCTTGTGAGGCAGTGTCAGTTCGATGTACTGACCGGCTTCGAAAGGAATTGGTGTCGGCGAAGTGAAAGTGTATTCTTCGACAGTTGGCGTGAGGGATGTTCGCCCTGTGAGTGTTAGTTTAAGGCCTTTGCGCTGCTTAAACGCAAGAACAAACGCAACTGTATTGCCGATAAGTAGTGCGAGTTCTGGTGAGGTATGAAATGCACCGATTTGAAATGGCAGCGCAACGATAATTCCAACAAGCGCAGCAATAGTAAACTTCTGCCATCGACGAGGAGGAAGTGTTAGTGGCTCGCTCAACATAAATCCAGCAATGAAAATAACTGGCCATGATGCAAGTGCAACCGCAAGAACGCCACCAATTTCGTCACCACGAATAATGCCACTCAAGATAATGAGCATCCAGCTAATACCTGCGAATAACCCGCTAACAGCGAGCATTCTTGTTTTATAGAGTACTAAGAAAGCACCGAGCAATGCGACAATAAAGAGCCCGGGTGTGGCTACCCACCATGAGGCGAATTGTAGGCCGAGTAGCCCGCCAGCGAGTGCACCAAAAGCTGCCGGGTTAAAGATGTGACGGCCTCCGTAGGTAAGGATGTATTTTGAAGCCTGAGCAATGGTTGCAATCAGCGCGTACTGCAAAAGAACACCAGGTTCAAGGGTTGGCGTGAACAGTGCGGTGAGGATGAGCGCGGTAATGCCGGCAGAACGAATACTACTCGAAATGCCATACAATTTTCCGAGTCCAAAATTAACCCCAACACTTACCCCAAGAAATACCAAGAGGCTCGCGATGAGTGCGAGTGGGCCGAAAGAGACAGCCTGGAAGATAGAGAGCGCTAAAGCAGTAAGAATAATGGCAAAAAGCACAGACCCAACGAGCGTGTACATCGTCACGCGAGTCAGTAGTTTTTCGAGTAGTTTCATGAGTATAATTCCCCTATTGTCGTAATGTTATGCGCGACGCTTCCGTCTACGTTCATTATAGCGTAGTTGAACGACCCGAATGTTTTCATTAATTCTTCGGGTGAGGTGAAAAAAAGTGCGGTCGTGAGTGCGTCGGCGAGCATGGTCGAGTCGGCTATCGCCCAGGTTGCGATGATGTTACGCGTTGGCCCTCCTGTTCGGGCATCGACAATATGATGCAACCCTTCACCCCAGCTGCGACGGTTCGTTGCAGAAGCACACAAACTTCCTTTGCCCAGCGAAACATGTCCAATCACTCGACCCGCTTCTCGAGGATCTTCAAGGCCGATCGTTTCTGGCTCTTTGGTATGGATGGCCATGTCCCCACTTCCATCAATCACATAGTGCGGGTGTTCAGCACCGACCATTTCCGCAAGCTCATCGATGAGGTAGCCTTTTCCGATTGCACCAATATCAATAAGGAGAGGTTCTTTTGTTGTGATTAGTGAGCCGTTTCTTGTAAGACTTTCGGGATACTTCGGAGCTTTGTGAAGGTTCGTTTGTTTCAGTGAGTACGCTGCGTCGTATCCGAGAGCTTCGAGACTTTCACCAACGAGTGGATTTACCGCGCCCCGAGTAACCGCGGAGAGTTTGTCATATGTATCAAAAATTTTTGTTGTGCTCTCGGGAAAAGAATAGCTGCCTGGCGCGCTTCTCGTATTCGTGACGAGCGAGTCACTTCTAAAACGAGAGTATGTCTGATCGAACGAATCAATGAGCTTCTGAAGCCTTACAATAAGTGAAGATGAGAGTGGTCGCTCGGTTTCAATTGACCATTGTGTCCCAATCGCTTCGAACTGATATTTAGCCGCGAGCGTCATTTTTAATGATTTCGATTGCACGATTGAAGCCATTGCTTGTGAGTGACGACCCAGCCACTCGAGAAAGTTTCACGCTATCAACTTCTTTACCTTCAACTTGGGCTGCAAACCCAGAAAGGAACTGCTGTTGGTATTGTTTTGAGTTGCCACTAGTCGCGCTTCCCTTCGCGGATACAGCCGTCACGACGCCATCCGCAAGGGTGACGGTGACATCAATCGTCTCTGATCCGCCAGGCGTTGAATAGCTCCCAGTCGCGTTGTAAGAACCGTTTGCATACGTACTGTCTGTTGCTTCATTCGAAGACTCTGTGCTGGGTGTTTCGGTCGTTGTCTCAGATTGAGTGGTTTCGACAGTCGTCGTTTCCGGCTCGCGAGTCGCAAAATAGACCGCACCCGTTCCGGCGGCAAGAAGGGCAATAACGATAATACTAATTATTGCAGGACTTGGTTTTTTCATTCTGTGCATTCTCCTCGTGCTTTTATCTATCGTACCATTGTATGGTAGTGCGCTGAAAGGCTGATGAGAAGTTAAACGTATTTGCGTAGTACGACATCGGGGTAGCTGAGTACGACACTAAAGGCCGTTGTCTCGGGAATAAATGTTCGAGTACCATCATCAGAAATTAAGATCACGTTTGTTAAAGCCAGGCATACACCGTATCGGTTCATCTCTGATGTGTTTGGATTTGTAAAAAGCGACATACCGGGAATATCAGTGATAACAATCTGACTGACTCTCCCCTCGACCCTGACGTCATGCGCCAAGGTTTCAGCTATTGAGCCTTCCGTCTCACTTAGCTCATCCTCACTAATTGTCATCACTTTTCCTGCGATAATAACGTCGTCTTCAAACTCAATTGATGTATTCTTTTCAAAATCTTGAAGCATTTTAAGCACGAGATAATCAAGCGCAAATTCGTACTCATCGCCCTGTTCTTCGCCTGTAATTTTATAGGCAGTGTAATGTTTTGCAAAACTATTCATAATCTCATCGCGAACATGATCAATCGATTCAACTTTTGGGTATGTTATATCTTCAACTTCATCTTCGACTATTGCCGAAAACCTATCATCGGGAGAGGGTTCTTTTGGCGGCGTTTGGACGATATGACTGAGGATATATCGAAAACCCATTATGAGGTAAATCTGTTCCTGCGGGTCATCACTTGCATTATCGGCCCATTCATCGATCATCTCGTCAAAAATAGAGGAGATGGTTCCTGGTTGGGAATTTTCGAGCCTTCCAATCGTTGTGAGTGACATCTCGTTGATTCGTTCCGCGTATGTCTGGTTCGTAGCTCGTGACTTTTCCTCTTCGTAATCAGCTCTGCTTTTAAAATTTTTAGGATCAAGACCGAATTGCTTATTCAGTAGTTTATAGCTTTTGTCGGGCCAATCCCCACCTTTCAGGTAGTATACGGCAGTGTATCCGAGAACCTCGCCCTTATAGAATGCAAATGCTTGATTTGAAGTTGTTTGGTGAGTTGTGTCGGCATCGACGAATAAATGTGCAAGCCGTTGGAGCTGAAGCATATTTGGGTGATGCTCTTTGCTCGAACCATACATATCAATAAGTTCAGTAATGTATTCGTTAGTTCCGCCAACGGCATCACGCTCTTTTTCAAGCCGATCGATAAGCGGCGTCTTGATGGCTTTTTCAGACGATTGCTCGCCGTACTCAGGGGAATTCATTGTTATAGTTTCCTATAATCCCCCGAGAACGACAAGCATAAGTGTTTAGGCAGTGATTTCGTCGAGTGTCGTCGCGATTTGTGCACGAACGTTGGCTTCGTCAAGAAGTGTGCCGTCTGGGTTGAGGTCCTTCATGAATGCAAGCTGTGCGATATCTTGCTTTGTATCCGTCTTTACAACACTGAGGATTTCGCGAAGTGCATTTACTGCAAGTGATCCACCGCTCCAGCCGTAGGCAACTGCTGTAACTGGCTTCTCGTTCCATTCTGTAAAGAGTGTGTCGATAGCGTTCTTCTGAATAGCTGAGAGGTCGTGGTTGTATTCAGGAGTGACGAATACAACTGCATCAGCTTCTTTGACGAGTTTACTCCATGCAAGCACCGCTTCGTTTGTTGGTGTGTATTCAGGAGTTGAAGGAGTGAGCTCGTTGTCGAAGAATGGCAACGCCACTTCTTTTAAATCCGCAACGGTGGCAGTAACGTTTTCGCGTGATGCGATGTCTTCTTGGATGTAAGAAAGTACTTTGTCGGCAACGCGGCCTGTTCGTGCACTTCCGATAACAAGTAGTAGATTGGTCATAGGTAATAATCCCCTCGATAGTTTTATACTATATTGAGTATAGCATCTATTGCTATATTATGTATAGTAAAAGATCGCAATAAAAAAGCTCCGAGGGTTTCTCGGGGCTTTTCCGTTACGCCTTGCCTTTAAGCTTCAACGATTTCAATTTCTTTTTAAGCATTCGCTTTCGCGCAGCGCCATGCCAGTTCTTATGTTTAGCCATTGATTATCCAATCTTTATTACTGACCTACTATAACAGATATGGCAGAAGAAGCGAATAGCTAAGAGAAGAGACTTATATATCGCCTCGTCGGCGTCGTGCGATGGCGAAAACAACAGCGCCCGTTACGGCAACGCCTGCAGCAACTCCGGCAATAAGCGGAACGTTTACACTTTCTTTTTCTGTACAGCAATCTTCATCGTCTGATCTTACTGGCTTGCTTGTATCACCAGGGTTTATTAAGGGTGTAGGACTTTCGGTCTTTGGATCTTCTTGAGCGACCTCTTCGCTTGTTGTGGTCGGTGAAGTGCTTGAGTTGCGCAAAGGAGCAAGCGGCTTCTTCGGTGTATCAGGAGTCTTTGGTGTTTCGGGTGTTCCCGGGTTTACGACGGGAGGTGTTTCAGGGTCGATTGGGTCCGTTGGATTTGTTGGCTCGGTGTACACGCACGTATTCCAAAGAAGATCTCGTCCATCGGTTGCAAGTACGTACCAAGCTGCGCCGGCGATTGATTTGCTCACACCAATTTCGTATTGAGGATCGGCATCAGTTGCATAGCGGAATGATCCGTCAGCTTCTTGGCCAGCGGCGAGCGAGTTTAGTGTCGTTCGGTATGATTCATAGTCACCAAGTTTGTAGTAAGCAAGCACAACGCCGAACGAACCTTCGTACCAAACAGTCGGGACCGCACCAGGATAGCCCGGGCTGTCATAGAAAGGACTGTATCCTTCAATGCCTTGGTGCGTGTATTCAAAGAGCGAAACGCGATTGAGCGCAAGCTCTGCCTCGGTTTGCTTTCCCATCCCTGCAAGTTGAATGGCTCCCCAGCTATTCACGTCGAGCGGGTCGGCGGTATCGGGTGTTCCGGCTGCGTTGACACCTTGATTCATTCGTTTATCGGTTTGATTATAGAGTTTACTGTAAATCGCTCCGCCCAGAGCAGACGCCTTGTCTTTGTACTCAGTTGCCTGAGAAGGATAGATACGAGATGCCCGCTCAAATGTGTGCCAGATGTCGATATTATGCTCGGCAGACGCCCACTCAATAACAAATTCAGGATGGAATACTTGTGGGTTGCCAGAGTAGTTACCATAGCCACCAAGGTAGAGGCCTTGAGATGCGGGTGTTTCTGAACGTGTTCGATCAATAAAGTCGAGCGCCTCACTCGCCTGTGTCATGTATGCTGCACGATCGGAATCAGCTGGATATTTTTCTATGTAAGCAAGTAATGCATCAGTTGCAATTGCATGGGCGCCAGTTCGGTACATTGGATCTGTAAAGCTCGGATTGAGCTGTGGCGCGGCAAAAACAAATCCACCAACATGCTCACCAGTTTGTGTTTGTAATTTCAGTAGTCCATCAACAAGCAGCTTTGCGAGATCTTCGTCGTTTCGACTCATTGCAGCAAAAATCGCCAGTGCTTGGTCGTAGACGAAGTTTCGGTCTTCCATGCCGGTTCCATGGCCAGATTCCCCTGCTTCGTATAAGTATGAACGCACGAGTCCGGAAAGTTGTACTTGTTCTGCAAGAATATCGTCAGACGCTGCGTCAACAAGTCGGAACATCTTTGCGCCAGGGTTTGAATTCGGGAATGAGAATGTTCCATCGGCACGAGCTGGGACGGTTGCCCAATCATAAATGTTATCGGTAATGAGGAGCTGCTGGACTTCAAGGCCATCGTAGAATGATGGTGCTGGCCATGGATTGCCAGTTGGCGCATAACCCGCGTCTCTATCAAGGATATCAAGTTCCCATGCACCTTCAAGCGAAGGATCGACAGTCGTGAGGTCGATCGTAAAATTCCCCGTTTCGCTATCGACAAGTGTTTGGCGAGGAACTTGTGTTGCTCCACTGCTTGTTCGCTTATATGCCTGAATAATCCAGCGACCACTCTCAGGCGCTGCTTTAATAGTCCCTGAAATAACGCCACGATATTCGTCTGTTACCGGAATCGGACTGGTGACGGTGAGTGATGCATTATTAACGATTGGATACGTTTCATCCCGAAGATCGAATGTTCCGGCGATAGGCCCTGTGTGGCTTGCCGAGTAATTTTGGCTCGGTGTAATAGTACTTGTTGTTGTCAGGACTGTTCGTGTATGAGTCATTGATTCAATCCATGCCATAGCACGAGCGCTCGCTGCTTCGTCGGCAGAAGTTAATTGCGCAGGTCCACTCGTTTGTGCGAGCGTGAAGCCGGCTGGACTACAACTTGCATCAAGTGCGTGAACTGGTGCGCGAGATACCGAAAGAGCCACGGCAACAATTGCTATTGTTGCTATTCCAAAGAAAAGACCGCCGTAGGAGACGTGAGTCTGTAATCGCATACTCTTATGATACTGCTTACGATTAAATTTAACTAGTAACTACTGGAGAGATGAGGTTAAGCGAGCGAGGTTATCAAGGAGTCGCTTGCCAGCTGAGCGTTTTCTCCACGTACTTGGTTTGAGTTGTTTAGTCCGCTTCAGATACTCGTTGGTAATAGCGCGGAGTCGCTTGGTGACGACAGTGCTATAAAAGATAACGGTGAGTTCGTGGTTGAGTTCAAATGAGCGGATATCAACATTGCTTGTGCCAACCAGGGCGACGTCGTCGATTAAAATATACTTTGAATGAAGAAGCGTCGGTGCTTTGTAGTGGAATATCTCGACGCCAGCATCGAGCATTTGTTCGTAGTATGAGCTTTGCGCATGAGCAACCATTGCTTGATCAACTGCCTCAGAATTGACGAGGGTGACTTTGACACCACGCTGCGCGGCGGAGGTCATTGCAAGAATTAGTGGCTCTGGGGGAACAAAATATGGATTAACGATAGTGATTGACTGTTTTGCCGAATGGAAGAGCTGAACGAACACCTTGAGATTGTTCTCGAACGCATAGCCGGGACCACTTGGTAATGCTTGTGCTTTGATACTCCCCTTGTCTTTTATCGGTGCCGTTGCAACATCGACGACGTCATCCCGTAGGAGTGTGTTGGTTTCGGCAAACCAGTCAGCCATAAAAACACTCTTGAGTTGAAGGACAACAAGTCCGTGGATTTTTGCCATGAGTTCGTCGTACACGATTGCATCCTTGCGATGATACGAACGCTCGATCATATTGAGTGAACCGGTGTAGGCCGTGTGATTATCGATAACGACCAATTTGCGGTGGTTGCGAAGATCAGGCCGAACGTAGCCACGACCCGGAAATCGCAGTGGCAGCATTGGGTAGAATTCGATACCGTCGTCACGAAGGCGTCGTTTCATCTTGCGGTAGCCTGGGTATTTGTGGGAACCGATGTGGTCAAACAGAACACGAACGACAACTCCTCGCTCAACCGCTTCACGCATGGCATCAAACAGTGGTTCGGTCGTGTCGTCGAGTGCGAGCGCAAAGAATTCAATATACACATAATGTTTTGAGCGATGAACATCGTTGATGATGTGGTCAATAATCCCCAGATAATCGGTTAAGAACTGAACTGAAGTATCACCAAATACAGGAAGGCCGGTCAGTTCTTTTGTGAGTGTTGCAGCACGTTGATACTGCGGCTCGACTTCGCTATCGAGAATTTTCTTTTGGTCAGGGTGTGTAAACTTTGCTTCGCGAAGTGCTAATGCTGCGTATTGGGTCACGACCTCTTGCGACTTACGACGGATAAGTGGCAGTTTTGGATTGCCAATTAATAAGTAGAAGAAAATTCCGATGAGCGGTAAAAGAAATATAAAGAAAAGCCAACTAATACCAGAACTTGGGCTTCTGTCACGTGGAACGAAAAAGAGCGCGGCAATACGAAGGATCCATTCAAAAATGAACCAAAAACTTACCCATAGCGAAAGATCAAAGCTATCCATGACTTCTATCATACCGTCTCAAGGGGTGTTTGGCGAATTAGTACTGCTTTTGGGCGTTGAAGAGTGCAACCCATTTTTCGAGTGTGAGGCGTGATGGCGATGTCTCTCTTGAAATACCAACTGTTTCAAGCGGTAGCTTTAGGTAATGCTTCGGGCTCGAGAAGCACTCAATGGTAAAAGTTGTGTATGCTTTCATTCGCTTTTCGGGGATGAGTGGCTCTTCGCGGCGCTTCATTTCAAGAAAGACGGTATCAACATTCGGGTGTGGCCAGAAATCGGTTTTTTGGAGTGAGCGCAAGATGCGAATATTGTAACGAATTCCAGCAAGCATACCGAGTTGACTTGTAAAATGAGTCGCTTCATATGAAGTGAGCTTTTTACCGAACTGCTTTTGGACAATGAAATAGGCAAGTCGAGGAGGTGTCGGGGTGTCGATGAGTCGCTGAATAATCGGCGAGCTGAGGTGGAACGGAATATTTGCAAAGATTGCATATTGCGAGGTTGGGAGTGGCATTTCAAGGAAGTCACCATGGACCACTTCGACATTCGGGTAAAGATACATATTTTCACGAAGTTTTTCAGCTGCGCGACCCTCAAACTCTACTGCAATAACTTTTTTGACGACACGCGAGAGTACCGATGAGATAACGCCACTCCCCGCTCCAATATCAATCACTGTGTCACGTGGACGCAGCGCGCTCCGCTGAACGAGCTCTTTAACAAGCCCGGGATTGCGGAGGAAATATTGTGAGTGGTGGGAAAGTCGTTTCATCGTGTCCTTCTATCATACCGTAAAAAATGAAAATGGGGCCCCCTTGCGAGGGCCCCATTCGACTTCACTTAGCTCTGACGCTGTCCACGTCGCGCGTTAAACGCAACAGCGGCAATACCACCGAGAAGCAACAGCAAGGCTGCTGCCAGACTCTGCGTGGCAATGTCGGATCCAGTTGACGCCAGTACGTCCTTCTTTGGAGGTGTCGTGCTTGGAGGCGTTACCTTCGGAGGCGTTGTGCTTGCGCACGCCACATCTGTGAACTTGAGGGTCCACGTAGTAACCGTGTTCTCGTCAAAGGTATACCCAGTCTTGGCGGATGCCGTAACCGTCACTGAACCGACGCCGTTGACACGAGTGTCGTCGACCTTGTAGGACACCTGATCGGTGTCCTTCGGAACAGTGAGCGTGTCGTTGGCAACACCACACATGTCGACAGCTGTTGCTGCCGGTACGATGGTGATCTCGACGGTGCAAGGCTCGTTTGTGTACGTAAACGTCCACGAACTGACGATGCCTTCCTTCAGAACATACCCAGCCTTGGCGGATGCCGTGACCGTGACAGAACCCACGCCATCAACACGAGTGTCGACAACTGCGTAGGACACCTGATCGGTGTCCTTGGGGACGGTAAGTGTGTCGTTGGTAACACCGCACATGTCGACAGCTGTTGCTGCCGGTACGACGGTGATCTCGACGACACATGGCTCGTCGGCGAACACGAATGTCCACGAACTAACCACACCTTCCTTCAGAACATACCCAGCCTTGGCGGATGCCGTGACTGTGACCGAACCCACACCGTTGATGCGAGCATCATTGACGGTGTACGACACCTGATCGGTGTCCTCGGGGACAGTGAGCGTGTCATCGGCAGTGCCACATGCATCGGTGGCCGAAGCCGCCGCGACAGTGTCGACCGTAATGGTCCTGTTGCACTTGAATTCCGGCCACGTGTCGGTTTCATTCGTCTGCACGAACGAAACGGTCCACGAAGGCTGGGTCAGCTTTGCCCCGTAAGGGAGCGTGATGATCCCAGCCTTGATTTGGTCGAGCGTCAGTGGAATCGGTGTCTGATCGACTCCGAGAATCTTCCATCGCAGCCCGAGGTTGTTCTGGCCGTTGTAGCTTGCACCGCCCGGAACGTTCTGGTCGACGTACATGTTCACCTGACTACCCGGAGGGGTAATCGTAGCGTTGATGTGGTCGCCGTTGGTCAACGGACGGTTGTAGTTACCCGAGATGACGTCACAAGTGACGGTCTGGGTCGGTGGAGCGACAACGGGTGCGCAGCCAGTCGTGGTCTTCGAGAAGTCCATGTTGTACTGCGATCCGTCATTGGACCGAACCGTGACGATCAACGTGTGGTTGACCGTGCCGTCAAGCGTCTCGTTGAGGGTGTACCCGGAACCCGGGATCTTCCCCTCGAACTTCACGACGTTGTCGAGCGTCACCTTGGCGGTGGCGTCCCTGTCGTAGTTCTTCAGCGAAACAGTTGCAGCCGTACAGGTGACGTCTGCAGCCTTGTCGTGGGCGGATGCGGATGTGCTTGGTGTCACACCGGTCGCCTCAAGGGCAATCGGCGCAACTCCCATCAGCGGTATTAGTAGGGCGGCGACAACGGCGAGCCGTGCCATCGACCTTTTTCTTGTGGGTGCGAGGTTCAAAAGAGAACCCCCCTTCCTAATCGCGGGTGCGTATAAACGTCAACGGAGTGCTGAGCGTTTCTGTTGTACTAGCGAAGTGAGCCGAATTGTTGATGTGCTCATGAGACACGTCAAAAAGACATGTTGGCTCACGCGCTGTGCACTATTGTACCATAAAATGGTTAAAAAGTAAATACTCTTAAGCATTATGACGAAGTGGCTATTAAGGCCTTGACGCTCATGCTATAGACGGGTGTATACTTAATACAGTCATATAAGTACTTCTCTACTCTGCGAGGATTCATCCAAGAGAAAGATTTTCACTTATAGGCTTATACAGAAGCCACCAACCGATGATACGCACACCGTGGAGTTAATCCACAAGGCGCCCCTGTTAATCGATACAATTCTTTGTGATATTGAGTAAAAAGGTTCGAGATAAACGGTTCTCTGCCCTCTCTCAATCACTCCTCCAAAATCCGTTGCTGATCAAACTCAAAATTGTTCGGCTTTTTTACATTTACGTATTACTTTGGAGAATTATTATGAATCGTGTCGTTATTAATGAACAAGTTGCAGTGACACAAATGGGCTTTAAAAAGAACTTAACTGCGTACCCTCGTCGTATGGAATTCCGTGGATCAATCTATGATTTCATCGATGCAGGGCTTCGTTGCCTCGTTCGTACGGGTGAGCACATGTCTGAGATCCTCACTATGAGCGATGGCGCTGCGTACTACCGCCTCAAGAGCGATAACCACGGGGGAAACTGGACACTTGTCAGTATCATGTCTGCGTAAGCGACACCCTATAAAGAAAGGCCCTAAGGTTATCTCAGGGCCTCTTTTTATTCGATAGGGTTTTTGATAAACTTTCGACCAAAGAACTTATGGATTTCAACGACAAGGATGATGAACACGAAGCTAACCGCACCGGTGATAAACAGATCACTAAACATAACTGGGTGGATATGAAGCATGCCCTGAAGTGGCCCAAGGATCGCAACGACCTGAAGGATGATTGAGATAGCGAGCCCAATGTAAAATGCCTTGCTCATTACCTTTGAGCGAGTAAAGATCGACTCGTAGGTGCTCCGTGCGTTAAAGGCGTTTGCCCACTGCATAACAACGAGTGCGGTGAAGACAATCGTCTGGGCGTACGGAGTGCTATCAGAAGCGCTGTAGAACGCGTAGAGACAAAGCGATAGGATTCCCATGGCGACTGCCACAAGAGCGATTCGGCTAATCATGTAACGGCTCAGGATTGGTGCTTTCGGTGGGATCGGCTTCTGCTTCATCACATCCTTTTCACCCGGTTCGAGCCCAAGTGGAATGACCATGGTTGTGTCGGTTACGAGGTTGATCCAAAGGATCTGTACCGGCGCGAGTGGCATTGGAAGCCCAACGATCAACGCACCCACCGCCGTAATTACCTCACCGGCATTGGTTGAAAGGAGGTAAAACAGCATACGACGGATATTAGAGAAGATGATTCGCCCTTCGCGCATTGCTTTGACAATACTCGAGAAGTTGTCATTGAGGAGAACGATACTTCCAGCATCTTTAGCGATTTGCGAGCCACTTCCCATCGCAACACCAACAGCGGCGTTTGCCAGTGCAGGAACGTCGTTGACGCCATCCCCTGTCATTGCGGTTACTTCGGTAAGATTCAATACCTGCAAGATGCGGAATTTATTCTCTGGTGTAACACGTGAGAAGACCCGAGTATCAGCAATGCGAGCAGTCAGTTCTTTATCGGTCATGTCGCTCATGAGTCGGCTGTCGAATACTTGGTCTCGGTTTTCAGCCAAGCCAAGCTTTTTACCAATGCTATAAGCGGTTTCGAAGTGGTCACCAGTGATCATACGAACAGTCACGCCGGCATTCTGCGCTGCCGCAATTGCACTGCGAGCTTGAGGACGGAGTGTGTCGGCAACAGCAAGGAGCCCAACGAAATGAAACTTCAGCTTTGTGTGAAGTTCAGCGAATGAGCCAACTGGACCATCGATTGGTGCTGAGGCAAGCGCAATAACTCGATAACCCTGCGAGGTGAGGTTCTGTAACGCCGCTTCGACCTCTTTCTTTTGTACTGCAGTTAAGTGGCTACGAGCAATCACCGATTCAGGCGCGCCTTTAATCACGAGATCATGCTGACCCTTGTGATGCCAAACATTCCCGCTCATCGCCACCGCTTGGTCAAAGGGTAGCTTCGCAATCGGAGAACCCTTGAGCTCAACAGACGCCTCGGCAGCGGTAAATTCAATCATGGCGACATCAAGTGGGTCGCGGGTTTTTTCACTGTGGTGATTAATTGTTCGATGGGCAATAGTTGGAAGGTGGTGAGGCGTGCCTTCGAGTTGCCATGTTTCTTGTACGGAGAGTTTGTTCTCAGTCAGTGTCCCTGTTTTATCGGTCGCAATAGTCGTAATAACGCCAATTGTTTCGATAGCCCGCATGTTTCGAACTAGCGCCTTCTTCTTTGCCATACGACGCATGCCGAGTGCGAGGATAACAGAGATAGCTACAGGCAGACTTTCGGGGACGGCAGAGACAGAGAGTGCAATAACGAAACGGAATGCTTCGGTGAGTTCGATACCTCGGCTAAGCGCAAGAAGAAACGCCACAATCGCAATTGCTGCAACCGCCGCGATGATGTAACTAATAAGTTTGTCAATTTTCTCCTGAACCGGGCTACTGACGCCACCAGGCGCTTTATTGGTCAATGTTGCAATACGACCAAACTCAGTACTGTTGCCCGTTGCAACCACAATCCCCTTCGCGGTTCCTCCAACAATAAATGAGCCAGAGAAGAGTATGTTGGTTTGCTCGTACACTTCTTTTTTACCAGCCAGTACTTCTGCATATTTACTAACCGGAACTGACTCGCCTGTCAGAACTGCTTCATCGGCGCGAAGCGCGTCGGCCTGGGTAATGCGAATATCTGCTGGCACTTTATCGCCTTCGTTCAGAAGGATAATATCGCCCGGTACAAGCTGAGTTGCGTCGATGCTATGCGATTCACCGCCTCGGATCACTTCAACCTGTTGCGCGGTATGTTTCTGTAATGACGCAAGAATCCGTTCGGTCGAGAACCGCTGTACGTAATAAATGAGTGCGCTTGTCGCCATAATAACAAGAATAATCACCGCGTCAAAAATTGCGTGGTGCAAGAAGCTAATGACTACGGCAATAAAAAGAACCAGCATAAAGACGTTAGCAAACGGTTCGACGAGTTTACGCCAGAAGGGCTCGCCTTTCAACAGGATGGCGTTAAGCCCATGAGATTCTTGTTTTTGTTTGACAGCTTGTCGAGACAATCCGTTATCGTTCGTGTGAAGCGTTTGTTGCAGTTGTTCTTTTGTTTGTTGGTAAAAAAGCATTAGCTCTATTGTATCAAAAAAACGCCCTCGATGTGAGGGCGTTTCAGTTAGGGTTGGGGGTTTAGGCTGCTTGTTCTATGAAACGCGAACGAGCCTGAATGATTGGTGTCGTTGATTTGCGCTCCATTCGACGGCATCTTCAACGGTTTTGCCGAGAAGCGTGCTGCCGAGTGGGCTGACGACTGAGATTCGCCCGTCGCTTGGGTTTGCCTCAATGCTATTAACCAGTGTATAGCGGAAGAGTCTTCCCTGCTGGTCGATCAAGTCAACTACCGAGCCAAGTGCCACCTTCGCTCGAGCTCGCTTCGATGGAATGAGCTGTGCGTGAGTCAATGTCTGTTGTTTTTCAACAAGTTCCGCCTGGACTGTTTCGAGTCGGGCGAGCCGCTCATTACGTTCAAATCGATCGTCATGGCCGGACGTTTTATCGCTTTCGCGAAGCTCTTTCATAATGCCATGTTGTTCGACCTCGAGCTGTGAAATTGCTCGGCGAAGTTCTTTCATTCCTTTTTTGCTTAATAGGATTGTTTTTCGTTCTGATTCTGTGGTGATGGTGGTGTTCATAATAGTTCACTCCCTCTCTTTTAATGGTGCTCTGCACCTCTGTTTATGTAGCTGTTGTTTGCTACTGCTGCTAGTATGGCAGTTAAAGCTTAAGGCTTTCTGAAATTGGTTTACTAAGTTGTTGTAATCTTTCCGTCATTTTTTGCCTGGCTTTTTCTGTAAATTGGCAGGTACCACGTGAACACTGTTTGGAGTGGACTGCTTGATGCAGTGATCTCGCCGTTATGGATGTCGGTAATCTTTTTTGCAATCGAAAGGCCAAGCCCATACCCACGTTTTGCGCCATTGGTACGAGACGTGTCGGTGCGGTAAAAACGGTCAAAAATGCGGTGAATACTTTCAGCACTGATCGGCGTCCCGGTATTGGTCACTTCAAACCCTACGAGCCCTCGTTTCTGGAATATTCGAATAGAAATCGGAGACTTCTCGGGGCTATATTTTAGTGCGTTATCGACAAGAATGCCGATCAATTCAGTAATCGCTGCCTTATTTGCATACACCATGGCGCTTTTTCGAGTGGTGATGTCGAACCGTTTCTTTTGGCGAGCATAGGGCTTCATCGCGTCATCAAGCAACGCCACGACATCAATCGGCTCACGTTGCAATTTATCGTAATCAAGTCGGGCAAGAGAGAGGAGCATTTCAGTCAACTTTGTCAGCTTATCGACCTCTTCAAGGCTGCTGCTAATGACCTCTTTCGACTCTTCAACAGTAATGGAGTTGTCTCGCAGGGCAACTTCAAGTTCCATCTTCATGGCCGCAAGCGGGGTGCGGAGCTCATGACTGGCATCGCTCGTAAATCGGCTTTGGGCTTCGTGAGCTTGCTCAATTGGCTTTAGTGTCCGCCGTGCTAAGAAGTAACTCCCTAAACCACCAGCAATAAGAATGAACACGTTAATGTAAACCAACGACATCGCCATTTGCTGTGCAGCTTGAGATGACTGAATCATCAAAGGACTCGCTGGATTGTCGATACTTCCGGCAATGTACTTCGGCAGCTGTAACGAAAACGTTCCCTCCATGAGTACCTGCTGTAAGTTCTCGAGTCGCATACTGACTTCGTGGTAATTAAGCTGGTAGATAACTAAACTGAATACGATGGTAATGCTCATAAGAATCGCAAGATACCATGCGGTTAATTGGAGTGTGGCCGATCGAAAAATGTTCACGTGTGTACTATCCCTCAAGTTTGTAGCCGAATCCACGAACGGTGTGGATTAACGGTGTTTTGAACGGTGCATCAATTTTATTCCGAAGGTACTTTACATATACTTCAACCGTATTTGGCAGCACATCTGCATCGTAATCCCAGACGTGGCTAATAATTACTTCTTTACTGATAGGTCGCCCCTGGTTACGGAGAAGATATTCAAGCAATGCGAATTCTTTACTGGTTAGTTGAATAGGAGTGCCGGCGCGAGACACGCTGTACGTAACGGTATCAAGACTGAGGTCACCTGCGGTCAAAATATCAGACTGCTGTTCGGTTGGGCGCCGAAGTAACGCACGAACGCGAGCAAGGAGCTCTTCAAGTGCAAATGGCTTCACAAGATAATCGTCAGCACCAGCATCAAGTCCGGCGGTACGCTCGGCAATGCTATCAAGTGCGCTCAAGAATAATACCGGTGTGTGAATTTTTGCTTCACGCATTGCTTTAACGATGGCGATACCGTCGTAATCACCAGGAATCATACGGTCGATGACGGCGACGTCGTACGGTTCGGTAGTAGCCATAGCATACCCTTCATCTCCATCGTAGGCGATGTCGACAGCATACGTCTCTTGCTCAAGGGCCTTTGCTAAGGCGCGGGCAATTTTGTGTTCGTCTTCAATAACCAATATTCTCATATAATAAGTATAGCGCTCATTAGCTGAAAATACACTGAGGGAACGGTTTAGGCGGCAGCGAAGCGGTGGCTCCAGGCTTCCATGTCACGAAGAACGGGAAGGAGCTCACGACCTTTGTCGGTGAGGCGATATTCGCACCGAGCTTTTTCTGGGCTGGTTACTTTGAGGATGATGCCCTCTTTTTCAAGGGTATCAAGACGAGCTGAGAGTGTGCGTGGGTTGATGCCTTCGACCATGTCTTGGACCTGGCAAAAACGGAGGGATTCATTATTAATGAAGAATCGAAGCAATTGCGGTGTCCATTTGTCACCGAGAATTCTTGTCGCTTCTTTGACGCAACCGATTTGTTCTACTTGCTGCATAGTACATTTACTATACATTATCTAGCGTTATTCGTCAAAGTTACTTGATGAGTCCGTCGTCGTTGCGAGTACGAACGTGATCCATGCTGTAATCCCAAGAAGCATCAGTCTTTTTGTGAGGGTTAAAGATATAAAGCGGATCGAATAATTCCTTCGTTTGTTTGAAGATCTGATAGACATCATCACCAAAAACTGCAGGAAGCCATGGCCCACGAACCATACCGTCGTTATGCTCACCTGCCATGGTCCCGTTATAAGAAAGAACGATTGGGATTAATTCGCGCATGATTGGTTCAAGCTTTGCTTGGTCTTTTGTACCGCTAATATCCATCAATGGAATAATGTGGAAGTTACCATCGCCAAAGTGACCCTGAATGGTCGCAGGGAGTTTATATTTACGAATCACTTTTCGGAGTTTTGGAATAAACTCAGGAAGGAAATGTGGCGGCACTGCCATATCATCAATAAATGGCGAGGCGTAGCGACCTTTCACCTGGTTGCGAAGTAACGCCAGCGCAGCACGACGAATTTGCCAAAATGGTGCACTCGCCTGTTCGTCACTCTCAATATCGGTTCGCACCTTATAGCGCCCCAGGTCATCATGAAGCTTCGAAATCTTTGCGTAGACTTCATCTTTTGTCTCGCCTTCAAATTCGACCATCAAAAGCATGTTAGGCAGGTGGCCCTTAAACTTGGCAACAGATTTTAACAGATGACCTTGTTGTCGCATCCATTCTTTCGTGCCGAGTTGCTTGCGGAAGGTGGCAAAGTGACGGATACCGAGCTGAAATGTAATATCGTCAAAGCCTTCAAATGTGGCTGGGCTATGCGTCATGACTGTTTTAATAACATCGCCGAGTTGTGATAATGACGAGAGATAGATAAGTAATAAACCTGTGTGTGGGGCTTTTGGAACTGCTTCCATGGTCATCTCAGTAATGACGCCAAGTGTCCCCTGGCTTCCAGTAAAGAGTTGCGTCATGTCAAAAATGCCCGTGTCACGATCCCAGACATCCCAGAGGTTATAGCCCATTGAGTTTTTATTTACTTTTGGACGAGCATTTTTAATGACATCGTAATGTGCTTCGATAAGTCCGTAAAGACTCTTATATAAAGAACCTTCATACGTCTTTTCGGTCATTTTCTTTTGAAGCTGTGATTTCTTGAGTGGCGCAAGCGTGTACTGATTACCATCTGCAAGCACGACGTCAAGACTTCGTACCCAGTGCTGGGTGTTGCCGTAGCGAAGCGATTGTTCGCCACCAGAGTTGTTGCCAACCATGCCGCCGATCGTACAGAGGCGTCGGCTCGCCGGGACGCTGCCGAGCTGCAAACTTTTTGCGGTTAAAATTGGGTCAATATCACGAATGTAGACACCTGGCTGTGTGGTGAGGATATTGCCTTTGAGGCTTTTAATCTGCGAGAAGTGCCGAGGCATGTCAAGAACGATTGAACTACCGATTGCCGCACCAGACATATCAGTCCCGGCACTCCGAGGAGTAATCGCGAGAGAAGGATAACTTTGTTTATGCTTCGAGACAAAGCGAACGAGTGAACTAACATCTTTTGAATCAGCCGGACTGACGACGACATCAGGAAGGAGTTCGTAAATACTCGCATCATGCTGAACAGCGCGACGAGATACTAAATCAACGCTCACATCACCTTTCAGTGCCCTCCGCAAATGTGGTAGTAATTCCTCCATGCTCTATGTAGTATAATACGAACTATGAAGAATCGTATAGATATAGACACAAGAACTTTTATTCGCTTTTGGCTCGTAATCATTGGGCTGGCACTTGCTGTCCTCTTAATATATAAGGCAAGTACTGCGCTGATTATCCTCGGGGTTTCTCTTTTCCTCGCGTTAGCACTTAACTCACCAGTGTCGTTTATCGCGAAAAAGCTTCCCGGTCGCAGTCGCGTTGCCGGTACAGCACTCTCATATATTGCGGTCCTCTTAGTCCTTGGTTCGATTATCACCCTTGTTATTCCGCCTATCGTGCAGCAAACTGCTCGATTTATTGAGAACGCGCCTACATTTGTGAGTAATGCAACAGAACAATGGCACGGCCTCGGTGACTTCGTGAATACGTATAATCTCCAGCCCCAGGTTGACGGTGCTGTTGAATCAATAAAGAATAGTGCCGCTGGTTGGGCATCAAATGTTGGCCAGAGTGTGCTTGACGGTGTTGGCTCAATCTTTAGTTTCTCGGCCGCACTTATCCTCGTGTTAGTACTCACCTTTTTAATGCTTATTGAAGGACCTGAATGGATGAAACGATTGTGGCGTATTTACCCAGACCAAGAAAAGATGAAGAAACACCGTCGTATTCTTGGCCGAATGTACAGCGTCGTCAACGGCTATGTGACTGGTCAGCTTACCGTTTCAACGATTGGTGCGGTGTCTGCCGGGCTGTTCGTATTCATCCTCAGCTTCTTCTTCCCTAACCTTCCGGCTGGCCTTGCGATGCCAGCAGCAGCTATCACCTTCGTGCTTTCATTGATTCCAATGTTTGGTGCAACAATCGGTGGGTTGATTATTACACTGCTTCTTGCGCTTAATAATATCCCTGCAGCGATTATTTACGCAGTATTCTTCATTGTTTACCAACAGGTTGAAAACAACTTCATCTCACCACATATTCAAGCAAAGCGAATCGACCTCACCGCGCTTGCTGTGCTTGCTGCAGTAACTATCGGACTTTACATGTTCGGCGTTGTTGGTGGTATTATCGCCATCCCTATCGCTGGGTGTATCCGTGTTTTGGTTGACGAGTTCCTTGAGAACCGCCGTACGCAACTCAATGGCAAGAAAAAGCCACTTGTCGAAAAAGCCTAACTAGGCTGCGTATTCCCAGATTGAGCCGTTCGGAGTATCCCGGACGGCTATTTCGTTTGCTTCAATATCAGCACGAAGCGTGTCTGAAAGCGCATAGTTTTTGTTGTCGCGGGCATGTCGACGTTGAATAATGAGCTTTTTTACTTCATCAGAAATATCAGGAGTGGTTGCGAGGAGCTCAAGCCCGAGGAGTGAGTCAATCGTTTCAAGGAATGAGACGAGCGCATGACGATTAATACGTTCTGTACCAAGTTTTTCGATTTCGCTAAATGTCTCATCAATAAGTGAGAGTGCTGCTGGTGTATCAAGGTCGTGTGAAAGCGTCTCAACGAGTGCCTGTGACGCTGCGTAGCCAACTGAGTTATCTGTTGCTGAATCGGTATCGACAAGCGTGTCGTGGATCTGGTGGCGCAAGGCAGCAACATTTCGCCAATGGAGCCGACGGTTGTGCGCAGACTCGAGTCCTTCAAAGGTAAAGTTACCTTCATTGCGGTAGTGACCTTGAAGAATCACGAGCTTAAGATCAAGTGGCGAGAAGCCTTTTTCTGCAAGATCAGAAAGTGTATAGCCATTGCCAAGTGATTTACTAATCTTTGTTCCGTTTACTTTGAGATGATTGTTATGAAGCCAGAAACGGCTAAATTGCTTACCAGTTGCAGCTTCGGACTGTGCAATCTCGTTAGTGTGATGAACCGGGATGTGATCAATACCGCCCGTGTGGATATCGAGGGTTTCACCAAGAAGGGACATTGCCATGGCGGAACATTCGAGGTGCCAGCCGGGGAAACCTTTTCTGATCTGCTTGCTAACAGAATCTTCGATAACGGCTTCGCTCCGGGTTTCTGACGGGGCTTCGACGCCCGTAGAATCTCGGGCTGCAGATGTTATAGAAGATCCGTTATTAGGCAGATCAGAAGATATTTCGCTTGATTCGATTTCGAGTAAATCGAGAGGCGTTCCCCATTCCATATCTCGAGTTTCGCCTGCTGGGGTGAATTTCCAGAGTGCGAAGTCGCTTGAGTGGTGTTTTTCAGGGTTAAATTCAACGCGGGCGCCGGCTTTTTGGGCATCAAGTTGCAGATGCGCAAATTCATCGTATTTCGGAAACTTTTGAGTATCGAAATAAATTCCATCATCAATTTGGTAAGTAAAGTCTTTTGCTTTGAGGGTGCGAACGAGTTCAAGTTGCTGTTCAATATATTCAGTCGCCTTTGGAAGATGAGTCGGTGGAAGTAAGTTGAGCGCTTTCATTCCGGCAACAAAATCGTCGGTATAAAACTTCGCAACATCCCATGCGGTTTTGCCTTCGCGGCGAGCACCTTTTTCGAGCTTGTCTTCACCGTCATCGGCGTCACTCACAAGATGGCCGACGTCGGTAATATTCATCACTCGCGTGACGTCATACTCGTTAGCACTAAGTGTGCGAACAAGCGTGTCCCAATAAATATAGGCAGCCCAGTTGCCGACAGTTAAGTAATTGTAAACAGTTGGTCCACAGGTGTAGAGGCGAATTTTTCCGGGTTCGATTGATTCGAACGGTTCAACAGTTTCTGAAAGATGGTTATAGAGCTGTACTGACATGTGATTCAAGCGCCTTCTGTGTTGCGGTGACTAATTCTGCTAATACTGTATCGTATGATTCGTGCAATTTAAAGCCTGCCGCGTACTCGTGCCCGCCACCACCAAAGTATCCGGCCACGTGGTGAGCGACTGGTGAGTTCGTACGGATCTTACCGGTCACTTTCCCGTCTGGGTATGTTTTGATGGCGACAGCGACCTGTACGGTGTCGACAAGACGCATTTCATCGAGTACGAGGACGCTTGGGTTGTAGCGATCGCTATAGGCTTCAATGTCTGCCCAAGGAATATGAACAACCGCAAGTGTGCCCTCAAGATAATATTCAATTCGATCAATCAGCTTGCCTTTGTATTCAAGAATATCAGCCGGCTTTTTCATGTACTCACGACGACGAGATTCGATAGTTGCTGGCACGGCGCCCAATCCAACGAGTGATGCGGCAACTTGGTAGCTTGCGGCGGTCGTGTTCTGTGTCGTTAAGCCAAGGCTGTCAGACTGAATCGAGATGAAAAGTTGCTCGGCTGTATCGGGTGCAATTGTCCAACCGGCCTCGGTAGCGATATTGTAGATGATCTCTGCAGTCGCAACGGCTGTTGGGATATTAAGTTCAATCGTGTCGAATGGGAGGTCGCCACCTTCATGCTGGTGGTGGTCAAGTACGACAACTGGATGGGATTCAAGGAATGATTGCACGCCTGGAGTGGTAAGTGCCTTGACCATAAGGAGCTTACTTGAGGTATCAACGATAATCGCCGCATCGCTTTTTGATGGCCAGTCGCTTACGACACGATCCCAGCCGTTGATGTAATGAAGATATTTGGGCATATCAATTGCACAGTACAGCACCACTTCTTTGCCAAGGTCAGAAAGAATTGCTTCTAGCGCAAGTGCGCTGCCGAGGCTGTCGCCGTCTGGGTTTTCTGCTTGCAAGACAACAATACGTTGTGCGTCGGTGAGGGTAGAGATAATTTTGTCGTACATTACCCCTTATTATAGCATTTCACTGGGGAGAAAGTGGTATCGACACACTAATTTGCTTATGGTACTATCGTTCTTGTCCTCTTTTCGGTCCAACTAGGAGTATGAATCAGTGTTTTTAAGTAAGAAGTGGGTATCCGTCGTACGCAAGTGCGAGAGCGACCCCTTCGCCGCAGGAACTGTCGGAATAGCGTCCTTCATTACGTTGGTCGCCGTCCTGGCATCTGGCCTTCCCTTTCGCTCGCTTTTGGGGGTGATGGAGTCGGTTGGAATTCTGTGTGTCGTGGGAGCAATAACGGTGAGTTTAGTGAGTGTGTACCGTTTTGTTCACCTCGTCGTGGCGCGCCGTGAACTGTACGGCACGTTGAGGCGAGAGACTGATTCGGATAAATTCCTAGCCGAGAAGATTTTGTTGGGGTTTGACGAGGTACTGCATGTACGTCGACGAGGTGATCGATATTTCGTGACCGCTCGTCGTGGCGAAGACAGGATTGTCGTCGTTGCGAATAGCTCCGGAATGCGTATGAAGACCAACAAGGTTGGATACGTTACCTACCCCATCATTATAGGTGGTGAGCTCATTGATTTCGATGAGCGATGTGAAGTTTTGTCTGCCGCATCGTTTCCAAAAGGAACGCAACAGACAAGAATGATCAAGCAACTCTCTCGGCAAATGAGTTAGAGGACACGGGCCCCACTCTTCTCCCTTCGTGGGATGAGGAGTGGGGCTTTCTCATACCCTGTCACCCCTTAAGAACATTGACATTTAAAGAAGTTTGTGCTATAATGTAATGGTTCAACTACCTATTGACCACTGGTCACCAAACGACCGGGAGGTCATCATGATTTCTGAGTACATTAACAAAACGACGTACCTGCAGTACATCTACACTCGGCTTGTCTTTGGGATTATCGTCCCTTTGCTTGTTTGTGCTGTGCTCGTCATCGGCTCTGCCGCTGGCTTGCTCAGTCCTGACTGGATGCCGTTGCACCTTTTTGCCTACGGAGTGGTGCTTTTTGCACTTGTGTACAGCGGGCCGTGGTACATATCGTATCTGACTCAAGCACATCTTTTTCGACTTTTGCGTCGTCGAGTGCCTTTTAACGGAGGTAACTTCGTGTACGAAGATGAGAAGATGTATTTCAGGGCGCAGCGAAGTGCGGACTCGGACGAGATATTTAACGTCTACGTCATTCATGACGATCATGAGTACGAGCACATCAGCTTCGTTATCGACTATCGTCGAATCGTGTCGAACATCGAATTTGTTCCGTTGCAGCGTTCTATCGTGAGTGATGGCGACATCACGCTCGGTATTGCGAAGGAGCACATCCTTGAAGTTCATCCTGCCCAGCAGAAGCTTCTCGTGAGAGATATCGTGCGAGCGCTCGAATCAGCTCAGTAGTTGAAGTAGCCCCGTCCCTCCCCGTTCATTCGGGTGAGGAGCGGGGCTCTTTCATTTTCTAGAGTTTAAAGTGTGCGGCGGCCTTCAAGGGCGTGTGTGAGCGTAATTTGATCAGCATACTCAAGATCGACACCAACGGGTATCCCTCGAGCGAGGCGTGACATAACAAGGTTCTCAAGCGCCGGTGTATCACGAATGTGTCGTTGCAAGAAAAGCGCCGTTGACTCGCCTTCGACGCTCGCGTTTGTCGCAACGATCACCTCTTCGACCTCGTCATCAACAAGTCGTTTCAATAATTCAGGGATATGGAGCTGCTCAGGGCCGATACCATCGATCGGGCTAATTGCACCACCAAGCACGTGGTACGTGCCGTTAAACTGCCCAGTGCGCTCGAGGGCGACGATATCGAGCGGCTCTTCAACCACGGCCACAAGCTTTCGGTTGCGGTCTGGGTTTGAGTAAAGCGGCGAGACGGTTTCTTCCGCATCAATCAATGCAAAGGTTACGGGGCAGCTCCGGACGCGATGATGCACGTCTTGGATAGCTGCCCCGAGTGAGTCGTTGAGGCGTTGGTCGGCACGCAACAAGAAATAGGCATACCGTTCAGCGGTACGCACACCAACTCCGGGGAGTCGTCCTAATTCTTCGATCAGCTTTTCAAGGGCTGTCGGCAGTAGCCGTATCACCGACTAGAATCCGAGATTGCCAAGACCACCCATGAGTGGCTTCATCTTCTCAGCAGCAACTTCTTGCGCCTTAGCGAGGCCATCACGAACAGCAATTTCAATCCAGTGTTCAAGTTCACTAATGTCATCAAGGTCAACCTGCTCAGGGTCGATAGTGATCTTCTTAATCTTCAATTCACCAGTGATTTGTACGACAACCGCACCATCACCAGCTTCAACTTCAATAATTTCTTTTTTTAGATCACTTTGCGCTTTACGCAATTTGTTCAACATTTTTACTTGGTCAAAAGCCATAATTTATACTCCGTCTCTCATTAGGTATGCCTGTATTATACGGTATTACGGTTGCTTTTTGTAGATGTAGAAGCGGTCACTATCGTTTACGAATGGGTTGGTAATGATGTCCGAAACCTCGTAGCCTTCGTAATCTTTCTGCGCAGCTTTCGTTGTGGTGAATTTGTTCGTTGTCGGTGAGTCGGTGACGACAATATCGGTCCGATATTTCGAAAGTGCCTTGTAGAAATCAGTTTCTTTCTCGCCACTCGTCACTATAGTGCGAGTATCTTCTGGAAGTAACGTGAGGTCACGTGAGAATAGCGGCGCGGTTCGTGGGTCGTAGTGATAGCCATAGGTGTAGCGTGCCAGCCCGGTACCGATAAGGACGGCAACGAGGATAATGAGTGGCACAAGCCCAAGAATACGTGCGTACGGGTTGAGTGGGAATAATCGGTACCAGTAGCTGATGAGGCTCGTCAGACCAGCGGCAATCAAGAGTACCGAAAAGGTAAAGGTAACACTCGTGAACTGCGGGTTAAGAATAAGCACCGGAGTAATCGCTGCAAGCCACAGAATAATAAGGTAGCTTCGCGTGGTTTCGCGCGTACGGAATAGTCGATAAAGCCCAAGCCCAATAATGATTGCTGAAGCAAGTCCAAAGACCGGCGTCATGAGTGTGGTTGTGCTCGGCTCCCAGAATAGGAAGTATTGCTTCACAACGGTCATAAGGTTATCAACAAGACTTGGTGGCCATACGGTCGGTGCGCCAAGGAGTGTTGGGCCAAGTTGAGGATTAATAATCGTCAGGTATACCAGCGGAGCAATGATGATTGCCGCAAGTGTCGCGCTGATTACAAGGCGTGGTCGAGAAAGCCGACGGATAATCGCGCGGAGGTGTGGGTGGAGTGCAACGGCAAGTGTAATAGCAATTAACGGGTAGATGCTTAGTGGTGTGTATAGGCTAAGTGCGGCGGTGATCGCAAACAAGATTTTCCAGAGAAGCTTGAAGCGTCGCTTACGAGTAATTTGCGTGCCAAGAAGTAGCAAGACGACTGGCCAGAAGACATACAAAATGCTTGGATTCCCCTGTTGGCCGATAAACAGGAATTGCCCGGTAGTAATCGCAATCAACGAAGCAAGCACGGCGATATTAGGGGTAAACCAACGGCGGAGCAACATAATCAGCCCGAGTGCTGAGAAGAGCGCCAAAATCAAAGACGGCAACTTTATCGTAAAGTTGCTCACATCCCAGAGTGAGAATATCCCTGCCTGTAACAGGTAGTACGGCAAATTGGTAACTGCTAATGTTGACGGATCACTAAATGAAAGTGACGCACTGCGGATGACGGATTGCGTCTCAAGATCAGAAAGCCCGTTTGGTACGGCAAGCCCGGCAAATAACAGCAATCCAGCAAGAAGAAGTCCGATGAGCGTGTAACCAATGACATAACGCCATCGGTAGAGGAAATAAGTTGAAAAATCAGCAGTTGCCATAGATTAACTCTATTGTACCACGAGGCTACTCGTCGTGCTTACGGTCGAGCGACATAAAGCGGAGTCGTTCTGGGTGGAAGTAGAGCTCGACCTTACCAGTTGGTCCGTTACGGTGCTTAGCGATAATCAGGTCGGTGACATTTTCACGTTCGGTTTCAGGATTATAGTACGCTTCACGATAAATAAACATCACGATGTCGGCATCTTGCTCAATTGACCCTGATTCACGAAGGTCGGCAAGTTGTGGAATCTGTGGTGAACGAGATTCAACAGAACGAGAGAGCTGACTCAAGGCGATGACTGGGACGTTTAGCTCGCGAGCAATCAACTTGAGACCACGAGAGATTTCAGACACCTCTTGCACGCGGTTGCCGTCATGCTTCCCGCTCCCCTGCATCAATTGCAGGTAGTCGACGATGATGAGGCCGAGTGGTTGCTCGTGGGCAATACGGCGTGCTTTGGTTCGCATTTCGAGTACGCTGACACCCGGGGTGTCGTCGATAAAGATTGGTGCCTCAGACATCTCGCCCATTGCTTCAGAAAGCTTGGCAAAGTCATCGTCAGAAAGATTTCCGGTACGGATATTCCAGGCATCAACTCCAGAGGCATCGGCCAACATACGGTCGACCAATTGCTCCTTACTCATCTCAAGACTGAAGAAGAGAACGGGTTGCTTTGCGATAGTTGCCACGTTATAGGCAAGGTTTGTTACCAGTGTCGTTTTACCCATGGCAGGACGGGCGGCAAGGATGATAAGGTCACTGCGTTGGAGCCCGGCTGTCATATTGTCGAGGTCACGGTAGCCTGTTCGAACACCACGGAGGGCACCCTTGTTGCGGTGCAATTCTTCCATGCGGTCAAAGCTATCGGTCAAGATACTTTCGAGCGTCACAAGATCTTGCTTGAGTGATTGGTCACTGACTGAGAAAATCTCAGCCTCAGCTTTTTCAAGGAGTTCTTGAGTTGTGGTATCTTCGTTAAACCCAAGTTCTGAAATTTCAGCACTGGCTTTAATCAAACGACGACGAACGGCCTTTTGCGCAACCATTTCAGCGTATGCCTCAGCATGGGCGGCGGTTGGGACGTAATTAGTCAGGTCAGTAAGGTATGCTGAACCGCCGATAACATCAAGTTCGTTCTTTTTCTTGAGTTCATCAGAAAGTGTCAAAAGGTCGACCGGACGGTGTCGTTCGTAGAGGCGCATCATACCACCGTAAATCACGGCGTGACGCTTGTCGTAAAAGTCTTTTTCAGTAACGTGCTCAGAAATGTCAGCCAGTGTTTCCTCATCAATCAACACGGCGCCAAGAAGACTCATCTCAGCGTCGATGTTCTGTGGGGGGATTTTTCCCGCGGGAATACTTTTATCTGCCATACCTCTGCACTCTATGAGGTTTCTGGTGAAACCTCTTCTCCTCCGCCCATAATAGCAGCTACAGCAGCAGCTTGGCTACTTTTTAACGGGGCGCTTTCAGGAACGATCTCGATTGTAATGAGCGGATAGCCCAATGCAACAATTGATTCATGGATTGAAACACTATATTTTGGCTCATCAAGCTTCTTTTTGTAGAAGGCATTTCCGGTAAAAATAGTCAGCACATTATCATTCAATGCATAGCCACATTTTGCGAGCACACTATAAATCGCCACGTAATGTTCACGCGCGTATTCAATCAGCGCTTTTGAATCAAACGGATCGGTTGCAATGATCGCAGGAGCAACTGGCTTGGCTTTGACTGGCTCAACTGCAACTTCTGCAACGGCAATCTTCGGTGCGGCTTTTCTCGTAGTCTGAGTACGAGAAGGTTCTGGAGCTTTTACAACAGGAGTCGCAACCGGCACCGCAGCTTTTGCTAGTGATTCGATTGTTGCAGAGACCTCAAGAACTGGTGTTGCGAGTGCCGCAGTACGAACGGGTTTTGTCTTAAGTGAGTACGTGCCAAGCACGCTCAGAAGTTTAATATCAGGCTGGCTGCTTTTTGCGACATCAAGCAGGCTATCGAGAAGGTCGAGATATGCTGGTTTTTCAAGAATGCGTACACGAAGATCTTGGGTGAGCTGCTGTGCGAGCGTCGATGCGCTAATCCCTTGACCAGTTGCACCGTTAAGAAGTTTCGCAATTTCGGCAATGTCATGCTTTGCGATTGCTTCAAGAATTTGAGCAATCAATTCGCTTGGCGCAAGGCCAAGTGTCTGTTCAATCAAATCTCGACTGATTGCGGTTTTTGCATCGGCAAGGCCAGCGAGTTGATCAAGCAAGCTGATGCTGTCACGAAAGCTCCCATCGGCACGCTCGGCAATAAGCTGTAATGCATCATCGTCAATCAGAATCTTCTCTTCCTTCGCGATATGCTTCAAATGAGTGACTGTATCGTCGGTGCCAATTGCGCGGAAACCATAGCGTTGAGTACGACTCACAATGGTTGCTGGGAGTTTATCAGCATCAGTTGTGGCAAGAATAAAGACGACGTGCTCAGGCGGCTCTTCAAGCGTTTTCAAGAGCGCATTAAAAGCTGACTTCGAGAGCATATGAACCTCGTCGATAATATAGACCTTCTTTTTTGCAGAGGTTGGTGCGATTTGCACTTTTTCGCGGAGGTCGCGAACGTCATCAACACCGTTGTTACTGGCGGCGTCAATTTCAATAATATCAAGATGAGTTGCGTCATCGGTGTACGGCAGTTCATTAATTTCGTGCGCAAGAATACGTGCGATCGAGGTCTTCCCAACACCGCGTGGACCAGTAAGGAGGTACGCGTGAGCAATCCGGCCGCTGGCCAGTGCTTTTGTCAGAATATCAGTGATGTGACCTTGGCCAACAACTTCAGCCAATGACTTACTGCGGTATTTTCTGTATAGTGCCGTCCCCACGGAATGTCCCCTTTTCTCTACTGGCAATTATAGCGCTGTTCGCTCGCTAAGTGTGCCGTGTTTTTTACATTTTTCCACCTGTTTGTCTTCACCCCTGTGATACTTTCATCATACTGCTAATGCCTACACAAAACAAGACAGCGACCGTAATGATCGCTGTCGAGAAGTGTTTTCGTTGTGAAAACTAAAGTGCTGCTTCAACCGCTGCCCAGACTGCATCTGGGTTGTCGTTTGGAACGATGATTGTTACCTGTGAACCAACCGCAAGGCGGAAGTAGGTCACGCTGGCAAGAAGGATGCGGTATTCGCGGCCATTTGCTTCAACGTAGTATGCTCCGTCGTGCTGTACGAGTGTTCCGATAACTTGAAGACGGTCTGTTGGACCAATCTGTTTGTAAATGAAACTACCGTCGTCGGCAATGGTGAGCTTAAGGATATCTCCCTCAACAAGCTTTGACTTGCTGGCATAGTTTGCTGGAACAGGGTATTCTTTTCCATCTGGTCCGGCCATTTTTTGCCCATCGAAGATACCTTCAATGACTTTGCCGCCGACTTCTTCGTGGTTTGTTGATCGTGGGGTGATGACTTGGCCATCGTCGCCGACGATACTAATAAGCAACTCTTTTGCTGCTGATAGGTTTGTTTCGGCCTCTTGAATTAATGCGTACAAGCGTTTGACTTGTTTCTCTGGTAATTCAGACATAGTTACTCGCAATTCCTTTGTCTATTTTTGTAGTTGTTCTCCCCCACTTATACCAAGAGCGGTTCGTTATGTCAATTGTTTCAGCTTCCTGAAGGGTTAGTTCTCGGCCTATACATTGACATTTTATGTTGTTTATGGTAATATGTATGCATAAGTCGATTAGAGAGTGTGAACTGCCGAGGGATTTGGTAACAAATAACCGGTGACCACGTTCATCGGCTTTGCACACTTTCATTACTAGAGAGGAAGCATTCATGCTTCGCATCATCAAGATTACACTTACGGCAATCATTGCTGCTGGAGCTGTCATCCTCACGATGACCGCTGCGCAAGCAGAAGGAGTACCCAGAGTCTGCTCTTCAGATGAAGAGTGCACATTCCCTCCAGACATGTGCGGACCAGGCGAAAGTCCGACGCCCGATGGGCCGAACTGCATCATCGACCTCACCTCGAACGACCCCTATCCTCCACCCCTTACAGATCCAAGTGATTCATCGTTTTCCGAGGAGAACTACGTATCACAAGGTGCGTGGGAGAGTGCTTGGGAGCGGATTGACGAGTTGCATAACGAGTTGACTATATCAATCGCGATTAACGTCGCGCTCGTAATAGGACTCGTTTCCGTGCTGATGTATCGGCGCCAAGCAAAGAAAGAAGACACCTCTCAACAGTGAAACTCGCCCCGCCAATCCTGCAATCCAGCAGTGAGTGGCGGGGCTTTTCAATTGACGAAAATGTTTTTTCATTATAAAATCACCCCATAAGTTGATCAGAACGTGTGAATTGCCGAGGAGTTTGGTAATAAACCGGTGACCACGCTCATCGGCTTTGCGCACTTTTATTTTTAGAGAGAAGACACCATGCTCAGTAATATCAACGCCTCCTTGGCGGCGTTGTTCATTCTTTTATTCGCCTCAATACCGATACAGCAGGCGCTGGAGGAAATGCCGACAGTATCATCCTGCGACGTCAGGCAGATTCATGTGAAGGAGGTAGGATTTTGCTTTGGCATTATCCTGTCAGCTCCGCTGGCTGCTGAAGTTCCAGTGGCTGACGTTTCTGCCTTGCGCGCAGTTGAGGCTACAGCATTGACCCAAGAAGAAGAGAAAGAGCTCGGCTATATGGCAATTGCTGTACTCGCCGGGATTATCATTCTTGCAATGATTATCCATGCCGCAATTGGAGCAAATCGTCGTAAAAAGCGATAACTTCTCTTCCCTAAAATGAAAGTCCCCCGCCATTCCTGCAATCTAGCAGTGAGTGACGGGGGTTTTCTTTTACAAAAAAAAGTTGGCCCGCCCCGCAAGGAGCGTTTTTCAAGATTTCTCTCGAGGCTCAACTTTTGGGACGGGCTTATTGCACCGTTTTGTTCTGTGATTTCTTGCGATCGTTCGAACGCTCGACCGTCGAGACAAGCTCGGCCATGATGCTCTGCGGAATAAGAAGCTGATACATCTCATCTGAAACCCAAAACGCCATGACGATCTTCGCCTTCGTGAGGTTCCCCTCACGACGCGCTTCTTCTGCAAGAAGCAAGACTGCTCCGTCTTCCATATCGTGGATCCGAAGATCTTCCAATGTTGGATGTGGTAGTAGCTCGGCAACAAGATCCTGCCATCCATCGGGTTCCGAATAGGAGTGATTGACGTACCACCTGTAACTCTGGTAACGCTCGCTTCCTGTGAACACGATGAGCTCTATGAGCGCATCGCTGTCTCCGTCGAGCGCTTGCGTCCAGAGGGCAGTGACTTGATCTTTTGTGATCGCTGTAATTTCCTCCTTAATCCAGTCTGCGTCTTCATAAGACAAGGCGAAGGTTTCGGCATCGTTATTTTCCTGCCTCAAATGAGAGAGCGCATCTCGACGATTCAACGGGTCTTGGATTAGCTTCGCTGCTTCAAGCTGCTCTTTCACCCGTGCAACACGCTGACGCGCATCACTTTGCCGGTCTGGATAGTGCCCAATGCCTTGGGGCCAAATGCTGCTTTTGGGCGGATCAGCGTACTGCGCTATCTCCCAAAAACTTGCTCTATTGCCATACTTTCCTTTCGGAAAGTTTTCAACCCACCGGTAGAGAGGTTCGAACAGCTTGTCGAGTTCCGCTTGATGGATGCGCTTTTTACGGCGAATCATCAAGCTGATGATCACGAATGCGGCCACAATCACGAGGAAAATGGCGATGCTTATCAAAATGGTCTGAAGGTTCAATTTTCTTGCCTTTCGAATAGTTGGGCGGTGTAAATCTATGGGATATAATACCATATTTATCAATAATTTCAAAAGCATGGGATTGGCTTATCCACACATTTACCAGTAGTGCGTGCAAAGTTGTTGTATATTTTGCTGAGAAACAAAAAACCACCCGGTAAGGGGTGGTTCTCTGAACGTCACAATTTGACCGAATAAAATGATTAGTTGAGCTCGACTGTTGCGCCAGCTGCTTCGAGAGTTGCCTTAGCAGCTTCAGCTTCTTCAGCTGGAACTTTTTCCTTAACAGTCGCAGGTGCGCCGTCAACGATAGCCTTAGCTTCACCAAGACCGAGGCCTGTGATGTCCTTAACAGCCTTGATGACTGCTACTTTCTGAGAACCGGCGTCCTTAAGGACGATAGTGTAGTCAGACTTAGCTTCTTCAGCAGGTGCAGCGTCAGCAGCTGGTCCAGCTACTGCAACAGCTGCAGCAGCTGGTTCAATGTTGTATTCATCCTTTAGGATTGTCTTGAGTTCGTTTACTTCAAGAACAGTAAGACTAACGAGAGTCTCTGCAAATTTCTTTAGATCAGCCATGATAGCCTCCTTTTAATGTGGTAATTGGGTTGTTACGCCCGGGTTTTATTCAAAAATTAACTGGTTGCTTTAGCTTCAACACCGTCCAAGAGCGCGTGCAAGTTGCCCGAAAGCGCGTTGGTAACGTCGTGTACAGGTGAAAGCAGTTGAGCAATAACTTCTGCGATGAGCTGATTCTTGCTTGGAAGTGATGCAAGGGCTTTAACTTCGTCAGCACTCAAAAGAGCGCCTTCGCCAGAAAAACCACCAGCAATAACGAGAGATGGGTTGGTCTTTGCGAATTCGTTAAGAATTTTCGCAGGAGCAACTTCATCTTCCGCACTCATAGCGTAAAGGAGCTGACCGGTAAGGTTAGAGGTGTCGACGTCTTTGTAAGTAGGGTTAGCCGCAAGCACAACACGAACCAAACGGTTCTTGATGACACGGATAACAATACCGTTCTCACGTGCCTGGGCACGGAGTTTCTGAACATCGGCAACAGTTAGTCCTTGGTACGCTGCAAACACTGTGGTTTTCGCGTTTCCAAGGAGCTCGCCCATATCAGCAACCAATTCGTTCTTTTTATCGCGTGAAATAGCCATAAAAATTTCTCCTTGGTTTTAATATATTCGGTCAAATTGTTAAGTAGCGGACATTGGCAGTATCTGCGAGAAACAAAATAGTCTTTGGACCTCGCACTGCCAAAGACTATAGAAATGTGTGTATTGCATTTCCTCGGTAGCGGATTAAGCGTTCGTTTCCTCTCGCGGCTACTGTCTTTGGTGATGTCTGGTCGTGATTATACAGTAACACCTTAGTTAGGTCAACCGCCCCTGTCTCTAGTGTTGCTCGCTCCCCTCTCTACGCTACTAGCGGTGTATTGAAAAATATGTTCTAGTACAGTACAATTAGTACCTGACCCCGCAGGTGTTGGGATCACGTATTGGAAGGAAGCACATGGCTAATTCAGCTGTATCTAGTGTCGTTGAGCGTGCGCTCGAGTCGATCCGCAAGGTGGACAAGAGCGCTCAGCAAGAGGCATTGGACGGTGCTCCGAACGAACGTCGCGTGAGTGGAACTGAGCTTGCAGCGCTCAAAGACCACACCGTTCGACTGACTTCGGACTAGCCGGGATCGAGTGGCGGCAGCACCCTGTTGTCGCCACTCTCCCTGAACCTCCTTCCTCGAGCCTTGTCCATTTGGATGAGGCTCTTTTCACCTCTGTTGATATCTAGACATTTCCTCCCGAGTGTGGTATAATAGAATTCTATGAGCCTCTCAATGGAACAATCAGAGCGACACGAACGAGGACTGGCCACTCCAGCTTCTCTTTATGAAGGCAGTGAAAGTCTGCTTGGGCTTGAACTCACGGCACGCGGAGAGCCTGAGACATTTGGGCCAACTCCGCTCGACCCGTATCTTCCCGCCGTCAAGGATCAGCAGCGCCAAGTCGCTGAAAGGCACGAATTACTCTTTATGTCAGAGGAGTCTATTCCTCAAAATATCGACGAACCAATGAGTCATTTCATCCACGACAATAATCAGAGTCGCCTTCAGCACCGTATCCAGCGTAATTACGATAGCTACCAGTATAGGGGTAAGTTTGATCTCTCAGACATTCCTTTTGACGCGCTTGATATCACAAGCCGAACCCTCACAGGCCACGCCTCACCTGCTGAAATTATTATGGTATCGGATATCCTTGAGGTGCCAACGATTGAACTAGGAACGATTGCTATCCCTTATGGTCAGCGTTTTGAGCATATCCAGCCAATGCGCCGGGCCGTTGATGAAGGAATCCTGTTCCATGGCGGAGAACTTGTGAGTTCTGAACCGGTTTTCCAGGTAAAACGCGCGAACTATTTCGATAATGAATATAGTGGTGGTGCACAAGGTCTGCTTATGACGCGAAGTATTACGCGCGGGTACATCGGAAATAATATTGAATGTGTTGAACGTTCATCGTTTGTTGTGATGCTCGATTACCTCGGCTTAAGCCCTAATAATAAAAAGGAACTTAAAAAAGATCACCATGAAGATCGCCAGAAGCATGTGGCTATTACCAACGCAATCATGGAAACACCCTACGGCAAAGATTGGTCAGACACGATCTTAAACATTCCTGGGTTTGAAGAAGCAATCCTCGAAGCATTTGATGCGGACGATTTTGACGTCGTTGTGCCAATCTCAATAACAGCTTTCGCGGTTAATCATCAACTCGTTGAAAAATACCTAAAAAATACTGCTCATTGTGAAGCTCGGCAACTTGCAATGGCACGAAACAATCCGTACCCTACGAATCAGCTTCTTTAGTTCATCAAGCGGCGAACAGCTGCGTAAAGCTCTTCGTGGATCTCTTCAATTGGACGCATTGTTTCAAGGTCGGCCATAGGGTCAATGATCGTGTACTCATCAGGGTAGGTTTGCGCAAGAAGGCCGTACGTATCGAAAGTTCGTTGCAGGTGATTCGCGTCCGCCTCGTGAATGTCTCGCTTTTTGTCTGTATAGTTGCGAGCTTCTTTTTTATCGATGTTTGCCTGGGCTACTTCTACGGGTATCTGAAAGATGAAGTTATGATCTGGCTTAGGAACGCCAAGAATATTGTGCTCATAATTTCGCCAGAATTCAAAGTATTCGAGTCGTTCTTCTGCGGTATCGAATTTAGAGCCGTTATGGCCGAGATTTGACGCACTATATCGATCGGAGATGAACACTCCGTTAGGGGATGCGATTGCGCTGCGTATCGCAGCTGAGCCGAGCATTCGGTCTACTGCGTATGGGAGGCTGATAAGTTCCGGATGTGGCTGGCCGTACTTTCCATCGAGGAATCGTTTGACCAATTCCGCGACAGGTTCTTCGTAGCGAGGATAACTCTCTGTCGCTACCTGAAAGCCTTCATTTTCTAGCCTTTCGACGAGCAGTCGTGTCTGCGTCCCTTTTCCTGAGCCATCGCCACCTTCGTTTGCAATAAATAATCCCATAACTACCCCCTATCTCGATTATCTTTATATGCCTGCGGTAACATTTGCTGTGGTTTCCACGCAGCAATGAGCTCATCTAGGTTCGTACTTGAAGTATATTTCCCACTCAAGCTTTCGTAACTGCCGCGGACTTCACCGGTGTGCATAAAGACAATTTGTGCAATGCGCTCGCCAACTGGCAATACGATACTATGGCGTTGGTTGAGATTATACACTTCAAGCGTCCAGCGGTTCACGTAGCCAGGGTCACCCCATCCAGCATCGAAACAAACAGCCACGCCATTGCGACCCCATGTACTGCGTGATTGCATGCTTGTCGTGCCCGGAGGGAGGATGCCGATAAATTCTTGGGTGTGCGCCAGGATTCGCTCACCTGGTTCAAGGACGATTACTTGGTGATCAAGGGGGATGTTTGCGAGGGGTTCGTTACCGGTTTTTTCACACCATTCAGCGTGAGTAATTGCCTGTTGCGGTTCGCCAAAATAGCGATCGACTTCTATTTTATCAAAAGGGTTGTAGACCGTTGTCGGACTTTCGCGATCGGTTCGGAAAAACCATTCGCCGAGTGTGACGTCGACACTGCTACCGTTAATATGTTCTGGTTGGTATGGATGGAAGATAATATGACCATCAGCAATGGCCTCTTCGATTTCGATATTACTATAAACGCTCATCTGAAACTTCCCCGATAACACCTGTATTTCTCTGATTGTACCATGGTACAATGAGTTCTATGAAAAATATAGTTGTAGCATATGATCGCGATAATGCAATTGGCCGAGAAGGAGAGCTTCCTTGGGCTGGTCAACTCCCTGCTGACATGAAGCGTTTTCGTGAACTTACAACGAACGATACGGTTATTATGGGGCGTAAGACCTTCGAGTCTCTTCCTGATAATTATCGCCCACTGCCAAACCGACAGAACATTGTTTTAACAATGGGTTCACTTGCTGCGAATGGGTTTGAGGTTGCACATTCTCTTGATGAGGCGTACTCTCTCGCCCGTAATGAAGAAATCCATATTATTGGCGGTGGTCAGATTTATGCTGCTGCAATTGATACAGTCGACCGAATATATGCGACTGAAATTGACACAGTTGTTGAAAATGCCGATGCGTATTTCCCTCTAATTTCTCAAGACGAATGGGTATCTTCTGAACAGCAGACATTTGCTGCTGATGAAAAAAATAAGTTCGGGTATTCTTTCCTCACGTACCTACGAAATCATCCAATACAATAATTCGCATCATTTCGTATATACATGAGTTGTAAGGGCTCGGTGAGCCGACGTTGAATCGTATCGATCCATCAAGTCGGCTCACCAAGCATTTCCCTGTTTTACACCGCGACCGGTGCCTTGATCCGCGAGTGGTGCTGGTAGTTCACGATCTCGAAATCTTCAAACGTGTAGTCGAAGATGGATTCGGGAACGCGGTTGATCACCAGCTGCGGTAGCGGGAACGGCTCTCGGGAGAGCTGCTCCGTCACCTGCTCGACGTGGTTGTCGTAGATGTGCGTGTCACCACCCGTCCACACGAAGTCGCCGACCTCAAGATCACACAGGTTGGCAATCATGTGAGTCAGCAACGCATAGCTGGCAATGTTGAAGGGCACGCCCAAAAACATGTCAGCACTGCGCTGGTACAACTGGCACGACAGCTTTCCGTTGGAGACATAGAACTGGAACAGTACATGGCACGGTTCCAGTCTCATTTCCGAAAGGTTGGCCGGGTTCCACGCGCTCACGAGCATGCGGCGCGAGTTCGGGTTTGACTTGATCGTCGAGATCACATTACTGATCTGATCGATTGTCTCACCGTCTGGCGTTGGCCATGATACCCACTGGACACCGTAAACCGGACCGAGGTTGCCGTCGGCTTCAGCCCACTCGTCCCAGATAGTGACGCCGTGGTCCTGGAGCCATCGAACATTCGGGTCACCGCGGAGAAACCACAGCAGCTCGTACGCAATCGACTTGAACGGCACGAACTTCGTTGTCATCAACGGAAATCCCTCAGAGAGGTCAAACCGAATCTGACGACCAAAAACGCTTCGCGTTCCAGTCCCCGTGCGATCACCCTTGTAATCACCGTTTTCGAAGACATCTCGCAAGAGATCTTCGTATGCTGTTACTCCCAAAGTGTCCTCCAAAGAACATCGGATATGTGAAAGGTTCATCCACCATTTATAACTATACAGAATACCCTTGGAAATACGAACTGCTTATGATAAGATATGGCCAGCGACGTATAAAAACACACACGCCCGTTCAAAAAAATAAGGAGAAAGCCGATGACGGCACCGCAAGAATCCTACCATAGTGCACCCGAGCAACGCCCGGGCACTGTGGAGGAAACTGCGGTAAAACCTTTTGATTATGAACACAGCGCGTCTGGTCTTATCGACAATCTCCTCTCTGATCTTGCTTTGATTCAGGTCACTCAGACCCCTGAAGTTTTTTATAACGAAAAAGAACATGTTGCTGCACTCATTCTTGATTCGATCGATGGTGGGTCATTTAACATCGTCCCGACAGATAAATTTAACTTCCGCCGAGAGTATGTCGATGTTTTTATTAATACTCGCCTCGCGCTATTTAGTGAAGAAGAGCGTCGTCTTGCACATCAACAAATTCTTGAATATGAGGCATTGCGTAAACAGGGTCTTGCAACCGCACCCGCGCCACGAACTGATGTTCATCCTTCTGATGAAATTGCATTGGTCGAAATTGATTATTCTGAATCAGACAAAGATGTGACAACCGGCGAAAAATTCAGGCGCATTGCGAATCGACTCTCGCATTGGACAATGGAAGTTATGGGTATTGCGTCACCTACCGAACCGATAGACAATACCGTCGTTATAAAGCAACTCGTCAGCAAATAAAAAACTCCGCAGTAACGCGGAGTTTTTTAGTAGGGTGTATGACCTAGTTGTTGATGAAGTTTTCAACAGTGATGCCAGGACCCTGAGTCGTTGCGATTGTGATAGATTTCACAAATGCACCCTTGATCGTTGTTGGCTTCTGAGAAACGAGGCTGTCGAAGAAGCTTTTCGCGTTCTCTTCAAGCTTTTCAGCACCGAAGCTTACTTTACCGAAGCTAAGGTGAACGATTGCTTGCTTGTCGACACGGTATTCAACTTTACCAGTCTTTGCTTCGGATACAGCCTTTGCAACGTCAGTCGCAACAGAACCGCTCTTCGGGTTAGGCATAAGGCCACGTGGACCAAGAAGCCGAGCGTACTTACCAAGCTTTGGCATGTACTGTGGCGTTGCGATAAGGATATCGAAGTCGATAACTTCCTTGTCGAGCTGAGCGATGAATGTTTCGTCACCGACAACATCAGCACCGGCAGCAGTTGCTGCAGCGTGATCAGCCTCAGGAGCAAATACCGCAACACGGATAGTCTTACCAGTACCGTTTGGAAGTGAAACAGTCGTACGGATGTTCTGGTCAGCCTGGCGTGGGTCAACGTTCAAACGAACGTGCGCTTCAACGCTTGCGTCAAACTTGCTTGGGCTTGTTTCAACTGCAAGAGCGATTGCTTCAGTGAGTGTGTATGCCTTATCTTTTTCAACGAGTGCAGCAACCTTCTGGTATGCCTTACCGCGTCGTTCGATACGTGGGCGTGTGACTGGGCGTGGACCCTTTGCAACGCTAGCTTCTTCGCCATCAACGGATGTTGTGTCGCCAGCTTCTTTACGAGCTTCTTTTTCAGCCTTTGCTTCAGCTTCAGCGATAGCTTTTGCAGAACGCTTCCCAGCCTTCGCAACTTTTTCTTCGGTAACTTCTTCAGCTACGACAACCGCTTCAACGATTTCTTCAGCAACAACTGGAGTCGCTCCAGCGATTGCCGCTTCAATCTCGGCGATAGTGTTCTTTTCGGTAACTTCAAGACCGAGTGTTTTTGCTTCAACGAGCAAATCAGCTTTCTTAGCCATTTTGGGTAAACCCTTTCTGTGGTGATAACGGCTCGAGCTTGACTCGAATGCCTCCCAACATTGATTGTTATACTCTTATTATAGCACAAAATGACAGCGGCGACAATGTTTTGATGATGGTTATGCTTGCTTTCAATGCAGTTAGGTGAGATACTTTCAAAACGCAACTTGTTGAGTCGAAAGACGCCGAGTGTACCTTAACAACTGATTTAATTTGTCCCCGACACGAGAGTGTTGGGATTGGCCTATTTAATACCGTTAAGGAGCCGCAACAAGGGACTACTATGTAATTTTGCATAGGCATACCTTAAAAGGAATCAAAAAATGGTTAATTCAACCAAGTTCAAGATTGTTCAGAGAGTGAGAAACACTCCTTATGTAATTGAGGAGGATATCGAGCTCGATGAACTATCGCTACAGTATCGTACGACGCTTTGTGGATGTGACCCACTCGCAATAGTCTACGATATTGACGATGAATGCATCGTTGATTATCTTTTTTACGAACGACAAAGTGACGGATCATTCCTTGAATGTCCTGATCCGCGTTTGTATCTAGATAACTTCGATAACCCATTCATTACCCCGATTGAACATCTGTGCCCTGCGCACAGACGATGCCTCATCGAAAGAAGTGGTCAAATTGACGAATACGAAGAGGGGTACACGCTCCTTCTCTAAATCAGTTCGCAAGGTTCCATAGGTACGTTTGATTAAACCCAAGCGTACCTATGGAGCACATTTCCTTATTTGAAATTATATAAAAAAGAACGCACCATCACGATGCGTTCTTTTTGTTTGGTATGAGATGACTATTCAGTGATCTCGACGCCCATTGAGCGTGCGGTACCGGCGATGACTTTGACGCGGCCGTCAACGTCGATTGCGTTCAGGAAGTCTTTCTTGATTTCAGCAATTTCTTCAAGTTGTGCGCGGCTGATCTTACCGACTTTGTCAGTGTGAGGCTTAGCGCTTCCCTTTGTGATTCCCGCTTTTTCGCGGATGAGGTCATCAACTGGCTGACCAAGTGAGTTCCATGTGAATGATCGATCTTCGTATACTTGGATGTGTACGATGACGTCCTTACCCATGAGGTCCTTAGTTGCGTCGTTGAACGGGTTGATGAAATCCATCATGTTCAAACCCCATTGACCGAGTGTTGAACCAACAGGAGGACCTGCAGTCGCGCGACCGGCTGGGATACGAAGTTTTAGATTACCAATAATTTTCTTTGCCATAATTTTCTTTCTTGTACTAAATAATTTTGAAGCTTATCTAGTGCGTAACTAAGGTATTATACCACGTTATCTGCACGTGAGCAATGGGAGTGAGCTATGAAACTTTGTTAACCTGAAGTGCGTCGAGCTCAACAGAAGTATCGCGGCCGAACATGCTAACCATGACTTTAACTTTACCCTTTTGAGTATCGATTTCGCTGATTGCACCATCGAAGCCCTTGAATGGACCGTCGGTAATGCTGACGACTTCGCCTTCAGTAAAGTTAATGAAGTGCTTAGGGTCTTCAACGCCCATACGCTTCTTGATCTTGCTGATTTCTTGTTCAGAAACAGGAGTTGGTTGTGTGCTTGTGCCAACAAATCCGGTCACGCCAGGAGTGTTACGAACGATGTACCATGTTTCGTCAGTCAATTTCATTTCAACCAGTGCATAGCCTTGGAAGATTTTCTTCTCAACAACTTTGCGCTTACCGTTCTTGATTTCGATTTGCTTTTCTTTTGGTACCATGACGTCAAAGATTTTGTCAGCCATGTCGACTGCGTTGATGCGCTGACGAATGCTGTCAGATACTTTTTCTTCGTAACCGCTGTAAGTGTGAATGGCGTACCATTGTCGTGATGAGTCATATCGATTGTGTGACATAATGTTTCTTTCCTTAGCTCAAGATTATTTCAAATAGATATTTAAAGAGGAGGTCGAGTGAGACGATCAGTGCGAGTAGTACTCCACTGAAAATAAGCACAGCGAGAGTGAGGCCCCAAGTTGCCTTACGGCTTGGCCAGCGAACTTGCTTGAGTTCTACCCAAGCGCCTTTAAAGTAGCCGCCGATACCAGCAAGAGCTTTTGTAAACCAGTTTGTTGGTTCTTTCACATCTTTTGGTACTGACTTCTTAGTCTTCTTCGGTGCATTCTTTGTCTCGTCTGCACGAATGCGAGTGACGTTAGTCGTTTTTGCCACTTGAATCCTCCAAAATAAATAGCCTGCTTTGCGCAGACTGTCAATAGCAGTATACAAGAGGTGATGCGCCGCGTCAATAGAGCTCAATGCAAGCCGCCTCCATGCTACTATATATACATATGATTGAGGGTATTCTTTTTATTGCGTGCAGTGTAGTTTTGGGGATGACAACCATAATGGCAGTCCGCTTCTACCGAGCCTCTCGCCTCTTCTTGCCGAGACAGGCAGCGCCGGTTTTATCTGATACATCGCTCCCTAGCGTGACGGTATGTATCCCCGCTCGTAATGAGATGTACAGTTTGACTGAGTGTCTGGAGCGAGTCATTGCTTCATCGTACGAAAAGATGGAAATTATTGTGCTCGACGATGCTTCGAAAGATAAGACGTCGACATTGATTAAATCATTTGCACACTCGGGTGTGCGTTTCATTGAGAGTGCGAAACTACCAAAGGGCTGGCTTGGCAAGAATCACTCGCTCGAGCGACTCCTCAAAGAAGCGAGCGGTACCTATATTCTGTATCTCGATGTCGATACACGCATTGAGGTCGATACAATGACGCAATTAGTGCAGCGCGCAGTCAGTGAGAACGCGGCAATGGTTTCAGTGCTCCCTCGTCGTGAAGATGGCTGGCGCGCCAGTGTCGTCTGGTCACCACTTCGTTATTATTGGGAGCTTTTGTTTCATACCAAGCAAAAACCTGCTGTTGCAAGTAGCGCTTGGTTAATTCACCGTGAGACATTGCAAAAAGAATTTAATGGCTTTGAGCAGGTAAAGCAGTACGTGAAACCGGAGTCATTCTTTGCTCGAGCACTCGCCGCAACAAGTCGTTATCGTTTTTATATCGGAACTCCCGCCCTGGGCGTTGCTTACGAAAAGAAATGGCGTTCCCAACTAGCAACCAGTACTCGCCTGCTTTTCCCACTTCTCGGTAATAGTATTCCGGTGAGTATTTTTGCTGCCCTCGACCTTCTCTTGTTTGTTGTGCCGATTTTGACGCTTGCTGGTGGATTTGTCTTTGGATGGGGCGTTATACATATTGTCGCGAGTATTGCTGTGCTTGCCTCAACTATACTTTATAGCGTTTACACTCGCCTTGTCTGGCGTCGTGGATGGCTCCTTGGAGCGCTTCTGTGGCCTTTTGTTGCCGTCCAAGAAGCTATTCTTGTGGTTGTCAGTATGATTCGTTACAAGACCAACAG
>Ga0247816_10000077_pt1 | contig 52431 bp, 40 predicted proteins | sample UWRJL209509C1_FD_179930 | JGI IMG/M metagenome (GOLD analysis project Ga0247816, IMG submission 179930) | Plant litter microbial communities from Arlington Agricultural Research Station in Wisconsin, United States - UWRJ-L209-509C-1 | ecosystem: Environmental > Terrestrial > Plant litter >...
CGTGCAGTTCGGAGCTAGGGTCTAATACCTGCCGCTCTACCTGATTAAAATCGGCATCAAATAAATCGATAGAAAAGTTCTTTTCTACTCCCATTCCTTTAATGGCTATTGCCAATAGTTGAGTAGCTGTATCACCTATAAGTGCTACTTTTTTTACAGGGAGCCCGGAGTGGTCCTTTTTTGAGTTGCGCTTTAGTTCTTTAAAAGTTATCATGCAATTGTGAGAGGTTATTGTTGCCATTACACAAGTAAGTTGTTACAACAACGAACTTATTGTTATTATTTATGATTACTGTTTTCTGTAAAGAGTCTTTATGTTTTTAATATTTGGCTTATTATTTCATTATGAATACTTAAACTTACTAATAAACTAACCTAATTTCACTATTGCTGACAAAAAAAATATTTTAGTCCGTAAGATTGGATAATTGTTTCTTTAGGATTGTTTTATAAATGCTGTTAACTAAATAGATTAGTTAATATAAAATCATTTATTCTCTATTTGGAAAATGGATAATAATTATGAAAAATGTACGTGAATAGCATTGTTTATTTCTAATTACGAAAATATTAATTTTGTGCGCAATTCTTAAGATTGCATATATCTCAGTGAGATAGCTACTGTGGCTAATGACATAAAGGCCCTGAAACAAAGAATTTAGATTACTCCATAGGGAAATAAATAAATAATAAATAAAAAATTGTGTTTAAATTGTTTTTTTAAACTCTTCTAAGTAAATTTGCTGTAGCTATAGAGGACGCCATGGATGTGGCTAATCTGAGTATTTAAAGTTTTCTTTATTGCTTTATTTGGTTAAACACCAACATTCCAATCCTTTTGGAATGTTAATAAAAATTGGTTAATACGGCCTGTAGTGATACACGCCATTGAGCCCTTCAGCAATGGAGGGTTCATTTAATGTTTTAGCCTAGCGGATAATTGAGGCTTTAATCGCTATTTCCATTTCATTGATCTACGTTTTAAAAACCTTTTCGGTAGCTGCGTGTAGTGTTTGCTTAAAATCTAAATTATGAATCAGGATAAAAGTCAATCAAACGAGGAAAAAGCAGCAGAGGTTCTTAAAGAAGTCTATCAGGATGCCCAGAATAAACCTGTTTCTGATAACGATTCTGGAAACGATCAGCCAAACGCAGAAGACACTGCCGATCAGCTAAAAGGCAGCGATGCTGATTATGATGAGAATGTAGGGTTTGATGATCAAAGCAGTTCAGAAGAAACTGGTGAAGAACTTAAAGGAAGTGATGCAGATAAAGCTGAATAACTAAGGGGTCAGCACTAACCTGGATTGTGAATATATAATTTGAAAGTAGACCCTTTCCCAGGTTCGCTGTTAACAGTAATTCTACCCCCTGCAAGTTTTACAATTTCATTTACAAGGTAAAGACCAATGCCTGTGCCTTCTATATCACGCGAGATTCGTTCGTATTTGGTGAAAATCTTTTCGAGATCGGCGGCGGCAATCCCCCTGGCATTGTCGGTTACACGCAGAATAGTGAAATCATTTTCCTGATAAACTTTTATGTTGATGCGAAGCGGGCGGTCAACAGCGCGGTATTTAATAGAGTTGTTAATCAGGTTGTATACAATGCTGCGTAGCTTACGGCGCACAAATAGAATTTGAGAATGATTTATTTCGCATTCAATTTCAGCACCGGACTCTAATATTTGCTGGGCCAGGGTCAACCGCACGTCTTCCATGATATGCTCAAAATCAAGAAGTTCTTCACCTGCTTTGTAGCGGGTATCAAACTGTCGGGCATCTGTAAGGTCGCGGATAATCTCCTGCATCTTTAATACGCTGTTTTCTACCTTTTCCATCAGGGCCGGAAATCTATCCATTCCCTTTTCAGGAACTCTTTTTAGCATTTCTATAGTAAGGCCCAAACTCGTTAGTGGCGTTTTGATGTCGTGCGAGATGGTATCCAGGAGTAGCTCATGTTCAGAGATCAGCTTTTCCTGTTCTTTCAGGTCCCTGATCCGTGAAGTGATTTCAATAAAAGTGATAATCACCCCATCGTTCTTTTTCCCCTTTGCTACAATATACGGTAGGATATTCATTTGGTACCAACGCATATCGGTCGTCTGGATTTCTTTTTCCAGGATCTCACCGTGTTCTATCACATGTTGTATGTTCTCCACCACGGTTGGAAAACGGAAATTGTCTTTGATGTCATCTATATGCCGTCCTACATCATCCATTTTTAGGCTAAATTGCTTCATGGCAGGGGGCGTAAATTTCCGTAATACCAGATTGGCATCTACAAAGAGCTGTGGGATGATGGTGTTCCGGAAATAGTTTTCAAGCTCGTCATTGAGCTGTATCAGCGAATTTATCTTTTGGTCTTTATTCTGCATGTGATTTCAGGTGCGACAGAAATGGTTATGCACTAATCTACATATATTAGTGGTGTAATCACATAATGTCTGGGAAATGCTTTTGGTTATTTCATGCCAGCTTTTTGCAACAAAGGTTAAAGTGTTTTTACAAAGGTGTTTACAATGTTGCTCACGTGGTCAATATCAAACGGCTTGGCGATAAACCCATCAGCTTCGCAGGCTACTTCTTTAAAAGTGTGCGGTGCATGACTTGCAGAAATCATCACAATAGGGAGGTGCCTGGTCTGTTCATTGGCTTTAAGGGTGGCACACAACCGGCGGCCATCGTGTCTGCCAAGCATAATATCCAGCAATATCAGATCTGGCCGAAAGTGTTCAACTGATTGAAAAAAATCATCCCCATTGTTAATAGCTTTCACATCATGTCCATCCGATTCAACAATCAATGCCAGTATTTCCAAAATTTCTCTATTGTCATCCACAATTAACACCTTCATAAAATATTTTTTAGGGCCCCAAACCAATGGTATAACCCTAATATTTCTAAAAGGTTTACAATATTCAAATGATTAAATAAGTGGTTCGCTCCTGGTTAAATCACTTGCCTGCTTCATATTGGTGATATAGTAACGAATTGAACAGTATGTTGTAGAAAGAGGAACATTTGTTGGTTTTATACGGAAACAATTGGTGTAAATGGATGTTAAAATATACCATGAAGAAAGCTGAAAGGAATAAATTATTTATCACGCTCGCTATAAGTGCCTACGCTATCTTATGGAGTGCCTGCAGGGTAAAAATACCGAGAAACGCCAAGGCGGTTAAACCATTTGATGCCAAACAGTATCTTGGTAAATGGTATGAGATTGCCCGTATGGATTTCAAATTTGAGAAAAACCTGAGTAATGTTACTGCCACTTATTCGCAGGAAAAAGAAGGATCCATCAAGGTGAAAAACCGGGGATATCACACAATTGAAAAAAAGTGGAAAGAAAGCATCGGCACTGCAAAGCCAGTAAACAGCTTTGATGAAGGACGTCTTAAAGTATCATTCTTCGGACCTTTTTATGCTGGATATAATGTTATTGCTATTGACTCAGATTACCAATATGCCTTGATTGCCGGCAATGATTTAGATTACTTGTGGATCCTATCCAGAACACCAACTATACCAGAAACCGTAAAAAGCGGATACCTTTCTATAGCTAAAGAATTGGGCTATAGTATTGAAGACCTGGTTTGGACAGAACATGGCGAGATTAGCCAATAATTACTTGCACTCGACGCTGGTGTGTTTTTGAGAAACTCTTCCCATCGAAATAATATTTAAGGTATTTAGCTTTACGTTGATTGCTGGTTATATGTAATAACTGCTGTCGCTAACCAAATAACTTAAATAAGAAAAATATGCTAAAAAAAGCCTTGTATGAATATTTATGTGCAAGTAACTTGAATTCGAGTAGGGATTTTAATCATAAAGAATACCTCGATCAGTTACTTGTTCAGCTAGACAAACATATTACAACTACGCCCTTTAATCATAGGGTATTGCTGTACCAACCGGGTATAGTACCAGATTGTCTGCATTTTGTTGAATCTGGAGTGGTAAGGGGGTATATAACCGACGATAACCACAAAAAAGAAAAAACAAATTATCTCTGGTTTCAGAATTCGCTATTAGGGAATGCTAACAGCCGTTTCTATGAATTGGACTCTAATCTTGTTTTTGAGGTAATGCGAGGCACCATTTTATGTTCGATATCCGTAAGTGATTTGAATGAGCTCAGTCAATCCTTCCCCTGCTTAAATAACGTGTCGCGTTGTCTGATCGAGAGTAACAAAAATTCTTCAAGTGCCAGACTTTTAAATAAATTTTCAAACGCATGGGAGCGGTTAGAAGAACTGAGGAGGAATACTCCTGAAGCGGAACAACTGGTGAGTAAAGGAATAATTGCGTCGTTTCTAGGCATTACCCCTCAACATCTCAGCAGGATTATCCGGGAACATATCAAAAAGAAACCTCATTGATATCAGTTGGTACCGAATCGTTAAGTTATGTGCGACTTGAACTATGCAGGAGCACTAAACCATGATGGAAACACCACCTGATATATTTCAATCTAAAATCAACGTTCAATTTTTTTTTTGAACGTTGATTCATAGCTTTTTGAATCTACTTTTTACTCCTTAAAGTTGTGTGGTGCTTATCTTGGTATTATATTATTAAGAGGATGAAAACGATATTTAAATATGCTGCAAACCATCTTTTTGGCAAGAAAACACGGGATTCAATAAAGGATGTGGTTGTGTATGTATTTATATTACTATTTGTATATACCGCGGCGAGTAAACTGATGGAATTTGAGTCTTTCCAAAAGGTATTAGGCAGATCTCCTTTGATCGGAAAATACAACAGCATCTTTGCATATGTTATCCCACTAACAGAATTGTTGATTAGCCTGTTCCTGATTATTCCTTCCACAAGAAGAAAAGCACTTGTATCCTCTGTCATTCTCATGGCAGTCTTTACCATTTATCTAATATATATGATATCGCAGCCAGGTCACATACCATGTTCCTGTGGGGGAGTGGTAAGTGAACTCACCTGGACACAGCACATCATTTTTAACTCAATTTTTATTTTGCTTGGAATAGGTGCCCTGGAGTTAAAATAGTTCACACGCCAAACAGGGAAAATGCTATGGCCTGTCAAAAGAAATATAGCGCAATATTTTTCTATTTAATCACCTTTAATTAATATAATTATGAGAAGACTCATTTTAGGTTTCGTGGTTGCAATAGTTGCAATCTGTGGCAGTGCATTTAAAAGTGCACCAAAAAAATCAAATTTGGCTAATGCTTATTATGTTCTATTATCCCCAAATTTGTATCAGTACTACGGTCCTTCAATTCCTTCGTCTGATGGTTGCCTAGACGAACAGCCACGTAGTTGTTTTATTGGCTATGATGTTAAGCCTGCAGGAGATTCCTATCCGGCGGATGCATTGCCTGCTACGCCAGATTTTGAATCAGAAAATAATGGAATTTGGCGAGAACCATAATAACCAACCTTTAATAAAAACGGCTATGGTTTCAAATACCATAGCCATTTTTATTAAAGGTTTTCATTTATAAGATTTATGAAAGCCTGCGTGCTAGAATTATCTACGGGATTAGGCGGATTTGCTGATACAACATTCCCCATTTTATCAATAATTAACATATTGGGGTAACTGCTGTATTTATAATGTAAAAGAAAAGGATCTTGATGTCCATTACCTCCGGTATATAGGTATAAGCATTCCTTGCTTCCATAGAGACCAGTTTTTATACCGTCAATAAACGTCTTTTTTTCTTTATCTACACTGACGCTTATAAATAATACCTTTTCATTGTGTTTAAACTTGGTGAAAATAGGTTTTAGCCGTTTTGTCAGCATTATACAGCCTATGCATCCTTTGTACCACGTGTCTATCACGAGGACCTTTCCTTTTAAATCCTGTAGGCTTACACGTTTTCCGTTGGGATCAATCAATGAAAAATCATACGCTTTATTTCCTGGTGTTTTGTGGTCGAAAAAAGTCTTAAGTAGTGTTCTATTTGTAGAGTCCTTTACAAGATTAAGCGCACTACCGGCGTACTTCATTATCTGGGGGTCGCCCTTGAAATTTAGAAGTGCCATGATGATAAGTTTTTCCCGAAGGAGCCCAGTATAGTTATTCTGGAATTGTTCATAGATCCACTGAAGCCTACTTCTTCTTTCTCGAGTGAGAAATATTGAAAATATTTTTTCGAAATTATAGAGGTATTGAATATAGATGTTTGCGTTGTTTATGATAAATGGATCGTTGATAGCCAAACCAGAAAGCTGCATCCTCATTGGCCAAAACTCATCTTTTAGCCTGGAGTAAAAGGCCGAATCTGCAGTATAAACTTCGTTGAGGGGTATGGAAGCTAAAAATGCATCATTTAGGCTACTCGTGGTATTTACCTTTAACAACTCGTATGTTTTTTCGGAGAGTATGTTCCGCATTTTATTCAGCGAATCGAAGCATAATTTGAGATTAGTGCTTGTTGTGCTTTTATAATGGTTGATTTTTGCCGGATCTCCTGGGTTAAAGTTTTTCCAATTATTATACTGCATTTTCCCAACATACATTTGATAGTTTAATTTTTCAGATCCGCGACCGCTGAATAACGCATCCTTGTTGTTCTTCAAGCTGAGGACTAAGCTATCGCCTGCTTCAACAAAAAATAAGTCCAGGTAGATAGAGTTTATATAAGGCCCTCTAAAATCGATATATGCGAAATCATTTTTTAGGTTCAATGTTAAACTGAAAAAGTTGTCCTTAATCACAACCGGAGTAATATCTGCGTCAGTAGCGGTTTCCGCACTAAATGATTCAAAGATCCGTATTTCTGGTGATCTTTTAAATTCTTTGATAGCTTCGTTGGATATGTATCCAGATAGCTTTACTTGTTTTGGTTTAATATTCGCATTGCCAAAAACGATTGAGGAATGCAGGGATAGAATTAATAAAAGGAATTGTAATTTTCTCATAATACACTGTTTAAATTATCTGATATTTTGTTGTAAACCACTAATTGCAATTTCATCGTCTGGAATGGGGTATATATACCGGGCATCATTTGGTGGTAAGGTGTACGTCACCCCATTTAGCATACGCAGTAGTGTTATAGTTGCTCCTTCTTTATTCAGGCGTTTGATGTCTTGCCAGCGCAGGCCTCGCCATACAAGTTCTTTCCTTCGCTCTAATAAGATCATTGACACGGCCTCTTCAACTGTGGTGGCAGTTAGGTTTTGAAATGATACAGCAGGGACGGTCGCGTTAGAATTCCATCGCTTTATTAGTAATTGGTTGAGCTTTGTCATTCCGGTGGCGATATTACCACTGCGGGCCGCACATTCTGCTTTAATAAGGTATACTTCATCTGTTGCTAACCCCGTAAAATGATAGTTTCCAATACCGTTGTATCCAATTTTCTTTCCATAGTTTCCATCACTTAAAAGACGGAAATAGACGTTTTTCCTGCTGTCATTTTTACCATATAGGTTTAATAAATCTGGAGCCACTTTCGCTTTTGTTGCTACGGTATTTATAGTTAAGGAAGTAAAATCCTGTACTTGTGTGCTTCTAAAAATTAACTCCGCATTTGTTAGTGTGAAGGGATTTGATGCGGTGGAACTGATAGTGTTATAGTCTATCAACGTATCATATAAGCTGAGGCATTTATCCGCATTAATTTCAGCTTGCGTATAATTTCTCATATCTAAATAGATTCTTGCCAGTAAAGCGTAAACAGCTATTTGAGAAGGACGTTCCAGATTTGCAGAAGGACGTTCAGGTGGAAGTAATGGCAGGCTCGAGTTTAAGTCAGCCAGTATTTGATCAAACGTCTGTTTTAATGTAGATCTCTGTAACGTATAGTCAATATCGGCTGACAGCCTTAATGGTATCCCTAAATCACTGGAAGCAGAGGTTTCATCAAAAGGTTTACAAAATGTCCTGGTTAAATCATAAAAAGCAAATGCTCTAATGAAAAGAGCCCAGCCTTTTGTGAACTGGCCCCCGGCCTGATTTTCTAATGAGGCACCTTTCAATACATCTAATACGCTATTCGCGTAAAAAACCTGTGTATATAGTTTATTCCAGTCTGGAATTGCTACATCACCAGCATAAATATCCTTAGACCATATGTAAGCATTTCTTTCTGTATTAGTAGCTGTCTGATAGTCTGCATAGGTAACAAAGTAATCGTCTGAACCAGCTTGAGCCAGGCCGCCTGTAAAATTCATCACTGTTGCAGTGTTATTCAGTATTTGTTGAAGTTCAGCGATGGTCTTCGGCTGAACGATGGCCGAGCTGGATTTCTTGTCCAGAAAATCAGATTTACTACAACTTCCCAGAGTTATTAATGCGCATAGGATGCAAAACTTATTTAGATATTTTTTCATAAATTTATATTGGGTTTTCTGTTAAGAAGCTCGTATTAGATTTTTATCACTTTTTTTTGATGTGATCTTATACAGGATTCATTTTCTTATAATTAGCGGTATGGTTACAAGTCAGCCCTCAATCCAAATGCAATGGTAGTGACACGTGGAATACCTGCTGGATAGTCAGGATCCAAATGATACTTATTAGCCCGCCAAATGATTCCGACATTATTCAAGTAAGTAAAAATATTGAGGCTGCTAAAAGGATGTCCTCCTAGTTTTTTAAATGTGTATCCGACTCTTACTTCCTGAAGTCTTATGTTATCGGCCTTTTCTACCAAAGCATTTGAAAAATTGTATAAGTTATTCCTTGACATATTGAACGGATATACAATAGATGGCACATTAGTAAACAGTTCGTCGCCAGGCACCTGCCAACGGTTGTCGTAGTCTGTATTTTGGGTATAACCGGCGCCTAGCGTGACATCAGACATATTTAAAGAGTATCTCCTAAAATAGTAACCTAGTCTATATGACAGGATAAAAGAAAAGTCAAGTCCTTTATATTGTAAAGAGTTCCGTAAACTTCCAAAACTAACTGGTGTTGCAGAACCATTGAAAATTAAGTCATTTCTATTTGTTGAATTTGAGATCAAAGTATAGTCGCTGCTGGCAACATTGTTTACATAGCCTTTAGGATTACCCTGGTTATCAAGTCCCGCGTACTTAAAACTAAAAATGGAATAATACGGATAACCCTGCAGTGGGTTATTGTAATTATTTGAAACCACATTAAGGTTTGTTCCATTAGAGACCTTATACTCAGTTACCTTACTGCTGCTGTAGTTATACAATAGGGTAGAGTTCCATCTAATTATCCCAACTAAGTTTAAACTATTAATTTGTAGGTCTATTCCTTTTGTAAGCGTATTAGCAGAATTTCCAGTAATTAAAGTTAATCCTGTTTGAGGGGCGACTGGGCTGTTCCCAATTAAGTCAAGACCTTTTTTCTTCCAGAAATCGATATTTCCAGAAACTCTGCTGTTTTTACTTGCAAAGTCTACCCCCAGGTTAATATTTTGATTTTTTTCCCATCTTAAGGTTGGGTTCGGGGGATTTGTAATAACGGAATATGGAACACTATAGCGGGTAAGCGCCCCATCTGACTGACTGGTGAGCGATGCTGAAAGACTTGTATTTACATTGCCAGTGTATCCGTATGTTAATCGGAGCTTCAATTCTGGTAACCATCTGAGGTTATAAAAAGCTTCTTTATTAATATTCCACGCCATACCTGCACTCCAAAGTGGTACACCTTTTTGATTAGTCGCAACCCCAAATATGTTGGATTCATCCTTGCGTGCACTTGCCGAAAGGATATATTTGCTATCATAGGAGTAGGCAACATTTGTGTAGTAAGAAAAAAAGCGACTGATATTATAGTTTTGACTGCTAAAAGGTTGAATTCTGGAACTTCCCACGCCAGTGAATAGAGGATAAGAAGTGATAAAATTTAAGGCTGCATTCTGATTGGTGTTAGTTTCAGGATCATACCCGTAAAAACGTGTTGACAAAATATCAGTTTTGGAATCTCTAAATTCCATCCCCGCAATTCCATTAAAAGTGTGTTTACCCCAGGATTGGTCATAAGTTATCTGGAATCTGCCATTATTAGATTGTAAGCTTCCGAAGCTTTTATCAAAAATAGCCCCCATCGGTATTGGGTAAGTCACTGTGCCTGTACCAGTGGTCAATTGAGTGTACGTATTGATTAAATCTCTGGTATAGTATGAATTAAGCTCATTTATTTTTTCAGTATTAAATGAAGACTTTTCGTACCCATATAGAACTATTGCTTTAAAGCCGTTAAATATGCTATAGGAAAGAGACGAATTGACGCGGTAGTCGCTTAAAATTGTAATGGGTAAACTGTACCTATTAGTCAGTTCTTCCAAAGGCTTATATAACCAATTCAAAAGTTTACCATTGCCTGCCGATTGTGCGTAGGATAAACTAAGTGTTTTTGGAACCGCTAACGGTACCCCGTTTGGGTCAGCTACTTGTATATAGGGGTATAAGATAACCGGCTGGGTGATAAACGTGGATTTGCTCCCCGTATAAATTATATTATTTGATAACTCAATCTTGTTGTTGAAAAGATAAGTTGTATTACTTGCATTTAATGTCGCACGACTGTAGTCATTACCAACCTGGCTATCGGAGTTTTTGTCATAACCGGCTGAAATAAAATATTTTTGATTTAACCCCCCACCGGATACATTTATTTGATACTGTTGATTTATACTGTTCCTATAAAAGTATTTCGAGAGCTGATCCCTGTAGTCATTGGTTTGTAAGCTCTTAATACTTTTTAATGAATCTGCACTACTAATTGAACCATTTCTTCTGGCTAAGAAAATATCGACAGCGGGCGATATCGGGGAATAACCATTAGCAATAGAATTGTTGTAGGCACCTCTTTTAAAGAGTAATTGTTCGAAATCAATGTATTGGGATGATGTTAAGCTGGGTGAGTAAAAAAGGTTGGGCTTTTCTCCAATAGTTGTGTTGATATTGAAGTTAATTTTCGGCCCAGTATTCAATAAACCTTTTTTTGTTGTAATCACTATAACTCCATTACCGCTTCTGGAACCCCATGTTGATGCTGCCGCAGCATCTTTTAATATTGTAAAACTCTCAAAGTCGTTTGGATTTAAGTTGTTCAGATCACCATCATATGGAAAGTTGTCAACTACTATCAGAGGATTGGGATTTGAGAAAAGAGTAGCTCGACCGCGTATTGTTATCGCTGAATTTTTTGGAAGATCAGTTGGTCTGTTTTTGTTAAATATTAGTCCACTCGCTACTCCGTCAAGCCGATCTAAAATATTGGTTGAAACCGATCTGTTAATTAAAGCATTGTCAACTTGAGTAAAAGAACCAGTAGCCCTTTCCTTAGGAATATTTTGATAACCTGTACTCACCACGCCAACTTCATTCAGTTGCCCGGCTACGGGTTCTAACTGGATATTGCCTAGTTGGTTGCTTACCTTAATTTCCTGAACCTTAAATCCCAAAAACGAGATAATGATAGTTGCCTTTTCGTCAACCCCAAGGAATGTAAATTCTCCATCTGCGTTCGTTACTGTGGTCCTTCTGCCGTCTTTCAGTTTAATTACCGCACCGGCCAATCCTTTTCCGTTTTCATCAATTACCCGTCCATGTACATCTATATTATCAAATGCAGTTTTCTGCTCTTCAGGTGAGATCCCCAAACTTTTTTTCTCTGTAACGGCTATGCCCTTGTCAGTAATTTCATAAGCTAAGTTTAAACCAGGTAATAATTTGTTCAGAGTTTCAATTATGTCTGCGTTTGCAACTTTAATGCTCACCACAGGGGACTTTTCAATCAGCTCTTTGTTATAGATAAAGTAGTAGCCTGTCTGTTTTGTAATCTTTTTAAAGATGTCCGTTATTTTAACATCCCTTTCTTTGATATTTATTTTCTGGGCGTATGTCCTAGCACTAACCTGCATAAAGGCAGCGAACAAAAGGATGGCGGTTAACTTGGTAACCAGTAGTAACTTTGGAGTGTAGCCGAGAGGCATACACCTTTTTATAATATAATAAAAGTTGTACATTTGTTATCGTTGGTTTATAATCGATCTGCCGTACCTTCAGACGTTAGGCATTTCGATGAGTTGATATATTTTATGTATTAGGTAAACCAAATGTCAAGCTGGTCTGGCTTCGACTCTAGGCCAGCTGACTTTCAATTTACCCTTCAGGTAGCACTCTATCTTATAATCGTAATCCTCCTTCCTTCAATCTTAAAGTGGACTTCACCGGTTTGGCCCATGAGCGCCAGTATTTCAGTTATTCTTGCTGATCTGGGTATCATTCCGCCGATGTTGATGTTGTCCGGGTTTGTCTCATATGCTATTTCTACGTTGTACCATCTCGCAATTTTAGCCATTGCGCCTCTAAACGTTTCATTGTCCAGAATGAAATAGCCATTTTTCCAATCTAGGTCATCCTCCAAATTAGCTTTTGAGACCATTATCTTTTTGTCCCGTATGGTTAATTTTTCACCAGGTATAAGCGTGATATTCTTCTGTTCATTGGCAACTTTAACGCTTCCTTCCAGCAATGTAGTTTCTACATCAGGATCGTCATCATAGCCACTAATGTTAAAATGGGTCCCAAGAACCGTTACTTCCTGTTTTTTGGTTTTCACAAGGAAAGGGTGCGCCTTATCTTTTGCTATTTCAAAGTAGGCTTCGCCGCTCAACTCAACATTACGAGTGACATCGAAAGTTGTTGGAAATGAAAGTGTCGATGCGGCGTTAAGCCATACTTTGGAACCATCTGGCAAACGGATCATATATTGCCCACCCTTTGGGGTAGTAATGCTATTTAGATGTGGACCTTTTGGTTTGTGAGAAGCTGTTACGTTAAATTCTACAAGACCATCGTAAGTTTTACTCACAACAACACCGTTAGACCGTGCTAGTTCTCCATTTTTGATATCGGATAAATTGATTTGCTGGCCTGATTCAAGGTGAAGGATAGCTGTGTTGCCACCAGGCAAAATTTTACTTCGAGATTCAAGGGCTTTGGCTTGATGGTCAAAAATATCTGGCTGCCAGAAGTAGGTGGTCATTGATACTATCACCAGTACAGCTGCCACAGCACTGATTGATATCCATGGTCTTATAATGACGGGCTTCCTAACCAGCTTATTCATTTTTGAAGTTATTGTGCCAAGGTGCTGGTTGAATTCCTTTTCACTCAAGGTGTTTTCCGCATTAGGCCGCTGGGACAGAATGTGATCTTCAATCAAAGCATTCTCTTCCGCTGAGGTTTTTCCTTCCCAATAGTTATCAAATAAATGGTTTGCATGATCTTTTTTCATATGATAAATATTATAAAAACAGTTACGTTAACGGCTTTAGAATGTTTTCCTGGTATTTTTAAATAATAAGATTTTAGATCTTCGAGTAACGCATAACATATTGAAGACGCTTCTTCAAAATTTTTAATGCTTTGCTCATTCTAGTCCTAACCCCTGCTTCGGTTAACTGAAGTTTTTCTGCTATTTCTTTCCTCGTTAGAAAAGAATTCCGACTCAGGAGAAAAGCTTCTTTAAGAAGGTTTGGAAGCGCTTCAATTTCTAAATCAATCAATTTTCGAAGATCATTGTGCCTAACCATATGATCAGTTGAGTCTTCGATGGTATCGAGGTAATATCTAAAGTTATCAAGATATTTCTGTGATACTTTTCCACGTCTGTACTGATCTATAATTTTATTTCTCACAATAGTGAAAATATAACTTTCAAAGCTGCCCGGAATATTTAGGTGATTGCGGTTTTCCCAAAGCTGGGTAAACGTTGATTGTATCATATCCTGTGCCTCCTCCTTGCTATTCACTTTATAATAGCAGAAAGAGTAAAGAACGGCCTTATAACGGTTAAAAAGCTCATGAAAGGCAGATTGGTTGCCTTTCTCAAGCAGAATGACTAGTTGCAAATCTGTAAGATCTTTGGTATTGACCATATTAAATTCCTCCTATCTTCATCCGCCATAAATCAAAATGAACTTGATTTATAAGCGGTGTTATCAATGTTTTAGTTTATCATATAGTTTGCTCAGCAGTGCACAGTTGCGGCATGCTCTTTAAGTAACTGCGCAAGACTGATTGTCCCATACATAGCCTGTAGCCCGTATTTTTGCAACAGGTGCCGAAGATGTAATTACAAATCATTCTATACTAAAAACATGAGCTAATTTACTTTGGATTATATAAATGTCAATGTAGTTAACCTGAAAAATTTGATATTTGCTATAAATTTTATCAATTATAACACTCTGGCATATAATTTCGTGATTGGCAGTTGTAAGTTTGACTAAAATAAATTATACACGTCACTACGTACTATTCAGTAGGAGGGAGGAAAGATAGCAGCAATTCCAATTTTGATCGGACCATTATTCTCGATAACTTGTGCTGCAATGGATACTAACACAACCGCACCTGCAATTCTGCAAACTAAACAGCATTTCGATATTCTTGATGGTTTAAGGGGTTTTGCAGCCCTGGCCGTAGTAACGTTTCACTTTATGGAATGGGTATTTACCGATCCCAGCAAGAACTTTATAGGTCACGGTTTTTTGGCGGTTGATTTCTTTTTCTGCCTTTCAGGATTTGTCATTGGTTATGCCTATGATGACCGTATGGGCAAAATGGGTGTGCTCAATTTCCTCATTGCAAGGATTATCAGGTTACATCCGCTCGTTATTGCCGGATCTGTATTAGGTCTGTTGGCCTTTCTTTTCGATCCTTTTGGCGGCCATCTTGAATTGTACAGTGCCGGCAAAATTGCGCTTACCTTCATTTGCTCCATCTTGCTAATTCCTTATCCTGTAATAGAAGACCGTGGTTTTAACCTGTTCAGCTTTAATGCACCAGCATGGTCTTTGTTTTGGGAATATATTGCCAATATTTTTTATGCATTTGTATTTTACCGCCTTGGAAAGAACTTTCTCAAGTTGCTTACCGTATTCGCTGCGCTGGCAATTTGTTTTGTAGCTTACCGCGCTGGTAATTTACTGGGTGGCTGGAGCGGACCAACATTTTGGGACGGGAGCGCACGCATATCCTATTCTTTCCTGGCCGGATTACTGATTTACCGTTCAAACTGGATCATCAAAAATAAGCTGGGCTTTATTGGCCTTGCTTTCTTATTGCTACTAGCGTTTATTATGCCGGCTTCAAAATGGAATTGGATAACAGAGCCGTTGGTAGTGCTGTTATATTTTCCATTGCTGATAGCTTTAGGAGCAGGGGCTATGCCATCGTCTGGAATGAAAAAACTGTGCGTATTCTCAGGGAATATCTCCTACCCCCTATACATGACGCATTATGCCGCCCTATGGATGTTCGGTAATTATTACATCAGTCGCCAACCGGGTACTGTGCAATTAACGCTTATTATCATCACAGGGGTAATTCTTTTGCTCGGCGCAGCATATCTGGTAATGGTGTTCTATGATATCCCAGTAAGGAAATACCTAAGCGCTAAACAGAAGGAAAGGCTGGACGCAATATAGTAGAAACGTCTGCTTGCCATAAAGATGGAGGATACATTTGATAGCAAACCGGATAATTTGATATAGAATTATTTATTTTTGTTAAAAATGATTCAGCTAGGAAATGCGTAGCAGAATGAATCAATTTGCTAAAGGTGCTACACTATCAGTTAAGTAGATCGAATATGGCTAAGAAATACTTCTTCATCTCATTCCTGGTTTTCTTTTTGGCCTCCTGCTCTTCCAAAAAATTCCTAAGGGAAGATCAGTCCATCGTAAAACAGGTGAAAATAGAAGGTGTTGAGGACAAATTAAGGGATGAGGTAATAAATTATGTTCAGAAAGATATCAAGCCCAGGTCACCGTTCAGCTTCTCAGTTCCCGTCTATAATTTTTTCAATACAGAAAACGGCAGGTATAAAACAAGCAACATTAGGGCTTTTGGAAAGCCCCCGGCAATACTGGACAGCACTCTTGTTGAATTTTCCAGGAAACAGATCGAGAGTTTCCTTCAAACCAAAGGATATTTAAGTGCCAGTGTTGATAGCTCAATCCAGGTTAAAGAGAAAAACGCCAAAGTATTATTTACTGCCAAACCTGGTGCACGTGCGAGAACAGGGGATTTTAAAACCAACATCAGCAATCCTGAAATCCGGAGTCTTTACGATCAGGAAAGCCCCGCTTACATTCATTTTCTTAGGGGAAGGCCATACGATGCAGACTCACTGGCCTATTTTCGTGAACAGTTGTACAGGTCTATGAGGGAAAATGGATTTTACGATTTTTTAAGGCAATACGTCAATTTTGATGTGATTGAGACCGATTCCTTAAGTGTTGTTGATCTGCGTCTCAATATAAGTGATCCCGCCTCGGGAGCGCTGAGAAAGTCTTATATTGGAACTACCCACATCATTATTGCGCCTGAGCCGGAGGGCTTTCCAGATTCTGTACAAAGTAAGTTAGCTAAAGATACGATTAACGGGATCATCTATTCTGATCTTGGCAACCGTTTTCGACGGCAGGCAATCGAACGTTATGATTTCCTTAAAAACAAGGCGCAATTTGATGTAAGAAACGAAGAACGCACCTACAACAGGTTGTATGAGCTGAATGTGTTCAAGAACGTAAAAATAGAATATTACCGGAGGGACAGTACGGCTACGCAGCTCAATCCCATCATCATGCTTATCCCACAAAAAGTGATGGGCAACAGGATTGAAGGAGAAGTATCTTTCAACGGGGGCACGTCAGGATTTAGCATTGGCAATACGTTTAGCCATAACAATATCTTCGGTGGCGCAGAGCGGTTCGAACTGCAGGTAAAGGGTGGTCTGCAATCGAGGATCCGGCATGGCCTACCGCTTTTTACAGATATCTATCAATCTGATTTCTCAGCAAGCAGCAATGTCAACATACCAAGGCTCGTGATTCCGTTTTACAACCCGTCGTTGGGTAGCAATGGAATGCCGAGGACAATTTTTTCTGCAAGCTATGTCTATTCGCTTCAACATGATGTAGCTACACGCAATATCCTGATAGGTTCTGTCACTTACAACTGGAACGAGACCATGTTTAAACAGCATTCTTTCAGCCCCATAAATTTAGAATACCGTTTCGGTCAGCTGGATCCTAATATAGATTTGGGAAAGGTGTTGGAAAACTTACTTTACACCAGCCTTTTAGGAAGGAAAGACATTACCCTTGGAATGAAATATGCTTACATCTTAAATGCTGGAAAGCTAAATCAGCTCCGCACATTTGTGTACCTGAGAGCAGGTGCTGACGTGGCCGGAAATACGTTATATCTCATTTCCAGGTTAAAAGGTATTAAAAAGGATCCGCGGGTGGTAAAAGATTCAGTATTGCTTACGAGAGATTACGGCACATTCTTAGGGGTGCCATACAACCAGTTTGTCCGTCCAGAGATAGACATCAGGTGGTATAAGTTTCTTGGGGGAACAAGGCAGTTGGTTTTGCGGGCAAATATGGGAATGGGTTTTGCCTACGGCAACTCTGTGTTCATGAACTTTGAGAATAGATTTTTTGCAGGCGGATCAACTGGCATTAGGGCATGGCAGGCCCGCACGCTGGGGCCCGGGAATTATAACCGTGGATCACTTGACGGAGATACATTAAGAAGGGCCATATTTGGGCTGGATCAGCTGGGAGATCTTAAACTTGAAACGAATGTTGAATATCGCGGATTACTGACCAGAAACTTTTTCGGCGGGGTGCTAAAAGGTGCAGCCTTTCTTGATTCAGGTAATATCTGGAACCTCAATGATGATAACGGATCGGAAAAGAACTTCAGGATGAAAAAATTCTTTAAACAATTGGCTATTGGAACGGGTATGGGCCTAAGATATGACTTACAATACTTTGTTTTCAGGTTTGATGTCGGCCTAAAATTCAAAGACCCTCAGTTTTCGGGTAGCGATCAATGGGTAATCAAAAAATTCCTTTCTGGAGGACGTGCCTTCAGAAAGGAATATGATGCAACCCATGGTCCTGATACCTATAGGTTTCTTCAGTACAATTTTGGTATAGGGATGCCGTTTTAGTCTTATTTTCTATATAAAGGGCATCTTTTCAGTAAATATTCAAGCGCACTATTATAGGAACCATCGGTGTTGCTAAAAAATGCTTTATGCGTCTGGTTGTAGATACTTGCATTGTTGTCCATATAGATATTTAAAGAAACGCTTACATCATAACGCTGAACTGAATTGCTGTTGCTGTAATCAGAACTGTTCACTTTAACCTTGTCGTCGCTTTTACGTTTGATGTCGGTATTTGTATTGCCATATGTATTGCTGGTCGCATAACCTTTGTTTTGGGTTATCGTACCGTCAATCACATATTCCACACCAAGGATGTCACAAATCTCCTTCATGGTAAATCCCATCATTTTGTCGCGTGTTACCCCCGCTTTAATTAATAATGCATTAGTAGAGCGTACGTCAAGTATAGTATATCCGGCGGCGTGTTGAGAAAGGAATGAATATGTGTCTTCCTGTGCTTTAATCCCTACTTCCTGTGCGCCGGCCTGTCTGTCCAGCAGAAAAGCAAAGGGTAATACCGCAATTTTATTGTGATGATCTGCTGGCGTCGCGGTCATTGCCACCTGGTCGTTTTTGCGTGTCTCAGCAGGTTGTGGAGATTGGTTAAAAGTTTCAACCCGCCCGCTTGAATGGGTAATTTTTAAGACGTCGGATTTCTTAATAATATATTCTGCAGTTTCACCGCTATAAATAAAATGAATATCGGCATCGCTGATTTGCGTGACTTTTCCTTTCATTTCTTCACCATTGGATTTTAACACAATATCCTGATTAGCAGATGATTTAGTTTGTGAGTAAGCGTTTACCATAAACATTACCCCGATAAAAAATAGTAGGTGCTTTTTCATAGCTTGAGCGGTTTAATATCAAATATAGTTACATAATTAAAAAATAACAATCTTCTGACAACTTTGTTGTAAGTCTTGTTTCCAATAAATATTTCCCTTAAATTTATTTCATTACCTACCTGGGGGCGGATATATGTATTTAAAATCTATATTTATTCTTTTAATTTTTACAAGTGTTATACTATTTCGCTGCCAGAGTTTATCGGCGCAGACTAAAGGCGATTCTGCTCATGTTACAATAAAACAAGGTGATACCCTATCCGCTTTTATCAAAAATATAGATGCCTTCGCAACGAAGATGAAGAAGGAAAGTGCCAGTGATGTAGAGACGGACATGGCGGAGATTGCACAAGACAGGGCGTTTGATGTGATCAGGAAATCATTGCAAAAAGCCACTCTATATCTAAAAGGGGGGATAGACACTTTGGGTACAGCCAAACAGTTGTCAGATCTGGAAAAAGACTTTGTTATCGCCAGTGATGGAGTGCTGACCCAAAAAGGCACGGCACAAACCAATCGAAACCTGAGTTCTACTGCCAATATTATTAATGAGCTATTAAATAAGACCCTCACTATAAGAAATACCTTAGGTATGCATCATGAAAACCTGAGCGCTTTTCGTTTTCAACTGGATTCATTGAGTAATAACCCGGTCCTATTCAAATTTCCTAAAGATTCTGCCAATACAGTCAAATATCTCCAGCACCTGCTGGTAATGGCTTATCAGATTAATCCCATCGATAGTTCAATTAAAATTGCTGCCACCAATGTCCGAACGTTATTAAACAGGGCAGATATGATTGTGCTTAAGTTGCAGGCCGGTCTTGAGGAAGTGCATTTATATCAGAAAGAAATGGCCTTCGGGGTGTTTAAACGCGAGTTTGGCAATATATGGGAAACCGTAGGTTATGCAAGGCCATTCTCAGAGATTTTGGCACAGGCCAAAGCAAAGGGCGAGCTTAATTTATTGTTTTTCGCGGGAAATAATACTGGTAAGCTATTCGCCATTGTGATATTGGTCATTACCTCATATGTCTACCTTCGATCACTTAAAGTGATCTATATTGAAAAGCAATTACTCAATAAAGATTTTGACGGGCAGCTTGTGCTAAGATATCCGCTGCTCTCAGCCATGATTATGGTGATTAACGTCTTCCAGTTTATTTTTTTATCGCCGCCCTTTATCCTCAATTTGTTGTTATGGACTTTTGCGGCCATTAGTTTGAGTGTTATTTTCCGCAATTATATCAACCGTTACTGGTACAATGTATGGTTAACCATGCTGGGATTGTTTTTAATTTCTGCTTTTGATAATCTTATCCTGCAGGCATCGCGTACTGAACGCTGGTTTATGTTATGCATTTCGTTAACAGGCTTTCTTGTAGGGATACTCGTGCTGTGGAATGGCCGAAGAAGTGAACTTCGCGAAAAATGGATGGTCTATCCCATCGGCCTGATGGCGGTTATTGAATTTTGTTCCGTCCTGGCAAACATTTTTGGTCGGTATAATTTGTCGAAAACCCTATTGGTGAGTGGGTATCTAAATGTAGTGATTGCCATCCTTTTTCTTTGGACCGTCAGGCTTATCAACGAAGGCTTATTTCTTGCCTTTAATGTGTATACGCGACAGGAGAAAAAGTTGTTTTATCTCAATTTTGAACGGGTGGGCAACCGCGCACCAGTGCTTTTTTATGTGGCCCTGGTGATAGGATGGGTCATTTTGTTTGGACGCAATTTTGCTGGATTCAATTATATAGCCGGTCCACTTCAAGACTTCTTTACACGGGAACATTCAGTTGGTGATTATACATTTAGTATCAATAAGTTATTACTCTTTGTGCTGATTGTAGCTATAGCGGTCATGACATCCAAGATAGTATCCTTCTTTGCATCGGATGGCCATATCACCACAGACAAAAACAATATCAACGGAAGGCGCGGCGTTGGAAGCTGGCTGTTGCTCATCAGGATCTCCATTTTAGGCCTTGGCTTATTTTTGGCCATTGCTGCGGCAGGTATCCCGATGGACCGGTTAACTATTATCATCGGTGCATTGGGAGTAGGTATCGGTTTTGGTCTGCAAACACTTGTAAACAATCTGGTTAGCGGGCTGATCATAGCTTTTGAAAAACCGGTAAACGTCGGCGACGTGGTTGAAATTGGAGGTCAGGGAGGAACTATGAAATCAATTGGTTTTCGTAGCAGCGTTATCTCTACCTGGGATGGGGCCGACCTGATTATGCCAAATGGCGATCTTCTTAGCTCTCATTTAACCAATTGGACTTTAGGGGGCAGCCATAAACGGATATCTATTTTGATCGGCGTTGCTTATGATTCTGACCTAAATAGGGTGAAAGAGATCTTGACGGGGATACTTGAGCAAGATGATAGGATCGTCCATAACCCACCGCCAGTGATACAATATGAGCAGTTCAGTAACAGTTCAATTGATGTGAAAATATATTTTTGGACCCGCCAAATGAAAGACTCTTTTGCTACGCGCAGCGATCTCATCGTGGCCATACAAATTGCCTTTGCTGCTGAAGGACTTATTATTCCTTATCCCCAGCAAGATGTTTATTTACACCGCGCCAATGATATCAATTAAAGACACAACTTAAATTACCTCCTATGAAAAAATTCTACCTCTTTCCTGCCATTCTGCTAGTTACATTATTTATACAATGTAAATCTGGTAATAACAATTCTAACACTAACGCCAATACAACTCCCTCGGTTGATACGTCAGGATCAGAAAAATCTTCGGAAACAGAAGCTGATAACAACAAATCGGATAAATACGATGCGCAGCGTAAAGAAAAGATCGCGCAGGTGCGTTCTTTTTTGCAATCCTATCATAAAGAAGACCTGAGTAAAGGACTAATAGATACGATGAGCCGTCAGTTTCAATTACAGGTCGCAGACTTAGATAATGATGGTAAAAACGAAACTTTTGTAGGCTTAACCGGGCCATATTTCTGTGGTTCGGGCGGTTGTACTTTCTTGCTGCTTGATCATACCGGTAGGTTAAATACTAGATTCACGGTAGCCAGCTATCCTGTGATTGTAGATTCCACATTCACCAAAGGCTGGCGCGATCTGCTGGTGCAAAGCGGGGGCAAGTTTCACAGGTTAAAATATACTGGAATTAAATATCCATCTAATCCAAGCGTAGCCCCAATTGTCGATTTTCTGCCTTCAAAAGGATTATTATCCATATTCGATAGCTGGGAGGAAAGAAAAGTTTGGCATGTATTTTAAATTGATTTTTTTATTGTAGAGCAGGTTATATGCATTATTTACAAAAACAAAGCATAGTTTGTTTATTCTTATCGATCCTGTTATTTATCCTCGGCACATTGCACGCATCTGCCCAAAAATCAGAGAAGCCAAAGTACCGTCCGGATAGTACCTATATCGAAACCTTTGATGATTGGTTTGTAATTAAACCCTCCATTACCAATACTGCCGAAGCACTGGTTGCCAAAACCGGTGACTACAATATTGTTTTGGAACCCAATACTTTTGAAGTGCTCAGGACCTATTTTAGTTATCAGTTTATCTCCTTTTATTTTGACTACCTGCCGCACTCCGCCATCACCAATAATGACGATGATGAAAAAGGCAAAACCAGGCTTTTTACGTTGGGAACAACTTTAAACCACCGTCAGTGGTTTGGCGACCTGGCCTATACTAAAACCAAAGGATATTATGTAGAGAACACCAAAACCTTTCGCACCGATTGGAAAGATGGCGATCCCTATATACAAATACCAAATCTTCACGTAACCAGTTATAATGCTTCCATTGGTTACAATACCAATAAAAGGTTATCTCTGGCGGCAGCGGTGTCCCAAACGGAGAGACAACTTAAAAGTGCAGGGGCATTTTTACCCAAAATATCTTTAAGATATTATATCATTGATGACCGTACTCCTCAGGCCAGCGTCAACGAAAAATCAAATAATTTTCAGGCCCTGCTGGGTGCCGGTTACCAGTATACACTGGTATTTAACAGAGCGCTGTATATGGTTGGCGCTTTTACCCCTGCTTTTGGTTATATCCATACACGGGTTAAACAGCGTAGCGATGCAGAGTTATTAAGTTTTAGCCAAAGAGGCCCTATTTATCAATGGGATGGTAAATTCGGATTTGGTTACAATAGCCACCGTTTTTTTGCAGGAAGTTATTTAACTGCCACGTCCGCCAAATACGCACAGGGGCTTACCTCCGCAGAAAACCAAAATGTAGACGTATTCCTTCAGCTTTTTATTGGTTTCCGATTAAGGGCCCCAAAATTTATCAGTAACAGCTACAAAAATATATTTAACTAATGGGCAGACAAATCACTCTTACCCTTACCTTATTAATGTTAGGCCTGGGCTGCCTGGCACAAGGTACCAACGATACAGTATTTGTTCCAAAAAAAAATTTCATCAGGGCGGCTACTGAGCTTTTTGTGGTACAGCTGTTACCCTGGAGTTATGATAAGTTTGTTACGAAGGCAGATTGGGCTAAACTGGACATCAACAGTATCCAAAGAAACCTGAAGCCTAAGAATTGGGAATGGGACGACAATAGTTTTAAGACTAACCAGTTCGGGCATCCTTATCATGGTAACTTATATTATAATACGTTCAGAAGCAATGGTTATAGCTTCTGGCAATCCGTGCCTGCGGCGTTTACCGGTAGTTTTGTTTGGGAGGTAGCTGCGGAAACCAACAAATTTGCACCTAATGATTTTATCAATACAAGTCTTGGCGGCATCACTTTAGGCGAAATGACCCACCGAATTGCTGGGAAAATTGTGAACAATAGGGCAAGAGGTGCAAAACGTCAGATGCAGGAGGTATTTGGCCTGCTGGTAAATCCCATTAATGGTGTAAATCGATTGATCAACGGCGAATGGGGCAGGGTGCACGGCCGGGCAGATACAGCCCACAAGTTAACCGCCAATTTAAACATAGGCTCCAGGCATTTTAACGTGAAAACCTATCAATCAACATTGAGAGGTAAAGAAGAACTTTATGTACGCCTGGGTTTATTATATGGAGAGAAATTTGAGGAATCAAACATCCCGTTTGATTATTTTTCCGCAGTGATTGAATTGGGCGGCGGAGATTCAACCTATGTAAACAACGTGCAGGTGAGCGGAGCACTAAAAACCTGGCCAATGGAGAACGATGGCCGCGCCCGGCACCTCTATACGATTACGATGAATTACGACTTCATCAAAAATAACGCCTTCCAATACGGGGGGCAAAGTTTCGCTTTCAAATTGATGTCTAACTGGAACCCCGATGCCAAAGTGCAATTTACCAGCGAAATTGGAAGTGGCGTCGTAGCCCTTGGGGCGGTTCAGGATAAATACCTGTTTTATGGCGAGGGAAGGAACTATGATTATTGTGCAGGGATACAGGTAGTGGCTGCCGGAAAAATAAACTTTAATAAACGGTTTGAAACAGAGTTCAACTATCGTGGCAGCCGATTTCAAACCATAAATGGCAACCCCTCATCTTACATCTTAAATACTCTCTCAGCAGACTTAAGAGGATATTTAAGTAAAAAATTCTCCTTGGCTGCTGGGGTCGGACAGTATTCTCTAAATGGCTTTTTCAAGGGATTTGAGAATGTGGCCGAGATCTATCCTTTCGCGCGTTTTTCTGTGGGCTACAGACTATAAACGCTAGATTTAATTTCAATTTCCCCCTGCAAATTATTAATTTCAAATATCTAATCAAAAGCAAAAATTATGAAAGCATTTAAGTTACTTGCACTATTAGCGTTTTTATTGACAGGTTCATACAGCGCTCAATCACAAACAAAAACTGGAAAGGTTTATTTGATCCGGGTAACAGGTTACGCCGGCCTGGCTGTAAATTATCAGTTCTATGTTGATGGTAAGTTAATATGTAAACAAAAAAACAAATCATATTCTGTACACGACCTCAGCGTTGGAGACCATACCATTACTATTAAAGGAGGCGGATTGTCAAATGGTAAAAAATCAGCTCCCTTAAAATTTACTGTAGCAGAGGGCAAAACAAATTATGTTAGTGTAGTAAGTACAGAAGCCGGTTATGTCAACAAAATCAATTGTCAGGAAATTACCCAAAATTCCGCAACCCCACTTTTGGCCAAAGCGAAACAGAAAACTAATTGTTTAGCTGAAGAATAAGCGTAGCAGGTACAAAGTTAAATACAAAAGGCATCCGTCAATTGATTGACGGATGCCATACAAGCATTACAGGAGATTTCCTGCTAAATTTCTCGCTCTATTTCACGGTAAAGCTTTTCTTTTCTGTAGTATTTACACTGAAATATCCAAGCGCACCATTACTGATATTCGAAGGCGGGTTTCCTGGCGTTACACCGCCACCCGGGCCATTTTGCGTTTGCTGGCTCAAGGTGTACCAGTAAGTAAATACATCTTTATCTATACATTGAAATTCCACTTCAGCCACATCTCCTGTTTTTAACTCTTCGTTAGCATCGTCATCATAGAAAAGCGTACTGGTAACATTATTACCGTTGGTGAGGCGGTCATTCTCAGCAAAAACTGCTTTAATTTGCACCCCATTTACTTTCAGCACCATCCTGTATTGATTTACCTGATCCGCAGGATCCTGATAATGTGCTTCAACCACCTTCAGGTCGTCCCCACCAAAGGTGATGATCTTTGTAGTGAGTGAATCCAGTGCCACTGCTGAGGGCATAGTTGAAGATGCATTGTAAGTTGTGTTATTTGCAACGACCTTCATCGTGTACTTACGACCGGGTTCTGCTTTTAACGAATTGAAAGTGTAGGTGCCGGGTTTAGTCTCTGTAAATGTCCAGGACTGATTATTGTCATCCGTTACCAGCACCTGTGCACCAGTCACAGCCGGATACGTATTACTATTTGTATAAGGAACCGATTCACTTAGAGTGATCGTTTGAACACCTAGCTGATCGGTGATCATGCCTTCGATTACCAATTGATTAGCAGAGGTGTTCAGCTTTACATCAATTACCTTCTCACAGGAAGCAAAAGTTAACAATATGCCAAGCGACAGAAAAGTATAGGTGAAGTATTTTAATATGGCATTAGATTTTAGCAAGATCTTATATTTTGACAAGACTGTATATTTTAGCATGGCGATTAAAATTTAAAATTATAGGTAACAGATGGGATTATACCAAAAAGGCTGGTTTGAACCGCTTCGGTTTGCGTTGGGTCGTTCTTTTTATCTCTAAAGGTTATAGAATAAGGATTTTTACGGTTCAGCGCGTTGTATACCCCAAAGCTCCAGCTAGACTGGTATTTCTTGGTTTCCTTGGCTTTTAAGGTGGCGCTTAGGTCAAGTCTGGCCGTGTAGGGCATCCTGTTTGCGTTCCGGTTTGTATAATAATAGTTGGTTAATCCACCAATGTTGTATTTCCCAGCGGGGTAGGTCACTGCATTTCCAGTGCTATAAATATAATTGGCTGAGAAAGTCCATCGCGGATTAAAGTTATAGATCCCTACCAGGGCCAGGTCATGCGTTCTGTCCTGCTTTGCATTGTAATAGTCGCCGTTATTGATGCCTTCGATCTTGCGTTCAGTTTTTGATAAGGTGTAGCTAATCCAGCCAGTCAGTTTGCCTTTGGTTTTTTTCGCGTATAGCTCTAACCCATAGGCGCGACCAGTACCATACAGCAGTTCTGATTCTACTGTTGAATTGGCGATAAGGTCGGCACCATCTCTATAGTCGATCTGGTTCTGCAGCCATTTGTAATATACTTCTCCAGAAAACTGGAAGGAGTTATCCTTACTGTTCCTGAAATATCCCATCGCTACCTGATCTGCCAGTTCTGGTTTAATGTTGTTGCTGCTCATCACGTACTGATCGGTAGGCGATCCGGTATTGGCATTGGTAAGAATATGTATATTCTGTGTGTTTCGGTTATAGGATGCTTTGATTGAAGTTTCATCCGTTAAGCTGTAGCTGGCCGAGAAACGGGGTTCAGGATAAATATAGGTCTTTACGAACTTGCCACTCCCGGTTGTTGATGCTGAGATAATTTCACCGGCACTATCATACGTGTTAAACGTTCCAGGGCCCAGCAAAGAGAAACCACTTAGTCGCACCCCATATAAGATATTGAATTCATCTGTCAGTGCCCATTCATCCGAAAGATAACCTGCAAGCTCCAGGCCGTATCTGTTTTCTACCGCCAAAGGATTAAAGCTTGAATTGCCGGTGGTAGTAATGTCTGATGGTGCAATGCGGTGATGTATAGCCTGCACGCCAAATCTGATTACATGTTTATTACTATAATATTGCAGGTCTTCTTTTATATTATAATCCCTTATCATCGAGGTAACACGCGCATTGTTATTCGCATCTAAAAGTTCAACAGCGTAATGGTATTTATTATAAATCACCGATGTATTTGAAAACAGTTTATCATTAAACACATGGTTTAAACGAAGGGTGGCGGTGGTATTTCCCCAATCGTTGGCAAAGAGGTCTTTGATGCCAATATTATCCTGACCAAAATAGCCGGATAAAAACAAAGTATTCTTATCATCAAATTTATAGTTTGCTTTGGCGTTTATATCATAGAAGTTTAGTGTATTGCCTTTCAGTGAAGAGTCAGGGGACGCCTTTAACAAAAGATCAATATACGTTCGTCTTGCGCTGATCATAAATGACCCCTTATCTTTTACAATTGGCCCTTCCACTTTAATACGGGAGGCAATCAATCCAATACCGCCTTCGGCTGAAAATTCTTTGTTGTTCCCATCCTGCATTTTCACATCGAGGACTGATGATAATCGACCACCGTATTGGGCAGGCATTCCCCCTTTGTAGAGACTTACATCCTTTATCGCATCACCATTAAAGGTGGAGAAAAAGCCAAGCAAATGCGAAGAGTTATATACTACTGCCTCATCCAATAAAATCAGGTTCTGATCTGCCGCACCGCCCCTTACAAAGAAGCCTGTATTTCCCTCACCGCCAGATTTTACACCTGGAAGCAGCTGAATAGTTTTCAGCACATCTTTCTCGCCAAAAAGCACAGGCAGGTTATCAAGCGACTTCATATCAAGTTTATCCAGGCCCATTTGAGGACTCTTTACATTCTCGTTTTTCCGGTTTTTCGAAGTGATTACCACTTCATTCAGGTCGCCTTTATTTCCACTCAATTCTACATTTATTTTCAAGGAAGAAGTAAGCGTAATCGTTTTGGTGTACGACTGGTATCCGGTGTAACTGACAATCATATTGTAATCGCCGGTATTGCCCGTCAAGGAATAAAAACCATAGGCATTTCCGGAAGTGCCAAAAGATTGCGTTGCGTTCTGAATTTTAACTGTAGCCCCAATCAGGGTTTCGCCGGTTGCAGCATCCCTGATCGTTCCGCTAATCGTAAATTTTTGTTGTGCAAAAGCCTGGGAAAACAAGCAAAGGAAAATGAACAGAGATAAGTAACGTTTTAATATCATGAAGGAAGGTTTGTATACTAGTAGGAAAAAGTCATTGTTTTTTTTCAATTTCGTTTTAGACTCACAATGGTGTTATTTGTTTCATTATACACTTAGAACACGCTAAAAGCAAAATACCCTTATTACGTGTGAAATTATATTCAATTGTTGCCGGTATAGTTAACTAATCAAACCGGCGCGCACCAAAGTTATCATGATTAGGTTAATATACAGTGTTAACAATATAAAAAAGAAGTATTAACTACCTCTGTTAATTAAGTGTTAAGCGTAGGCGCTTTGTTGAAATAGAGAGTCAGGGTCGTGTTTTGGTCGTAGCTTGTTATAGGTAACTCCTGTCAAATTGCATCCTACTTGTGCTATGAGTCCACTAAAATGACGGGTTTTAGTGGACTCATAGCACAAGTGAGGTGTTGTGTGTGTGGAGTATGGTAAAACAAACTACGAATAAACATGCTTAGAAACCTCATTCAGATAAATTATGGAATGCCACTAGGTAAAAAAGCTAAATGACCACTTGATCTTACCAATAACCGATAATAAAAAAGGGGTACTGTTTTTAAAGCAGCACCCCTTTTTTATTATTATTGGTTCATTATCCTAAAAACGGATAACGGTAATCTTTAGGCGGATCAAAAGATTCTTTAATTGTCCGCGGTGATGCCCAACGCAATAAATTGATCATAGAACCAGCTTTATCATTGGTACCCGATCCTCTGGCACCACCAAATGGTTGCTGACCAACTACAGCTCCGGTACATTTATCGTTGATATAAAAATTACCTGCCGCATTGCGTAAAGCAACTGTAGCCTGTTCAATAGCATATCGGTCTTGTGCAATTACAGCACCTGTTAATGCATAGATAGAGGTTGTGTCAATTACTTCCAGAATTTCATCAAACTTTTCATCATCATACACAAATACAGTTAATACGGGGCCAAATAATTCCTCGCACATAGTAGTGTACTTAGGATCATCAACTACCAAAACAGTAGGTTCAATAAAGTAACCTTTAGATTTGTCGTATTTGCCACCTGCAATAATTTCCACGCCATCATCAGCTTTAGCCTGATCGATATATTTTGATAGCTTATCAAATGAACGTTCATCGATTACCGCATTGATAAAATTGCTGAAATCTTCAGTGCCGCCCATTTTGAAGGTAGCAAGGTCACGCAGCATCAGTTCTTTGATTTGTGGCCAAAGACTTTTTGCTATATATGTTCTTGAAGCAGCGGAACATTTCTGTCCCTGGTATTCAAATGCCCCGCGAAGGATCGCAGTACTTGAAACTTCAGCATCGGCTGAACCATGTACAAGGATAAAATCCTTACCACCAGTTTCTCCGACGATACGGGGATATGTTTTATATTTATGGATATTGGTTCCTATAGTTTTCCATATATTCTGAAACACTGCTGTAGAGCCTGTAAAATGGATACCAGCAAAATCAGGACTGTTAAAGATCACTTCGCCTGTTTCAGGACCATCTGCATAGATCAGATTAATTACCCCATCCGGAAGGCCTGCCTCTTTGAAAATCTCCATCAACAGATTGGCTGCGTATACCTGGGTATCTGCCGGTTTCCAAACAACAACATTTCCCATCAATGCTGCCGAAGTAGGCAGATTGGCAGCAATAGCTGTAAAATTAAAAGGCGTTAATGCAAATACAAATCCTTCCAGCGGACGTTGCTCAACCCTGTTCCATACTCCCTTAGGAGAAACAGGAGGCTGCTGCTGATAGATTTCTGACATGTAATTTACGTTGAAACGCAAAAAGTCAATCAGTTCACATGCCGCATCAATTTCTGCCTGGTAAGCATTTTTCGATTGGCCAAGCATGGTGGCTGCATTTAATTTATAACGATAAGGGCCAGAAATGAGGTCGGCTATTTTAAGAAAAATAGATGCACGTTGTTCCCAGGCCAGGTTTTCCCATTTTGCTTTGGCCGCCAATGCAGCGTCAATAGCTTGTTGAACGTGTGTTTTGTTACCTATACTGTATTGGGCTAGAATATGCTGGTGATCGTGCGGTGGAGTAACTTTTCCTTTCTTGTCGGTATGAACCGGTTTTCCCCCTATGTACATAGGGATGTCGCCTACTTTAGCGCGTGCTTCAGCTAAAGCAGCTTCTAGTAATTCACGTTCTTTACTGCCGGGAGCATAGCCAAAAATAGGTTCATTCACCGGGGTAGGTACGTTAAAAAATCCTTTGAGCATGATATATTATAGTTTTTTGTGCAAAGATAGTTTTTTATTTTATTGCAATTGAATCCGGGGCTTTATATGATATTTTGCCTACACAGCCAATTCAGCACATAAATATTTGTTATTTTTGAGGCTAAAGTATGATAAAATACCTTCGACTCCTGTTACTGCCGTTCTCTTTAATTTATGCCGTAGTCGTCATATTGAGAAACAAATTTTACGATTGGGGCATTTTCCGGTCGGTAAAATTTGATATTCCGGTGATATGCGTAGGCAACCTGGTTGTTGGCGGTTCGGGGAAAAGTCCGGTCACCGAATACCTGGTAAATCTGCTTGGTGATTACCGTGTAGCAATCTTGAGCAGGGGATATGGACGCGACACTAAAGGGTTCTTATATGCAGACCAAAACGCTACCGCAAAGACAATTGGCGATGAGCCCTTGCAATTTTACCATAAATTTCCGGGCGTAACGGTAGCTGTGTGTGAAGACCGTGTTTATGGTATAGAACAGTTAAAAGATACCCATGATGTGGTAATCCTTGATGACGCTTTTCAGCACAGGCGCGTCAAACCGGGCTTTAGTATATTATTGTTCGAGTTTCAAAAACTGCGGGAAAGTCAGTTCGTGTTGCCCGCCGGAAATATGAGAGAGCCATTTTGGGGCTATCGCAGGGCTGACGTTTTAATGGTTACAAAAACGCCGCCTGGATTAGACATGGCTAACCAACAGCTTTGCACCAAAAGGTTTGATCAGCACAGCCTGGGGCAAATTTTCTTTTCGTCAATTCAGTATGGAAATCTTAAAGCTTTGTTCAGCAACGAAGAATCCAGTGCTGATTCGCTTATCAACAAAACGATATTTTTATTGACGGGTATTGCCAACCCAAAGCCACTTCTGGTTGAGCTGGGCCGGTTTAGTAATAGTATTGTGCATCATGACTATCCGGACCACCATGCCTTCAGCCGGCAAAATTTGATTAAATTGGTTGAAGCGTTTGCTCAGCATACTTCAAAAGAAAAAATCATTATCACAACAGAAAAGGATGCGCAACGTTTATTTGATGTTACATTCAAAGAATTACTGTTAAATTTACCCGTATTTTATCTGCCGATCACTATAACTATCGACGCAGAACGAAAAAATACCTTTGATCAAAAAATAATAAAATATGTTTCAGATACTGCGCGAAACCGTTGAATATATAAAGAAAAAGAACAATAATTTCCAGCCTGAAATTGGTATAGTCCTTGGAACCGGTCTGGGCGGTTTGGTGTCTGAAATTGAAGTGGAATTTAGCCTGATGTATTCCAATATTCCAAATTTCCCTATTTCAACCCTTGAATTCCACTCTGGTAAATTGATCTTTGGTACGCTGAAAGGCAAAAAAGTAGTTGCTATGCAGGGAAGGCTTCATTACTATGAAGGGTACTCCATGCAGCAGATCACTTTTCCTATCAGGGTGATGAAAGCACTTGGTATACAATATCTATTCGTTTCCAACGCTGCAGGATCATTAAACCCTGATTTCAAAAAGGGTGATCTAATGGTCATCAATGATCATATCAATCTTCAGCCAGAAAGTCCGCTTCGTGGTATCAATGATAACGACCTGGGTCCGCGGTTCCCCGATATGAGCCAGCCCTACCATCAGGGACTGATCAGCAACGCGCTTAAAATTGCTACGGACGAGGGGATCACGTGTCACCAGGGGGTTTACGTTTCGGTAACGGGACCAAATCTGGAAACTAAAGCTGAATACCGCTATTTAAGAATTATTGGTGGAGACGCAGTAGGAATGAGCACCGTACCGGAGGTGATTGTAGCAAACCACATGAGCATACCCGTTTTTGCAATATCCGTGTTAACAGATGAAGGGTTCCCTGAGGTTTTGCTGCCTGTGAGTTTAGAAGAAATACTGGCAACTGCAAGAGCAGCTGAGCCGAAAATGACAAAAATATTAAGCCAGTTAATTTCTCAACTATAATGTATAAAACAATTGTTTTATTTTTTCTTATCTGTATCTCGGTCGGGGTACAGCGGGCTGTTGCTCAGGATCTGAAGACGACAGTGAACGAAAATAAAGAATTGGATTCATTGAGGGATAAACTTGAAAATGGTAAAGATTCAGTGATTTTTACCTCCAGATTTGTGAGGTATACTACGCTGAGGCTGACTAAAGACAGCATCCAGACTTTAGCGCTGGATACCAGTCTGAGGGGGATGCAGAATTTCAGCCCGATTGTTCAGCCAAGAAGGCCTACAATGAATACTGGTAATATTGGTCTGGCGGCGAAGGAATTATTCTTTGAGCCATCAAAAGCAATTGGATTTGATCCGGGTTTCCACTCGCTGGACTGGTATGCATTAGGACATGATGATATTATATATTATCAGGCGCGTACGCCTTTTACTAATCTGTATTACGCAGGACAATATAGTGGTGATGCTGAGCAGATTTTTAAGGTAACACACTCTCAGAATGTCAAGAAAAACTGGAACATCGGCGCAAGTTATAACCGGATAGGTGCAAATGGCCTTTACCTGCGCCAACGGGGGGATGTACTCAATGGAACGCTGTTTACCTGGTATACTTCACCTAACAAACGTTATACATTGTTTGCAAATGCCATCTTCAATACCATGAAGGCATACGAAAACGGATCGATTACCAATGGTTCAATCTTTGAGCCCGGGGAGCTGTCTATAGACAGGGGAGCGCAGCAGATTAGGCTGACCAATTCGAGGCAGATCTACAGGAAAAATACATTTTTGGTAAAGCAGACTTATTTCGTGGGGCGTATTGATACCCTGGATCAGGAAATTACCAAAAAAGTGTTGCCTACTAACAAAATTACCTATAGTTTAAGGTATGACAAAGATTCTTATGCTTTTCAAAAAAATGAGTCCGACGACCATACGGTCCTTCCCGCTGCAAGTGAGGAAAACGACCTCGTATACACTAACGACAGTACCTCGGTTCAACATATCCAAAATGAATTTATTTACAGTTTTTTTCTGCGTGGAAAATCAAGTTCTGTGATTAAGAATGAGCTCAAAATTGATGCTGGGATAAGACATGATTTTTACGACTATTCGCAGGTAGTTGGTCGTGCAGACAAAACCAACTTTTACGAGCATACCAAAGCATTCCAGAATGTAACCCTTCTGGGCGCCGCAGGATATCGGTTTAGTAACAGGGTAGATTTTAATCTGGACGTACAGCAGATTTTTCAGGGGGCGCAGGCCGGCGATTTTATGTATGAAGCAAAAAGTAATGTGCTGGTAAGTAAAAATGTGGGGCGTATAGTATTGGGTGCCTACCTTCAGAACAAAACCCCCGCAGAAATCTATACCAATTATTATGGAAACCATTACCATTGGTTAAATGATGATTCGGAGCCGGAAAATGCCGCTAAATTTGGGCAGAGTTCGATTACTTCATTCAACCGGACTAAAACAGTCAATTTCTCTTTTAAATATATCAATGATAAGCTCCGTTTGGACGCGGGAGCTGAATATTACCGCGTAAATGGTTATCTATATTTCAAGCAACTTAACCCAACAACTGATTCTACTGCTATTACCCCTTTGCAAGAGAACGGTTCAATTAATGTGTTAAAGATTACTGTAGGAAAGAAATTCAGCTACGGTAAGTTTAACCTGGAAAGTTATATTGTCTACCAGAAAACGAGTAATCAATCTGTAATGCCGGCGCCGGAGTTTTATACTTTTAACAGTTTTTATTTAGATCAGACGGTTTTCAAAGTGCTGAAAACGAATGTTGGATTTGACGTGCGTTATAATACCAAGTACGCAAATTATGCGTACAACCCAGCAGTAAGCCAGTTCTATATTGGCAGGGAAGTAAAATTTGCCACCACCCCGGTGGTAGATTTCTGGATCAGGGCAAGTTTAAGAAAGGCAAATATCTTCCTGAAATATGAATATGCCAACCAGGGATTAGGCTCTCAGGGTTATTATACGGTATATAAATATCCTATGTCTGATAAGATGTTTAAAATTGGTGTAAGCTGGAATTTCTACGATTAAGTAATTAGGTTTTTTGTGGCTTTTTTTTGGCTGCAGGGAATAGTACATTGTTTAAAATAAGGCGGTAGCCTGCAGAATTTGGATGCAGGTTAAGGTCGGTAGGCGGATCGCCCACAGCATGTTGGTAATCTTCGGGATCATGTCCACCGTAAAAAGTAAACTGTCCTTTTCCAATTTCACCATGTAGGTATCTAACTTCCATGGCACCTTTATTTTCTCCCAAAACAGTGATGCTGGGTTTGAGCAGCGCCTTCCTGAAGGCGGTAGTTTGTCCCATAAAACCTCTGATTACACGGTCGTGGTTTTGGGTTAGCATGGTAGGGACAAGATCTGATTTTGCAGAAAAATCGAACAGGGTAAAATAGTCATTCTGTTGCGTCAGTGTCCTGGTTTGGGTTACATCAATATCCGAAAACTCATAACTTCCAGGGTTCTGGTCAAGTCTGAAATTTGTGAATGCGAAGGTTTTTTCGAATTTGAGCTTAGACTGGGATGCGGGGTCTTCTGCATCCCCATCATACATACTGGCACAAATATCTACGCCATCTGCGCTTAGCGCAATATCAAAACTATCTGTTGCGGAACACATCGCAAAAAGGAAGCCCCCACCAGCGCAAAATTCACGCATCCTTGTAGCCACGGCAAGTTTCATGGCCGAAACTTTGGCAAAGCCGTTCCTTTTAGCTGTAGCTTCCTGTGTTTGCACATCGTCACGGTACCAGGAGGCATTTCTAAAATTACTCCAGAACCTTCCATATTGCCCTGTAAAATCTTCATGGTGTAAATGCAGCCAATCGTACCCGCTCAGTTTATCTTTTAATACCTCGTCATCGTAAACAATGTCGTAAGGAATTTCTGCATAGGTAAGGACAAGTGTTACTGCATCATCCCAGGGAAGTTTGCTTTTTGGTGAATAAACGGCAATTTTAGGCGCTTTCTCCAGCTTTACCATTTCCATATTGACGCCGGGATCGTTAATTTCGTTTAATATAGCGGTTACCTTGCCATCAGCCAGTACACTGTAAGATACGCCACGTGCTTTACATTCATCTTCTACTGCTTTATTATAGCTGATCAGAAAGCTTCCTCCACGGTAATTGAGGAGCCAGCTTACCTCAGCATTTTGTTTAATGCTCCAATAGGCAATGCCATATGCTTTGAGATGGTTTTTCTGGTCCTCATCCATATTGATCAGGATAGATGAAGCGCGTGCGGCCAGGCTAAGTAGAAGAGCTGCGGCTAGAATAAGGATTGGTTTCATCGGGCTTTTAAAATCATAATGGACAACTGAATACGAATTTAGTTCATCTAGTCGTTACAATTTACTAAATTTGTCAGTTAGAAAAAAAAGAACATGAGTAAAGCGATAATAAAAACTGAAAAAGGGGACATGACTGTCGAGTTTTATGACAATGATGCACCGAATACTGTTGCAAATTTTAAGAAATTGGCTGGTGAAGGATTCTATGATGGCATCTCTTTTCACCGTGTTATTCCAAATTTCATGATTCAAGGTGGATGTCCAAACTCTAAAGATCCTGCAAAAGCACATTTAGCTGGTACAGGTGGCCCTGGTTATAAAATTGATTGTGAGTTAACGGGTGAGAACCAATACCATGACCGTGGTGTTTTATCAATGGCACATGCCGGAAGAAACACTGGTGGATCACAATTCTTTATTTGCCACAGCAGAGCGAACACCGCACATTTGGATAGAAATCATACTGTCTTTGGTAAGGTAGTTGAGAATGTTGACATTGTTGATGATATCAAACAAGGAGACAGAATTTTAAGTATTGAAGTGTTAGCAGATTAATTATATGAATTTAAGAGGAATTGTAGCCGTTTCTGGCAGACCAGGTTTATTTAAACTTGTAGGACAAAATAAGGCAGGGTATGTACTGGAGGGCTTAGATGCTCAAAAAGTTAAAATTGTAACTAATATTGCAACAACCAAATTGGCTTCGCTGGAAGATATTACAATTTACGGTGAGGATGAGGATTTAAAACTAATCGATGTTTTAGCGAATCTTGCTGCTGTAGAGGGTGAAGTTCCAGATGCAAAGGCTGATGCTGGAGTATTGAAGAAATTATTCCTTGAAGTTGCCCCTTCACACGATCAGGATAAAGTTTATGCTTCAGATATGAAGAAAATTGTAACCTGGTACCATTTGTTAAAAGATCTTCCTTTATTTTCTGAAGATGCGCCAGGAGCAGAAGTTGCTGCTGATGGTACAAAACCAGAAGAAAAAGCCGAAAAAAAAGTTGTGAAAGCTACGCCTAAACCTTCTAATGCCAAAGCGCCAAGTAAAACTGCGCAACCCGCTAAGAAAGCAAGTATGACAAGTAAAAAAGGAGTTTAATCCTTCTTTAGATATAAAAAAACCGGATGAGAGATCATCCGGTTTTTTTATATCTGGTTATCAGGCTATAAATAGAACCAAATCAATAAATATGCAATTATTGAAATGATAATTGCAATCCTTAAGTTCCGGCGCTGTGCCCGGGGGTTACTTCTAAATTTATATTCCCGTTTTTTTAAACCTGGTGTTTCCATAAATGTCCTTTCTTTTTATAAGATGCATAAAATAAAATTTTCCATAAAATGGATGTTATTACTGGTGATGATAGGGTTCCCCCTTTAAAATACTGAATGCCCTGTAGAGTTGTTCAACAAAAAATAAACGAACCATCTGATGTGAAAAGGTCATGTCAGACAGCGAGATACTTCCATTTGCCCTTTTATAAACGCTTTCATCAAACCCATAAGGCCCTCCTATAATGAATGTTAGTTGCTGAACACTTCCAATCATCTGTTTGTTCAGGTATTCTGAAAATTGAACTGAGGTATATTTTTTTCCTTTCTCATCCATAAGGATGACAGTATCGAGATTGCTGATCTGTTTCATTATCAATTCCCCTTCCTTCGACTTCTGTTGGGCCTCAGTAAGGTTTTTGGTATTTTTCACGTCCGGAATAACAACGAGGGTAAAGCCAATATAGTGCTTCAGCCTGCTTAGGTATTTTTCTATCCCTTCAATAAGATATTTGTCTTCGGTTTTCCCAACTACAAGTAAGGTAATCTTCATCAGTAAATATTTGTTATATCAGTAATATTTATTGTTTAATTGTTGTCTGGCAGCCTTCGGCAGTATTAGCTTTGTAAAGCTGCCATTAGCCTGTTGTTCACTTTGTATCTCGTTGCCTTTTGTGTTCAATGAACCCAAGCCCGGTTCAAGACTGTTTGTTAGCGATACGCTGGTGACGGTTTCATTTGAAATCCCGGCGTTTAAAGCTCCGGTAAATTCATTTGTATATATTTGTTTCGGGACTGAGGTAAAAAATGCCCTTCAGTTTTTGCTGGTCGTATAATCAAGAGAACATTTTCAAAGATATGGTAAAATCGAAAGATAGTATTTTAAAGGACTATCAAAATAATGTAGAAATTCAGGAATCGCTGCTACTGAAGATGAAAAAGATGCTTAATCAGATCGCATACTTTCGTTTAGGGATGTTTTTAATAGAAGTGATTTTTGTAGCCGTCATTATAAAGTTTGGTTATTACTGGCCAATAGGTGTACTGATGTGTCTGCCTGTTCTGGCTTTTATGGCATTACTCAAAAAGCAAGTTAACATTCAGAATAATGTTAGCTATGCTGAAAAACTATTGTTTATTTACCAAAATGAGGTGGACCTGATTACTAAAGGGCATCAGAGATATGAAGATGGAAGTGTTTTTGCAAACGAAGCGCATCCGTATTCCTCAGATCTGGACATCTATGGCCCCTCTTCCCTGTATGCGCTGATTAACCGATCAAATACTACTACTGGTATGAAACTGATTGCCGACCGCCTGAGTAAACCTACTCCTGTTGCCGAGATTGCCGAACGACAGCAGGCAGTCAAAGAACTCAGCAATCATATTGAAGACACCTTTCATTTCAGGGCGGGCCTGCGTGGTCATGAGCCCGGGCAGTTTCAAATTATTGCTGATAAACTTGAGCATGATTTGCCGGGGCAGTTAAAATTTACCGAACCTAAGCTGCTACGTTTATACACATCGGTGGTTCCGGTACTGTCTATTTTGTTTCTGGTGCTGGGTTCAGTATATGGAGGAATGGTGTGGTCATTTATGGGGCTCTTCCTTCTTTTCAATTCGGCGCTTATATTTTTTAATCAGAAGCATATTATAGAGATCTACTATGGTTTTAGCGGTAGTTCTAATTTGCTTAATGCAATATCTGGCACCGTGAAATGGACGGAGGATGTAAAATGGGAAAGTAGCTATATCAGGCAATTCTTTCTGGCAGGGGAAGGTGATACAGCGGTAAGTTCACAGATTAAAGACCTTTCTGCAATTATCCGTTCTTTTGATGTGAGGCTGAACCCATTTCTGGGAGTGATATTTAATCTTTTCCTTTTATGGGATTTGAAATGTGCTATCAAACTCGATCAGTGGTATAAACGATCATCTTCGCAATTGATCACTAGCATGTACACTGTTTGTCAGTTTGAAGAGTTGATCTCATTTGCAACGCTTGCACACAATGAGCCTGAATGGAATTATCCAGTTGTTACTGATAGCTTTTGCCTCGAGGTAAAAGGGTTGGGCCACCCGCTGATCCGGCAGTCGAAACGGGTGATTAACGATTACAAATTTGATCAAACTTCTACAGTAGATATTGTAACAGGTTCTAACATGGCTGGTAAAAGTACGTTCTTGCGCACGGTTGGAATCAACATGGTACTTGCCTTTTCGGGTGCGCCGGTATGTGCTTACGGCATGCAAACTTCTGTTTTCGAGATTCTCACCTATATGCGTATCAAGGATTCGCTAAACGACCAAACCTCAACTTTCAAAGCTGAACTTAACCGCCTCAAAATGATTCTTGAGGGAGTAAAGCGCCTTCAGCATCCGCTGGTACTGATTGATGAAATGTTAAGAGGTACCAACAGTAAAGATAAATATCTTGGGTCCAAAGTTTTCATACAGGAAATGATAAAAGAACATACACCAACTTTGTTTGCCACACATGACTTGCAGTTATCAGAAATGATTGCTGAATACCCTAATATGCTGCGAAATTATCATTTTGATATTCAACTGGCAGAAGGAGAAATGAACTTCGATTATAAGCTTAAGCATGGCGCCTGCAAAACATTTAATGCTGCGTTGCTCTTAAAAGAGATAGGCCTGAGTTTTAATGCCGAAGAATTAAATTAAGTATTTTATAGCAGGTTAACAGGGAGTTAACACTAGAATTCCCAACTTGCCCTTTAGTTTTATATATGATCAAAGCATCCGATTTCGGCAAGGATTTTTCCTGGGGAGTAGCTACCGCAGCAGCGCAGATTGAAGGAGCTGCTGATATGTATGGCAAAGGGCCCTCAATTTGGGATACCTTCTCTAAACGCTCGGGCAAGATTAAAAAGGGGCACCACCCGGCAATGGCCTGCGATTTCTATCACCGGTACAATGAAGATATTGCCCTGGTTAAACTTCTGGGTTTTTCTATTTTCAGGTTTTCTATATCCTGGCCAAGGATAATTCCCTACGGTGAGGGGGCTGTAAATGAAGAGGGCATCAGGTTCTACCACAATGTAATAGATGAATGCCTGGAACAGGGATTGATTCCCTATGTTACGCTTTATCACTGGGACCTTCCGGAAGCATTGGAAGAAGAGGGGGGATGGACAGCGTTTGGTATTAACACTGCTTTTAATGCATTCGTTACCTTATGTGCGAAAACCTATGGTGACAAGGTGAAAAACTGGATGGTACTGAATGAACCATTTGGGTTCACTTCACTAGGTTATATGCTCGGGATACATGCCCCCGGCAAAACCGGATTGACGAATTTTTTTTCCGCGGTACACCATACTGCAATTGCTCAGGCGGATGGTGGTCGTATCCTTCGTGCAGAGGTTGCCAATGCCAATATCGGTACAACTTATTCCTGTGCGGAGATTATACCGTATACGCAAAGTGAGAATGATATTCTGGCTGCATCGCGGGTAGATTGCCTAATGAACAGGTTGTTTGTTGAGCCTGCATTGGGAATGGGATATCCAGGTGAAGATTGGGAGGTGATGGAAAAATTTTCAATTTCGCATTCCACATGGAGGCACACGGAGCGCCTTACTTTTGATTTCGATTTTATTGGTATACAGAATTATTTCCCGCTGACTATCAAGTATAACGCATTTATACCTGTGCTGCAGGCCTGGGAAGTAAAGGCGAAAAGCAGGAAGAAACCGCATACAGCGATGGGTTGGGAAATTAATGCTGATAGTTTCTATAATATTATTAAACAATTTGCCTCTTATCCAAAAATCAAAGAACTGGTAATTACAGAAAATGGTGCGGCATATCATGACAAGCTTGTCGATGGTGCGGTAGATGATGTGGAGAGGATTGCATATTTCGAGCTCTACCTCGCCGCAATGCTGAAGGCAAAAGAAGATGGAATGAATATCACAGGCTATATGGCCTGGACGCTCATGGATAACTTTGAATGGGCAGAAGGATATAATGCCAGGTTTGGATTGGTGTATAATGATTTCAAAACGCAACAGCGGACGATAAAAGCTTCAGGATACTGGTGGCAGGATTTCCTTAAAAAATAGGGCAAAAAAAAGCTCCCGTTTTGGACGGGAGCTTTTAGTATAGATTGAGCTATGTTTAAGCTACTACTTGTCTGCGGATAATATTCAATGCACCCCCAGCTTTAAACCATTCGATTTGCTGTGCATTGTAACTATGGTTAACAGGGAACTCTTCAACTGATCCATCAATGTGGTTTAGTACGATTGTTAATGGAACATTAGGAGCAAAGGTTGTTAATCCAACGATGTCAATTACGTCATCTTCAAGGATCTTGTCATAATCTTCTTTATTTGCGAAGGTTAAGCCTAACATACCTTGTTTTTTCAAGTTGGTTTCATGGATACGGGCAAATGATTTTACCAATACTGCACGAACACCAAGGTGACGTGGCTCCATTGCAGCATGCTCACGTGAAGAACCCTCACCGTAATTTTCATCACCTACAACGATCGATCCAAGACCAGCCGCTTTGTATGCACGCTGCGTAGCAGGTACCGGTCCATATTCTCCTGTTAAATCATTTTTAACATCATCAGTCTTGTCATTGAAATAATTGACAGCACCGATCAGCATGTTATTAGAGATATTATCAAGGTGACCACGGAATTTTAACCATGGACCAGCCATTGAGATATGGTCAGTTGTACATTTTCCTTTAGCTTTGATCAGCAATTTCAATCCTTTAAGGTCTGTGCCTTCCCATGGGGTAAAAGGATCAAGCAACTGCAACCTGTTAGAAGATGGTGAAACTGCAACAACTACACCGCTACCGTCAGCTGCCGGCTCCTGATAACCTGCGTCATCAACAGCAAAACCTCTTGTTGGCAATTCATCGCCTGTTGGCTCGTCAAGTTTAACCTGCTCACCATTTGCGTTAGTTAATGTATCTGTAAGCGGATTGAAGCTCAGGTCACCAGCAATAGCTAAAGCCGTTACCAGTTCCGGAGAACCTACAAAGGCAAAAGTATTTGGGTTACCATCGGCACGTTTCGCAAAGTTACGGTTGAAAGAGTGTACAATAGTGTTTTTCTCTTGTTTCTCAGAACCTACCCTGTCCCACATTCCAATACATGGTCCGCAAGCGTTAGTAAATACTTTTGCACCAATTTGTTTAAACACATCCAGGAAGCCATCACGCTCAATTGTGAAGCGGATTTGCTCAGATCCAGGGTTGATGCAATATTCAGCTTTAGCAGTCAGTCCTTTTTCAGCAACTTGTTTTGCTACACTTACTGCCCTTGATATATCTTCGTAAGAAGAGTTGGTACAAGAACCGATCAGTCCTACATCAATTTTCATTGGCCATCCATTTGCAGCTGCCACTTCTTTCATTTTTGAAATAGGTGTAGCCAAATCTGGTGTAAAAGGGCCGTTCAAATATGGCTCAAGGGTTGACAGGTCAATTTCAATTACCTGGTCAAAGAATTTATCTGGTTCAGCATAAACTTCAGCATCACCGGTTAAGTGTTCTTTAATTTCATTGGCAGCATCAGCTACATCAGCACGGTTTGTTGCACGCAGGTAACGCTCCATGCTTTCATCGTAACCAAATGTAGAAGTAGTTGCACCAATTTCAGCACCCATATTACAGATGGTACCTTTACCAGTACAGCTCATGCTTGTAGCACCTTCGCCAAAATATTCAACAATAGCACCAGTACCACCTTTTACAGTCAGGATACCTGCTACTTTTAAGATCACGTCTTTTGCGGAAGTCCAACCGTTTAATTTTCCGGTTAGTTTAACTCCGATTAATTTAGGGAATTTAAGCTCCCAGGGTAATCCGGCCATTACGTCGCATGCATCAGCACCACCAACGCCAATAGCAACCATACCTAAACCTCCAGCGTTAACCGTGTGAGAGTCGGTACCGATCATCATTCCACCCGGAAAAGCATAGTTTTCCAATACTACCTGGTGGATAATACCTGCTCCTGGTTTCCAGAAGCCAATACCATATTTATTAGATACCGAAGCAAGAAAATCGAAAACTTCTTTACTTTCAGTATTTGCTGCAGGTAAATCCTGTTCTGCACCATACTTTGCAGTGATCAGGTGATCACAGTGTACAGTTGAAGGAACCGCAACTTTAGGCCTTCCAGCCTGCATGAACTGCAACAACGCCATTTGAGCTGTCGCATCCTGCATAGCAACACGGTCAGGTGCAAAATCTACATAATCAGTACCCCGGATAAAAGAGGTATTTGCTTTTTCGTCCCAAAGGTGGGTGTATAAGATTTTTTCTGAGAGTGTTAAAGGTCTGCCTACTAGTTTACGTGCCGCCTCTATACGGGGGCCAAAGTTTGCATACACCTTTTTGATCATTTCAATATCAAAAGCCATTGATAATATGTGTTAAAAGGTAATATATTAGAATTAATTTCTAGCGAATTTACAAAAAAAAACAGGCTAAGGGCATCATATGTATATCATTATATTATTTATACATGTTCTAAATAATATGTTCCTGTTTAGTCTGTGTGCGGATACATTGCGATGTCCGATAATGAACAATATAGTTCGTTAATGGACAAGTGAAACATCTTACAAAGTAGTAATGCGCTGATCAATGGTGTTATTACCGTTTTTCTACTTCTGGCCTGAACTTCGTGTAACGAGGACAAAAACTATAGCGAATGAAACTGATATCCCTGGTCCGAAAGATATTTTATAGCAGCGGGTAATGCAACCTTAACCCTGTCAAATGCCTTAAGGCTGTCGTGAAATACGATAATAGAACCGTTTTCTGCATTCTTGATCACGTTCTCGTAGCACTTTTCTGCTGAGAGTTTCGTATCAAAATCTCCGCTAAGAACGTCCCACATGATGATCTGAAGTTCGGAATTTATCGTTTTAAGATGTGTGATCTGAGATTTTTTGATTCTTCCGTAAGGAGGTCTGAATAGGTTGGAACGGGTGAGCTCCTGGCATTGATGAAAATTTTGGATGTAATCTTTATCGGTTGTTTTCCAGCCTTTTAAGTGGTTAAATGTGTGGTTGCCAATGGCATGTCCATCCTTTTTAATCTGTTCAAATATGTCAGGATACTTATTGATATTATCTCCGATACAGAAGAATGTTGCTTTACAATTGTAGGTCTTTAAAGTATTTAGAACGAAGTCTGTAACAACAGGTATAGGTCCATCGTCAAAGGTTAAATAAATGACTTTTTCTGTGCGGCTTTTGTTCCAGACTAATGATGGGTAATACCATTTTAATAAAAGGGGTGATTTAACCAGGTACATCATCAAATGTAAGAAATATCAGATGGTACTGCGGTTAAAATTAAAAAATGAATAAGTTGTTTATTAATATTGTGAAATTAGAATTATGAAAATGTTTACTAACAATAGTTTACTGTCTAAATTGAAAAGCGCGGCGGCCATCGGGTTCCTGAGTCTGGGATTCTCATTGACAGCGCATGCGCAGGAAACATTAACCATACAGCAAGCTATTGAAAGAATGCTGCAGAATAACCTGAATGTTAAACGGGCAGTGCTCAATGTATCTTCAGCGAGTGTAGATCTGCAGCAATCAAAGGCTGCACTTTATCCAACACTGAACGCGAGTGCAGATAACAGTCTCAGTTTTGGCCGTGGTTTGAATAGTACCACGTTCCAGGTAGTAAACCAGAAGTTCTATCAGGGAAGTGGTAGCCTTAACACGTCAGTAGATCTTTTTGGTGGTTTAACTAAAATCAATCAAATACGTCAGAATAAGATCCTTTTAGACGCTGGTAATAGCAATCTGGATAAGGTAAAAAACGACCTGATTCTGAACGTTGTCACTGCATATTTTCAGGTGGTATTTAATGTCGAATTATTAAAGGCATCTAAGGAACAACTAATTGTTGCACAACAGACGGAAGAAAGAGAGAAAGCATTGCTGGATGCCGGAAATAAAACTGTTGCTGATGTATCGCAGGCAAAAGCACAGGCTGCTACTGCCGAATTGAACGTCACTAACGCACAAAACCAACTGACCATTTCTTATCTCACGCTGTCACAATTGATGGAGATGCGCGCAGATGATAACAACTATACAGTTGTAGCACCGACTGTTCAGGATATTGCTATGGCACAGAAAAATTATAATGTCAATGAGGTTTATAATTCAGCCTTGTCAATCTTCCCGGATATTAAACTGGCTGCGTTGAACAGGCAGGCGGCTGAGAAAGGTATTAACGTAGCAAAAGGTGCACTGAGCCCGAGAATTTCTTTTGGCGCTAATCTGGGCTCTTCTTATTCATACTTGCTCGCAGCACAAAGTGAGAATATGCATTTTTTTGATCAGATTAGTTCAAGATTCAATCAAGGTATAGGATTAAGCCTTCAAATTCCGATATTTAATGGGTTACAAGCAAGAGCAGGCGTAAAAAGGGCGCGGATTAATTATGAAGATTTCAAACTTCAGGAAAGCTTAACCAAAAACAACCTGAATAAAGTAATCGCACAGGCAATTGCCGACCTTCGTGCTGCCGACAGTCGTTACAGTTCTACGCTAAATACCTTTAATGCACAAAAAGATGCATTCAATGTAATCGAACAACGTTACAATGTAGGTTTGGTAAATTCATTAGATTACAATACGTCCAGAACAAACAGAAATAAAGCAGAGACAGATTTTATACAAGCCAAATACGACCTGCTGTTCAGGTCTAAGGTAATAGATTATTACCTGGGCAGGCAGATTACATTTTAATATTTAACCCAGACAAATACAATAAAACAATGAAATTGAAACACATACTTATCACTGTAGGCGTGCTCGTCGTACTACTGATTGGAGCAAAACTGGCAGGTTGGATCGGTGGCGAAAAAATTGAGAAGGTGACTGTAGAAAAAGCCGCGGACCGCAGGATTATTGAAACTGTAACCGCCAGTGGTAAGGTGCAGCCTGAAACGGAAGTTAAATTGAGCTCTGAGGTTTCGGGAGAAGTGGTTGAGTTATTGGTGAAAGAGGGAGACATTGTAAAAAAAGGACAGCTGTTGTTTAAAGTAAGACCGGATGTGTTGCGGTCGGGTTTTGACAGGGCGAGTGCTTCCTATAGTTCGCAGAAAGCAAGTGTTGCATCTGCCGCGCAGCTTTTGAAACAATCTGAAGGTACTTATGCCAATGAAGCAGGTATCTACAAAAGGAATGTTGAATTGTTCAAAAAGAAAGTGATTTCCGTAGCTGAATTTGATGCGGCAAAAGCTGCCTTTGTGACTGCCAACACCAATCTGGAAAGTGCAAAACAATCACTGATTGCCGCAAAGTTTACGCTGGAGCAGTCGGGTGCCAATGTGCAGGAAGCAAGTGCAAACCTGGCTAAGGCGACAATTTTTGCGCCGGTGGACGGTGTAATCTCTAAGCTGTCGGTAGAGCTTGGTGACAGAATTCTGGGTACAGCCCAGTTTGCGGGAACAGAGATCATGAGGATTTCTAACCTGAGTTCGATGGAAGTGAATGTGGATGTGAATGAAAACGATATCAACCGGGTAAATGTTGGCGACAGTGCCGTCATCGAAGTTGATGCGTTTGAAGATAAAAAGTTCAAAGGTGTGGTTACTGAAATTGCCAGTTCTTCAAAAGATGTGGGAACTACTGCAACTGCTGCTGCCAGTACAGACCAGGTGACAAATTTTGTTGTAAAGGTGCGTATCGACGCAGGATCATACAGTGGCGTTAAAGGCGGTGCCAAAGGACTTCCGTCGCCTTTCAGACCAGGCCTTTCTGCAACCGTTGATATTGAAAGCTCATCTGTTAAGGGCCTTTCTGTCCCAATACAGTCAGTTTTTACAAAAGGTGCTAAAGATGAGAAGGAATCACAGGGTAATGATGCAAATGCCGATAAGCAAAAGTCGAAATTGAATGATAAAACCATTAAGCAGTACGTTTACACTTACGCAGATGGCACAGTTAAACAGGTGGAAGTGGTAACCGGAATACAGAACGACCAGTATATCCAGATCAAAAAAGGCGTTAAGGCCGGAACTGAAGTGGTGAGCGGGCCGTACGCAGCCATACAGAATAAATTAAAAGACGGCATGAAAGTAGAGAAAACTACTAAAGATCAGCTCTTTGCCGATCCTGATAAAAAGTAAGGTAGGCCTTACCAATAAAATAAGTAATTTGTCCCGGTTTAAAACATTAAACCGGGATTTTTTATTTATAAAGGATGATACCAAAAGTTGCAGTGATAGGTGGAGGGAGTTGGGCTACGGCAGTGATAAAAATGCTTTCTGACAACCGTGTTGAAAAAGAAATTTACTGGTGGTTGCGTGATGCAAAGTCTATCGCTTACCTAAAAGAATTTAAGCACAATCCTAAATACCTCAGCTCTGTGGAAATCAATATCCCCGCTGATCATATTTCATCAGATATTGCCGAGGTTATTGCTGCTGCAGAATATGTTATTCTAAATGTTCCCGCCGCTTTTTTAAAAGAAACACTCAAGGATGTAAGCCCCCAAATGCTTGGAGGCAAGAAAATTGTTTCAGCTATTAAAGGGATTGTTCCCGATGAAAATCAGATTATTGGTGAATTTATGCATGATAAGTTTGCTGTACCGCTTGAAGATATTCTGGTGATCAGCGGCCCTTGCCATGCGGAGGAAGTTGCCTTTGAAAAGTTATCCTATCTTACTATTGCTTGCATCGGGACAGAAAGTGCACTTGCCTTTTCTGCGTTATTAAATACCAGATACCTGAAGACGATTATTTCGGATGATATTTTTGGAACTGAGTATGCAGCAGTTTTAAAGAATATTTACGCGGTTGCCAGCGGTATCTGTCACGGTATTGGCTATGGTGATAATTTTCAGGCAGTACTGATTTCAAACGCGGTACGCGAAATGAAGAGATTTGTTGATGCTGTTCATCCAATTGAAAGGGACATTAAGGAGTCTGCCTATCTGGGAGATTTGCTGGTGACCGCTTATTCTCAGTTTAGCCGTAACCGTACTTTTGGCAATATGATTGGCAAGGGCTATACTGTGAAGTCCGCACAACTGGAAATGAACATGATTGCCGAAGGATATTATGCCGCCAGTTGTATGCATATTATTAATCGTAAATACGGAGTAGAAATGCCGATCTGTAACGCGGTTTATGCCATTCTTTATGAGCAACAACCGCCACAGGCAGAAATGGAGCGTTTAACATCAAACTTAAATTAAAACAATACATATATTGGTTTGTTATTATAGAAAATTGATAGCAATGAAAACGAAATATGTATTGGGTTTATTAACCCTGGCTTTAGTTAGTACTGTTTCCCTGTCGTCGCAGGCACAGGAGAAAAAAACGGTTGGTCAGAAAATAGACAAAACCGCAACCAATGTAGGGCATAAAACTGCTGAAGTAGCTGTAAAAGGCTCTTCTAAAATTGCTGATAAAACCTACAAAGGAAAGATGGCACCAGATGGAACTGATGTGTATATCGATGGAAAAAACCGTAAATACTACGTGAACAAAAAAGGTGGAAAAGTTTACCTGAAAACGTCACAAATTCTGGATAGACCAGCAAAAAAATAATACCACAAAGACTAACTATTAACTATTATTACCTATCCGGGTCTGTTTCAGATTCGGATTTTTTTTTGTCCTCATGGCTGTGTATCCCTTTTATTAACGGTTTAATTCCATTAGATTTAAAAATTCAATAACTAAAACATGAGAAAAAAGACGCTTCTGCTTGCTCCTATATTATTTGCCGCTTCTGCCGGGTTGTTTAATCCTAACCTGGTGCTGGGCCAAGAAACTCAACAATATAAACATGCTGCGGTTGTATGCGCCCATCCAGAGGCGTCGCATGTTGGAGTTGCAGTAATGAAAGCAGGCGGTAATGCAGTAGATGCCGCTGTAGCTGTTCAGTTCGCACTCGCGGTAGTTTATCCAAATGCTGGTAACATCGGGGGTGGGGGATTTATGGTTTACAGAGGGAAACGGGGCGAGTCTGACGCATTAGACTATCGCGAAAAGGCACCAGGTAATGCGTCGCGGGATATGTACCTTGATGGAAAAGGAAATCCGGTGACGGACAAAAGCCTTTTGGGTGCATTGGCTTCTGGTGTTCCGGGATCTGTAGATGGGATGATCAAGGCCCACAATAAATATGGCAAACTAAAATGGAAAAAAGATGTCCAGCCTGCCATTGATCTCGCTGAAAAAGGATTTCGGGTAACGGCGCAGCAGGCTTCGGAGCTGAACAGACATAAAGCAGGATTTTTAAAATACAACAGAAAGCCCGTGGCTTTTGTAAAAGACGAAGAATGGAAAGAAGGAGATTTGCTCAAACAGCCTGAACTGGCGGTTACGCTGAAACTAATCAGGGATAAAGGCAGGGCCGGGTTTTATGAAGGACCTGTGGCTGCCGCAATAGTGGCTTCAATGTCGCATACCAGCGGTGTGATTACGCAAAAAGACCTTAAAGATTATAACTCCGTTTGGAGAAAGCCTGTTTCTGGAAAATATAGGGGTTACACTGTGATTTCTATGCCGCCACCTTCGAGTGGTGGGATTGCCCTGGTTACCATGCTGAAACAGGTAGGCAACTATCCCTTAAAAGACTGGGGATTTCAACGCGATTCTACCGTTCAACTAATGGTTGAAGTGGAACGCAGGGCATATGCAGACCGCGCAAGTTATTTGGGCGACCCTGATTTCTTTAAAGTGCCGCAGACTGCGTTGCTGGATAGCAATTACATACAATCGCGGGTTAAGGGCTTAAGTTTTGCTGCTGCTACTCCAAGTTCTGAAATAAAACCAGGCACGCTGCCACCTTACGAAAGTGAGCAAACTACGCACTACTCTATTGTAGACGAAGAAGGAAATGCTGTTTCTGTTACCACTACGCTGAATGGTTCATATGGATCACTCGTAGTTGTGGAAGGAGGGGGATTTATTTTGAACAATGAAATGGATGATTTTTCTGTAAAACCCGGCTCTCCTAATATGTATGGTTTAATAGGAGGGGAAGCAAACTCAATTTATCCCGGAAAACGGATGCTCAGTTCAATGACGCCGACGATTATTGAAAAAGACGGGAAGTTATTGATGGTAGTGGGTACCCCTGGTGGGTCTACAATCATTACCTCGGTTTTCCAGACTATTTTGAATGTACTGGCTTTTGGACAAGATATGCAATCAGCAGTTGCGGCACCAAGGTTTCACCATCAATGGTTGCCAGATGAGGTTGCTGTAGAAAAAGGTGCCATTTCTCCTGCCACAAGAACTTACCTTGAATCAAAAGGATATAAACTGAAAGAACGCGGATCTATAGGCAGGGTAGATGCTATCCTGGTAAAACCAGATGGGGTACTGGAAACCGGTGCAGACCCAAGGGGAAATGATACGGCTGCCGGGTATTAAATCACATTTTACCAGGTCCTGATAGGATGATAAACAAGAAAGGCCCGGGATTTCCCGGGCCTTTCTGCTAACTATTTGTGGATATTAAGATCTGCGTCTTCTGTCTCCGCTTCCGCTGCTTTCGCGTCTTCCGCTTCCGCCAGAGTTGCCACCCTCACGTGGTTTACCAGAGAAATCTCTGAATCCGCCACCAGTGCTGCTTCCGCCTTCACGTCTGCCGCTTCCGCCAGAACTTCTTCTGTCTCCGCCACCGTAGCTTTTTCTTTCGCCACCACCGTAACTTTTTCTCTCACCACCACCGCTGTAGCTTCTTCTCTCGCCACCTCTGCTGCCACCACCTTCAGGTGCGTCACCAGATTTTTCGATCCTTACTTCACGGTTGTTAAATGTGATTTCTTTGAAATTGGCAAACAGGCCATCAACAATTGCATTTTCAACTTCAAAGAATGAGTAAACACCTTTAAGGTCTATTTTACCAATGTTTTTGCCACTGATTTTACCGTTGTTACATACAAAAGATAATAAGTCACCTCTTGTAAATTCGTCTACCGAACCTAAGTTGATAAATAAACGGGTATAATCACTGTTTCTTGCGCCTCTTGCACCACGTTCTCCACGCTCACCACGTTCGTCCAATGCAGCTGCATTTAGATCAGGAGCATTTTTGTAGTATTCTAAAAAGCGGTTAAACTCTAAAGAAGCAAAACGTTTGATCACGTCTTCTTTGCTTAATTCAGCAAATTCATCCATGATACGTGGGATATACTGGTCAATCTGACTGTCGTTTACTTCAACATTGTGAACTTTGTGAACCAAAGAGAACAATTGTTTTTCGCAAACATCAAATCCCGTAGGCAATTCAGCTTTAGTGAAAGATTTACCGATGATCCTTTCGATCTGACGGATTTTTCCTAATTCTTTAGAATTGATGATACAGATAGAGATACCTGTTTTACCAGCTCTTCCTGTACGACCACTACGGTGGGTGTAACTTTCAATTTCGTCAGGTAATGAATAGTTTACAACGTGTGTTACGTTGTTTACGTCAATACCACGTGCAGCAACATCCGTTGCAATAAGCAACTGCATGTTACGGTCACGGAAACGCTGCATTACCTTATCACGTTGTTGTTGTGACAAATCACCGTGTAACGCATCAGCATTGTAACCATCCTTAATTAGGTTTTCGGCAACATCCTGTGTATCCAATTTGGTTTTACAGAATACTACTGCGAAAATTTCAGGATTGAAATCCACAATACGTTTTAAGGCAGCATATTTATCTCTTGCACGTACTACATAGTACTCATGTTCAATATTTACGTTACCTGTGTTTTTGGTACCCATGGTCAACTCAGTAGGGTTGTCCATGTAGTTCTTAGCTATGCGTCTCACTTCTGGAGGCATAGTAGCTGAGAATAACCATGTTTTTTTGTCGTCAGGTGTAGTAGACAAAATATCATTAATGTCTTCCTGGAAGCCCATGTTCAACATTTCGTCAGCTTCGTCAAGTACTACATATTTCACACTACTGAAATCTATAGCCTTACGGCCGATAATGTCTAACATACGACCCGGTGTTGCAACAACAACTTGTACACCGTTTCTGATCTCACGCAATTGCTGCATAATGTTTGCGCCACCGTAAACGGCAACCACACTAGCACCAGGCGTGTTTTTTGAGTAATTTTTGATGTCGCTGGCAATTTGCAAGCAAAGCTCTCTTGTAGGGCATAGAATCAACGCCTGAGGCTTTTTAGAACTGAAGTCGATCAATTCGATTAGCGGCAAACCAAATGCTGCTGTTTTACCTGTACCTGTTTGGGCCAAACCAACAAAGTCATTATTGCCCTCTAACAGCACAGGAATAGCTTGCTCCTGAATAGGTGTTGGATTTTCGAAACCTAAATCCTTTACGGC
>Ga0247816_10000079_pt1 | contig 52227 bp, 55 predicted proteins | sample UWRJL209509C1_FD_179930 | JGI IMG/M metagenome (GOLD analysis project Ga0247816, IMG submission 179930) | Plant litter microbial communities from Arlington Agricultural Research Station in Wisconsin, United States - UWRJ-L209-509C-1 | ecosystem: Environmental > Terrestrial > Plant litter >...
ACATGTCGAAACTGATTCTGACGCACGAGGTCTCCGGCCTCGGTACCCCCGGTGACATCGTTGATGTCAAGAACGGGTTCGCTCGCAACTACCTTCTCCCCCAGGGCTTCGCTGTTGCGTGGACCCGTGGTGGCGAAAAGCAGATCGAGCAGATCAAGGCAGCCCGCGTAGCCCGCGAGCACGCCACCCTCGAAGAGGCGCAGGCCCTCAAGGCAACCCTTGAGAGCACCAAGGTCAAGCTGGTCGTCAAGGCCGGCGCTGGCGGACGCCTGTTCGGCTCCGTCAAGACCACCGACGTGGCCGAAGCGGTTGCCGCCGCCGGCCTCGGCGCCATCGACAAGCGCAAGGTCGAGCTCAGCCCGATCAAGGCGATCGGTGAGCACCAGGCTACGGTTCGTCTGCGCGACGAAGTGAGCGCGACCATCACCCTTCTGGTGGTAGCCGCCAAGTAGGCGTCTTACTCGAGGTGGCGACGACTCCAGCGGAGTCGTCGCTACCTCTTTTTTAACCCCTCGGCAACCCCCGTTCATGGCACATCCGACGCTTACTATGCACCGCTTTGTGCACAGGCGCCCACCTATTTCATCAACATTCAAGCCGTTCTTGAGACTAGTTTTTCCACACAGCTGTTAGCAACTGAAAAAGCTGGTCAGGCCTTATTTTTTACTACAAAAGATTAAGTTGTCCACAGGACAGTGCACAGGTTGTGCACAAGTGCCCCGGCGTTTCGCGCAGATTACTCACATAGTTATCCACAGGGTGGTTTGGTGGCACGGCGCTCGCTCCCTAGGGTGGGCAAGCGGGTACATCGGGGGATGGCTCGTGCGCCGGGCTATCGCTGTCAGCGGGTCCTGATACACCTGTTCCACACCAACACGAGGAGGCTCGGCGTGTCGATTGCTCACCTGGGTTCAACCGATCAGCGCAGCTTCGACCAACGCGGCTCCGGCCCGCGCGGCGGCTCCGAACCGAGGCACTCCGAGCGCACCCCGCCGCACGATCTGTTGGCCGAACAGAGCGCCCTCGGCGGCATGATGCTGAGCAAGGATGCCGTCGCCGACGTCGTCGAGACCGTGCGTGCGACCGACTTCTACGTCCCCAAGCACGAGATCATCTTCGACGCCATCCTCTCGCTCTACGCGCAGGGCGAACCGACCGACGTGATCACGGTCACCGACGAACTCACCAAGCTCGGCGAGATCTCCCGCGCCGGCGGTGCGGACTACCTGCACACCCTGACCAGCCTGGTTCCGACGGCAGCGAACGCCGGGTTCTACTCGACCATCGTCGCCGAGCGCTCCATGCTGCGGAAGCTCGTCGAGGCCGGCACCCGGATCGCCCAGATGGGGTACGCGGGCGAGGGTGAGGTGCTCGACCTCGTCAACACCGCGCAGGCCGAGATCTACTCGATCACCGGCAGCACCGAAACCGAGGACTACGTCCCCCTCACCGACGCCGTCACCGCCGCGATCGAAGACATCGAGGCCGCCAAGCTCAAGGACGGCCAGTTCACCGGTGTGCCCACCGGGTTCGCCGACCTCGACGAACTCACCAACGGTTTCCACGGCGGCCAGCTCATCATTGTTGCCGCCCGACCCGCCCTCGGTAAGTCCACCCTCGCGCTGGACTTCGCCCGCGCGGCGTCGATCCACCACGACATGCCCAGCATCTTCTTCTCCCTCGAAATGGGCCGCAGCGAAATCGCGATGCGCCTCCTCGCGGCGGAGGCCAGCGTGCCCCTGCAGAGCATGCGCAAGGGCAACGTGGAGGCCAGGGACTGGACCACCATCGCCGCCACCCGCGGTCGCATCAACGACGCCCCGCTCTACATCGACGACAGCCCCAACATGACCCTCGTCGAGATCCGTGCCAAGTGCCGGCGGCTCAAGCAGCGGGTGGGCCTCAAGCTCGTCGTGATCGACTACCTGCAGCTGATGACGTCGGGTAAGAAGGTCGAATCCCGCCAGCAGGAGGTCAGTGAGTTCTCCCGGGCGCTCAAGCTGCTGGCGAAGGAACTCCAGGTTCCGGTGATCGCTCTCTCCCAGCTCAACCGTGGTCCGGAGCAGCGTGCCGACAAGATGCCGGCCATCTCCGACCTGCGTGAGTCCGGTTCGCTGGAGCAGGACGCCGACATGGTCATCCTGCTGCACCGCGAGAGCGCCTACGAGAAGGACAACCCCCGCGCCGGTGAGGCCGACCTGATCGTGGCCAAGCACCGTAACGGCCCGACCCGTACCGTCACGGTCGCCTTCCACGGTCACTACTCCCGTTTCGCGGACATGCTGCCGGGCGCCTAACCGAACCACATCGCGGAAGGCCCTTCGTCCCGGAATTGCCCCTAGCCAGCCGCCGCGCCCCCGCTACGCTACGAAGAACGGTCGCCTCGTCGCACCCGCGGACGAACCCGTTGACGCTCGATCGCGGCGACAGTCTCGAAGGAGCGTGTCGCGTGAAGGTTGGCATCGGACGAGAACGCCGAGAGGGCGAAAAGCGGGTCGCCGCGACACCGGAGTCGGTCACCCAGCTGCGGGCGCTCGGTGTGGACGTGACGATCGAGGCCGGCGCGGGGCTGGCGGCCGGTTACCCGGACGCCGCATACGAGCGGGCCGGCGCCCAGGTGGCGACCGAGTTCGACCCGACCAAGATGGACGTGCTGGCTCACGTTCGGCCGCTCCCCGCCGAGCTGGCCGCCGCCCTGCCGGCCGGCACCATCACGGTGGGGTTGGCCGCGCCGGCCGCCGAACTGACCACGGTCGCGGCTCTGGCCGCCGCTGGCGTCACCGCGTTCGCACTGGAACTGGTGCCGCGCATCTCCCGGGCCCAATCGATGGATGCCCTCACCTCGCAGGCCCTGGTCGCCGGCTACCGCGCCGTACTCGAGGCGGCCATCCGCTTTCCCCGTTTCTTTCCGCTCTACATGACCGCCGCCGGCACCATCCCCCCGGCCCGGGTGCTGGTCCTGGGCGCCGGTGTCGCCGGTCTGCAGGCCATCGGCACCGCAAAACGGCTCGGCGCCCGGGTGTCCGCGTACGACGTGCGCCCGGCCTCCGCGGACGAGGTCACCTCGATGGGTGGCACCTTCATCTCCCTCGACCTGGCCGCCGTGGAAGGCGCGGGCGGCTACGCCCGCGAGCTGGCAGAGGACCGCGCCATCCGTCAGCGCGAACTGCTCGCCCCGCATGTGGCCAAGGCGGATGTGCTCATCACCACCGCGGCCATCCCCGGCCGGCCGGCCCCGCTGCTGGTGACCCGGGAGATGGTGGCGCTGATGCCGGCGGGCTCCGTGGTGATCGACCTGGCCGCCGAGAGCGGCGGCAACGTGGAGGGCGCGCTGCCGGGGGTGCAACAGTTCGTGCCGACCGCGGCCAATGATGGCTTCATCACCCTGGTGGGGCTGCGCGACGCGGCCTCCGCGATGGCCGCCGACGCCTCCAGGCTCTACGCCAAGAACGTGGCCAACCTGCTGGCCCTGATGATCAGCGACGGGCAGATCGCACCCGATCTCACCGACGAGGTGCTCGACGGGGCCTGTCTCACCAGCAACGGTGTCGTGCGCCATGCCCCCACCGCGGCCGCCCTGGAAGGAACCCGCTGATGGACCCGATAACGCTGCTGACCGTGATCGTGCTCACGGTCTTCGTGGGCTTCGAGGTGGTCTCCAAGGTCTCCAGCACCCTGCACACGCCGCTGATGAGCGGCGCGAACGCGATCCACGGCATCATCCTGATCGGCGCGATCCTTGTCGCCGGCCAACTCGACAACCCCTGGCTGCTCGCTGTGGCGCTGCTCGCCGTGGTGCTGGCCACGGCCAACCTGGTCGGCGGCTTCGTCGTCACCGACCGGATGCTGGGGATGTTCCGCGGGCGCGCGGCCGACGCCAAGAAGGAGAGCACATGAGCATCCTCTCGGTCGAGTGGACCGCACTGCTCTACCTGATCGCGGCGGTCTGCTTCATCCTCGCCCTCAAGGGGCTCAGCTCGCCACGCACGGCCCGTCGCGGCAACCTGATCGGCGCCGCCGGAGCCACGCTCGCCGTGATCACGGTGTTCCTGTCGGCCAGACTCGACAACATCCCACTCATCCTGGCGGCCATAGCCGTGGGCTCGCTGATCGCCGCGCCGATCTCCCGCCGGGTGCAGATGACGCAGATGCCGCAACTGGTGGCGTTGTTCAACGGGGTCGGCGGTGGTGCGGCCGCGCTGGTGGCCATGCTCGAACTGGAACACAGCGTGGGCCCCTGGGTGCTGCTCGCCGTGGTCTTCACCATGCTGGTCGGAGCCGTGTCGTTCGCCGGGTCGGCGATCACGGTGGCCAAACTGCAGGAACTGATCACCACCCGGCCGGTGGTCTTCCCTGGCATGCGCTGGGTGATGACCCTCGCCGTGGTGCTGGCGCTGTCGGCGGGTGGCCTGGTCGTGGCGACCGGGGCGATCGGCTGGGCGTTGCTCGTGCTGCTGCTGGGCCTCATCGTGGGACTGCTCCTGGTGCTGCCCGTCGGCGGGGCCGACGTTCCCATCGTCATCTCGTTGCTGAACGCTTTCACCGGCCTCGCCGTTGCCGCGTCCGGGGTGGTGCTCGGCAATCTGCTGCTCGTGGTCGCCGGCACCCTGGTAGGCGCTAGCGGCACCATCCTCACCCGGGCGATGGCCTCAGCGATGGGTCGCGGCGTCGGCGGCATCATGTTCGGCGCCTTCCGCGGCGGGTCCACCGCCGGGTCGACCGTGCAGAGCAAGCGTTCGGTGCGCTCCTCCAACGCCGAAGACGTCGCGGTGATGCTCGGCTACGCCGAGCGCGTGGTGATCGTGCCCGGCTACGGCCTGGCCGTGGCCCAGGGCCAGCACACCGTCGCCGAGCTGGCCACCGCGCTCGAGGCCCGCGGTGTCGAGGTGGTCTTCGCCATCCACCCCGTCGCCGGTCGGATGCCAGGGCACATGAACGTGCTGCTGGCCGAGGCCAACGTGCCGTATGAGTCGCTCAAGGAGATGGCCGAGGTCAACCCGGAGTTCAAGAACACCGACGTGGTCTTGGTGGTCGGGGCCAACGACGTGGTCAATCCCGCCGCGAAGACCTCACCCGGCTCACCGATCTACGGAATGCCCATCCTCGAGGTCGAGGACGGCCGCCAGATCGTCTTCCTCAAACGGTCGATGCGACCGGGGTTCGCCGGGATCGAGAACGAGCTCCTGTTCGACCCGAAGACCACACTGCTGTTCGGTGATGCCAAGGAGTCACTCACCAGAGTGCTCGGCGCCGTGAACGCGCTCTAGCCGGCCGGGCACAGAGTCCGTCCATACGCGCCGCGTAGACTGGAGCAACACTACGACGAAAGAGGTGCCCGCGTGTCGAACGCCCCGGCCGCAGCCGTGATCGGCACCCGGTACTGGACCGTCCCCCTCGCCCGGGCGGTTCTGGCTCTCGTCCCGGCGATCGCGATCACCTTCAACGCCGACCATTCCGCCCTGTTCGGTCTGCTGGTCTTCGGGGTGTTCGCGATCGTGAACGGTATCGTCACCGCCGGGCTCAGCTGGCGCACCGTCACCGACCCCCGCGACCGCACCCTGTTCGTCGTGCAGGGGGTTGTCGGCGTCGTCGCCGGTGTGCTCGCGTTGATCTTCCACGCCGGCGGGCTCGGCTTCTTCCTCTACCTCGTCACCGTGTGGGCGGCGATCACCGGCGTGCTGGAGCTGTACAGCGGCATCCGGGTGCGCGGTCGGCACTTGGTTACCCGCGACTGGTTGATCGTCGGCGTCTTCACCACCATCCTCGCCCTCACCTTCCTGCTGCTGCCGCCACACGCGGTGGTATCGGTCGGCCTCCTCGGCGCCTACCTCGTGATCGTCGGCGTCTACCTCGTCATCGCGGGCCTGACGCTCGCCTGGGCGCCGACGGATGCGCGGCGGAACCTGGCCACCACAACCACAGATTCGGACACCCCGTGACCCAGAACAGCCCGCACAAGCCCACCCGGTCCGAGGTCCTCAAACCGATCGAATTGGTGGGCATCTCGGCCGCGATGGGTCTCTTCGTCGGGCTGACCATCCTGCTCACCACCCGCAACTGGGCGCTATCGTCGATCGCTCTCGGCATCACGTTCATCATCGCCCTGGTCGTGATCGCGATGCTCGCTCTGGGCATCAAGCCGACCGAGGCCGAGAAAAGCGATCTCCGGGAGCAGAACGAGGGCACCGACGGCCCCGCATCCGGTGGCACCGGCCACTAGTCCCCGCGTTTCACCCAGACTGGCCCACTTTCGCTAGTCGGACCGAGGTCCGAACTAGCAAAAATGGGCCAGTCTTGTGCGCGGGGCGGGATCAGGACAGGTAGTCGACCAGCGGGTCGGCCAGGCCGACGTAGCCGGCCGGGGTGAGCTCGAGCAGGCGGGCCTTGGCGGCGTCGCCGATCTCCAGTTCCTGCACAAAAGCGACCAGGTCGTCCCGGTTGATGCGCTTGCCGCGAGTGAGTTCCTTGAGCAGCGCGTACGGGTCGGCGATGCTGGACCGTCCCGCGCTGACCTCGGCACGGATGACGGTCTGGATGGCCTCGCCCAGAATCTCCCAGTTGGTGTCGAGGTCGTGCGCCAGCATGTCCCGGTCGAGGTCGATCTCGCCGAGGCCGCGAACCAGGTTGTCCAGCGCGAGCAGTGAATGCCCGAAGCCCACCCCGATGTTGCGCTGGGTGGTCGAGTCGGTCAGGTCGCGCTGCAGGCGGGAAGTGACCAGCGTCGCGGCGAGCGAGTCGAGGATCGCGCTGGACAGCTCCAGGTTGGCCTCGGCGTTCTCGAACCGGATCGGATTGATCTTGTGCGGCATGGTGGAGGAGCCGGTGGCACCGGCCTGGGGCACCTGGCGGAAGTAGCCGATGGAGATGTAGGTCCAGACATCCGTCGCCAGGTTGTGCAGCACCCGGTTGGCGTGCGAAACCTTGCCGTACAGCTCGGCCTGCCAGTCGTGCGACTCGATCTGAGTGGTCAGCGGGTTCCAGCCGAGACCGAGGCCTTCGACGAACTCCCGGGACACGGTCGGCCAGTCCACGCTCGGGTCGGCGGCGACGTGGGCGGCGAAGGTGCCGGTGGCACCGCTGAACTTGCCGAGGTACTCGTTGGCCTCGACCTGCTTCTGGATGCGTTCGAGCCGGTAGACGAAGACGGCCAGTTCCTTGCCCATGGTGGTGGGGGTGGCCGGTTGACCGTGCGTGCGGGCGAGCATCGCGTCGGCGCGGTAGTCCGTGGCGAGACCGCGCAGGGCGCCGATCAGGGTGCTCAGCTTGGGCAGCCAGACCGCGCGCACGGCCTGCGAGACCGTGAGGGCGTAGGCGAGGTTGTTGATGTCCTCGCTGGTGGCGGCGAAGTGGGTGAGCTCGCTGATTTGGTCGAGGCCCAGGCTGGTCAGCCGGCGACGCACCAGGTACTCCACCGCCTTCACGTCGTGCCGGGTGACGGCCTCGAGTTCGGCGAGCTCATCGATCTCGGCCTGACCGAAGTCGGTGACGAGGGCGCGCAACGACGTGGTCTGCTCGGTGCTGAGCGGGGTGGATCCGAACAGGCTGCGCTCGGTGAGGGTGATCAGCCACTCCACCTCGACCTGCACGCGAGCCCGGTTGAGTCCGGCCTCCGACAGGTACTCGCCCAGTTCGGTGACGGTGTTGCGGTATCGGCCGTCGAGCGGACTGAGGACCTGCGGGGGTAGAGGACTCATCGGACTCCCTGTCTGATTGCGGGGGCGAGCTGCGCGAACAGCGCAAAATTTGCTCTCTCAATCATGCCTAAAACAGAGTCAAACAGTGCATCGTCGGAATAGTACGGGTCTGGCACGTCGCCCAGCATCGCCTGCTCCTGGTCGAAGCTGAGCAACAGGCGCACCTTGTTGCGGTCCCGTTCGGTGCCGGCCCAGTTGCGCAGGATGCGCTCCTGCGACCGGTCGAGCACTACGACCAGGTCGAGATCGTCGAACCAGGCGGCGTCGAACTGGCGTGCCCGGTGGTGGCTGCCGTCGTAGCCGCGCTTGGCGAGGGCGGCGACGGTGCGGGTGTCGGCCTGCTCGCCGACGTGCCAGTCGCCGGTGCCCGCCGAACTGGTCGTGATGAGGCGCCCCAGCCCCGAGCGGGTGATCAGGTCACGCAGCATCACCTCGGCCATCGGGGAGCGGCAGATGTTGCCGGTGCAGACGAAGATGATACGAAACGGCGTCGACTCATCGGGGGTGAGCGCCGCAAAATTCATGTGTCCATTGTGTTCCACAATCCCCTCCTCCACATCCGCGCGTTGTGATGAATTCTCCCCGCATGCCCGGCGTCGGACCGGGAGCGCCCTCGTCCGGCACAGTCTGGGCACCGGAGGAGGGCTCATGACACTGACGGGGCTCGGACTGTTCCCGGACGAGGACGCGGGCCCTGGGCCGGCGGATCTGGCGCGATTGCGGCAGCAGCGGAGCCTGTTGACCGGGCTACGGGACGAGGTGGAGGCCGCCGGCCGCCGGGTGGCGACGCAGGAGGCCGACGGCACCTGGCGGTCTGCGGCGCAACGTGCCTACGGCCGGCGCCTGACCGAACTGGCCGGCGAGCTACAGGGGGTCTGGCGGGCAGTGGATGATGCGCTGAGCGCCGCGGACGCGGCGATCGACGCGGTGAAGGCGGAGCTATGACGGACGACCTCACGATCTCGGGCGGCGGCAGCAGCCTGGTGGCCACCGACACGGTGTTCGCCGAGATGGCCACCATGCGCCGGTTGCAGGGCGACGCGGAGGCGTGGCAGAGCCGGCTGGCCGGCGTGCGCGGGTTGGGCGTCGGGGCGGCGCCGGGATGGCAGCCCGATGGACTGGGCGCGTGCGTGTTCACCGCGGAACGGGCCGTCGACCAGATCATCGAGCACAGCCGGGAGGTGGCCGACCGGCTCGGCGAGGCCGCGGAACGCTACGGCCGGCTGGAGGACGGTCTGCAGGCCAGCCTGCGCGGCACCGGCGCCTGGCTCGGGCATGCGCTCGGCACTCTCGCCCCCCTTCTGTTGCGCTCGCTCGCGGTACCGGCGGTGATGGTGGCCGGCAGTTCCCTGCTGGCCAACGCGGCGCTCGGCCGTTCGCCCTCGCCGCTGCCGCCGCTGGTGGCCGACGCGCTCCGCGACAACCCACGGCGGCTGAGCAACCCGGCCGTGGTCGCGCTGGTGCGCACCCTGGCCTCGTCAGCGGATGACGCCGCTCTCGGTGCGCTCGGGGTGCCGTACCCGGTGGCGGCCCTGTTGGGCGACGACGGTGTGGGGGCGCTCGGGGCGCCGAGTTCCGCGCTCGCGGTACTGATCGCAGCACGGACGGCCGGGCTGCTGCGGGAGACGCCGGTGCGGGTGCACCAGGTGAGCCCGCCGGGCGCGGGCCGGGGTCCCACCGGTAGCGGGGTGTCGGTCGGGCGGCAACCGGGACCGGCGACGTCGACGGGGCCGGGCGGCCGGACGGCGGCCGGCGGAATGCTCCCGGCGTCGCCGCCGGCCGGGGTCGCCGCCCTGGCCGAACGGATCCCCTCCCTGACCGACGACGGCGGCCAGGTGCGGGTCGAACGCTACGGCGACCCCGAGCATCCGTCGTGGCTGGTCTACATCGGCGGCACCGTGGAGTGGAGCCCGCTCGCCTCGGACGAACCGTGGGATATGGCCTCCAACGTGGCCGCGGTGGCCGAGCAGGAGGCCGGGTCCTACCGGGCGGTGCAGCAGGCGCTCCACGCGGCCGGGGTGCGGCCCGGTGACCCGCTGGTGCCGATCGGGCACTCGCAGGGCGGGTTGATCGCGGCCCAGCTGGCCGCGAGTGCGGACTGGAACACGGTCGGCCTGGTCACCTTCGGCGCTCCCGCCGGTCAGGTGGTTGTGCCCGCCGAGCTGCCCGCGATCGCGGTCGAACACGCCGAGGACATCGTGCCGGCGCTGGGCGGCACCAGTGCAGAGGGCGACGGTCGGTTGTATGTGCGCCGGGAGGTCTTCGCCGGCGCAGCGGCGACGGCCGACGGTGCCCTACCGGCGCACCAACTGGTCGAATACCGGGGCACCGCCGAGTTGATCGACGAGTCACCCGACCCGCGGTTGCGGGACTTCCGCGCCCGGCTGCACGACCTGGTCGGTGACGGCGAGGGTCAGACGGGGGTGTGGCGGGCCGACCGGGTGGGCTGAGCCGGTCGGGCGCCGGTCAGTTGTCCGCTCGGGTCAGCGGTCGCAGCAGCAGACCGAACAGCCAGCTGAACACCCCGAGCACGAACGCGCCGAACACGCCCCACCAGAAGCTCTCCACGACCAGCCCGAAACCGAGCAGGTCGGAGATCCACGCCACCAGCAGCAGGAGCAGCCCGTTCACGATGAAGGAGAGCAGGCCCAGGGTGAGCACGTAGAGCGGGAACGCGATGATGCGGACGAACCCGCCGACCACCCCGTTGACGAACCCGAAGATCAACGCGATCAGCAGATAGGTGAGGATGATGGCACCGGAATCCGGCGCGTACGGTTCGACGCGCACACCCGCGACGATGAGAGTGGTCACCCAGAGGGCGACCGCGTTGACGACCAGCTTGATCAGGAAACCCATGCCTCCACTATGGCATTCGCCTCCGGGAATCCTCGGCGGCCGCCGGGCAAATTTCGGCCGTATCCGCGCCGAGAGCATGCGGCAGCGCGAATATGTCCCGGCGTAGACTCGCGGAGTGAGCCCATCTGATCAGCCATCAGTCCGCCTGCGCCCCGAAATCGTCGCGCTGCCGGCGTACCGGCAGGGCAAGGCGGCCATTGAGACTGCCTTCAAACTGTCCAGCAACGAGAACCCGTTCGAGCCGTTGCCCGGCGTCGTCGAGGCCGTGAACGCGGTCTCGAGTTTCAACCGCTACCCGGATGCCACCGCGCTCGCCCTGCGGGAACGCCTGGCCGCCCGGTACGGCCTGAGCGCCGACGAGGTGCACATCGGTGCCGGGTCGGTGGCCCTGCTCGCCCAGCTGATCCTCGCCGCGGCCGGCCCCGGCGACGAGGTGCTGTACTCCTGGCGCTCGTTCGAGGCCTACCCCGGCCTGGTCACCGTCGCCGGTGCCACCAGCGTCACCGTGCCCAACCGCACCGACCACGGCCACGACCTGGCCGCCCTGGCCGCCCGGGTCAGCCCGCGCACCCGGGTCGTCATCGTCTGCAGCCCCAACAACCCCACCGGAGTGGTCGTCACCGCCGACGAATTCGCGGAGTTCATGGCCGCCGTGCCCGCCGATCTGCTGGTGATCCTCGATGAGGCCTACGCCGAGTTCGTCACCGACCCGGCCGCAGTGGTCGGCCCGCCTCTGCTCGAGCGCTACCCCAACCTGGTGGTGCTGCGCACCTTCTCCAAGGCATACGGCCTCGCCGGCCTGCGGGTGGGCTACGCGCTCGGCCCGGTGGACATCCTGAACGCCGCCCGCTCCACCGCCATCCCCCTGTCGGTGACCGGGCAGGCATCCGCTGCGGCGCTGGCGTCACTCGACGCCGAAGCCGACCTGCTGGCCCGGGTGGGCGTCATCGCCGACCGGCGCGATGGCATCCTGACGGCGTTGCACGACGCCGGCTGGGCAGTGCCGCGCTCCCAGGCCAACTTCGTCTGGCTGCCGCTGGGCGAGAGCACCGAAAGCAGCACCCAACGTTTCACCGACGCCGGACTTGTCGTCCGGCCCTTCCACCCGGAGGGCATCCGGGTCTCGATTGGCGAGGAGGAATCTGTGGCAACACTCATCCAGATCGGCGCATTGATTGTTCAGGATCTACCCACGGGGCATCCGGCCCGGCGGCTAGGTTAGTACGGTGTCAGTGACCTCCAACGACGCACTCGTGCGCACCATGGCGTCCCCCACCGTGCAGCTCCTGTCGACGGATGGCCGGTTCGCGCCGTCCGACTCCGCCGCCGAGTTCCTGCCCTATTTCGAGCGCCTGACCGAGGCGGACTACCGCAGGTTCTACCGCGACATGGTCGTGGTGCGAAAGTTCGACACCGAGGCCGCGAACCTGCAGCGGCAGGGTCAGCTGGCCCTCTGGGTGCCCAGCCACGGCCAGGAGGCCGCCCAGGTGGGCTCGGCGTACGCCACCCGCGCCCAGGACCACATCTTCCCGTCCTACCGCGAGCATGTCGTCGGTATGATCCGGGGCCTGGACATGGTCGACATTCTGCGGATGCTGCGCGGGGTCACCCTCGGCGGCTGGACGCCGGAAGAGCACGGCAACTTCCACCTCTACACCCTGGTGCTCGCCTCCCAGACCCTGCACGCCACCGGCTACGCCATGGGCATGCAGCTGGACGGGTCGACCGCGACCGGCAACCCGGAGACCGACCAGGCCGTGATCGTCTACTACGGCGACGGCGCCTCCTCGCAGGGCGACGCCAGCGAAGCCCTGGTCTTCGCGGCCAGCTACCAGACCCCGCAGGTGTTCTTCATGCAGAACAACCACTGGGCCATCTCGGTGCCGGTGTCCCGGCAGTCACGCGCCCCGCTCTACCTGCGCGCCGGCGGCTTCGGCATGCCGGGGGTGCAGGTGGACGGCAACGACGTGCTGGCCAGCTACGCCGTCACCGCCAAGGCGATGGACGACGCCCGCGCCGGCCACGGCCCGTCGCTGATCGAGGCGCTCACCTACCGGGTCGGCGCCCACACCACGGCCGACGACCCCACCAAGTACCGCGACCCGGAGGAGCTGGCCTACTGGGTCGCCCGCGACCCGATCCTGCGGTTCCGCAGCTACCTGCAGGGCCTCGGTGTCGAGCAGGAGTTCCTCGACGCCGTCGACGAGGAAGCCGCCGACCACGCCGCCGATGTGCGCCGCCGCGCACTGGAGATCACCTCGCCCGACCGGTCGGTGATCTTCGACAACGTCTACGCCGAACCGCATCCGCTGATGACCGACCAGAAGGCCTGGTTGGATGCCTACGAAACCTCGTTCGACGGGAGCGACTCCTGATGAGCACCCTGCACGATGACACCGCGCCCGCGCCGACCACGGCGAACCTGCCGATGACCAAGGCCCTCAACGGCGGTCTGCGCCAGGCCATGCTCGCCGACCCCAAGGTGCTCCTGATGGGTGAGGACATCGGCCCGCTCGGCGGCGTCTTCCGGGTCACGGAGGGGCTGCACGCCGAGTTCGGCGAGAAGCGGGTGCTGGACACCCCGCTGGCGGAGTCCGGCATCATCGGCACCGCCATCGGCCTGGCCATGCGCGGTTTCCGGCCGGTCTGCGAGATCCAGTTCGACGGTTTCGTCTTCCCCGGTTTCGACCAGATCACCAGCCAGCTGGCCCGGATGCGCAACCGGCACGAGGGCGGCGTCACCATGCCCGTCGTCGTCCGGATCCCGTACGGCGGCCACATCGGTTCGATCGAACACCACCAGGAAAGCCCGGAGGCGTACTTCGCCCACACGCCGGGCCTGCGCGTGGTGAGCCCGTCGAACCCGCACGACGCCTACTGGATGATGCAGGAAGCGATCGCGTCCAACGACCCGGTGATCTTCTTCGAACCCAAGAGCCGCTACTGGCCCAAGGGTGAGGTGGACCTCAGCGCGAGCGGCACGCCGCTGCACGCCAGCAAGGTGGTGCGCACGGGCACCAGCGTCACCGTCGTCGGCCACGGCGCCATGGTGAGCCTGCTGCTGCAGGCCGCCGACCTCGCCGCTGCGGAGGGCATCAGCCTCGAAGTCATCGACCTGCGCTCCCTGTCCCCGATCGACTACGACCCGATCCTGACGTCGGTGCAGAAGACCGGCCGTCTGATCGTCGCCCAGGAGGCCGCCGGGTTCGTCAGCGTCGGCTCCGAGATCGCCGCGACCGTCACCGAGCGGGCGTTCTACTCACTGGAGGCGCCCGTGCTGCGGGTCTCCGGCTTCGACACCCCGTTCCCGCCGGCCGCCGTCGAGACGCACTTCCTGCCCAGCCCCGACCGGGTGCTCGAAGCCGTCGACCGCGCACTCGCCTACTAACCTCACCCGCCGGAAAGGCATCCTATGAGCGTCTCCCGATTCACCCTTCCCGACGTGGGCGAGGGCCTGACCGAGGCCGAAATCGTCGAGTGGAAGGTCGCCCCTGGCGACACCATCTCGATCAACCAGGTGCTCGTCGAGATCGAAACCGCCAAGTCCCTGGTCGAACTGCCCTCACCGTACATCGGTGTGGTCGGGGAGATTCTCGTCGAGCCCGGCACCACGGTCGACGTCGGCACCGTCATCATCACGATCCTCTCCGAGGCCGGCACCGCCGAGCCCGCCACCGCCCCGGTTGCCCCGGCCGCCGACGACCTCACCGACGCCGCGCAGGATGCCGGTGGCACCATCTCGCAGGAACCGGCCGAAGAATCACCCGCCGTGCTCGTGGGACGCGGCGCCGCCGCATCCATGCCCACCCGTCGTCGCCACGTGGTGCCGCCCGCCGCGCACGAGGCCCTCGCTCCCACCGCCCCGCCGCAGAGCGGACCGGCCGCGTCCGGACCGCGCAGCAGCACCGCCAGCACCGGCCCGACCCGCAGCACCCCGCCGGCCCGACCGGTCGCACCCGCGCCGGCCGTGAAGCCCACGATCGCCCAGCCGGCCCGTCCGGTGATCACCAAGCCGCCGATCCGCAAACTGGCCAAGGACCTCGGCGTCGACCTCAGCCAGGTGGAAGCCACCGGCCGGTTCGGCGACGTCACCCGGGAAGACGTGCTGCGGGAGGCCACCCAGGCCAGCGTGTTCCGCAACATCCAGACGCCGGAATGGCCCACCGACCGCGAAGAACACATCCCGGTCAAGGGGGTGCGCAAGGTGATCGCCCAGACCATGGTGAAGAGCGCCTTCACCGCGCCGCACGTGAGCCTGTTCGTCGATGTGGACGCCACCCGCACGATGGAATTCGTCAAACGGCTCAAGGTCTCCACCGACTTCGCCGGGGTCAAGGTGTCGCCGCTGCTGATCATGGCCAAGGCGATGATCTGGGCGGTGCGCCGCAACCCCACGGTCAACTCGGTCTTCACCGACGAAGAGATCGTGATCAAGCACTACGTGAACCTCGGCATCGCCGCGGCCACCCCGCGCGGCCTGATCGTGCCCAACATCAAGGAAGCCCAGGACATGAGCCTGCTCGAGCTGGCGCGAGCCCTCGAGAAGCTCACCATCACCGCTCGGGACGGCAAGACCAGCCCCGCCGAGATGTCGGGCGGCACCATCACCATCACCAACATCGGCGTTTTCGGCATGGACACCGGCACTCCGATCCTCAACGCCGGCGAGGCCGGCATCGTGGCGCTCGGCACCATCAAGCAGAAGCCGTGGGTGGTCGACGGTGAGGTGCGGCCCCGGTTCGTGACCACCATCGGCGCCAGCTTCGACCACCGCGTGGTCGACGGCGACGTGGCCAGCCGGTTCCTCGCCGACGTGGCCAGCATCATCGAGGAGCCGGCTCTGCTCCTCGAATAACCCCGCCCGGTGGCATAACTCCTGCAGAATTCGGCCCGGCCGTTCGGCCGCCCCGGGATTCCGGGGGCGCCGCCGGCCCCGGCCGAGAATTGCAGGAGTTATGCAGATCGACGGCGGGGACGGCGCGGGGAGTCAGGGGTGGGGGGTGCCGACGACGACGGTCGCGTCGAGGGATTCGGATCGTTCGACGTGCGGCGTCAGACCGTGCGCGGTGAAGATCGCGCTGGTGTGCTCCGCCTGGCCGGCGCTGGTCTCCACCAGCAGGTGTCCGGTCGGGGCGAGCCAGTCGCCCGCGGCGGCCACCAGCCGGCGCTGCACCGTCAGGCCGTCGGCGCCGCCGTCCAGCGCTACCCGGGCCTCGTGCAGGCGCGCCTCCGGCGGCATCCACTGGATGTCGTCGGTGGGCACATACGGCGCGTTCGCAACGATCAGGTCGACGGTGCCGCGCAGGGTCGGCGGCAACGGCGCGAACAGGTCGCCGGTGAACACCCGCCCGCCGCGCGGCTCGAGGTTGGTGCGGGCGCAGGTGGTGGCGGCCGGGTCGATGTCGGCGGCGTAGACCGCCAGTGATGGAACCAGCGCGAGCAGGGCGGTGCCTACCGCGCCGGACCCGCAGCACAGGTCGAGCACGGTCGCTCCCGGCCGGGCGAGGGCGGCGGCCCGGCGCAGCAACAGCTCGGTGCGCCGGCGCGGCACGAACACGCCGGGCTGCAGACGGATGCGCAGCCCACCGAACTCGGCCCAGCCGAGAACCTGTTCCAGGGGCAGCCCGCTCTCGCGGCGGCCGAGCAGCGCCTCGAGTTCCGCGGGAGTGGCGGCCTCCGCCAGGAGCAGGCGCGCCTCCTCCTCGGCGAAAACGCAGCCGGCGGCACGCAGCCGCGCCACCACGCCTGATGGTGATGGTTCGGCCGCCCCGATGGGCGATGCGCTGGACGGCGGCGTCATCGGCTCAGCCTACGAGCTGTGCCGGTTCCGGTCGAGAGGTCAGCGGGTGCGGATCGGCAGGATCCGGCCGGCCGGGCGGGCGTCGCTGCGGAGACGGGCGTGGGTCTCCACATCGAAGCGTTCGGTGCCGTATTTGAGTTTTTGCCGTTCGATGCCCTCAATCGCGAATCCGGCCTTCTGCGCCACCCGGCAGGAGGCCTCGTTGTTGGTGCGATGGCCGAGCTCGAGCCGGTAGAGACCCTGCTCGCTGAACGCCCAGTCGGCGATGGAGGCCAGCGCCACGGTGGCGACACCGCGGTCGCGCGCCGCCGTCGCCACCCAGTAGTAGACCCACCCGGTGCCGTGCCGGTGCTCCATGCTGCCGACGCCGACATTGCCCACCGCCACCCCGTCGAGGCTGATCGCGAAATTCCGCCGAGACACCGTCGTGGGGCTGAGGTGCTCGGCAATGAACCGCTCACAGCGCGGCAGGGTGGTCAGCTCGATGGCACCCACCTGGCTGGCCAGATCGTTGCTGGTGGTGAACGCGGTCTGCAGGCTGGCCGCGTCGTCCAACCGCCACGGCCGCAGCACGGCGGCCGTGCCGAGCGCGTCCACCGACGCAAGCGGATGCGCCGCGCCGGTGCCCGCGGCGGTCGTCGCGGCGGCGGCGCGGGAACGAGCTCTCATGGGATCAGCGTAGACGGGGTCGTCGCCGCCACGCACGGTGGCGCGTCCAGACGGACCCCCGCACCGCCCGCTGCACCAACCGGGGATGCGGCCACCCGCACGGCGCGGGAGGATGGGTCATGGCCTTCGACAGCACGCCCCTGCGCCGGATCGAGGAGGACCCGCGGCATCCGCTCGACCGAACCGTGTGGCCGGCCACCCTGCCGCCGGTGGCGCAGCTGCTCGACAGCGGGCTCGACCTGACCGGCGCAACGGTCTTCGTCGGTGAGAACGGTGCCGGCAAATCCACCCTGGTCGAGGCCATCGCCCTGGCCTGGGGGCTGTCGGCGGAGGGCGGTTCGACCGGCGCGCGCAACTCCAGCCGGGTGAGCGAGTCGGTGCTGCACGACCACCTGCGCCTGGTGCGCTCGGGCGGCAGCAGCCGTCGGGGCTATTTTCTGCGGGCCGAGACGATGCACGGCCTCTTCAGCTACCTCGAGCAGAATCCCGGCACCCGACCCGAACCGGTCTTCCACGAGATCTCGCACGGCGAGTCCTTTCTCGAGCTGGTGATCGACCGGTTCCGCGGCCCGGGCCTGTGGGTGCTCGACGAACCGGAATCGGCCCTGTCCTTCTCGGGCTGTCTGGCCCTGATCGGCCACCTCAAGGCCCTGCTCGCCGACGGCGGCTCGCAGGTGGTGCTCTCGACGCATTCCCCGCTGCTGGCCGCGCTGCCCGGGGCGCAGATTCTCGAGGTGGGCGCGTGGGGGCTGCGGGAGAGGACCTGGCGAGATCTCGACCTGGTCACCAACTGGACCGGCTTTCTGGATGCACCGGAGCGCTACCTGCGCCATCTCTGACCCGACCGGCCACCGCTAACGGTCGCGCTAATGGTTTTGACAATCATTATCATTAGGCGTACGGTCTCCCAGGTGACCTCGCCCCGACTTCTTGCCCCCGCCCTCCTCGTATCGGCCACCCTCGTCCTGGCCGGCTGCTCCAGCGCGGGCAACGCCGCCACCGGCTCCAGCGACGACCTGCAGGTGGTCGCCACGACCACTCAGATCGCCGACCTCACCCGCAACATCATCGGTGACACCGACGGCGTCACCCTCACCCAGCTCATCCAGCCCAACCAGAGCGCGCACAGCTACGACCCCTCCGTCGCCGACCTCACCGCCCTGGGCAGTGCCGACGTGCTCGTGATCAACGGTGTCGGCCTGGAGGAGTGGCTCGACGACGCGATCGAGGCCTCCGGTTTCGACGGGGTGACGGTCGACTCCGACGAGGGCATCACCATCCTCGACGACGCGGCTGGCCACGAGGACGAGGAGCACGCCGACGAGACCGAGGCCGAGCACGCCGAGCACGCCGACGAGACCGACGCCGAGCACGAGCACGAGCACGAGGGTGGCAACCCGCACATCTGGACCGACGTGGCCAACGCCGAGGCCATGGCCGGCACCATCGCGGCCGGCCTCGCCGACGCCGACCCCGCCAGCGCCGCGGACTTCGAGGCCAACGCTGCCGACTACACCGGCCGGCTCGCCGATCTGGATGCCTGGATCCGCCAGAACATCGACGCCGTCCCCGCCGAGCAGCGCCTGCTGGTGAGCAACCACGACGCCTTCGGGTACTTCACCGCCGCCTACGGCATCACCTACGTCGGCAGTGTCATCCCCAGCTTCGACGACAACGCCGAACCGAGCGCCGCCGAGATCGACGCCCTCGTCGCCGCCATCACGGCCACCGGCGTCAAGGCCGTCTTCTCCGAGGCCTCGATCAACCCCAAGGCCGCCGACACCATCGCCAGCGAGGCCGACGTCGCCGTCTACTCCGGTGACGACGCACTCTACGGCGACTCGCTCGGCCCGGCCGGCAGCGACGGTGACACCTACATCAAGACCCAGCTGCACAATGTACGTCTCATCCTCGAGTCGTGGGGTGCCACGCCCAGCGCGGTTCCCGCCGACCTGCAATAGTTGACGAGTGAACGAGAACGCTTCTCATGAGCGGATGCCCGCTCCCATCGCCCTGCGGGTGACGGGGGCGAGTTTCGCGTACGAGACGGCACCCAGCCTGACCGACATCACCTTCGAGCTGCCCGCCGGCGAGGCGATCGCCCTGATCGGGCCGAACGGGTCGGGCAAGTCCACCCTGCTCAAGGGCATCCTCGGCCTGATCCACACCGTCAGCGGCACCGTCGAGGTGCTCGGTCAGCACAGCATCCCGGCCGGCAGCATCGGCTACGTGCCCCAGACCGACGAGCTCGACGCCGACTTCCCGGTCAGCCTCGAACAGGTCGTGATGATGGGCCGCTACCGCGAACTCGGCTGGCTGCGGCTGCCCGGCAAGCGCGACCGGCAGGCCGTCGCCGCCGCGCTCGACACGGTGGGCCTCGCCCACCGGGCCAAGGACCGGTTCGGTGAACTCTCCGGCGGCCAGCAACAGCGCGGCCTGCTCGCCCGCGCCGTCGCATCCGGGCCCCGTCTGCTCCTGCTGGACGAGCCGTTCAACGGCCTGGACCAGACCAACCGGGAAGCCCTGGTGGGCACCGTGGCCCGGTTGAAGGCCGACGGCGTCGCCGTGCTCGTCTCCACCCACGACCTCGACCTCGCCCGCGCGGTCTGTGAGGGTGTGCTGCTGCTCAACGGCACCCAGGTGGCGTTCGGACCCCGGGACGAGGTGCTCACCCTCGACAACGTGCAACGCACCTTCCACGAGGTGGGCGTCGAAATGGACCAGCACACCCTCGTCATCCCCGGCCACGAAGGCCACTGAGTGCCCGACCTCCTCGGCTCGCTGGTCACCGCGTTCTCGCTGCCGTTCATGGCGCGGGCGCTGATCGTGCTGCTCGCGCTCAGCCTGGTCGCCGGCATCGTGGGGGTGCTGGTGAACCTGCGCAGCCTCGAGTTCATCAGCGACGGCCTCACCCACTCCGTCTTCCCCGGCATCGCCATCGGCTTCGTCTGGGGCGGCCGCGAGGGCCTCTTCGTCGGCGCGATGATCACCGCGGTGCTCGCCGCCGTGGTGCTCACCCTGATCACCCGCAAGGCGGTGTCGGGCGACGCCGCGATCGCGATCGTCTTCACCGCCATGTTCAGCATCGGCATCCTGGTGGTCTCCCGGCAGACCAACTACGCCGGCCAACTGGAACAACTGCTCTTCGGCCGGCTACTCACCGTGACCGGCACCGAGGTGGTGCAGACGCTGGTGATCTGCGCGGTCGCGCTGCTGCTGGTCGGCCTCACCCTCAAGCAGCAGGTCTTCCGGGCGTTCGACCGCACCGCCCTGGCCGCCGCCGGCTACCGCCCGTTGCTGCTCGACCTGGTGCTGAACGTGGCCATCGCCCTCGTCGTGGTCGCCGCATCCAGTGCCGTCGGCAACCTGCTGGTGCTGGCCGTGCTGATCGTGCCCGGCGCCGTCGCCCGCCTGCTCACGGTGCGGCTCTGGCTGCTCTTCCCCCTGGCCGCCGGGTTCGCGGCCGTGTGCGCCTGGGTGGGCCTGGCCCTCGGCTTCGAAGCCTCGGTCAGCGCCGGGATCGACCTGCCCAGCGGCGCCACCGTCGTCCTGGTGCTCGTCGCCGGGTACCTCCTCGTGCTGCTGGGCCGCCTCACGGTCGACCGGATGCGCCGCGCCCCGACCCGGCCACGGCCGACCCGTGAACGGACGGCCGTCTGATGGGGTACTTCGAGAAGGCCCTGCTCGCCGCGGTGGTGATCGGCGCCCTCAGCGGGCTGGTCGGCACGCTGGTGCTGCTGCGCCGCCGCACCTTCTTCGCCCAGGCGCTCACCCACGCCACCTTCCCCGGTGCCGTCGCCGCGGCGCTGCTCGGCGTCAGCATCCCACTCGGCGCCTTCGTCGCCAGTGCCGTGATCGTCGCCGTGATGACCCAGCTCGGCCGGGTACGCCGGCAGGGCAGCCAGGTGGCGTCTGGCATCATGCTCACCGCCGGGTTCGCGCTCGGTGTGCTGCTGCAGGCGCTCAACCCGTCCCTGCCGGTGCACGTCGAGTCCTACCTGGTCGGCTCCATCCTCACCGTGACCGACGGTGACGTGCTCCTGGCCGCCGGTGTGCTCGTCGTCGCCCTGCTCGCCACGGTGCTGGTCGGCAAGGAGATCCTGTTCTCCACCTTCGACCGCACCGGTTTCCGCGCCGCCGGTTACCGGGAATGGCCGATCGAACTGCTCACCCTGGTGCTGATCACCGCCACCGTGGTCAGCGCGATGCCGGCCGTCGGCGCCATCCTGGCCATCGCCCTGCTCGCCGCGCCGGCCGCGGCCGCGCGCCTGCTGGTCTCCACCGTCACCGGCATCGTGCTGCTGGCGCCGGTGATCGGGGCCGGTTCCGGCGTGATCGGGGTGCTGCTCTCCCGCGCTCTGAACGTGGCGGCGGGGCCGGCCATCGCGCTCACCGCGGCCGCCTGCTTTCTGCTCGCCCTCGCCGTGCACACCGTGCGGGGGCGACGCCGCGGGGTACCCGCTCCGGCCGCCGCGGGGCTACGGTTGAACCCATGAAGCGAAACACCTGGCAGCGTGAGGCCGTGCGTACCGAGCTCGGCCGCGCCGAGGGGTTCGTCAGCGCCCAGGGGCTGCACTCGACGCTGCACTCCACCGGCTCCCCGATCGGCCTGGCCACGGTGTACCGGGCGCTGGCCGACCTCGCCCTCGAGGGTGACGCGGATTCGTTGCAGTCGCCAGACGGCGAGAGCCTGTACCGGGCCTGCAGCACCACCGATCACCACCACCACCTGATCTGCCGCAACTGCGGGCTCACCGTGGAGATCGAAGTGGATGCGATCGAGAGCTGGGCCGCGACGGTGGCCGCCGAGCACGGCTTCAGCCAGGCCGCCCACGTGGTGGATGTGTTCGGCCTCTGCGCCGCCTGCACTGCGCTTGCAACGAACCGCCCAACCCCGTAAGCTGAGTAGCTGCTGCGCATATCTGTGCGTGCATTGCTTGCTCGTGTCTTTTCCTCCCACCGAATCAGCCGCCGGAACTCTCGTTTCGGTCGGTCGTTTCCGGGCGGAATCCCACCCGGACAAGCCGACAAGAGATCTTGGGAAGGGCAGTCGCCCTTCGGTAATTGGAGGAAAACCATGGCAGCAACTTGCCAGGTGACCGGAGCCGTTCCCGGCTTCGGACACAACATTTCACACTCGCACCGGCGCACCAAGCGCCGTTTCGACCCGAACGTGCAGACCAAGAAGTACTTCGTGCCGTCGCTTCGCCGCAACGTCACGCTGACCCTCTCGGCGAAGGGCATCAAGGTTATTGATGCTCGCGGCATCGAGTCGGTCGTCAAGGACCTGCTCGCACGTGGGGAGAAAATCTAATGGCTAAATCACAGGACGTTCGTCCGATCATCAAGCTGCGTTCGACGGCAGGCACCGGTTACACCTACGTGACCAAGAAGAACCGTCGCAACAACCCCGACCGACTCGTACTGAAGAAGTACGACCCCGTAGTGCGCAAGCACGTTGACTTCCGTGAGGAGCGCTAAAAATGGCGAAGAAGAGCATGATTGCCAAGAACGACCAGCGCAAGGTCATCGTCGAGCGTTACGCCGCGAAGCGCCTTGAGCTGAAGAAGGCCCTCGTCGACCCGGCTGGCACCGACGAGTCCCGCGAAGAGGCTCGCAAGGGCCTCCAGAAGCTGCCCCGCAACGCCTCGCCGGTTCGCCTGCGCAACCGCGACGCTGTTGACGGTCGTCCCCGTGGCCACCTCTCCAAGTTCGGCATCTCGCGCGTACGTTTCCGCGACATGGCGCACCGCGGCGAGCTGCCCGGCATCACCAAGTCCAGCTGGTAACAGTCGGCGACGTCGCTTCGGCGATGTAGCGCATCCGGAAGGGGATGCCGACCTCGGTCGGCATCCCCTTTCTGCTGCCCGAACAGCGGATGCGCCGCCCGGCGGGACCGGACTCCCGCCACCCCCGTGGAGGTGTCGTCCAGTTCGCGCACAGCGAAAACGGGCCCTCCCGGGAGCCGAAAAGGCCCCGAAACGCCGTAAATCCGCGGATTTCCGCGGATCAATGCTAGATTCAACGCGGTCGAACCGACCAACGGAGGCGCTGCTAAGCGTCGCCCGCTTCACGTGAATACCTGTTTTTTACAGACGAAGGTCCGAGGAGGACACTCAATGGCTGACAAGTCGCTGAACAAGACCGAGCTCGTTGCCAAGGTTGCCGCAGACTCTGGCCAGAGCCAGGCTGCTGTCGATGGCGTTCTGAACGCTTTCTTTGCAACCCTCGCCGACACCGTTGCGAACGACGGCAAGGTCACCATCCCGGGATGGCTCGGCGTCGAGCGCACCGCAACCGCCGCCCGCACCGGCCGCAACCCGCAGACCGGCGAAGAGATCGCCATCGCTGCCGGCCACCGCGTCAAGCTGACCGCTGGTAGCAAGCTCAAGGCTGCCGCCAAGTAGGTTTCAGTTATCGGGAGAGGGCGTCGACTTCGGTCGGCGCCCTCTTCTCGTTAAGGCGCTTAAGCTGGAGGGGTGCCCCGCCTCGTCCGCATCATCGGTCCGGCAGCCCTTCTGCTGGTGGCCACCTTGGCGACGCTCGCCGCCCTCGCCTACGGCGGAGGTGCATCCGCTCAGCTTCTGGCCGACCCTGGCCCCGTGGTGCGCTGGGGACTCCCGGTGGCCAAGCTGTTCGTCAACCTCGGCGCGGCCGGCACCATCGGGGCGCTGGTGCTCACCTGCTTCGCGCTCAGCCCCAAGGAACGCGAGTTCGGCACCGCCATCGACCTGGCCGCCGCGTCGGCCGCGTTCCTGACCATCGCCTCTGCGGTCACCGGGTTCCTCACCTTTCTGCAGGTGACCAACGCCACGGTCAGCTTCAACGACCAGTTCAGCGCCACCGTCGGCCAGTTCTTCAGCCAGATCGAGATCGGTCAGGCCTGGCTCACCACCACCCTGATCGCCGCCGCCGTGACGGTGCTCTGCTTCGCCGTGCGCAATCAGACGGCGCTGGTGTTCGTCACGGTGCTGGCCGTGCTCGCGCTGCTGCCCATGGCCCAGCAGGGCCACTCGGCCGGCGCCGAGGGCCACGACGCCGCGATCACCGCGCTGGGACTGCACCTCATCTTCGCCGCCGTGTGGCTCGGCGGGCTGCTCACGATCATCCTGCTGCAGCGGCACCTTGCACCGGCCCGGCTGCGCCTGGTCATCGGTCGGTACTCCTCCCTGGCCCTGATCAGTTTTGTCGTCGTCGCCGCATCCGGGTACGTCAGCGCCGAACTGCGCATCGGCACCCTGGACAACCTGCTCACCGGGTACGGCGTGCTGGTGCTCGCCAAGGTGGCCCTGCTTCTGGTGCTCGGCGGTTTCGGCGTGCTGCAGCGCCGGTTCCTGATCAACCGGATGCGCCAACGCGCCGGCACCGTCGACAGCTCGTTCTGGTGGCTGGTGGTCGGCGAGATCGCCTTCATGGGTCTGGCCTCCGGGGTCGCGGCGGCGCTGGCGAAGACGGCCACCCCGGTGGCACAGGTGGTCACCACCGACATCCCCACCAGCACCCCCGCCCAGCTCCTCACCGGCGAACTGCTGCCGCCGGAGCTCACCTTCAGCCGCTACTTCACCGAGTGGAACTTCGACCTCGCCTGGGTGCTGTTCTGCGCGTTCGGCATCTTCTTCTACCTGGCCGGCGTCTGGCGGCTGCGCCGCCGCGGCGACACCTGGCCGCTGCACCGCACCATCCTCTGGGTGGTCGGCATGATCACGCTGTTCTACATCACCAACGGCGGCGTGAACGTGTACGAGAAGTACCTCTTCTCCACCCACATGCTCGCCCACATGGCCCTGACCATGCTGGTGCCGGTGCTGCTGGTTCCCGGCGCGCCGGTCACCCTGGCCGCCCGCGCCATCCAGAAGCGCACCGACGAGAGCCGCGGCGGCCGGGAGTGGATCCTGCTGGCGGTGCACTCCAAGTTCGCCGGCGTCATCTCCAACCCGATCGTGGCGGCGCTGCTCTTCGCCGGGTCGCTCTGGGTGTTCTACTACACCTCGCTGTTCAGCTGGGCGACCACCGACCACATCGGTCACCAGTGGATGATCGTGCACTTCCTGATCACCGGGTACCTGTTCGTGCAGTCGCTGATCGGCATCGACCCGGTGCCGTACCGGCTGCCGTACACCTTCCGGCTGTTGCTGCTGCTGGGCACCATGGCGTTCCACGCCTTCTTCGGTCTGGCCCTGATGACCGGAACCGGTCTGCTCCTGGCCGACTGGTACGGCGCCATGGGCCGGGACTGGGGTGTGGACGCCCTCGCCGACCAGCAGGCCGGTGGCGGCATCGCCTGGAGTGTCGGCGAGATCCCCACCATCGCCCTGGCGATCATCGTCGCGATCCAGTGGAGCCGCAGCGACGAGAAGGAAACCAAACGGCGCGACCGCAATGCCGACCGCACCGGCGACGCCGAACTCAACGACTACAACGAACAGCTCGCCCGTCTGGCCGCGCACGACCGGTAGTCCCCGGTCGGTCAGCGCAGCTGGATGGCGAGAGCGCCGTCACCCTGGATGGTGACGCTGAGGCCGACCGAGAACGGCACGTCCTCGTCGCGGGTGTCCCGGCTGCCGTCGTACAGTGACTGCACGTCCACCACGATGTGCGCCTGACCGGGGGTGGCCGGCATGTCGAAGGAGTCCTCGCCCGCGGTCAGGGCCACATCGGGGTAGTCCGCGATCGACCATTCCGGTGCCGACCGCACCCGGTTGTCGATCTCGATGCCGAACGGGCAGTTGGACGGCAACAACACCTCCTGCGTGGCGCACTCGTCGAGGTACTCGTCGAGCTTGGCCTGCACCTGACCGGTGAAGGTCTCGTTGGGGGCGGCATCCACCGCGATGTCGACGGCGCCGGACGCGACGACGGGCACGGCCTGCTCGGCAGCGGTGAGCAGCACCGACTCGTGCGAGACGGTGTAGAGGGTGGGCGCGAACGCCAAATATGCGGCCTGATTGGAGAAACTGACCGGGGCGTCCTCGGCGGCGTGCGCCCGGGTGTCGAGGGTGAGCCCATTGACCGTGAAGGTGGCGTCGTGCAGCACGTTCACCCGCAACACCGCCAGCGGGCTGGTGACGAACCCCCAGGTGTCGAAGACCCCGGCGACGTTGCCGACCCGTTCCACCGTGAAGGCCATCTCGGATTTCTGCCCGTCGACCGCGAAGGCGTAGGTGACCGTGTGGATGTGGGAACTCTCACCGGTTCCGGCCTCGTCGCTGACCAGCTCGATGTCGGTGAGGGAGCCCAGCACGCTGTCCCGCAGCAGCGTGTCCGGCAGATCGGCCGGCAGCCCGTCGGCCTCGAGGTCGGCCGCTGAGGGGCGGATGCCGGGCAGGGCCAGTGCCGTCGCGGTGTCATGGTCGGCCAGTGCGTCAAGATACTGCCGCACGAACCCGCCGGCGCTGTAGACATCACGGTTGAGCGACCCGACCGTGGCCACCAGGGCGGCAACGAGCAGCACGGCCACCACGCCCAGTGCGATCACACCGCGCAGGTAGCGCCCCCGTCGTACTCCAACCCCGTTGCTCACCTCAACATCCTACGGGGACCACCTGTGGCCGGCCGGTACCCAGAGGCCCTGCCCGGCGCGCTCGAGGAGAGCTACACTCCCAGCGTCGCCTGATGAGGAGTGCGCCATGAAAACTACTCGCTCGGCGCGACCCGTCCAGATCGGTGCCCTGGTGCTGATCGGCTCGCTGGCCGCCTGCGCCCCCGGGGGTGCGCCCACCGCGTCGCCCCCGCCCGCCACCGTCACGTCCTCGGCGCCGGCTCCGCCCACCCCGGGCGAGACGCCCACCATTGAAGCGCCCATCAGCCCGGCACCCGGCCCGACCGTCGCCCCGACCGACTCGCCGACGATCGTCATCGACAGTCCGGCAGCGGATGCCCGGGTCACCGTTCCCGTCGCCGCCAGCGGCACCGCGAACACCTTCGAGGCGGCGCTCACCCTGCAGCTGCTCACCGACGTCGGCGACACCCTCTGCGTGCGCAACCTCATGGCCAGCTCTGGGTCGGGCGTGACCGGCACCTGGCAGAGCAACCTGGCCTTCGTGCCTCCGGACGGCGACCTGCCGGCGACCCTGCGGGCCTACGAACTCAGCGCGACCGACGGGAGCCCGATCAACGTGGTGGAGCGCCGGGTGACGGTGACCCCGGAGCGGCCGCCGATCATCATCGCCACCCCGGTCTGCGGTGACGTCGTAGCGCCGGGCGGGGTCATCGCCGTCACCGGCCGTGCCCTGGTGTTCGAGGCGCAGTTCAGCCTCGATCTGCGCGACGCCTCCGGGCTGGCCGTGCTCACCCAGGAGGTCACCGCCGACAGCGGCAGCGAGGAGTCGAACTTCACGGCCACCCTGACCGTGCCGGCCGATCTGCCCGGCGGCTACTACGACCTCGTCGGCTACGACATCAGCGCGGCAGACGGCAGCATCCAGCACGAATTCCCGGTGCAGATTCTGGTGCAGTGACCCGTCACCGACGAGTTATCCACCGGCTCGGCGACGGGTGGGCCCGGGGCGACCGGACGGTTACAGTTGAAGTGCGCCCGGGACAGCCCGGGCCCGGCTACCGCCCCCAGACGCCTCCCACCGAAAGCACCCCGTGACCGCGATTCCCTCCGAGATTCCGCTCTCGCGCGAGCAGGCCGAGGTCTTCGCCGCCATCGAGGGCACCAAGCAGAACGTGTTCGTCACCGGCCGCGCCGGCACCGGAAAGTCGACGCTGCTCAACCATCTCTCCTGGAACACCAGCAAGCAGATCGTGATCGCCGCCCCGACCGGGGTCGCGGCCCTGAACGTGGGTGGTCAGACCCTGCACTCGCTGTTCAAACTGCCGATCGGCGTGATCGCCGACCACGCCATCGACCAGAACGACCAGCTGCGCAAGCTGCTCAACACCATCGACACCGTCGTGATCGACGAGGTCTCCATGGTCAACGCCGACCTGATGGACGCCATCGACCGCAGCCTCCGTCAGGCCCGGCAGCGACCACACGACACCTTCGGCGGGGTGCAGATCGTGCTCTTCGGTGACCCGTACCAGCTGGCCCCGGTGCCGGGCGACCCGGAGGAACGCGCCTACTTCAAGGACACCTACCGGTCGATGTGGTTCTTCGACGCGAAGGTCTGGCGGGACGCGGAGCTGAAGATCTTCGAACTGACCGAGATCCACCGCCAGCACGACGCCGACTTCAAGACCATGCTCAACGCGGTGCGCTACGGCCAGGTGACCGCGGAGATCGGCGGCGCACTCAATGGGGCGGGCGCCCGCACCCCGCCGACCGACGGGGTGATCACCCTCGCCACCCGCAACGACGCCGTCAACCGCATCAACGCCGCCGCCCTCAAACGCCTCTCCGGCAAGGTGCGCACCGCGAAGGCCGAGGTCACCGGCGATTTCGGCGGCCGCACCTACCCGGCAGAGGAAGCGCTCGAACTCAAGGTGGGCGCCCAGGTGATGTTCCTGCGCAACGACAACCCGCTCGACGGCGGCCCACGCTGGGTGAACGGCACCATCGGCACCGTCACCCGGCTCGACTCCACCGTCTACGTCGACATCGACGGCACCACCCACGAGGTGGAACCGACCGTGTGGGAGAAGTTCAAGTACACCTACAACCCCACCACCAAGAAGCTCAGCAAAGACGTGGTCGCGGAGTTCACCCAGTTTCCGCTCCGCCTGGCCTGGGCCGTCACCATCCACAAGTCGCAGGGCGCCACCTACGAACGCGCCATCGTGGATCTGGGCACCCGGGTGTTCAGCCCCGGCCAGACCTACGTGGCGCTCAGCCGGCTGACCAGCCTGAACGGGCTGTACCTCACCCGACCGTTGCGCCCCAGCGACATCATCGTGGACGAGAACGTGCTGCGCTTCATGGAGGGCATGCGGGTCACCGCCCCGATCGAACGGGTCTGACGCACGCGGTCTGCCCGGCGGTCGCGGTGACCGCTCCCGCCGGGTGACCGGGCTGGTACCTACTTCTTGAACGCGTCCTTGACGTTCTCGCCGGCCTTCTTGGCGCTGGCGGCGGCCTGGTCGGCCTTGCCCTCAGCGACCTTGGAGTCGTCGTTGGTGACGTTTCCGACAGCTTCCTTCGCCTTGCCCTTGAGGTCCTGGGCAGCGTTCTCGAACTTGTCTGATGCACTCATCGATATTCTCTCTTTCTCTTTGGGGGGTGGTTGGGGGACGGTCTCGTCGACGGGGGTGTGCACGTCGGTGATCGTGACGTTGACGTCGGTGACGCTCAGACCCACGATCGTCTCGATGGCCGCGATGACGGTCGACCGCACCGTGTCGGCGACAACCGGCAGGGGGACGGGATAGTCAGCGACCAGAGACACGCTCACGCTCACCTGGCCGTCAGTGATGTCGGCGGTGATGCCCTGGGCGTGGTCGGTCCCGCCGACGGCCTCCCGGATGGCGCCGAGCACCCGGGTGGCGCCCCCGCCGAGGGCGTACACCCCCGGCACCTCGCGGGCGGCCAGACCGGCGACCTTGCCCACGACCGAATCGGCGATCACGGTGTCACCACGGGTCGGCACCGGGGACCCGGTCGGCGTCTGCTGGGGAAGGATGGTGGTCATGAGTCGGTCTCCTGAGGTGCATCCGCGTCATTGCGGTGGGGCTGGTGGACGAGATTATCAGAGGGCAATGGTGGCTGCGGCAAAGCGGGTACGGTGCAGTCAAGCACGAGCTTCACCGTCGAGGTCGGTGCAACGGTTTTTCCTCCCGGCAACTCGTTGATACTGTTCAGACGCAACTCGCGCTTTGTTCGTCACGCTCGTGACGTGATTTGTCCCTCGACTGAGGGAGAGAGGATTGATCGGTGACGGATTCGAGCTCAGCTGCCCCGTCGTCGCTCAACGACGCCCCCGACGCGATTCTGGCCGCGCGAGCGGCCGACGGCGATGTGCGGGCGTTCGAGGTGCTGGTGCGTCGGCACGGACCGTTGATGCGCGCATACGCGACCAGGATTCTGGGGTCGACCAGCGACTCCGACGATGTGGTGCAGGAGACCTTCATCACGGCCTGGGACCGCCTGCCCGAGCTGCAGGATCCCGCCGCGACCAAGGCGTGGCTGATGCGCATCACCAGCCGCAAGGCAATCGACCGCATCCGCGCACGCCGGCAGGACCAGCCTCTCGCGGACTGGGACGTCGCCGCTCCCGAGTCTGAGTCCCCGCACCGAATCGCCGAAGCTGCGTCTCAACGCGAGCGTCTCACACTCGCACTCGCTACTCTGAGCGAACCACAGCGACAGTGTTGGACGCTTCGGGAGATCGGCGGGCACAGTTACGCCGAGATCGCCGAGGAGCTCGATCTTCCGCCATCCACGGTTCGGGGGCTGCTCGCTCGGGCCAGGCAGAAACTCGTGCAAGAGATGGAGGAATGGCGATGACCTCACCTCACGACGACGTCAACCAGGACCTCATCGCCGAGCTCAGCGACTACCTCGACCGCGGGGATGCTCCGCCGGAAGAGTTCCTCAATGAGGCGCCGGAGCACCGGATCGCCTACAACGCGCTCACCCGGTTCCGCGCGCTCGCGCAGAACATCCTCGCCGAGGACATCGAGGCGGAACCGGTCAGGGACGACGGCTGGGTCACCGGCATCCTCGCCAACATCAACCGGGAGGCCCGCTCCGGCCGGTCGATCCCGGTCTCGCATCCCTCACCGAAGGCCGATCTCAGTCTCACCGAGGGCGCCATTCGGGGCCTGATCCGCGCGGCCGGCGATGCCGTGGCCGGCACCTTCGTGGGCGGCTGCCGGCTCGAGGGGGATGTGGAACGGCCGGGCAGCCCGGTAACGGTGACGGTGGAGGCCAGCATGTTCTGGGGCGAGCAGATGCCGCAGACCGCTCAGCGCCTGCGCGACGCCATCACGACCTCGCTGCTGCACCACACCGAGCTGAACATCGTCGCGGTGAACGTGACCATCACCGACGTGCACCTGCGCCGCAACGAGTAGTCCGCCCGGACGTCGAACGGCCCGACGCTGAGGCGTCGGGCCGGTGGTCGAACGGGTTGCGGACTAGTCCGCGGGTCCACCCGATGCGGTGTCTTCCTCGGTGTCGGTGCTCCCGTTGCTCTGCGAGCCGTCGGGCAACTGCTCCACGTTCTCCTTCTCCTCGGCGCTCACCTGGGTGGAGCCGTCTGGGGACTTCTGGTTCTCGTTCGTGTTGGCGCTCATGCCTTCACTATAGGCACCGGGAGTGGCAAACCGGTGGGATCTTCCGCGCCGCGGACGGCATCCGCTGGCCCGTAGGGTGAGAGCATGACCGGATTGGGGCAGCGGATTCAGCGCCAGCAGGTGCCGCTGTTCCTGGCCGCGATCGTGCTCGGCGCCGTGGGCGGAACCCTGGCGCCGGTGCTGGCTCCGGCACTGGCCGTGCTGATCACGCCGGCTCTCGGCCTGCTCTTGTTCGCGACGTTTCTCGGGGTGCCGCTGACCCGGCTGGGCCGGGCGGTGGTCGACCTGCGCTTTCTCGGCGTGCTGCTGCTGGTCAATTTTGTGCTGGTTCCCGCGGTCGTCTTCGGGTTGACCCGGTTCATCGCCGGCGACCCGGCGCTTCTGTTCGGGGTGCTGCTGGTGCTGCTCACCCCCTGCGTGGACTACGTGATCGTGTTCGCCGGACTGGCCGGCGGCGCCCGGGACCGGCTGCTGGCCACGACCCCGCTGCTGATGCTGCTGCAGATTCTGCTGCTGCCGGTGTACCTCCGGCTGATCATCGGGCCGGACGCGGTGGACCTGATCGAGGTGGGCCCGTTCCTGGACGCGTTCCTGTTCCTGATCGTGCTGCCGCTGCTGGCGGCGGCCGGGGTGCAGGCCGGTGCTCGGCGACGGCGCACCGCCTCGCTCTGCCGCGGCACCGCGAGCGTGATGCAGACGCTCATGGTGCCGCTGATGATGCTCACCCTGTTCGTCGTGGTCGGCTCGCAGATCCACGCGGTCGGTGCGGAAAGCGCCGCGCTGCTCGGCCTGATCCCGCTCTATCTGGCCTTCCTGGTGATCATGGTCGGGGTCGGGCTGCTCGCCGCCCGGCTGGGCCGTCTCGACGTGCCGGCCGGCCGGGCGCTCGTGTTCAGCGGGGTCACCCGCAACTCGTTGGTGGTGCTGCCGCTGGCCCTCGCCGCGCCGGCCGCGCTGCACCTGGCACCGTTGGCGGTGGTCACCCAGACCCTGGTGGAGCTGGTCGGCATGGTGATCCTGGTGCGGCTGGTGCCCCGCCTGATGCCGGCGCGGCCGTAGCCCCCCACATGTGTCGTTCTGTGACGATTCCTCGTGACAGCGCCGAAACGCGAATCTACACTCGTTGCAACGCCCGGCCGTTCTCGAAGGAGGTTCCCATGATCACGCGACCGCTGCACAGCATGCAGTGCACCCATTCCGGGAGCACCGGCTGCGACAACCGGGGCGCCGGGCACCGCATCCGCCCGATTCAGGCCAGGGTGGCCGCGGCCACCCCGAGCAAATGGGTCGACGGTCTGATTACGACGGTGTCAGCGGATGGCTGGATCGGCATCCGCTTGGTGGCGCACGACAATGCCCACGGTGCGGTCGATGGCGACACCGTGTGGGTGTGGAATCACGCCGACCTGACCGAGCACCTCGCCACCGGCGACCCGGTCGCGGTGCATTCCCTGTACAACGTGCTCGCGAGCGGTCGGAGCCGGATCAGCGTCGTTCGGCTGTAGTCGGGCCGATCGACGGCCGCCGGGTCAGCTCGCGGGCATCATTCCCTTCATCGCGTCCATCATCTTCTGGCAGGCCATCGCGCACTGACGGCAGGCCTCGGCGCACATGCGGGCGTCATCGCTCATGTCCGCGTGCTTCATACACTCCTCGGCGCAGGCGGCCGCCATGGTCATGCTGGCCATGTGCATGGCCATCATGCTGTCCATCTGCATCCCGTTCGGGCGCAGCATGGCGCGCATCATGGTGTTCGCCATGTCGGCGGTGTTGGCGCACATGCTGCGCGCCATCGACATGCCCTCGGCCATCATCGAGTCGGCGCACATGGTGCAGGCCTGCTCACAGGCGGCGGAGGCCTCGATGCATTCCTGCATCAGCGCCATGTCCATGCCCTGCATGGGCATGTTCTTCAGGTGGTTCTCCATCATCTGCATGGTCATGTTCATCATCGTGACGAATCCCTTCGCGGGAAACCGGGCAGGGCCCGTACCACTGCCGTCGACGGCGCCCGCCACGGCCGATGCTACGCCGCCGCGCGCGCCCTGTCAGTAACCGGATCTAGCGCCGCCGCGGCCGCTTCCTACAATGGGCACATGGTCGGTATGCAGCACAGGGTGATCCTCGACGTGACCGTCGAGGAGTGGGAGGCGTACCTGGCCGGCACCCCCGACGACGGTGGCGTGCGTCTCAAGCTGCGCAAGAAACTCTCCAAAGCGCCGGGGATGACCTGGTCCGAGGCCCTCGACGTGGCGCTCTGTTACGGCTGGATCGACGGGCAGGCGAACCGGTTGGACGACGACTACACCCTGCAGGGGTTCTCCCCGCGGCGGAAGAACAGCCCGTGGTCACAGATCAACCGGGAGCACGTGGCCCGGTTGATCGAGGAGGGCCGGATGCGCCCGGCCGGGCTGGCCGAGGTCGAACGCGCGCAAGCGGATGGCCGCTGGGACGCGGCCTACCGGCAACGGGACGCCGTGGCGCCGCCGGACCTGCAGGCCGCCCTGGACGCCGACCCGGCCGCGGCGGCGTTCCTGGCGACGCTGACCAAGTTCGACCGGTTCCAGATCTACTTCCGGCTGAACAACATCAAGACACCCCTGGTGCGCGCCGCACGCATTCAGGATGTGGTGCAGAAGGCCGCTCGCGGGGAGCGGCACTACCGCTGAGCGCCGGGCACCAGCAGACCGGATTCGTAGGCGATGATCACCAGCTGCGCCCGATCGTGGGCGCCGAGCTTGGTCATCATCCGGTTCACATGGGTTTTGGCGGTGTGCGGGGAGATCACCAGCTCCTCGGCGATCGCGGCGTTGGCCTGACCTCGGCCGACCAGCAGCAGAATCTCCCGCTCCCGGTCGGTCAACAGCGTCAACGCGGCCGGGACGGTGAGCGGCGCCTGCTCGGCCGGCGCCGTGTACCGGTCGATGAGCGCCCGGGTGGCGCGCGGCGAGAGCAGCGCGTCACCGTTGTGCACGGTGCGGATGGCGTTCATCAGGTCCGGCGCCTCCGTGCCCTTGCCGACGAACCCGCTCGCGCCGGCGCGCAGGGCCTGCAGCACGTACTCGTCCTCCTCGAAGGTGGTGAGCACGACGATCCGGGTGCCGGCCAGGTCGGGGTCCGCGCAGATCGCGGCCGTGGCCTGGATGCCGTCCATCACCGGCATGCGAATATCCATCAGCACGATGTCCGGCCGGGTCTGCCGCACCAGCTCGACGGCCTCCCGGCCGTTCCCGGCCTGACCGGCCACCCGGAAACCCTCTTCGTGGGAGACCAGCTCGGCAACCGCCGTGCGGATCAGGGCCTGGTCGTCGGCGAGGACTACGGAGATCATCGGGCACCGTTCGGTTGAGCTACAGGGAGACTGTCGGGGTCATCCACCGGGTCGGTGGGCAGCCAGGCGGTGAACCGGAAGACCGGACCGGGTCCGCGCGCCGCGGTGAGGTGGCCGGCCACCGACCCCACCCGTTCCCGGGCCCCGAGCAGGCCGTGCCCGGTGCTGGTGTCGGGCGTGGTCGAACCGCGCGGGGCGGCCACGGTATTGGTCACCGTGATCTCGAGGCCGTCTGCCCGGTAGTCCAGGTGCAGCAGGGCAGACCGGTCGGCGCCGTGTTTATGGGCGTTGGTCAGGGCTTCCTGCACCACCCGGAACGCCACCAGGTCGACCGCGCCCGGCAGTGGGCGCGGCTGGCCGGCCAGGCGGTGGTCCACCTGCAGGCCGCTTCGTTCAAAATCGGTCAGCAGCGGCTCGAGGTCGGCCAGGCCGGAGACCGGGGCGGTCGGGCGGCCCGACCCGTCGGCATCCGTGGCCCGCAGCACCGTCAGCAGGCTGCCGATCTCACCGAGCACGCTGCGGGCGGCCTGGCGGATGGTGGCCAGGGAGGTCTCGGCGTCGTCGGGCCGGTCGGGCAGCGCCTGCGACGCCACGCTGGAGTGCAGGTTGATCACCGCGATCTGATGCGCGAGCAGGTCGTGCAGGTCGCGGGCGATCCGCAGCCGTTCCTCCGCCACCCGGCGCAGCGCCTCGGACTCCTTGGTGGCTTCGGCTCGCCGGGCCCGTTCGGTGATGCTGCGAATGTAGGCGGTGTGCGACCGGTTGGCGTCGCCAGCGGCGGTGGCGAACCCGACGAACGCCGCCAGCTGCAGCATCGCCCTGGCGTCTTGCCAGGGGGTTTCGAGAAAGAGCAGGGTCGCGGTGGCGACCAGCAGCACGGTGACCCCGGAGAAAATGAGCGAGGTGCGGCGGGGCTGACGTTTGGCGACCGAGAACACACCGATCAGGACCGCGATCAGGTAGGCCACAACCGGTCCGTCCACGGCGAGCCCGAGCACGCAGGCGACCACGGCCGCGGAGGCGCCGACCAGCGGTGCTCGCCAGCGCAGCAGCACCGAACCGACCGCCACCAGCGTCAACGCGGCCGCGGCCGGACTCGAGACGATGTTGCCGCTGATGTCGGTGCGCGCGAAGCTCGGCAGCAGCACGACCAGCGCGACGATGACGTCGCCGAGCCAGGGCGGCAGCTTGGCCAGCGGCGAGAAGGTGCGCTCGTCGGGGTCGGTCCGGCGGCGCGGTCGGCGGGTGCGATCGAGCGGTCCCGTCGGTCGTTCGCGCGGCGTGTGCATGCTGTCCTTCCGCCCGATGGTCTGGCCTCTCCTCATTCTGTCAACGGATGCGGCCCGCGTCTGCCCGCAGTCATGGGTGCTGCCACTACCGCGGTCGTGGTACACCGACCCCGCTGCCGGCGGGAACCCGGCCGGGCGCGGTAGGCCAGGTTCCTACGGGCGGGGGACGCCCCGGCCGGTGCCGGTCGGGAAGACTGGAGTCGTGCCGTTGGGCCGGCCCGACGTGGGTCGGTTCAGGCGGCACGCCAACTTCGGTTGCCCAGTGTGGCGCAGCCGCGTTCTGACTGCCCCTCCGCAGCCTCTAGCCCGCGTTTCGCATCCACCAGGAGAGATACCCATGACAGTGCCCATTCTCGCCGCCCGCGACATTCATAAGTCGTACGGTCGCGGCGCCACCCGGTTCGACGCCCTCAAGGGTGTCTCCCTCGACATCCAACAGGGTGAATCCGTCGCCATCGTGGGCAAGAGCGGGTCGGGCAAGTCCACCCTGATGCACCTGCTCGCGCTGCTCGACAACCCGAGCACCGGCTCGGTCGAGCTCAGCGGCCGCGACGCCAGCAACCTCAGCGGCGCGGTCGTCAATCAGACCCGCAACGAGACCTTCGGCTTCGTCTTCCAGCAGTTCTTCCTCACCCCGAACACCAGCGTGCTCGACAACGTGACCCTGCCGCTGCAGATCGCCGGCATCCGCGGCGCCGAACGCAAACGCCGCGGGATGGCCGCGCTCGAGCAGTTGGAACTGGCCGACAAGGCCCGTAACAAGGCCACCGACCTCTCCGGCGGCCAGAAGCAGCGGGTGGTGATCGCCCGGGCGCTGGTGAACAACCCCAGCGTGATCTTCGCCGACGAACCGACCGGAAACCTCGACTCGGCCACCGGCAGGGTCGTCGAGGACATCCTGTTCTCGCTGCAGAAGGAGAAGGGCATCACCCTGATCATCGTCACCCACGACGAGGAGCTCGCCGCCCGCTGCGACCGCCGCGTGTACATCCGCGACGGTCTGATCGTCGAGAGCCTGCACGCCGCCCCGGTGGGCGCATCCGCTGCGACCGGTGTGGAGGTGACCAGATGAACTTCCTCGACCTGATCCGCTCGGCGGTGAAGAACAGCCTGCGCAGCAAGACCCGCACCATCCTCACCGTGCTGGCCATTTTCATCGGCGCGTTCACCCTCACCCTCACCAGCGGGGTGGGCACCGGCATCAACCAGTACATCGACACCACGGTGGCGTCGATCGGCGCCGACGACGTCATCACCGTCACCAAAGCCGCGGAGGACACCGGCGACGGCCCGGTCGCGTACGACCCGGACTCCAGCACGGTGTCCGCCGCCGGCCCGCCCGGCACCACCGTGGTCACCCTCACCCCGGCCGACCTCGACGAGATCCGTGACGTGGACGGTGTCCTGTCGGTGGAACCGCAGCTGCGGGTGAGCCCCGACTTCGTGCGGGTCGACGGCGGCGGCGCCTACGAGGCCAGCGTCGGCAGCTTCATTCCCGGCATGGCGCTGGACCTGGCCGCGGGTGCCGAACCCGACTCCGCGAGTTCCAGCCTCGAGGTCGCCATCCCGGTGGCGTATGTGGATGCCCTGGGCTTCGCCGACGACGCCGACGCGGTGGGCGCCACGCTCACCTTCGGGGTGTCCGACGTGACCGGCACCGAGTCCGAACTGACCGCCACCATCGTGGGCGTCGCCGAGGAGGGCCTGGTCGGATCGACCTCGTTCACCGCGAACGAGGCGCTGACCGAGGCGCTCTACGACGCCCAGAGTGTGGGGTTGCCCGAGTCGAGCAGAGACAGCTACGCGTCCGCGGTCGCCCGTTTCGACGCATCCGCTACCGACGAGGACATCACCGCGCTGAAGGCGTCGCTGACCGACCTGGGGTACACCGGCACCACCGTGCAGGATGCGATCGGCTCGTTCAAGGCCGTCATCGACGGCATCGTGCTGGTGCTGAACGCGTTCGCCGTGATCGCGCTGCTGGCCGCCGGGTTCGGCATCGTGAACACCCTGCTGATGAGCGTGCAGGAACGCACCAGGGAGATCGGCCTGATGAAGGCGATGGGCCTGGGCGGCGGCAAGATCTTCGGCCTGTTCAGCCTGGAGGCCGTGTTCATCGGCCTGATGGGCAGCGCGATCGGTGTGGTGGCGGGCATGCTCGCCGGCACCGGCGCGAACGCGCTGCTGGCCGACACCCTGCTGGCCGACCTGCCCGGGCTCACCCTGGTGGCGTTCGACCCGGTGGCGCTGGCCACGATCGTGCTCACCGTGATGGGGCTGGCGTTCCTGGCCGGCACGATCCCGGCGCTGCGGGCCGCCCGGCAGGACCCGATCGAGTCGCTGCGCTACGAGTAACGGCGGGGCCGGCGCACCGTACTCCCGGCGGCGCACCGTGGCCTCGCCGGCGCAGGGTGGAACCTGCGCCGGCGAGGCCACCCTGCGCCGCGGGAGGGGAACGGTCCGCTACGGGATCAGGTGCTCGGCGCTGTACCGGTCGAACAGGTCGAGGAACGCTTTCTCGGTGTCGCGGTAGCCGGTGAAACCGGCGGCCCGGCTGCGGCCCATGTCGGCGAAGACCTCCATGGTGCGGCCGAGGTCGGCGTCGCTGTGCCACCACGAGGCCAGCCGGTTGAGATCGGCCTCGACCAGGCCGTGCTTGGCGACCAGCCGGTCCCAGACGGGCTGGGCATCCACCATCTGGGTTTCGAGCGGGCGCGGCGTGTCGACGAAGCCCTCGGGTTCGACACCGAAGTGCGCGGCCAGGCGCGGCCACAGCCAACGCCAGCGGAAGGTGTCGCCGTTGACGATGTTGAACGCCGTGTCGGCGGCGGCCGGGGTGGTGGCCGCCCAGACCATCTGCTCGGCGAGGAGGGGCGCGTCGGTCATGTCGGTGACCCCGTTCCACTGGGTCTCGGAGCCCGGGAAGACGAACGGCTGGTTCAGTTCGCGGCAGATGGCGGCGTAGACGGCGAGGGTGAGGCCCATGTTCATGGCGTTGCCGACGGCGTGCCCGATCACGGTGTGAGCGCGGTGCACCGACCAGGTGAAGCCGCGCGCCCGCGCGGCCGCCCAGAGCTCGTCCTCCTGGGCGTAGTAGAAGTTCTCCACCGACAGGCGCGGCTCGTCTTCGTGGAACGGGGTGTCCGGCACCTCGCCCTGACCGTAGGCCTCGAACGGGCCGAGGTACTGCTTCAGGCCGGTCATCAGGGCGACGTGTTCGACCGGCGCGTCGGCCAGGGCGATCAACAGGTCGCGCACCATGGCGGAGTTCACCACGATGTTCTCGGCCTCGGTGTTCTGGCGCAGCCACGCGGTGAAGAAGACGTGGCTGGGGGCGTGGCCGGTCAGGGCCGTGCGCAGCGAGTCGACGCTGCGTAGGTCGGCGCCGACCGGGATGACGCCGGGGCGCGCGGCGATCGGGGTGCGGGACAGAGCGATGACGCTCCACCCCTCCGCGGTGAGCTGGTCCACCAGGGCGGCGCCGGCGATACCGCTGGCGCCGGCGACGAGGGCCGTGCGTTGCGGATGCTGCTCCGTGCCGGGTGAACCGGCGCTGGGGGTGTTCGAGGTGGTCGGGGTGTCGTTAGGAGTAGGCATCCACAGGGTCAACGCCGGCCCGGCCCGAGGCATTCCGCACGGCGGCGCTCGCCGCATCCGCCCGTGGGGCGCGCGGGCAGGAAACGGGTGGGGTTGCGCCGCGCGCCGATTGTCGGTGTGATGGGCGCATGAACGTGACGAGCGTGACGGTGGGACTGCCCGTACGAGACCTCCAGCAGGCCGAGAGCTGGTACCGGCGGGTGTTCGAGATCACGGCACCCGCGGTCGCCCCGGCGCCGGGGTTGGTGGAGCTACCGCTGGGATCGATCGACCTGCAGTTGATCGAGGAGCCCACCGCGCAGCCGAGCAGGGCGAACGGGCTGCGGGTCGGTGCGGCTGACGCCGCCACCGAACACGCCCGGCTCACCGCGCTGGGCCTGGAACTCCCGGCGGTGGAGCACGTGCCGGGCGCGGTGGACTACTTCGACTTCACCGACCCGGACGGCAACGTGCTCGGCGTGTACTCGTTGACCGACTGACCCCGCTGCCGGGCGGCTCAGGCCACGGTGTAGCGCACGCTCATCGTGTGGCTGGCGCCGGGTTCGAGCGTGACCGTGTCGTCGCGGATGTTGCAGGTCTCCACGCAGACCATGCCGGTGTACTCGTCGTCACCGAAGTCGGCCATCGCGGCGGCCTTGTCGACCCACGGGTTCCAGACCACGGTGCTGGCCGAGCCCTGCTTGCTGATGCCGATCGTGCGCCCGGCCGCGGCATCCGTCACCGCGGTGGTCGCGGTGGTGTGCTGGTAGATCCGGTCGGTCTCGGCCGTGAACCGCACCGGGTCGGTCTCGGCCGGCTGCGGGCCGGTGAGCCGGTCGGTGAACGGCGCGCCGACCAGGCCGTCGACCGTGGTCTGGTGGATGTCGTCGATCGCGAGGTAGGTGTGCAGGGCCTCCTCGAAGGTGACGGGGTGGCTGTCGAGGTTGGTGACTGCCAGCGCCAGCTCTAGTTCGGCGCCGATCGTGATGCTGTACCGGGCGCTGAACCGGTGCGGCCAGGCCGAGGACCGGGTGGCGTCGGTGTCGCCGAGTTCGAAGACCAGCACGACGGTGTCGCCGGTCTCCTGGACATCGGTGAGCTGCCAGTCGGCCAGCCGGGCGAACCCGTGCGACGGCGCCGCGGCATCCGTGGGGTGCGCCGCGAACCAGGGGAAGCAGATCGGCACGCCGCCCCGCAGCGGAACGCCGGGCGCGTACTCGCTCCGCGCGCTCATCCAGATCACCGGGCGGCCGCCCGCCGGCGTCCAGGAGGTGAGGTGCGCACCACGCAGGTACACCTCGGCGGTGCCGACCGGGGCGAACACCCGCGCGACCGACAACCCCCCGAGGCCCTGACCGAGTTCGACGGAGGACGGGAGCTCGAGCGTGCTCGACACGGCGGGCAGGTGCGGATCGGTTGACATACCCCCAGTCTAGAAAGCCGTCAGAGCCCGGCAATCCCCGGGTCAGGCGCGGGCGTCGATCAGGGCCAACGCCCGGCGGGCGGCCTCGGTGCGGGTGAGTAGCACGGCACAACCGGTGGCCTCGGCCACGGCGTCGGCCTGCGCGGCGGTGTAGCCGAAACAGTCCAACACGATCCAGTCCAGCCGCACCCCCTGGGCAGCGGATGCCGCCAGCAGGGTGAGCGCGGCGCTCGCCACCTCGGCGGGCTCGGCCGTGTACGGGTTGCAGGGCACCACCTCGACCACGCGTCCCATCCGCACCGCCCACCGGCCGCGACTCTCGTCGACCTGCGCGGCGACCGGGGTGAGCACGCCGAAGCCGGCGTCGCCGACCTGTTCCGCCACGCTCGCCTGGGCGAGGGATTCGGCGTCGTAGACCGGCACCCGGGCCGGCACCGGTTCGAAATGGCCGGTGCACATCAGCAGCACCGCGTCGGCGCCGTCGGCCGCGCAACGTTCGATCGCGGCCGCCAGGCGCGGCAGCAGCGCCCGGTGGCCGATCTGCACCGACGCGCCGGTGCGCAGCCGGGAGACCAGCGGGGCCTCGTCGGCGTCCGGCGCGACCACGGTGAACGCCGCGATGTCGTTCTCGTCCAGGTCGTCGAGCGCACCGTGTTCGACATAGGCGCGGCCGGTCAGCAGCGGGGCCAGGTCGGCGAGCACGTCGGTGCGCGGCGCCTGGCCGATCGTGACCAGGCCGAGCAGTCCATGGGAGCCGGTCACGTCACATCCGCTTCAGCCGTCGGTTGCACGGCCAGGCCGGCGTCGACCAGTTTGCGCCGTTCGGCCCGGTCGGCGCGGGCGCGCGGGTCGGCCTGCGGCACGGCGGCCAGCAGCGCCCGCGTGTACGGATGCTGCGGGTCGGCATACAGCTCGGCCGCCGGCGCCTGTTCCACGACGAGGCCGCGGCTCATCACGATGATGTCGTCGGCCATCTCCTGCACCACGGAGAGGTCGTGCGAGATGAAGACGTAGGTGAGACCGAGCTCCTGCTGCAGGTGCTTCATCAGGTCGAGCACCTGCGCCTGCACCGACACGTCCAGCGCCGACACCGGTTCGTCGCAGACCACCAGGGACGGGTTGAGCATCAGGGCGCGGGCGATGCCGATGCGCTGCCGTTGCCCGCCGGAGAACTCGTGCGGGAACCGGTCGGCGTGGCCGGCCTCGAGGCCGACCAGCTCGAGCACCTCGGCGACCCGGTTGGCCCGGTCGCCTGTGGACAGCTCGGTGTGGGTGACCAGGGGTTCGCCGAGCGACCGGCCGATCTGCCAGCGCGGGTCGAGCGAGGCGTAAGTGTCTTGGAAGATGATCTGCATGTCGCTGCGCAGCCCGCGCATCTGCTCGGGCGACTGGGCGAGCAGGTCGCGGCCGTCGAAACGTACCGAGCCGCTGGTCGGTTCCACCAGCCGCAGCAGCGCCCGGCCGGTGGTGGATTTGCCGGAACCGGACTCGCCGACGATCGCGAGAGTGGTGCCGCGTTCCACACTGAAACTGACGTCTTGCACGGCCTTGACCGGGTCGGGGGTGCGCTCGAACAGGTTGCGCCGGCGGCTGGCGAACTCCACGGAGAGGTTGGACACCTCCAGCAGCGGCGGCGAGCCGGCCGGCGCGATGGCGGCGGGCCGCTGCCGCGGTGCGGTGGCCACCGCGGTGGACGGCAGGAAGCTGAGCAGCCGTTTGGTGTAGTCGTGCTGGGGCCGCTCGAACAGGTCCTCCACCTCGGCGGTCTCCACGATCTGGCCGCCGTACATCACCGCCACCCGCTGGCAGGTCTGCGCGATCACCCCCAGGTCGTGGGTGATCAGCAGGATCGCGGTGCCGTGCTCCTGCTGCAGGCCCAGCATCAGGTCGAGGATCTGCATCTGGGTGGTCACGTCCAGCGCCGTGGTGGGTTCGTCGGCGATCAGCAGCTTCGGCTCGCACGACATCGCCATGGCGATCATCACCCGCTGCCGCATGCCGCCGGAGAGCTGGAACGGGTGGTCGGCCATGACCCGGCGCGGGTCGCGGATGCCGACCATGTCGAGCATCTCCAGGCCGCGGGCGTGCGCGGCCCGCCGGTTCAGGCCGAGGTGTTTGCGCACCGGTTCGGTGAGCTGGTCGCCGATGGAGAGCACCGGGTTCAGTGCCGTCATCGGCTCCTGGAAGATGGTGCCGACGGTGCCGCCGCGGATGCCGCGCAGGGTGCGTTCGGGCATCGTGACGAGGTCGTGGCCGTCGAGGGTGATGCTGCCGGCGGCGATGCGTGCCGACTGGGCCGGCAGCATCCGCAGCACCGACATGGCGGTCATGCTCTTGCCGCTGCCGGACTCGCCGACCAGGCCGAGCATCTCGCCGGGCGCGATCGACAGGCTCACGTCACGCACCGGCGTGACGAGACCCCGGTTGGTGTCGATCTCGACCCGGAGGTCCTTGATTTCCAGGAGCGGCTTCATGGTTCCCTCTCTCACGCGGTGGGCGCGAGCACTCCGCCCAGGGTCTGGTAGCGGGTGCCGTCGCCGTACAGGCCCACGATCCGGTCGAATTCCTCGGTGTCGTGGAACTGCACGATGCCGGCGCCGAAACCCTTGGCGACCTCCACCGAGAACCGGGCGGCGGCGGCGATGTCGGTCTCGTGGCTGGCGCCGGTGGCGCAGCCGGCCACGGCGGTGACGGTGGTCAGGGCGACACCCACGACGGGGGCGACGGATGCCGCGGCTGGCTGCAGGATCGAGTTGAGGTGGTGCAGACCGTTGCCGTACGGGGTGATGTCCTGCTGGCTGAGCGGCAGCACCTTGGCCGGTTCGCCGGTGACCGACTCGAGGATGCTGAGCAGGTCCTCGCTGGTGCGGAGGATGTAGCCCTGGCGCACGGTGGGGGAGATGGCGACGCCACGGTGGTTGAGGATCCGGTTGCCCTTGGTGGTGTCGATCGAGAGGATCGCCTCCATCTCGGCGGTGACCTCGTGCTCGTTCATCGCCGCGATGTCCACCGGCGACGACATGAACGGCACCGGGTCGTGCGGTTCGGTGGGTGCCCAGGCGCAGACGTGGGTGGAGACGATCACGTCGCCGGGCAGCTGGTCGCCGATCGACGCCATGTGCAGCAGCTTCGCGGCCGAGGCGATCGCGGCGGTGGCGCCGTCGCCGTCGGAGACGTAACCGATCAGTTCGGGGCGGGCGCCCACGCCGCCGAGCCGGCCGATGATGCCGAGGGTGGGGGCGCTGCCGCCGGAGCGGCGGCCGTTGCTGCCGGGGATGACGACGGTGACGAAGTCGGTTTCGCCCTTGTCGCCGGCGACGGTCTTCACGGTGATGTCGGCGGTGGGGTCGATCGAGGCGAGGTGGTCGGCGATGACGGCGCCGGTGGCCTTCGGGGAGTCGAGGAGTTCGAGGACGGAGAGGACTTCGCGCAGCATGGGTCTACTTTTCTTCCGGAGTGGTCAGGGTTCGAGAACGGGGGTCAGGCGGGGGAGTCGGTGAGGCCGAGGTATCGCAGCGCTGTGACGGCGTAGACCTTGGCGGCCAGGATCACGTCGGCGGCGGGGGCCTTCTCGTCGAAACCGTGGATGGTGGCGAGCACGGCCGGGCCGTACTGCAGCACCGGGATGCCGTGGCTGCGGAAGGTGCGGGCATCCGACGACGCCCACTGCAGCACCCCCTTGGCGGCGGGGTCGGAGAGCGAGCGGATCGCGCCGACCAGTTCGGTGACGATCGGTTCGTCGGGGTGGGTCCAGTTGGGTTCGCTGCAGAAGCCCATCGGTTCGATGGTGGCTTCGATGCCCTCCTCGGCGAGGATCTCCCGCACCCGGGTGTTCACCTGGTCGCGGCTGAGGCCGATCGGCACCCGGGTGTCGATCTCGACTACGGCGCGGTCGGCGACGACGTTGCTCGAGGTACCGCCAGTGATGGTGCCGATGTTGATGGTGACGTGTTCGAAGACCTCGCCGATGCCGGCGCCGTAACCCTCGCGTTCCTCGGCGTAGTCCTTCGACGACTGGATGAGCGCGCGCACGTCCTCCGGCGCATCCGGTGTCATGTCCCACAGTTTCTGTAGCGCGACGATGGCGCGGGCGGCGAGCAGGTTCGCGTTCACGCCGTGCAGCGGCTGCAGGCTGCCGTGGCCGGGCTTGCCGTCGATGGTGAGCCGGAACCAGTTGCTGCCCTTCTGCCCGATGGTGGGGTGGGAGCGTTCGGCGGGTTCGGCGATGATGCCGGCGGTGACGCCGTCGAGGTGTCCCTCGTCGAGCACCCAGTCCGCACCGCGCGGGCCGCCCATCTCCTCGTCGGCGACGCCGAGAAAGGAGACCGGGCCGGCCAGCGGCACCTGGAGTTTGTGCAGGATCTCGTGCACCAGCATGGTGCCGGCCAGACCGGCCTTCATGTCGCTGGCGCCGCGGCCGCGCAGGAACCCGTCGACGACGTCGCCGGCGAACGGGGGGAAGGACCAGCGGTCGACGTCGCCGACCGGTACGACGTCGTAGTGGCCGGTGAGCACCAGGTGCCGGTCGTAGCCGGTGTGGCGGTCGTACCGGGACAGGACGTTGATGCGACCGTCACCGGCGTCGAGAACCTCGGAGGGCAGGTCGTGCCCGGTGAGCCAGCCGTCGACATAGGCGGCGACCGCGGTGCAGTCACCGGACGGGTTCTCGCTCGGGATGCGGATCAGGTCGCCGGCCAGGTCGAGCAGCTCGTCACTGCGGGCGTCGATCTCGTCGATGACGAGGCGTTCCCAGTCGATGGGGGTGGTGTCGCTCATGGGGTCCTTCCGAGTACGGCACAAGAGGAGGGGCTGCGGGGCCCGGGCGGACCCCGCAGAGGGTGGTGCGGGTTAGTTGACGCTCAGCTGGGAGTAGCGCACGATGCCGTCGGGGTACGAGGTGTACCCCTCGGTGCCTTCCTGCAGGCCGACGACGATGTTGTACTCGTAGAGGTACGCCCAGGGCGACTCCTCGTTGATGATCGTCTGCGCCTCGCCGTAGAGCTCGTTGCGGGTCTCCTGGTCGGGCTCGGTGGATGCCTCGGTCCAGAGCGCGTCGACATCCGCGTTGTTGTAGTTGGCGTAGTTGCTGGTGCCGTCGGAGGTGAGCAGCAGACCGAGGTGGTAGCCAGGGTCGTTCACGAACGAGGTCCAGCGGGAGATGTAGGACTGCACCTGACCGGTGGCGATGGCTTCGAGGAACTGGGCGCGGGCCATGTTGGTGATGTTCATGGTCACGCCCACCTTGGCCAGCTCGGCCTGGATGAGCACGGCGTCGTCGTTCCAGTCCTGGAAACCGCTGCCCAGGGTGAAGTCGAAGGTGAACCCGTCCGGGTAGCCGGCCTCGGCGAGCAGGTCCTTGGCCTTGTCGAGGTCGTAGTCCGCGGTGTTGCCGTCGGCGGTGAAGCCGGGGGTGGAGCTCGCGACCGAGGAGGTCATCGGGCTGGCCTGACCCTGCATCACATCGGTGAGCAGCTTGTCGTAGGGGATGGCGTGGGTGATCGCCTGACGCACCAGCTCGTTGTCGAACGGGGCGATGGCGTTGTTCATCGCGAAGTAGAGGATCTTGTTGCTCGGGCGGGAGTCGATGACGACGCCCTCGGTGTCCTCGAGTGAGGCGACGTCCTTCGCCGGGATCTCGAGGGCGAGCTGCACCTCACCCTTGCTGAGCAGCTGCACCCGGTTGGAGGCCTCGGTGATGAACTTGATGTTCACCGTCTCGAGGGCGGGCTCCTCACCCCAGTAGGCGTCGTTGCGACTGAGCACGGCCTCGGTGGAGGGGTCCCAGGAGTCGACGGTGAAAGGGCCGGAGCCGGCCGTGTTGGTGGCGAGCCACTCGGCGCCGCCGTTCTCCTCCACCAGGGTGGTGTCCATGATCGAGAAGGAGTACATCGGCAGGATCTGCAGGAACAGGTGGTTGGCCTGGTTGAGCGTGATGGTGACGGTGTGCTCGTCGACGGCGGTGACGGTGCTGATGCCGGCCATGCCGTAGAGGAAGCTGGCGCTGCTGGAGTCGGCGATCAGCTGGAAGGAACCGACGACATCCGCTGAGGTGAGCGGGTTGCCGCTCTGGAACTCGATGTCGTCACGCAGGGTGAAGGTGTACTCGGTGTCGTCGGCGGAGACCTCCCACGAGGAGGCGATCATCGGGACGATCTCCGACGTGTTGGCGACCTGCTGGCCGTCGACCTCTTCGGTGGCGTAGGTGACGAGCTGGTCGTAGGCGGCGAGCACGAAGGTGTCGCTGGTCACATCGTTGGCCTCGGTGGGGTTGAGGGTGGTGCCACCCTCTGAGTAGGCCGCGGTGATGGTGGTGGCGCCGCTGTTCGCGGTGCTGTTGGCATTGGTGTTCGCGTTGGCACTGCAGCCGGTGACCAACAAAACGGATGCCGCAACGGCGACCGCTTTCGCTGTGACTCTCATGGTTCTCCTCAGGGTGGGGTGGTGCACGGGGGGTTTGGGGGCCGCTAGGCGGTGGTGCGCAGGCGCGGGTCGAGCACGTCGCGCAGGGCATCGCCGAGCAGGTTGAAGCCCAGGATGGAGGTGGCGATCGCCAAGCCCGGGAAGAAGGTGAGCCACCATTCGCCGCTGATGATGTAGCCGCGGCCGTCGGAGATCATGACGCCCCATTCGGCGGTGGGTGGCTGGGCGCCGAGGCCGATGAAGCTCAGAGCCGCGGCGGTGAGAATGGCGTAACCCATGCCCAGGGTGGCGCGCACGACGATCGGGGCCAGCGCGTTGGGCACGATGTGGCGGGTGAGGATGGTGGCGCTGGTCAGGCCCAGGGCCCGACCGGCCTCGACGAACTCGCGTTGCTTCAGCGAGATGGTCTGGCCGTAGGTGATCCGGGCGAACTCCGGGATGCCGACGATACCGACGGCGATCATGGCGCTGCTGGTGCCGGGGCCGAGGGCCGCGGCGACCGCCATGGCCAGCACCAGCGACGGGAACGCGAGCAGGACATCCATCACCCGCATGATGACCGAGCCGAGGGCGCCGCCGGCGTACCCGGCGATGCCGCCGAGCGGCACCCCGATGGCCATGGAGATGCCCACGGCGATCAGACCGGTCCAGAGCGACAGCTGCCCGCCGGCGAAGACCCGGGTGAGCAGGTCGCGGCCGAAGTTGTCGGTGCCGAACAGGTGGTCGAGGCTGGGCGGGGCGAGCAGGGCGCCGGCGGCGGTCTCGCTGGCGCCGTAGGGGCTGAGCACGCCGATGAAGATGCTGCCGAGGGTCCAGAACATGATCACGGCCAGGCCGATCATGCCCAGTTTGTTGCGGAGCAGCAGGCGTCCGAAGCCCACGGTGGTGGACCGGGTGCCGGCGGGGGCGTTGGTTCGAGAACGGGTTCTAGGCATTTCTCACCCTCGGGTCGATGGCGGCGTTGGTGAGGTCGACCAGCAGGTTGACGACGAGGAAGATGACGGCGGCGAGCAGCGAGAACGCCTGCACCGGGGCGTAGTCGGTGGCCATGATCGATTGGGTGACGTAGGAGCCGACGCCGGGCCAGCTGAAGATGGTCTCGGTGATCACGGCGCCGCCGAGCAGTTGGCCGAATTCCAGGCCGACGACGGTGACGACCGAGGGCGACGCGTTGCGGAAGGCGTGCTTGCCCACGACGATGCCGGGGTTCAGGCCCTTCGAGACGGCGGTGCGCACGTAGTCCTGGCCGAGTACTTCGAGCATCGCCGACCGGGTCATCCGGGAGATCATGGCGATGCTGCCGGTGCTGAGCACCAGGGCGGGCCAGATGATGCTCTTCAGTGAGGAGCCGAACGCGACCATGTCGCCGGAGAGCAGGCTGTCGAGCAGGTAGAACCCGGTCACGGTGGTGGGCGGGTTGACCCCGGTCTCGATCCGGCCGATCGGTGCGGGCGCCCAGCCGAGGGTGAAGTAGAACAGGTAGATGGCGAGCAGGCCCAGCCAGAACAGCGGCATGGATGCCCCGACCAGCGAGATCACCCGGCCGATGTGGTCGATGGCCCGGTCGCGGTAGACGGCGCTGAGCACACCGAGCGGAATGGCGACGACGAGGGCGATCAGGATCGAGACGATCGCGAGCTCGGCGGTGGCCGGGAGCCGGTTGGCCAGGTCGGTGGTGACGGCGTGGCCGGTGTGCCACGCGAAACCGAGGTCACCGCGGAGCAGGTCGCCCAGGTAGCCGAAGAACTGACCGATCAGCGGCTGGTCGAGCCCCATGTCCACCCGCAGCTTCTCCACCGTGGCGGCATCGGCCTGCTCCCCGGCGAGGGTGCGGGCCGGGTCGCCGGGCAGGATGCGGGTGAGCAAGAAGATGCAGATGACCACGCCGATCAGGGCGGGAATCATCGCGAGCAGGCGACGGATGACGTAGCTCATCGGGTGCCCTCCCTGGGTGTCTGGTGCCGGTTCAGCATGAACAGATCATGCCGGGGAGGGGGAAACCAACCCAATACATTCTCACTATTTGAAAGTTACAATCACATTTCGAGACGCTGGCTACGATACTGAGCACACCTCCTTCGATCGAAAGCGACCCAGCGTATGAGTGCTCTTCCAGATCAAGCCGCGTCATCACCTCTGCAGACCGTGGATCGGGCCCTGCAGATCCTGCTCTCGTTCAGCGACGGCCGCCCCGATTGGGGTGTGTTGGAGCTCGCCGACGAGTTCGACATCAACAAATCCACCAGCCAGCGGTTGCTCGCGGCGCTCGCCACCAGGGGTTTTCTCAAGGCGGACCCGTACACCCGGCGGTACAGCCTCGGGCCGGCGATGTGGCACATGGCCAACGTCTGGGAGCGCGGCGGTGGGCTCGCCCGGTTGGCCGACGAGGTGCTCTCCTCCCTGGCCGCCGACACCGAACGCACCGCGCTGTTCACCATCCCCGACGGGGTGCACCTGCGGTGCATCGCGGCGGTGGACGGTGCGGCCGGCCCGGTGCGGAGTCATCCACTCGTCGGCGATCTGTACCCGGCCCACGCCGGCGCCACCTCGCGGGCCTACTTCGCGTTTCTCGAGCCGCACATTCGCCGGGCGTTGCTGAACGACCGGCCGCGGGCCCGCTTCACCGAACTGACCGAGGTCGATGAACTGGCGTTCGAGACTTTGCTGGAAGAGACCTTCGCCGCCGGCTGGGCCTACTCGGCGGGCGAATACGACTCCAGCACCCGAGCCATTGCCGCGCCGGTGCGTCTGGGCAAGACTCCCATCGGATCCCTTTCGGTGCTCGAACCCAGTTCGCGCGCCGAGACCGACCTGCGCGACTGGGTTCCGGCCCTGCTCCGGGCAGCGGATGACCTGTCGTCGCTGCTGTCCAATCGGCCGCCGGCCCACCCCCAACGGGACTGGCGCCGGGGTTTCTCCCGCGCCGGCAAGCCCTGACCCGCCCCATTCGATTGACCTGACCCGCCCCGACCAGCCCCGAAGGAACCACCATGCACCTGCTGCTCCTGTCCAATTCCACCAATCACGGCGGCGGCTATCTCGAGCACGCTCTGCCCGAGGTTCTCGCTTTTCTGCACGGGGTGACCGAACTCACCTTCGTGCCTTTCGCTGGGAGCGACCCCGACGCGTACACGAATACCGTGCGCGACGCGTTCGAGCCGCACGGCATCACGGTGCAGGGCCTGCACGAGGCGATCGACCCCGTCGCCGCGGTCGCGTCCGCGCAGGCGCTGTTCGTCGGGGGCGGTAACACCTTCCGGCTGCTCGCCACCCTGCAGCGCCTCGGCCTGATCCCGGTGATCCGGGCTCGGGTGCAGCAGGGCATGCCGTACCTGGGCGCCAGCGCCGGCACCAACATCACCGCTCCGAGCATCCGCACCACCAACGACATGCCCATCGTGCAGCCGGAGTCGTTCGACGCGCTCGGCCTGGTGCCGTTCCAGATCAACCCGCACTACCTCGACGCCGACCCGGCCAGCGTGCACAACGGCGAGTCCCGGGAGACCCGGCTGACCGAGTTCCTCGCCGAGAACGACGTGCTCGTGCTGGGGTTGCGCGAGGGCGCACACCTCAGCGTCACGTCCACCGACGCCTGCGCGCTGGGTGTGATCGGCGGCGCCTCGGCCAACCCGCTCTCCGACCAGCCGGCGATCCTGTTCGAACGCGGCCGGGCCGCGCGCGACATCGCCGGGGACATCAGCTCCCTGTTCGCGCACACCCCGCGCTACGACCTGCCGCACGTGCCGGTGGCCTGACGTTCGGCCTGTTCCCCGCCCGGTGACCGGTTCGCGCGATCGTAGGGCGTCTTCCGTGACCTCGACAGGCTCGATCACCGGGATGGGCGAGCGCGGGCGCCGGGTCAGGCCGGCAGGCGGTTGATCAGGGTGAGCGCGGCGGCGGTGGCGAGGTCGCGGTCGTGGCTGAGCACGAACTCGTAGCTGCCCTGGGCGTGGTTGGCGGCATCCAGTTCGCGGGCGGCCAGCACGGCCGCGAAGTCCGCGGTGAGCACCACGATGTCCCACTCCTGCAGCAGCGGGTCGGCCGAGTCGATCTGGCCGACGCGGATGCGGCTGCCCGCGTCGATGCGCGCCTCGCCGGCCAGATACACCGCCACCAACCCTGCCTCGGCGCTGAGCGCCTCGTACCGGCGCCGGGTGGCCGGCGTGAGATTGGTGTGCTGCTGGAAAGTCGACAGCACCACCGCCGAGTCGCCGCTGGCCTGCGCCCGAGCCTCGAGGAAGATGCTCAGCTGCACCAACAACGCCCGATTCGACGGGCGTGGCGTGCGCCCCGGCGCGACCACCTCGAACGGGGTGCGGCTGGTCGGCTGCGGGTTCGCCGGGGCAGCGGTGAAGCGGATGCCGGCCAGCCCGGCCGGGTTCGGCACCCGGGCGTCTGGCCGGCCGAGCAGCCAGCCCTGCCCGTAGCTGGCGCCGAGGGCCAGGGCGGTGACCCGGTGTTCCTCGGTCTCGATGCCCTCGGCGAGTACCACCGCGCCGGTGCGTTCGGCGTGCGCGGCGACCGCGCTCATCGCCCGGGCGGCTTCCTGGTCGGGCCGCTCGCGGATGAGCGCCATGTCGAGCTTGATCACATCCGGCATCAGCAGCGGCAGCAGGGCGAGCGAGGCGGGGTCGGCGCCGAGGTCGTCGAGGGCGATCCGGTAGCCCAGCGCGCGGGCGCGGTCGATGGCGAAGAACAGTCCGGCGGGATCGTCGAGCAGCGCCCGCTCGGTGACCTCGAGCACGGCCGGGGCGGGGGGATGCGGCGCGTCACCGAGGTCGGCGCGGTGCAGCGAGCCGGGTTCCACGTTCACGAACAACGAGTGCGGGACGGTGAAGCCCCGCGCGGCGGCGGTGTTCACCGACGACGCCCAGCAGGCCAGGTCGAGGTCGGCGACCCGATGGCGGGCGTGTGCGCGGTCGAACAGGGCGGCGGGGCTGTGGAAGGGTGTGCCGACGGGACCGCGGCTGAGCGCCTCGTAGGCGACG